>Ga0210402_10006155_pt1 | contig 10652 bp, 7 predicted proteins | sample IncBWC7MmetaG_FD_161055 | JGI IMG/M metagenome (GOLD analysis project Ga0210402, IMG submission 161055) | Forest soil microbial communities from Barre Woods Harvard Forest LTER site, Petersham, Massachusetts, United States - Inc-BW-C-7-M | ecosystem: Environmental > Terrestrial > Soil >... | reverse complement strand
TCTCTCCGTACACCACCGATCGAATCCGCATCAACATCAGCAACGCGCTCAACACCTGGTCGCGCATCACCGAAGTCGAGGCGTGGACGGCTACCAGCACGTCATCGACGACGACGCTGACCAGTTCAGGCAGTCCGGCGTTGGTGGGTACCAATGTGACTTTCACCGCGACCGTGACCGGCAGCGCTCCGACGGGGAGTGTTGCCTTTGCCGCCGACGGCATTACGCTTACCAACTGCGGCGCTGTCGCTCTGCCTACCGGAACCGCCAGCAGCAAGATGGCAACGTGTGGTACCAGCAGCCTGAGCGCGGGTACCCACAGCATCGTCGCCACCTACACCGGTGATGCAGCCAACAGCGGGTCCAGCAGCCCGATCTTGTCGCAGGGTGTCAACGCGACGGGCAGCATCAACGTCGCGCTGGCGAGCAACGGCGGCGTGGCCAGTGCATCGAGCACCTTCAACTCCGGGTATCCTGCCTCGGCGATCAATAACAACGAGCGTGCCGGCACCAATCCCGGCAATGGCGGCTACTGGAACGACGCCACAGCGAACACGTTCCCCGACTGGGTGCAAATCAATTTCAACGGCGCCAAGCTCATCGATCATGTCGTCGTCTATTCGTTGCAGGACAACTACACCAATCCCGTCGAGCCGAGCGACACCCAGACCTTCTCGCTCTATGGCGTGACCGATTTCACCGTGCAGGGTTGGGACGGCGCCAACTGGGTCGCGCTGGGCACGGTCAGTGGCAACAACCTGGTCAAGCGCACGGTCAATTTCTCTTCGTACACCACGGATCGAATCCGCATCAATGTCACCAACGCGCTTAACACCTGGTCGCGCATCACCGAAGTCGAGGCGTGGGGCACGAGCGCTACGAGCAGTAACGTCGCGCTGGCCAGCAACGGCGGCGTCGCTTCGGCGTCGAGCACCTTCAACTCCGGGTATCCTGCCTCGGCGATCAATAATAACGAGCGCGCCGGCACCAGTCCCGGCAATGGCGGCTACTGGAACGACGCCACAGCGAACAGCTTCCCCGACTGGGTGCAGATCAATTTCAGCGGCGCCAAGATCATTGATCATGCCGTGGTCTATTCGGTGCAGGACAACTACACCAACCCCGGCGAACCGACCGACACGCAGACCTTCTCCCTTTACGGTGTGACCGACTTCACCGTGCAGGGCTGGGATGGCGCCAACTGGGTCGCGCTGGGCACGGTCAGCGGCAACAACCTGGTCAAGCGCACCGTCAACTTCTCGCCATACACCACCGATCGGATCCGCATCAACATCACCAACGCCCTCAACGCGTGGTCGCGCATCACCGAAGTCGAGGCGTGGGGGAATTAGCCTTCAGGCATTGCCCTATTTGCATCGGACGCTCCCGCGTTTTCGAGAGGGTTACACCGCTTGAGTCGCAGATGGCATAGAATTCACATCCTTTGACTGGCGGTGCTGCGCCCCTGTGATTACGGCCCTGAGAAATATCCTCGACTACCGCGAACTGATCGCGGTGCTAGCGTGGAAAAACATCACCGTACGCTACAAGCAAGCGTACCTCGGTGTGGCCTGGGCAGTCCTGAAGCCACTCACGCTGATGCTCGTATTTACGCTCGTGCGCAGCTTCGTCACTATTCCAAGCGGCAATGTGCCCTATCCCATCCTTGCCTTTGCCGCGCTCTTGCCTTGGATATTCTTCCAGGAATCGGCCTCGGAAGGCGTGGTGAGCGTCGTCGGCAATGCAGCGCTGATCCGTAAGATCTACTTCCCGCGCGAGGTCTTCCCGCTCACAAGCATGATGACAAAACTCGTCGAGCTGGGTATCAACGCGCTCATCCTGGCCGGTCTGATGGCCTGGTACGGGATCGCGCCTACCGCGCAGATCGCGTGGGCGCCGCTGTTCATTTTTTACACAATGCTTGCGTCGCTCGCGATCGCGTTTGCCGGAGCGGCGATCCACGTCTACTATCGCGATGTGGGCACCGCGTTGCCCATGCTGCTGTCGCTACTCATGTATGCTTCGCCGGTCATCTATCCGTTGGATCTGGTCAAGGACAAGCTGCTGGTTCAGCAAGCGGCAGGAAAATGGTCCGATGTGCTGTACACGCTGTATACCCTGAATCCACTGGCCGGAATCATCGATAGTTTCCAAAACGTCGTCCTGCGCGGTCTGCCGCCGAACTTTTCAGCCCTGATTCCCGGAGCGATCCTGGTCGCGATCGGGCTCCCGATCAGCTATCTGTTCTTCAAGCGTGCGGAGTCTCACTTCGCCGATGTCATATGACGACCGCCCCTGACTGACAATGGCCGTTATCGAAGTCAACCATGTCACAAAAGAGTTCCGACTCGGTCAATTACACAGCCTGAGGCAATCGGTGCTCGACGCGGTGGCGCGCGCGCGGGGGCAGCCGGTGCAGGAACGTGCGCCGTTCAAGGCGCTGGACGATGTCGACTTCAAGGTGGAAGCAGGCGAGGTGCTTGGCATCATAGGTCCGAATGGCGCCGGCAAGAGCACACTGCTGAAGCTTCTGGCTCGCATCAGCGTTCCTACTTCCGGGAGCGTAAGTGTCCGAGGGTCGGTGGCGCCGCTGATCGAAGTGGGTGCGGGTCTCGTCCCGGACCTCACGGGTCGCGAGAATGTCTTTCTCAATGCCTCGATCCTGGGAATGCGCCGGGCAGAGATCGAGAAGAAGTTCGATGAGATAGTCGCCTTCGCCGAACTTGAAGAATTCATTGACACTCCGATCAAACGATACAGCTCGGGCATGCAGGTGCGCCTCGGCTTCAGCATCGCAACCAGCATGGACTCGGCGATCCTGATCGTCGACGAAGTGCTCGCTGTCGGCGATCTGGCTTTTCAACGAAAGTGCTTCGATCGCATGGAGGATATGATCAAGCGACAAGGGAAAACGGTGTTGTTGGTCAGCCATAATGTGCGGCAGGTCGAGCGCCTTTGCTCACGAGTCATTCTTCTCGATCACGGCGCTGTCGTCAGTGACGGAAACTCGACAGAAGTGTGCAATTTATTTGTTGACCGAAGCAACCAGAAAATCCAAGCCAACCAAAAGGTCAGTCAAACACGGGTTTCGTCGGACGAAGTTGAATTCGGTGCGGTCGAGGTGATCGATGAGAAGGGAGCTAGCACCGATTCGGTAGAATTTCTCCAACCAATGCGGGTTCGCCTTACGTTTACCGCGCGCACGCCGTTACGGCAGATTACGTTTTACATTGGGTTTCACACGACCGACTTTGTCTATCTGACTGCCAACAATACCGCGTATGAACCGGTGGATTTTGAAGAGGGCGTGCATTGTGTCGAGCTGGAAATAAAGGCCATGACATTGTTGCCGCGCGTCTATTGCGTGGCTGCCTGGATTGGTCCGCCGACCGGAAGGACGGTCTTCTCCGGAGAGAACCTCACGAGTTTTCGGGTGTTCGCGTCAGACTATGTCGTTACTCGCCAGAGCGATAGAGCGCTCTTTCATATGGACGCAAGTTGGAACCTTGATCCTCGCCGGCCCGAACGCGACGTGCCTGCCACTCTGGTCACCGGTAAGTAATTCAGGCGCAAACGCGAGAACGGAAGTGCCGTAACCCAGATTTGATGCGACAGCCAGCGCCAGCTCGTGAAGTGCAATCAATCGCGATCGCAGAAGGCAGACAGGCGCTGGTCTTCTCGTTTCTCCGCCAAAAAGACTTCGCTATTTCCTCAGCAACACAGCAATCGCGGCAACCGTCACGTCATCGAGAGACAAGCCTCTGCCACGGAAGGCAAGCGGATAGTTCGCAATCGCGTTGATGTGGTTGGAAACCGTCGTTTCCCTCAGGGAAATCAATTCACAACCGGAAGTTTTCCACAGTCCCCGAAAATCACCGATCCTCCACTTGTTCATGAGATCCATGTGCTTTTTTTTGTCGGTCCACGCGCCCTCTTGCGCGACGGGGGTTGGCGCGCCAGGCGCGCACTCCTGCATCTTGGCTTCGATCATTTCTTCGGAGAAGAGGAATTGAGGATAAGGCATATGAAATGTGAGCGCATGCAAACCCAGAGGGCTGCACCAGAGAGGCGCGAAGTCCAGATAAATGTAGCCTCCCTTCTTGCAAAGCCTTGTAAGCTCGGCCAGCGCAGTCTTCGGGCTTTCCAGATGCTCGAACGAGTTCCAGGAGCATATAAGGTCGAATGATTCGGCGGGAAGAGGCAACCGCTCGCACAAGTTGCCGGCAACAAAGTCAAGATGCTTAGTGCGCTCGTCGCGCCAATCGGCGAGATCGTGGAGAGTCACTTGGTGACCAGCGTTTTCAAACGCATCGCCGGTCATGCCCTCGCCGCACGCCGCCTCCATCACCTTGAGGTTGCGTTGCCCGCGAAGCGCCGGCTTCTCCAGGAGATGCAAAACTCTCTCGACGCCCCGTCGCCAGGTGCTGTACTTGTCGAATCCATATTCGTCCCATAGCGGCCCGTAAGCGTGCTGCAGACCGTCAAAGACGTCTTCTCCGTAATTTTCGTAGGGGTCCTTGTTCGCCAGAATCTGGCGAACCTGTTCCGGCAGCTTACTTTTTTGCCAGTCGACCCAACGCCCATAAAGCCTCGGGAATCCCCTTCGCGCGTTTGCCTTTGCGGTTTGAATCATGGTCATCGCGGCCCCTTCCCGTTGAGACTTTAGCGCGGTGTGTCCTAGACTGCCCTTGTCCAGTCGAATTGCCCGATCCTGTATCTGACTCACGATCAAGCTACAGGACAAGCACTTCGAGGAACCTCAGAGTTAGTATACAAAATGGTGCCGGAAGACGGATATGCTGGTCTGTGTAAATGGGGTCCTCGCGTGTGAACGCGCCGTGCGGCCGACGAGTATTCCCGCATTGCGCGGTCGTTGATTGCAAGTATTTGAAGCTGACTGCGGAGACGGAATGACAAGATCCGAGGGAGGTCCAAAAAGGTTCCGAGTTCGCCTCGGATCTGTGAGTTCCTCGGATGACGAGGCGATTCGTTGATGGACCGACGAAAGTTCCTCGGTACTGTGGCTGGTGGCCTGCTCGCTGCACCCCTCGATGCTGCCGCCGAGCAAGCAGGAAGCAGTGGCCCACTAAAGGACCGTCGTGGCGTGAGCACTCCAGTCAATTTCGCCGGCAAGGTGAAAGGCGTGAGCCTTACCAGCAAGCCCGGCCGCCCGTTGGAGTCGGCGTACTGGATCGAATGGGACTGGACCGGCTGGATACGTCCGCAGATCGACTGTGCGACAGCCTTGGGAGCTAATGCGGTGCGGCTGATCGGCGACGTGGCGATGGTTGTGGGCGGAGCCATATCGCAGGCGACCTACAACGCGCGATTACAGGAGATCGTCAAGTATTGCGTAGACAATGGACTTGCATACTACTACACCGGCTGCGCTCCCTACGGTACGGACGGAGCAAACAATGGGACGTTAGCAACGTCGGACACGCAGATCGCGTCGGTCATCAACAGCAACATCGCTGCCATTACGTCCGGTTCCACCGACTTTCGAGCCAACATCATCGGCGCAGACCTTGTATCCGAGGCAAACGCGGGGTTCAGCGCGGCGCGGGTCAATAACATCTACTCGCTTGTGCGGCCGAACGTGCCGGCGGTCATTCCGTGCACCTTCGGAACATCCGGTGTCTTACCCGATTTGAATTGGCTCAACAGCATTGGCGGCGCATGTGATTTTATCGATCCTCACATCTATCCGCAGGTATACGGAATCAACAATTTTCCGCCTGCAGGCGCGGTTTTCGACCTGCATGCGGCGTATCCGAATAAGGAGATCCTGTTTGGCGAGGGCGGCATCGACAGTTCGCAATTCACGAGTCTCCAAGTCATGGATTGGATCAAGAATCTCACGTCGCTTGGCGATATGCCGATCGCTCGCGGTGCGCTGTTGTGGGCGGCGCAGGACCAGCAGACAAGCACAGAGCGCTATGGCGCGTTTGACAGTAACTGGCATCCGCGAGCGTCCATTGCCGGCCCCTGGCTGAGGTGGTGCAGGTTGCCCTATCTTCCTGTTCCGCGCAGTTCGCCTGACGGAATAACCATTCCACCCGCAGCTTCCATCAATGATGGGGGCAGTATCTGGACCTTGGGAGCAACCATGGAGCGTGGCAAGCAAGTGCTGTTGAATGGTGCTTCGGCTGCCGGGGGTCAGGCTACTTTGCTTAGCTGGAAGAATGGACAGATCAAGGCTCAAAACAGTCTTGGCGCTTGGTGGTTATGGGCCGGCAATAGCTGGACCCCAACGACGCCCCCGTGAGGGACCAAGCGTGGCCAGTTATCTATGTATCAAGTACACCACACTTTCTGGCATGCCCTGGGCGCCTTGAGCGTGCTTCGGCGTCATCCTGACCTTGAGCGGCACTGCAGGCCGGTCCGCCAAGCACCAACAGTGACAAACATGGCTAGCGCAAAGACTCCCGCCGTTGCGGAAGCGCTGGCACGTTTTTTGCAGCTGATTGGTTTCGCCAACGTCATATCAAAAAATGCAGACACTTGCACTCTTGGGAAAGCGCACGTTTCCGAGCGCATATTCCCGCTACATTCGGTGGCAATATCGCAGGGTCTCCCTCGTGAAAAGGGTCGAGGCGATTTTGCGCTCCGATGAAAGCCCCTCCTATTACGACGACGAATTTGAGGCGCTTCAGGACTCGTACACAAGATGGTGGGGCGATTACGAATATGATGGCTACAGCACGTGGGCTCGCGGTTTCGAGCGCGCGCTGAAGCTCATGGCCGTCCCGGACTTACGCGCCTCGGACTTGCAGGTCTTCGAAGCCGGCTGTGGCGACGGAATGACGAGCTACGCGCTGGCAAGTTACGACAATTGTCGTCAGGTCACCTTAAACGATACTGAGGATTGGCGAGACAACCGTGCCAAGCCGTTTCCATTTATAGCGGGAAGCGTCTGCTCCCGCTTGCCATTGGATGGAGATTCGTTCGACCTGGTGCTCACCTACAACACATTCGAACACCTCGAGGATCCGCAGGGGGCGCTGAATGAACTGACTACGCTGTGCAAGCGAGGTGGATATATCTACATCGAGTTCGATCCGCTTTATTGCAGCCCGCTTGGTTTGCACGCATTCAGCTTCCTCATGCCGTATGCACAGTTTCTATTCTCACCGTCGCTTATTGAGCGTAAGGTTAAAGAGTTGGGTGTGGATGATCTAGGCAAGGAATCGGGCTGTCTACAATCGACGAATAGATGGCGGGTTGCTCAGTTCAGAGAACTGTGGCGTACCTCAGGATGCGAGATCGTGTCTTTGAAGGAAAGGGCCGAGCCGAGACATTTGTCCATTGTCACGCAATTTTCGAAGGCATTCTGTGGCCGCGGCCTAACGGTCGATGACCTTGTGGTCCACCGGACGTCCGTGCTATTACGAAAGAAGTAGTAGAACATTCACGGCGTCAGCATCACAAACGGTACTTGGATAAGCGATTTCAAACGCTTTGGCGTACGTTCAGGACTTCTACGTCCAATTATCACCCGCCATTATCGACACGCAGCGGGGGAAACCCGATCGCCAAGAACCACCGCTTGACGACAAGATGGCCGTCTAGGACGCGCATGAAGGCAATGCTGAAGAAGATGCTGCAAAGCATGGCAAGCACAGCTGCTGGTCCCATGCATCGAGAGCTTATCCAAAAACTCTCCCGCTGTGAGACGGAAATACGCTCTCTTCAGAGCGACATGCGGGCGCTCACGATGAAGGTCAATCATCCTTCCTTCACAAGGGAGGCGCAGATTGCGCTCTACCTGACCTACAAGGACATGGTCTTGCGCAAGGTTTCGCCCCTGCCTGATTTTCGCGAGGTCGGATTTCGCTGCCACTCACAATTCGAAGAAGACGGAATATTGCTGTTTTTGTTTGCGGTAATTGGAACTACAAACAAGACCTCCGTCGAGATTTGTGCCGGGAACGGCGTCGAATGCATGACAACCAATTTGATCCTCAATCACGGTTGGTGGGGTCATCTCTTTGATGGGGAAAAGGAGTACGTCGAAGCTGGTACGCGCTTCTTCAAGGACTCGTTGGACACATTCATCTACCCGCCAAGGTTCACCCACGCCTGGGTTACTGCAGAGAATGTCAATCAAGTCATAAGGTCATCAGGTGTCGAAGGAGAAATCGATCTTCTGTCCCTCGATATCGACGGTATGGATTACTGGGTGTGGCGTGCCATCGACTGCATAATGCCACGAGTGGTTGTCTGTGAAACTCACGGAATAATCGGGCCCGATGATGCTCTGACTGTTCCCTATGATCCCAATTTTAGGAATACGACTCCCGATTATTGCGGCGCATCTCTCGCCGCGATGACTGCTCTTGCGAGCGAGAAGGGATACCGCTTGGTCGGGACGCATCGGTATGGCTTCAATGCTTTCTTCGTTCGACGCGGAATTGCCGAAGATCTTTTGCCCACTGTTACTCCTTCGCAATGTTTAGGCAACCCTTTTCTTTTGGAGGAGCGTCCCAGAAGATGGTCCAAGCTGAAGGACATGAAGTGGGAAAGGATCTGACTAGGCGGGAGGGCGCGATGAAGCCATCTTCGCCGATTACGAACCTTAAAAACGCGGCGAAGAGTGCCTTCCCGGACGTCTATACTCGATATTTGCGGTGGCAGCAGAAGAGAGTTCCGCTGTCCGCAAGGATCGCTCCCATACTTGCATCCAACGCGGATCCGATCTACTACGATGAGCACTTCGAGAGGCTTCAGCGCTCATATTCTCGATGGTGGGCGGAATACGCTTACGATGAGTACAGTACGTGGACACGCGGCTATGAGCGGGCCATGAAATTATTGGCCATTGCGGACCTTCGGATGAGTGATGTGGCAGTATTTGAGGCAGGCTGCGGCGACGGGATGACCGGCTACGCGATTGCGAGCTATGGCAAAGCAGGGAAGGTCGTATTGAACGATACCGAGGACTGGCGAGACAAGCGTGCCATGTCGCTTCCCTTTTTGAAGGGAAATATATGTCAGCGCTTACCGGTAGATTCCGAATCCTTCGATCTGGCGATCACGTATAACACGTTCGAGCACATCGAAGACCCCGGCGCGGCGTTTTCCGAGCTTGTTCGCCTATGCAAACGCGGTGGCTATATCCACATCGACTTCAATCCACTCTACTGCAGTCCGCTTGGGCTGCATGCGTTTTCGTTCTTGATGCCTTATCCACAGTTCCTTTTTTCTCCCCAATTTATCGAAGCGAAAGTCCAGGAACTGGGTGTAAACGACCTCGGCCAGGAATTCCATCATCTGCAACCGACGAACCAATGGCGACTCGCCCAGTTCAGAAAACTATGGCGAAATTCGGCATGCGAAGTGCTCTCTCTGTTGGAATCGCGAGAAGAGCGGCATCTTGGACTGGTTGCCGAGTTCCCGGGCGCATTTTGCGGCCGCGGCCTGACTGTCGAGGACCTGCAAGTTCAAGGAATATCCGTGCTGTTGCGCAAAAAGTAAGATGCAGACACTTCATGGAGACGCAGGCCGGATGCGTATTCTCGCCATAGCGAACGTGGTTCCCCTGCGGGACCGATCCGCCGGGTGGTTCCGCTTTTACCATATGCTGCGAATTCTTGGTCGTGAACACGAGGTACATCTGCACCCGCTGGATTTGGAGTGGCAGCTTAAGTACTACGGTGAAGAGGACACCAAACATTACATTCGCGAGCTCGAGGACATAGGCGTCCGCGTTACGACCGGTAAATGGGGTGACCTCCGCAACCTCATTCGCTCGCAGCCACTCGATCTTGCCTTCTTCGAGCATTACGCGAGCATGCGGGACATAGTCGACCACATCAGGTTTTGGCAGCCACAAGCACGCGTCGTCATGGACACCATCGATGTGGCGTACCAACGATTCCATGCCAAGGCCAAGCTTACGGGGAACGAGGAGGACGCGCGGCTTGCGCAAAAGGTGAAGACAGCGGAGCTTTCCGCGTATGCCATGTCCGATTTAGTCATCGCGATTTCGCGCGTCGAGGCAGCATTGCTCAAACAGGCGAATCCGAGACTCCGTATCGAAGTGGTTCCTCTCATATTTGCGACGCAGCAGCTCCAAAAGAAGATGAGCGAAACGAGGCGCGACCTGGTGTATGTCGCGCATTTCGACCATGACGCCAACGTGGATGGAATACTGCATTTCTGCGCGCAAGTGCTTCCGCTGATTCAAAAGAAGTTGCCTGATGTGCGTCTTCGGATAGTCGGGCATTCGCCGCCCAGCGAAGTCAAGGCGCTGTCGGGATCGAACGTGGAAGTCCTCGGTTTCGTGCCCGACATCGGCGAAATTTACCGTTCCTGCGACGTCGCGATTGCGCCGATGCGGTTCGGCGGCGGGCTGAAAGGCAAGATCGCCGAGGCGATGTCGTTCGGCCTGCCCGTAGTCACTAACAGTACCTGCCTGGAGGGCTTCGACCTGTCGCCGGGAACCAACGTGCTCGTGGGTGATGATCCGAATGCGTTCGCAGACGCTGTGGTCAGTCTGCTTTGCGACGAGGCCCTCGCCCTTAAGATCGGCGAAAATGGGTGGCGGTTCGTCAAGGCGAAATTCTCCGAGGAGGTTGTCGCCGCGAAGCTCAAGGATTTGATCGAGCGCCGGCACGAGTATTTTCCAAAAAAGCTGACTCTGCGGAAAC
>Ga0210402_10006154_pt1 | contig 10654 bp, 9 predicted proteins | sample IncBWC7MmetaG_FD_161055 | JGI IMG/M metagenome (GOLD analysis project Ga0210402, IMG submission 161055) | Forest soil microbial communities from Barre Woods Harvard Forest LTER site, Petersham, Massachusetts, United States - Inc-BW-C-7-M | ecosystem: Environmental > Terrestrial > Soil >... | reverse complement strand
CTCACGGACGATCCGCCGCGCCACACGCACGTGCGGCACGCGATGGCCACGGCCCTGTCCACGCAGGTACTGGCGAAGTTGCGGCCATCATTCGAGCGGGATGCTGCGGCTTTGCTCGACAGTCTCCTGTCACGCCAGGGCGAGGTTCTCGACGCGGTGCGCGACATCACCCAGCGCTTCGTCTACAAGGCACTTCCGGACGCCATCGGCCTCGGTGTTGCGGGCCGTGAACACATGTACGCCTTCAGTCACATGGTGTGGGCGACCATGGGGCCCGAGAACGAGCTGTTTCGCGAGGCCATGGTCAATCTGGAGCCGGTGCTTCAATGGCTGGAGCAGTGCTGCGATCGGGAAAACCTCGCCGAGGGCGGCATCGGCATGGCGCTGTATACCCTGGCGGACGATGAGGTCATCACTCAGGGGGAAGCCAAGCTCCTGCTGCAAACCGTGCTCGCGGCCGGCGCAGATACGACCATTCTGACCATGGCCAATGCGATGCGGGCCTTTGCGCTCTACCCTAAGGAATATCAAGAGGTCCGCGCCGAGCCGCACCTGGTGCGCCTCGCCTTCGACGAAAGTCTGCGTTGGGATTCGCCGTCGCGGATGGCTGGCCGCATCACGACCCGGGAAGTCGATGTCGGAGGCTATGCCGTTCCCGCCGGACAGCGGGTCGGACTGATGTTCGCCGCCGCGAACCGCGATCCCCGCGCGTGGTCCGATCCCGACCGGTACGACCTTAAGCGGGATCTGCGCAAACAGGTCGGATGGGGCTACGGCGTGCACGCCTGCGTCGGCCGCGTGCTGGCGCAACTCGAGGCGCAGGCGCTGCTGGCGGAACTGGCACGCCGTGTATCCCGTATCGAAATCGCGGGCGATCCCGAGCCCTGGATGACAACCATCGGTCACGGGCCCGCGAAACTGCCCATTCGCCTCTACAGCGACTGAAGCTTGATCATACGACCGTTGTTCAACGAGAGAGGGGGAGCCGTTGCATGGGCCAATCGAACACGCAGAGCGAAACGGTGGTTCAGACATTCTTCGAACTGCTGAACGCCGAGGACCTCGAGGGCATACGGGCGCTGTTGACGGAAGACGCCGCCTGGCTGCCGCAGGCACGTGACATGCCCGGAGCCGGCGAGTATCGCGGCCGCAATGTGATTGTGGATCAGTTCCTGAGGCCGATCCGAGGCTTGTTCGCGCCGGGCAGCCCGAGCAACCGCATTCTGTCGATGGCCTCGAACGGCGCTCTGGTGTTGGTTGAAACGCACGGCACCGGGCATTTGAGCGACGGCCGACCGTACGACAATCGCTACGCTTGGGCATTCGAAGTGCGCGACCGCAAGGTTGCGATGATCCGCGAGTATCTGGACAGCTACTACATCGTGCGTCTGTTCGGAACATCCTGAAGGCGTCGCCGTGTCAGATAGAGATACGCAATCCACCAGCGGCGACTACGACATCGTCGCCATCGGCAGCGGCCACAATGGACTGACGGCCGCTGGATATCTGGCGAAGGGCGGCAAGCGCGTGCTGGTGCTGGAGCGCAACGCGTGGCCGGGTGGCGGCGTGGTGTCGCGCGAGCTGACACTGCCCGGTTTCCGCCATGATCAGCATTCGATGGCACATATCTTCATCCAGGCCAATCCATTGCTGCGGCGGGACGAGCTCGGATTGCAGCGCCGCTACGGGTTGCAGTACCTGTTTCCCGAGTCGCCGATGATGTCCGTCTTCGAGGACGGCTCGACCCTGACACTGTACCGGGATCGAAACCGCACGGCCGCGGAGATCGCCAAGTGGTCGACGCACGACGCGGAAGGCTATCTCCGCCTGTCGGCGCAGGCGGCGGCGTGGCTGCCCATGCTGGTGTCGACTCTCTATACACCGCCCGCGCCGCAGGGAGCATCCTTCGCGTTTCTTGATCAAAGCCGCGAAGGTCGTGAGTTCTGGCGCACCATGCAGATGAGCAGCCACGACGTCCTGGCGAGCCATTTCGAGCATGACCGGGTGCGGGCGCACTTCGCGCGCGTGGCCGGCGAGAACCTCGTATCCCCGGATGAAAAGTCGACAGGGCTCGGGGTTTATGTCTTCTTGGGTTTTCTCGAGGCCTACGGCTTCGGCGTGCCCGTCGGCGGCAGTGGCAAGCTCACCGAAGCCCTGATCCGCTGCATCGAGGATCATGGCGGTGCGGTGCTGACCGGGCAAGATGTGCGCGAAGTCATCGTCGCCAACGGCCGCGCCGCGGGCGTCATCACTGCGGACGGACGCCGCCATCCGGCGGGCGATGCGGTGATCGGTGCGATCCATCCCCATAAGCTCTCATCATTGGTTGCCGGCTTGGACTCCGAGGTGCGAAAGGCGGCGGAGGCCACCCAGATCACAGAGGCTGCGTGCGTCACCGTTCATGCAGCGTTGGATGCCCCGCTGCGCTTTCGAACGCCGGATCCAGTGCAATCCGTGATGATCGAGCTCATGCCTCTTAGCTATCGCGAGATCCGCGAATCCTTCGACGACTTGCGCTATGGCCGCTTCATGCGCACGCACTTGCTGGGCTTAGGATCGCTGTCGATGTTCGACGCCAGCCGAACGCCCAAGGGTAAGGGCCTGGCACACATCTGGGACTATGCACCCTATGTACGTCCCGACGGCCTCTCCTGGGACGATGGCAAGGAAGCCTACGCCAAGGACATGCTCGACCGGTTCCGGGTCTTCGTCGCCAATCTCGATGAGGTGCTGCTGGATTTCCATTGCGACAGCCCGCTCGACATGGAGCGCACCTCACCGAGTTTCCTGCGGGGAGACCTGCACGGCATTGCGACCACCAGTTATCAGAGCGGCTCCCATCGTCCCACACCGGACTTGGGCGGGTACCGGGTGCCCGGCGTGGATCGATTGTACCTGGTGGGACCGTTCCAGTATCCGGGGGGCGGTGTGTTCGGCGCCGGACGGGCGACGGCGCAGGTCATGTGCGAGGACCTAGGGCTCGACTTCGAACGATTGGCACATTCGACATGAAACTCTATGGCACCGATCAGCGGGAACTGATGACGGTGACCCGCATCGAGCGCGACGGCAACCGACTCGTGATCAAAGGAAAGGTATTCGGAACCATGCCGATGACGGCGACATTGACCCCGGCGAACGTCCGTGAAGGCTTGCGGCTGCTGCGGTTGCGCGGAGTCCTGTTTCTGCTGACGATGCCGTTTCGCAGGTCCACGCTTACCGAAGAGGAGAAAGCATGACGTCGTCAATGAAGGGAAGAGTTGCGGTTATTACCGGCGGCGCGGGGATGATCGGGCACGCGGCCGCCATGTCGCTTGCGACGGCGGGCGCCGATGTGATGCTGGTCGACATCAACGCCGAGGCGCTGGCGGCGCGCCGCGGCGCAATCGAGGCGCTCGGCGTTCGTGTCGAGACGCAGGTAGCGGATGTCAGCAAGTCGAGCGACGTTGCGGCTTACGTGGCGAGCGCTCTGCGGGTATTCGGCCGGATCGACGCCTTCTTCAACAATGCCGGCATCGAGGGCAAGCTTGGCCCCACCCACGAGTATGACGAGGCGGAATTCGACAAGATCATCGCGGTGAACATGAAGGGAATATTCCTCGGGTTGCGCCACGTTCTTCCCGTCATGCTGCGACAAGGGATTGGTGCGGTCGTCAACACCGGTTCGATTGCAAGCGAACGCGGCCTGGCCGGTGCCTGCGCCTACAATGCATCGAAGCATGCGGTGATCGGCCTGACTCGCACGGCGGCCAGCGAAGTCGGAGCGCGTGGCGTTCGTGTCAACGCCGTGATGCCGGGCGTGATCGACACGCCGCTCCTGGAGGCGATGCTACGCATGATGTTTGCGGGCGATGTGGAAGCCGGAAAGCGCGCGCTCGGCAAGGTAGCGACTTTGGACCGGATCGGGACGCCGTCCGAAGTCGGCGAGGTCGTGACGTTTCTGCTGTCGGACGCGGCGAGCTTCGTGAATGGCGCCGCGTGGGCCGTGGATGGCGGTGCCTTGTCAACCATCCGGCATTGAGGAGTTTCATGCCAGTGACTATACCGACAACCTTGGAGGAGTCCCCATGAGCACCAACAGCCCCTTTCCGCGGCGCGATTTCCTTGTGGCGAGCGGCATTGTGTCAGGACTTCTCGCGGCGGGCGGCCCCTTGAGCCTCATTGCGCCCGGTCGCGCTTGGGCGCTCGAGCTGAAGGCGTTGACGAGTTCGCAAGGTGCCGCTCTCATGAGCGTCGCCCGTACGATTGCGCCGCACGATGGCTTGGAGGACGCGGCGTATGCGCTTGTCGTGAAGGCGATCGATGCTGCCGCATCGGCGGACGAGCACATGCGTGCATTGGTGGCCTCGGGATTGGCGCGTCTCGGAGAAAACTTCGCCTCGCAGACCGAGGCGGCCAGGGTTCAGGCTCTCAAGGCCGTGGAATCGTCGGAGTTCTTCAGGATGGCGAGATCGAAGACGCTCGGTAATCTCTACTCGTCAGCGATCGCGTACACCCATTTCGGCTATCAGGGTGAAGCCTTCTCGAAGGGCGGGTACTTCTTGCGCGGGTTCAACGAGCTGCATTGGCTCCCGGACGTACCGCTGCAAGACAGCGGACCCGACGTGGGCCAGACGCCGCGTTGACGGAGGTTGATATGACCCAGATTGCGCACGACGACTCGAATGCGGTCGTCATCATCGGATCCGGAGCCGGAGGCGGAACGCTCGCTCACGAGCTGACGCGACGTGGCATCAAGGTGGTGCTGCTCGAGGCCGGAGCGCGCCAGTCGATCGCCACGTTCTCCCAGAATCCTGGAGAAGCGTTCGTTCAGCTCACCTGGCTCGAGCCGCGCACGACCTCGGGATCCTCGACGGTGCCGGAGGACTATCCAGGTCTGCCCTCCTGGACCTGCAAGACGCTGGGCGGCACGACCGTGCACTGGACCGGCGCCTGTCCGCGCATTCGTCCGTGGGAAGTGCGCGCGCGCACGACCTACGGAACAGTCGCCGGCGCATCGCTCATCGACTGGCCGATCGAGTACACGGAGCTGGAGCGCTACTACGAACTCGCTGAACGGCGGCTCATCGTCACTCGCAGGCACGGCAACCCCGGCCTGCCGGCGTCGAGCCATTTCAAAGTGATGTACAACGGCGCGAAGCGCATCGGCTACCGCCAGGTCCACACCGGCTACATGGCCATCAATACGCGGCCGGCAGACGAGCGCGGATTCTGCATCCAGCAGGGCTTCTGCGTTCAGGGATGCAAGACGGGTGCGAAATGGAGCACCCTGTACACGGAGATCCCGCGCGCCGAAGCGACCGGCAATCTCGATCTGCGCATCCGCAGCCGGGCGGCGCAGATCGAGCACGGCGAGGACGGGCGCGTCAACGGTGTCGTCTACCGCGATGAGAATGGCTCGGAGCAACGTCAACGGGCGAGGCTCGTCTGCGTCGCTTGCAACAGCATCGAGACCCCACGCTTGCTGCTGCTGTCCGAATCCGCCCGATTCCCGCATGGGCTCGCCAATTCCAGCGATCAAGTGGGACGCAACTATTGCCGCCATACGGGGGGATTCGTCTGGGGAGTCTTCGACAAGCCCATCCGTTTCTGGCGAGGCGCAACGCTCGCCGGAATCGTCGAGGATGAAACCAAGCACGACCCGAAGCGCGGCTTTGCAGGCGGCTACCACCTCGAACTGGCGGCGTTGGACCTGCCGAGTCTGCCGCTGGCGGGATTTCCATGCACGCTCTGGGGACGCGAGCTTGGTTTCCTGATGGATCACTACGATCGAATGGCGGGTATGTTCATCAACGGCGAAGACCTGGCGCGCGCGACGAACCGGATCACGCTCAACCCGGCGGTCAAAGACAGCTTCGGGTTCCCCGTAGCTCACATACACGTCGACGAACACGAGAACGACGCCGCCATGCGGGCCCATGCACAGCACCAAGGCCGGGCGCTCTACGAAGCGGTCGGTGCGATACGCACGGCGACTTCACGGCAGACGCCGGCCACGCACAACATGTGCACCGCGCGCATGAGCAAGGACCCGCGCGACGGAGTTGTCGATGCTCACGGACGGACCCACGACGTGGCCAACCTGTTCATATCGGACGGCAGTGCCCTGAGTACTCCGGGGTCGGCCAATCCCACGCTCACGATCGTTGCGCTCGCCCTGCGCCAGGCCGAGTACATCGCGCGGCAGATGAGCACACGCAATCTTTAGGCATCACGTGAACAACCTGCTTCGCCCAATCCTGCGCCTGTCGCGCGCGCTTTGCGCCCTCGCCTTGGTGGCCACAAGTCTCTTGTTTGCCGCCGACGCCGCGGCGGCGCCGGCTTCGGGCGCGCTGCGGCTGTACGTACTCGATTGCGGGACCATTGCCGCGATGGATCCAGCGTTGTTCGGCCTCCGCCAAAGCGAGGTGAACCGCGACGTCACCTTCGTAACACCCTGCTACCTCATCGTGCATCCCAAGGGCACGCTGATCTGGGACGTGGGTCAGGTGCCCGACAAGGATATCCCCGATGATGGCACCGAGGTAGTGCAACAGGGCATTCTCAAAGCCAAACGTCGCCTGTCCTCACAGCTTGCAGCGCTTGGCTTTGAGCCCAAGGACATCACCTACATTGCGATGTCGCACTATCACGCAGACCACACCGCCAACGCCAACGTGTTCGCGGGCTCGACCTGGATCGTGCAGCAGGCCGAATACGACATCATGTTCAGCGACGTGCAAGTCGGCATTCGCGCGCCCGACACCTACAAAGACCTGAAGGCCGCCAAGCGCATCACGTTGCACAACGCCGACTACGATGTGTTCGGGGACGGCAGGGTGATCATCAAGACGGCGCCCGGCCACACTCCCGGGCACCAGATGCTGTTTCTGAAGCTCGCGAGATTCGGGCCGCTGCTGCTCGCGGGCGACCTGTATCATCTGCCGGAGGAGAGGACGCTCGATCGCGTGCCCACGTTCGACTTCGACGCCGCCATGACGCATGCCACTCGCAAGAAGGTGGACGAGTTCGTCAAGCATGCCGGCGCGAGGCTGTGGATCCAGCACGATCCGGCGACCTACGCGCTCTTGAAGCACGCTCCGCTCTATTACGAATGAAGTCTTGCACTGTCAGACGAGAATTCTTTCGCTGTGGTCTGCGCTGCGGCATGCGGCGGGGCGCTAGGCTGCTGCGAGGCATGCCGCGTCACAGCCCCGGAGGAGGCAATTGAAGTGCGCGGCGGAGACTGACGGATTCGCCGCGTGCCGCAAGGCGGCGCGGGGCTTTTTTACAAGGGGGCGAAATGAACAGCAGATTCATGAACCGTCTGGGACTGCGGCGGGGCGCGGCGCTTGCCGTCGCCGGTGCCATGTTCGTCTCGAGCGGGGTTGCAGCTGCAGCGACCACAGAAGGGCTCGAAGAAATCGTCGTTACCGCGGAGAAGCGCTCCGAAAACCTGCAGAACGTGCCGATCGCGATCACGGCCTTCACGGCCGAGGCGATGCGGAGTCGTGGCATCACGGATCTTCACGGGCTTTCAAGCCTCACGCCGAACGTGAACCTCGACGGCGGTGCGCCGTTCTCCGGCGACAGTTCGGTGCTGTCGGCCTCCATCCGCGGTATCGGTCAGGACGACTTCGCATTCAACCTCGACCCCGGTGTCGGCGTGTACTTGGACGGTGTCTACCTCGCCCGTACCATCGGTGCCAACCAGAACCTGCTGGACGTCGATCGCATCGAAATTCTCAAGGGCCCGCAGGGCACGCTGTTCGGCCGCAACACCATCGGTGGTGCCATCAACATCGTGACCCACACCCCCGGCAGCGAGTTCGCCGTCACCGGCTCGGCGACGGCAGGCCGCTTCAGCCGTCACGACGTCGCGCTGACTGCCGACATGCCGCTCTCCAGCACGCTGTTGACCTCGGTCAGCGTGTCGTCGCAGACGCGTGACGGTTACCAGAAGGCCATCCCGTTCCCGGCCACCGCGCCCTACCAGGTCGCGGATCAGGCCGATTACCCGAAGGCCTCGGGCAACCAGAGCTCGTCGACCAACGGTGGCCAGAACGTGCAGGTGATTCGCGGCAAGTTGCTGTGGCACGCGGCCGATAGCTTTGACGTCACCGCGTCGGCCGACTGGACGCATCAGGACCAGTCGGGTATCCCGAATACGGTTCTCGGCATTTTCGGGCCCAACCAATCGACCTACCTTCCGGCGAGTTTACTGAGCGCCGGCAGTCTGTTTGGACCCAACATCTTCGGTGCCCTCTACAACGCCTGTATCACGACGTCGGCCGCGGACCTCAACTCCGGCGGTCTGTACGGACCGTTCAACACGACGAACGGCCTGTGCGGACCGCTCGCCGTGGGCACGTGGAACTCGACAACGGGTCAGTACCGCGGCAACGGCTTAGGGTATCCGGGCGCGCCGGCGCTGGGTGGAAACGGCGCGGTCAACGTGCCGGTCAGCGTGCTGAACTCGCTGCCGGCGGGCTACCAGCAGTACGTCCACATCGCTCCGGGCGCCAAAGTGGGCAGCCTGCTGTTCCCCGGTCAGACGCCGCGCATCTACTGGAACCTCGCCAACACCCAGACCGGCAACATCGACACGACCTATTCTCCCGGACCGAGCTTTGCCAAGAGCGATGCGTACGGCGGATCGATCACGCTGGACTGGGCGCTCGCGGACAGCATGAAGTTGAAATCCATATCAGCGTGGCGTGAGATCAACTGGAACATCGGCACCGACCTTGACGGCCTGCCGGAGTCCATGCAGGAGGTCACCGACACCCAGGCACAGCACCAGATATCGCAGGAGTTCCAGCTGACCGGCAAGGCCTTCGGCGATCGCCTCGACTACGTCGCCGGCCTGTATTACTTCAACGAAGGCGGCTTCGTGCACGACTACGTGCCCTTCGACACGGGCTACCTGTATATCTACGACTACAGCAACGACGTCCACACCTCGTCCTACGCGGGGTACTTCCACGTCGACTACAAGGTGACCGACAACTGGGGTGTCACCGCCGGGGGTCGTTACTCCAACGAGCGCAAGACATTCCTGGGTGGCCAGGCCGACCTCAACGGGTTTACCTACAAAATCAGCGGTTGCGCGGATCCGGCGGCCGTCTGGTCCACCCAGCCCGGCTTCGTGGCCAGTTTGCCGCCTGGCGTCGGTCCGCCCCCGGGTCTGACCTGCCAGCAGGTGCTGGGTTTCCCGGTGCCCGGGCAGCCGCTGCGCTACTTCCCGAATACTCTGGACCACCAGAACTGGAACGTGTTCGACCCGACCTTGGGTACGCAGTACCACATCACGCCGGACATCATGGTCTATGCGAGCTACTCGAAGGGCTTCAAGTCGGGCGGCTGGACCACCCGTTTGTCAGCCCCGAAGTCGAACGCGGCCGATGCCCGGTTCAATCCCGAGTACGACAAAACCTACGAAGTGGGCTTGAAGTCGACGTGGCTTGATCGTCACCTGCAGGCGAATATCGCGGTGTTCGAGAGCAAGTACTCCGGCATCCAGCTGAACGTCCAGGAAGGCCCGTCGCCCGTCTACCAGAACGCGGGTAATGCGACCATCAAGGGCGCCGAGATCGAGCTGCAGTCGGTGCTGGGCGGTGGCTTCATGCTGAATCTGTCGGCCGGCTACCTCGATGCCTACTACACCTCCCTGAACCCCTGCCTGGTCTACAACGCCGTCAATAACATTTGTTCCGCCGCCAACGGCCCGCAGATTACCCAGGGTGGCGGTCAATTCACGTTGAACAGCGAGCTGCCCAAGACGCCGAAGTACAAGGTCGCGATCAGTCCCACTTGGGATATTCGCATGCCAAACAACGGCACCGTACGCTTACAGGCGGATTACACCATCACCGCACACATGTTCAATGACGGCCCGAACACCACCCTACTCGAGCGCCCCCAGACGAAAAACCTGAACGCCGGAATCCACTACATTCCGGAGAACTCGAAGTATGAGTTCGTTGTCGGTGCGACCAACCTGACCGACGACCGCTACCTGACGGTTGGATCGACCAACTACGCCGCAGGCGAAGTTGTGGGCACTTACGGCCGACCACGCGAGTGGTACGCGACTCTGCGCGTGAAGCTGTAGACCCTTGCCGCTGACACAACTCGAGCACTACCTCGTTTTGACCGACGATCTCGCCGGCACGCGCGATTTTTACAGTCAAGCGCTCGGACTGCGGGTGGGTCCCCGGCCTGCGCTGGGATTCCCCGGTTACTGGCTGTACGTCGGCGACGTACCCTGCATCCACGTCGCCGAATGGGACAGCTATCGCGCACATTCGACCGAGGCCGGCATCAGCGTGTCCGCGCGCGCCCCCGGCACCGGACCGGTCGACCACATCGCCTTCAACGCCGTCGATTGCGAAGCCGTCAAATCGCGGCTCGCCGCGTACGGCGTGCCATTTGCCGAGAACGAAGTCCCGGCTGCCGGGCTGACTCAGTTGTTTCTCCACGATCCGAACGGCGTCAAGGTCGAGATCAACGTGCGCGTCGCGCCGGCGGCGTGACGAATCTGGTGCCCGTCAGGCGTTCTCGCCGTAAATCGCATTCGACAGGATGAAGCGCACCGATTCCGCGCGCACTGCGTCGACCGGCTCGTCGGCGATGGATGCCTCGATCTTCGCATGACGCGCCCGCAAGACATCGC
>Ga0210402_10006153_pt1 | contig 10655 bp, 3 predicted proteins | sample IncBWC7MmetaG_FD_161055 | JGI IMG/M metagenome (GOLD analysis project Ga0210402, IMG submission 161055) | Forest soil microbial communities from Barre Woods Harvard Forest LTER site, Petersham, Massachusetts, United States - Inc-BW-C-7-M | ecosystem: Environmental > Terrestrial > Soil >... | reverse complement strand
AAGCTCGTCTTGTCGGCCGTGTCGGCGGGCGGAACGAGGGCGAGCACGATCGCGATGACGGTGGTGAAGAAGCCGAGGCCGTTCCAGAAGAGGCTTCCGGCGCTGCCGCCGGGGACCGGCACGGCCCCGGGCTGTTTCGCGATCTCTGCGCGCAGCTTGATGGCCGCCGCGAACATGTACATGTAGGGCATGAAGTAGACGATCAGCGTGGCGTTGACGAGCTTGAGGTAGGCCTCCTTGACCGTGGCGCCCTGCGTCGCGGCGATGATGAAGATCGCCGAGAACGCGGCCTGGAAGACCATGGCAAACCACGGCGTCTTCCACTTCGGGTGCGTCCTCGCGAAGATCAGCGGCAGGTACCGGTCGAGGCCGCCGCAGAAGAGCAGGCGCGCCGTCGCGATGAGCCACGCGCCGATGCCGCCGAGGCCGGCGAGCGTCATCAGGAGAGCCACCGGTGCGCCAAGCCACGGCAGCCCGTGTGCGGCTCCCGCCTTCGTGATGGCCTGGTTGACGCCGGAGAGGATCGACACCTCGTTCTTCGGAAGCGCCCACAGGATCGAGATCGTGCCGAGGAGGTAGCAGGCGGCGATCGAGAAGCCCGAGATCGAGATCGCCCGCGGGAAGGTCTTTCGCGGCTCGACCACTTCGCCAGCCATCGTGGGCGCGAGCTCGAGGCCCGCGTAGCCGAAGCAGAGGTTGGCGAAGAAGAGGACGGTCGGCAAGGCGGCGAAGTCGGGAATGAGCGACGCGGCGGGCATCGGCGTCGCCGAGCCGGTGGTGAAAAGGGCGATCAGGCCGACGGCGAGCAGCGCGAGCGACGGCAGCCACTGGGCCAGCCCGCCGATGTTCTGCACCCACTTACCGGTCTTCATGCCGACGATGTTCAGTCCGAGCGCGATCGCCAGTAGCGCGAGCGAGGCGCCCGCGGCGTAGGTCGCGCTCTGCTCGAGCGAGGCAAAGCGCGTTCCGAAGATGTACAGCGCGAAGACGACGGTCGAAAGCGTCAACGTCGGGAAGTAGGTGATGTTCGACGACCAGTAGAGCCAGCCCGCAAGAAACCCCTGGCGCTGGCCGAACGCCTTCGACGTCCAGACATAGAGGCCGCCCTCCTCCGGGATCGCCGAGGAAAGCGCCGTGACCGCGAAGCCCTGCGGGATGAAGAAGACGACCGCGGCGAGCACCCAGAGAAAAAGCGAGGACGGGCCGTTCGCGGCCGCCAGCGCGACCCACCGCATGCCCACGATCGCGGCGACGTTGAAGAGGACGATGTCCTTCGTCTTGAGCGCGCGCTCGAGGGCCATCTATTTGAGTCCTTCCACGAGGTACAGATCCGAGGCAGCGGCCCTGCCAAAGCCGTAGGCGTAGGACGCGACATCCGGAGTCACGTAAACGGGCGCGATGTCGATGATCCCGGAGAGCTCCTGAGGAGCGATGTCCTTCAGGACCTGGCGACGGCCCGTCGCGACGTCGACTCGGACGAGGCGGGCGGGGATGCTGCCGACGACCAGGCCGATCAGCGACTTGCCGTCGGGCGCCCAGCGCACGAACTCGAAGTCCCCCTTCGTGTTAGGAGCCCTGCGCGTCGGGCCTCCCGCGACGGGAATGAGGAACATGTCCTCGGAGTATTCGCCGTAGACGGCGATCCACTGGCCGTCCGGGGAGACGGGCCGGCCCTCGAATCCGTAACCGCGCGGCGCGATCGGCACGGGCTTGCCCGCGGGCAGGTCCTGAACGTACAGGCGGCGTTGTTTGCCCGGCTCCGCGGCGAGAAGAAGGAGCTTTGTTCCGTCCGGATAGAACCTCAAGTAGGAGATGGCCTCGAAGTACGGCCGCTCGTCGAGCGCGACCGGAGTGCCGGTTCCGGTGGGCGCGAGGACGTAGGTCCGGTCGGAGTCCGGCGGTCGCCCCAGGACCCAGCGGCCATCCTGAGAGAGATCGAGCGCCGTTCCCTCGCCGAGCTTGACGGCCGGAGAGCCGTCGGTCTGGCGAAGGTAGTAAGCGCCCCAGCGTCCGGCGGCGTCGCCGCCCTGTTCGTTGATCAGGACCAGCCGGCCGTCGTCGGACAGGCCGCCCAGGCGGGAACCGTCGAACCAGGAGAGGTCGCGCTCGCGGGAAGCGCCGGGCGCCAGGGCGAGGATCCCCGGTGCACTGGCGTAGCGCTCGGTCAGGAGACGTCCGTCCCGAGCGATGTCGTGAACGATCATGCCGACCGGCATCGTCGACACGGTCCGCGCTCGGCCCGAGAGGTCGACCGCCTTGATCGCGAACTGACCCCCTCCGCTTTGATCGTCGAACCAGATCTCGTCGCCCGAGGGAGACCACGCGAGGCCCTGGCCGAGAATTCCCTCGGGGATGAGTGTCGTGGTCTTGCCCGAGAGATCCACGACGAGGAGCGCGCGCGTGCCGCGCTTGCCCTGACTGAAGGCGATGCGGTCGCCCCGCGGGGAGACCTTCACGCGGGAAACGCCGTTGTCCGCGGCATAGACGACCTTGCCGAGGGGCAGCTCGATGCGGGTGTGTCCCTCGAGGAATCGGAGGACGCACAGCTGTTTGCCGTCCGGCGTCCAGCAGGCGTCGTCGATGAACTCCGCGATCGAGCGCGGCGCGCCGCCGCCGAGCGGCACGGTCGCGAGCGTCCCGGGGCCCTGGGGACCGTTGAGGAATCCCTGGCGCAGCGAGATAGCCAGGTCTCCCGTGGACGATACGGAATAGAGGCTCGCGTTCTTGACGCCGATGGGCATCGACTCCGGACCCTCCGCGCGCGTCGTGTAGATCTCAATCGGTTGGCCCTCCCACGAGGCGCTGTAGACCACGCTCCGGCCGTCCGGCGTGAAGCGAGCCATCCCGAGGTTGCCCCGACGGAAGGTGAGCCGCCGGTAGGAGGGCGTCGAGGGCTTTGCGCCCTTCCAGGCGAAGTGGCCAAGAAGGCCGCCGACGGCAATGGCCGCAGCCGCCGCGAGAACGGGGACCCCGACGGCAGGTCTTCGGGCGGCCTTGACGCCCCCGATCGCCGACGGCGAGCCCGACGTCGTCGACAGCGCCTCGAGGTCGAACGCCAGGTCGTGGGCGGAATGGAAGCGCTGCTCCGGGTTTTTCTCGAGGCAGTGGCGCACGATCCGCTCGAGGCCGGGCGAGATGCTCTGGTTGGTGACCGAGAGGTCCGGCGGGTCTTCCTTCAGGATCGCCGACATCGTGTCCGCGGCGGAGTCGCCGTGGAACGCGCGCTTGCCGGAGAGCATCTCGTAAAGGATCGCCCCGAAAGAGAAGATGTCCGAGCGCGCGTCGGCGCTCTTGCCGCGGACCTGCTCGGGCGACATGTAGCCGAGCGTCCCCAAGACCACTCCCGGCTCGGTCCCCGCCGTCGCCGTGGGCAGGTTCGTGACCTGGGAGCCTTCTTCCTGGTGCGTGAGCTTCGCCAGGCCGAAGTCGAGGATCTTGACGCGGCCGTCCGACGTGACGAAGAGGTTCTCGGGCTTCAGGTCGCGATGAACGATCCCCTTGCCGTGCGCCGCGGCTAGGCCGTGCGCGATCTGGAGCGAGTAGTCGATCGTCTTACGCGGCGCGAGACGTCCGCCGGCGAGCACCGAGCGCAGGGTCTCGCCCTCGAGCAGCTCCTGAACGACATAGGGAGCCCCGTCGCTTTGATTCGTCCCGATGTCGTAGACGGCCGTGATGTTCGGGTGATTGAGGACCCCTGCGGCCCTGGCTTCCTGCTCGAACCGACGCAGCCGGTCCGCGTCCTGCGAAAACGACGCCGGCAACACCTTGATGGCGACCTCGCGGCCGAGGCGCGGATCCTTCGCGCGATACACTTCGCCCATCCCGCCTGCACCGATCTGGCCCAGGATCTCGTAGGGACCGAGCTTGGAGCCGGCGGCGAGCGTCATTTCGCGGAGCCGCCGGCCGTGCGCTGCCAGATGTCGGCGTTGTCGCTCGCGCGCACGCCGTAGCAGGTCGTCGTACCGCGGCACGTGACGTAGCTGTAGCGCCCGACGTCGGTGTACGCGACCACCAGGCGATCCGTGCCGGCGGCAGGGTCGACGACGTGGATGCCGTCGACGTCGATGAAGATCGGCCGATCTCCGAGGAAGCCGCCGCGGCGCGCGTTCCCGCGTGTCGTCACGCCGCGGATGGGTTCGGAGAGGGTGTTGGTCTCCGGCGAGTAGAAAGCCAGTCCGAGGGATTCGCGATCGGGCTGATGCGAGAGGGAGACCAGCAGGCGTTTGCCGTCGGCCGACCAGGAGATGGGGTATCCGAACACCTTCGGGTCCGGCGCGGGGATCGCTTGCATCTTTGCGACGCCGCCCTTGTCGTCGAGCGTGGCGACGTAGGAGACCTTTCCGCTGTTGACCGCCAGGAGCTTGCCGTCGGGCGACCAGAGCGGCTCGATCGTGGTCTCGCCCGTGGTCTTGGTCAGCTGCGTGAGGTTGCTTCCGTCCGTCGCGATCGTCCAGATGTCGTAGTGTCCACTGCGGTCGGAGTGAAACGCGAGGCGTCGGCCGTCCGGGGAAAATACCGGGTGCCGGTCGCGGTAGACGTCGTCGGTGAGCTGTCGGAGGCCCTTTCCGTCGGACTGCAGAACGAAGATGTCGTCCTGCGCCCCTCCGCGCGAGTCGAAGGCGAACATCTTTCCGTCGGGAGAGACGTCGAAATCCGCCATCTCCTGCGAGCTCTCGTAGACCTCCTCGGGCCGTCCGAGGAGGCGTCCCTCGGCGTCGAACGTCAGCCGGTCGATCGAAAACGTGATCTCGCGGTTGACGTAGGCGAGCGTGCGGCCGTCCCGCGAGAGCGCGAGGCCGCCGACCTCGCGCGCGGGCAGCCTCTCGGCCTGCGCGGGCCCGAGGGTCTTGCCGCTCGCCTCGTCGATCGGGATCTTCCACAGGTTCATCGCGCCGTCGCGGTTGCTCAGGAAGTAGAGAGCCTTTCCGTCGGCCGACCAGACCGGGTTCCAGTCCACCGCCGGATCCTGGGTGACGGGGACGGGCTTCTCGCCGGCCGCCAGGCCCTTGTACGGGATCGTCCAGATGTCGCGCTGGCTGCCGCCGGTCGGGAGCGCCCAGTAGGCAATCCGCAGCGCGTGAGGCGAGACGCTCGGCTGGATGGCGTCGTCCGCGTAGAGCTTCTTCGGCTCGCCGCCTCCGATGGAAACCTTCCACAGCTCGCTCGTTCCCATGCGGCCGTAGGGATTCGCGACGGGCTCCGTCGAGAACACGAGCTCGCGGCCGTCGGGAGACCAGGCCGGCTCGGATCCGAAGGTCGTGACCCGGCGCACGTTCTCGCCGCTGGCGCCCATGATGAAGAGCCCGCCGTCGCCGCAGCGCGATCCATAGGCGATGAGGCTCCCGTCGGGCGAGAAGGCCGGCGAGAAGGTCGTGCGGTCGCAGTCCGGCGTCAGGTCGATCGGCTTGTGGCCCCCGACGCGCTGCACCCAGATGTGGGTCCGGTTCTCGGTTCGGTGGACGAAGGCGAGCGTCTGTCCGTCGGGCGAGAGGGCGGGGGAGTTCTCGGCCCCAGAGAGATTCGTCAGCCGGCGGTAGGTCGGCATCGCGGAGGCGACGGGAGCGCCGGTGCCGTGCTGGCGCAACGCGAGGAATGCGAGCGCCGCGCCCGCGAGTGCGCCCGCTGCGACGAGCAGGATCGGAGCGACGGAACGCGCGCGAGAGACGCGGACCGGGCCCGACGCCGCGGTAGCGGCCTGCCCGCTCGTTCCCGACAGCGCCTCGATGTCGAATCCGAGGTCGTGCGCGGAGTGAAAGCGCTGCTCGGGGTTCTTCTCGAGGCAATGCCGCACGATCCGTTCGAGCCCCGGCGAGATGGACTGGTTGGTGACGGAAAGATCGGGCGGATCCTCCTTGAGGATCGCGGCCATGGTCTCGCCGGCGGAGTCGGCGTGGAACGCCCGCTTGCCCGAAAGCATCTCGTAGAAGATCGCGCCGAAGGAGAAGATGTCGGACCGCGCGTCGGCGGGCTTTCCCTTGATCTGCTCGGGCGACATGTAGCCGAGCGTGCCCATGACGACTCCGGGCTCGGTCCCCGCGGCCGTGGGCAGGTTCGTCTGCGGGCCGGACCCTTCTCCCACCTGCGTGAGCTTGGCGAGACCGAAGTCGAGGATCTTGACGCGGCCCGCGTTCGTGACGAAGAGGTTCTCGGGCTTCAGGTCCCGGTGGACGATGCCCTTGTCGTGCGCGGCCGCGAGGCCGTGCGCGATCTGGAGCGCATAGTCGATCGTCTTGCGCGCCGGCAGCTTGCCGCCCGCGAGCACGGCGCGCAGGGTCTCTCCCTCGAGCAGCTCCTGGACGACGTACGGGGCGTCGTCCGCCGAGCCGATGTCGTAGACGGCGGTGATGTTGGGGTGGTTGAGAACTCCTGCCGCCTTCGCTTCCTGCTCGAAGCGGCGCAAGCGATCGGCGTCGGCGGAGAACGACGCCGGCAGGACCTTGATCGCGACTTCACGCCCGAGCCGCGGATCCTTCGCCCGATAGACCTCGCCCATTCCTCCGGCCCCGATCTGGCCGAGGATTTCGTAAGGGCCGAGCCTGGATCCGACCGCGAGAGTCACGTGAGGCGGATTCTAGTGGTTATTTCGCGTCCGGACGGAAAGGAGGGCGGGTGGCGCCCCCCTCACCCTCGCCCTCTCCCCCCTCCGGGGGGCAAGGGTCGTGTTTATTGAAAGAGCGTCCTCATGAACCCCCTCTCCCGGCGGGAGAGGGAAGGGGTGAGGGGCGCTCCTTCTGCCTCCCTATTTCTCGATCCCCACTTCGCGCAGCACGAACGCGTAGTCGAACGCGGTTTCCTTGAGCCGGTCGTACCGGCCCGATGACCCGCCATGCCCGCCGGCCATGTTGATCTTGAAGATGAGCGGGTTCTGGTCGGTCTTGAGCGTGCGCATCTTCGCGACGTACTTGGCCGGCTCCCAGTACATCACCTGGCTGTCGTCGAGCGACGTCTTGACGAGCATCGCCGGGTAGGCCTTCGCCTCGAGGTTGTCGTAGGGGCTGTACGACTTCATGTAGGCGTACTGCTCCGGGATCTTCGGGTTGCCCCACTCCTCGAACTCGCCGACCGTCAGCGGCAGCGACTCGTCGAGCATGGTGTTGATCACGTCCACGAAAGGAACGCGGGCGACGACCGCTTTGAAAAGGTCCGGCCGCATGTTCGTGACGGCGCCCATGAGCAGGCCGCCCGCGCTGCCGCCCTCGATGACGAGGCGGTCTTTGGACGTGTATTTGTCGGCGACGAGGGCATCGGCGACCGCGATGAAGTCGGTGAACGTGTTCTTCTTGTTGAGCATCCGCCCGGCATCGTGCCAGGTCTTGCCGAGATCGCCGCCGCCGCGGATGTGGCCCACGGCGAAGACGACGCCGCGGTCGAGCAGGCTGACGCGGTTCGAGTTGAACTCGGCGTCCGACGGGGCGCCGTAGGAGCCGTACGCCGTCAGCAGCAGCGGCGCCTTCCCGTTGGCGACGAAGCCCTTCTTGTAAACGACGGAGATCGGAACTCGCGTTCCGTCGGCCGCGGTCGCGTAGCGCCGCTCCGACGTGTACCGCGAGGGGTCGTAGCCGCCGAGGACCTCGTACTGCTTGAGCAGCTTGCGCGTCTTCGTAGCCATGTCGTAGTCGTAGATCGACTGCGGCGTCGTGAAGGACTGGTAGTTGTAGCGCAGCTCGCGGACGTCGAACTCGACGTTGCTCGTCAGGAAGACCGAGTAGATGGCTTCGGGGAAATCGACGCGGTACGAGCCGCCCGTCTTGAAATCCATGATCCTCAGGCGCGGCAGGCCGTCCTCGCGCTCGGAGAAGACGGCGTAGTTGGCGAAGACGTTGATGTCCTCGAGCATGAGGGCGCCGCCGCAGGGCGCCAGATCCTTCCAGCTCGCCTGGCCCGGCGTCGCAACGGGGGCGGTGACGGCGCGGAAGTTGCGGCAGCCCTTGTTGGTGCGGATGTAGAAGAGGTCGCCGCGGTGATCCACGTCGTACTCGTGGTCCTTCTCGCGGGGCGAGATCATCCGCAGCGCTGCCGTCGGCTGGTCCGCCGGCAAGTACTGCCACTCGCTCGACGTGTGCGAGCCCACGCCGGCGAAGAGAATCGCCCGGCTGCGCGAGCGGCCGACGAACACGCGGAACATCTCGTCCTTCTCCTCGAGGACGAGCGCGTCCTTCGCCGTGTCGGTCCCGAGCACGTGCCGGTACAGCCGGTACGGCCGTTTGGCAGGGTCCGTCACCGTGTAGAAGAGGGTCTTGTTGTCGGCGGCCCAGGCCACCGACGACACGCGCGGGACCGTTTCGGGAAAGAGCTTGCCCGTGGTGAGGTCCTTGACGTGCAGGGTGTAGTCGCGGAAGCCGGTGTTGTCGGTCGTGTAAGCGAGCAGGTTGCCGTCGTCGGTGACGTCCCGGACGGCGACCGACATGAACTTCTCGCCGACCGCGAGCGCGTTGACGTCGAGGTAGACCTCCTCGGGCGCCTCGAGGCTGCCTTTCTTGCGGCAATAGATCGGGTACTGCTTGCCCTTCTCGGTCCGCGAGAAGTAATACCAGCCGCCGTCGCGGTACGGCACCGACAGATCGGTCTCCTTGATCCGTCCGAGCATCTCGTCGTAGAGCGCCTTCTGGAAGGCCTCGGTCGGCTTCATGAAGGCTTCGGTGTACGCGTTCTCGGCCTCGAGGAAGGCGCGCACCTTCGGGTCTTCCTTCTCGCGCATCCAGAAGTAGTCGTCCGTCAGGGTGTCGCCGTTCACGGTCTGCATGTGAGGCACCTTTTGCGGAGTGGGTGGCTGCGGATCGCCGGCGTAGATCGAGGCGGCAACCCCGGCAAAGAGGACGCCAGCCATGGCCATCAGGACGGCGAGGCGCTTCACTTGACCCCCGCGGCGCCCGCGGTCTTGGCGAAGTCGCCGGCCTTCACGATCGTCATCTTCGAGAGATCCAGGTACTTGCGCATGACGGCGAGAATCTGCTCGGCCGTCAGTGCGTCCACCTTCTTCTCCAGCGCCGCGTCCCACGCGAGCGTGCGCTTGATGTAGAGGTCCGTGGCGAGCGTGCGGGCGAGCGGCGCGTCCTGCGCGCGCGAGACCTGCCGGCTCTGCAGCCAGCCCGACTTCGCCTCGGCGATCTCCTTGGCCTCGAAGCCGTCCTTGAGCACCCGGGCGATCTCTTCCTTGAATGCCGCCTCGAGCCTGGCCTCGTTCTGCGGGGCGTAGATCGCGAACGTCGTGAAGGAACCCGATTTGTCGAGCGCGGAGGCCTGGACCTGCGAGCCTACGCCGTAGGACAGGCCGTCCTTCTGGCGGATGCGGACCGCGAGGCGGGAGTTCAGGAATCCGCCGCCGAGCATGTAGTTGCCGAGAACGAGGGCCGGGTAATCCGGATCTTCGTCCGAGAGGGCAAGGTTCTGGCCGGCGATGAAGAACGCGTTGGCCTTGTCCGGCGTTTCGAGAGCCTTGTTCTCGGCCGTCACGTCCTGGTAGAGCTGCGGCACGCGCTCGAACCGAGCGGGACTCTTCCATCCCCCGAAGAGGTCCGCCGCGAGCTTCCCGACGGCCGGCTCGTCGAAGTCGCCCACGATGGCGAGCTCCCCGTTCGAGGCGCCGTAGAAGTCGGCGTAGAACTTCTTTGTCTCGTCGAGCGTGGCCGCCTTGTAGGCCGCGAGCGACTCCTCGAAGGTTTCGACGTAGCGCACGTCGCCCTTCGGGTACGGGTTCATGTGGCGCTGGTAGACGTTGGGACCCAGAGCGTTCGGCTCGCTTTGCTGCTGCTCGATCCCCGCCATGTTCTCCTGCTGCAGCGCCTCGAACTCCTTGACGGGGAACGCGGGCTCGCGCAGGACCTCGGCCACGAGCTTCAGGACCTCGGGCAGGCTGTCGTGAATGGTCTCGATCGAGACGTTCGCCTGGTTCGGCCGTCCGGTGATCGTGACGCGCGCCTTCAGCCGGTCGAGCTCGTCCTGGATCTGCTGGCGCGTGTGCTTCGTCGTGCCCCGCAGGAGCATGTCCGCGGCCAGGTCGGAGACGGTCGCCTTGCCCATGAGCGTCTTCTCGTCGCCAAAGCGCAGGGTCATCGAGGCGACGACCGTGCCGCCGCGCGTCTTCTTGGAGAGCAGGGCGACCTTCAGACCGCCCGGCAACTCCGAGCGCTTCGCGCGCGCTTCGATGTTCGCCGGGGAGGGGTCGAACGTCTCGCCCGCCGCCATGGCGGCGTCGCCCTTGTAGTCCTTGACCACGACGGCCGCGGCGACCGGCGGCGGGACCTCGGCGCGGTCGGGCTTGGCCGTCGGCAGGAAGACGCCGAGCGTGCGGTTGGAGGGCTTCAGGTAAGCGGTCGCGACCTTCTGAACGTCCTCGAGCGTCGCCGCGCGGATGCGATCGCGGTTGAGGAAGAAGAGCCGCCAGTCGCCCTGGCCGATGTATTCGGACAGGTTCAGGCCCACGCGGTCGGCGTTGTTGAGCATCAGATCGACGTTCTTCAGGATGGAGGCCCGGGCGCGCTCGACCTCTTCCTTCGTGATCGGCGCGGATCCGGCGGCGGCGTCGAGCGTCTTGACGAAGGCGGTCTTCGCGTCCTCGACGTTCAGGTCCTGGCGGACCTCGGCGTTGAAGATCACGAAGCCGGGATCGTGAAGCTCCATGAAGTAGCCGCCGACGGACGTCGCCTTCTTGGTCT
>Ga0210402_10006152_pt1 | contig 10655 bp, 7 predicted proteins | sample IncBWC7MmetaG_FD_161055 | JGI IMG/M metagenome (GOLD analysis project Ga0210402, IMG submission 161055) | Forest soil microbial communities from Barre Woods Harvard Forest LTER site, Petersham, Massachusetts, United States - Inc-BW-C-7-M | ecosystem: Environmental > Terrestrial > Soil >... | reverse complement strand
CAGACGAGTACTAAGTGGCGCGCCACTGTACGATTTTGTAGGAGTCCGTTGCCTGCCGTTCGCGAATACCGCATCAAGCAGCCGACAGCCGTACGTGGAACTTGCCCTCAAACAGATTGGCGCTTTCGTGAAATCTTCGCATTTCCTTTCCCGATCCATCCCGTCAAGACGGATGTGCGTTCCGATGAATTTTCATGGCCCGACCGCGGCGTGCCCGGTCTGGGCCTGATTGCGGACGGCTGCCATAAATAACGCGTAAACAGCGACTTGCCCTAATTCGCTCCTAACGTAAACGTAACTTGAGAGCACGCAGATAATGGTTAGTTTGACTTGGGGAACTCGGTCGAGGATCAAACGTGGACGCAATGGGGCATACAAGATTCGGGAGTCGGCGACGGGTTGCGCTCAGCGCGCTTTGCCTGACTATCGTTGTCGTTGCTGCGGGGTTTTACTGGTATGCGACGCAGGGCCCTTCTCCTGCACATGCCGCCAGATCTCCCGCAGTCCCCGGGGTGCCGGTGAGCATCGCGGTTGCGGCACAACAGGACGTTCCGATCTACCTCACCGGCCTAGGGACGGTGCAGGCTTCCTTTACCGTCGGCATCCACTCGCAGGTCGATGGCAAGTTGCAGGAGGTGTTTTTTACGGAAGGGCAACACGTCAAGAAGGGCGATCTGCTGGCACAGATCGATCCGCGGCTCTTCCAGGCAGCGCTTGACCAGGCGAAAGCAAAGAAGGCTCAGGATCAGGCGCTCCTGATCAGCGCCCAAAAAGACCTCGAGCGTTTCAAGAGCCTGGTGCTCAAAAACATCGAAAGCCAGCAGAACGTCGATCGCCAGCAGGGCACCGTGGATCAGCTCAAGGCTTCGCTCGATGCCGATGCCGCCATGATCGAAACCGCGCAGACCAATCTCGATTACGCGAGCATCAGGGCGCCGAGCGACGGCCGCATCGGAGTGCGCCTGGTCGATCCCGGAAACATCGTGCACGCATCGGACCAGGGCTCGATCGCGACCCTGGTCCTCACCCAACCCTCGGCCGTATTGTTCACCTTGCCGGCACGCGCGCTCGACGATGTGCGCGCCGCCATGGCGCGCGGGCCAGTCGAGGTCATCGCCTTCGATCAGGACAATGTCCGCGAGCTTGCCACGGGAAAGCTGCTGCTGATCGACAGCGTCATCGATCAGAGCACGGCCACCATCCGGCTCAAGGCCATGTTCCCGAATGGGGATGAAAAGCTGTGGCCGGGAGAGTTCGTCAATGCGCGGCTCCAGCTCGGGACCTACAGCAATGCCGTTGTCGTGCCGCCCGCCGCGGTCCAGCGCGGACCGCAAGGCTTGTTCGCGTGGGTGATCTCGGGAAACAACACGGCGGAGGCGCGTCCCATCGAGCTCGGCCCGACGACGAAGGACCTCGCCGTCGTGTCATCAGGCCTGCATGACGGGGACCGCGTGGTCACCGGCGGGCAATACAAGCTCAAGCGCGGTGCACCGGTGACCATCGCATCACCGCCCGTGGCCGCATCGGGCAGATCCTCGTGAACATTTCCGAACCGTTCATCCGCCGGCCGGTCGCGACCACCCTGGTCATGGCGGCGCTCGCATTCGTGGGTCTCGCCGCCTATCCCTTCCTGCCGGTCGCCCCGTTGCCGCAGGTGGACTTCCCCACCATTCAGGTCACTGCCACTTTTCAGGGGGCGAGCGCCGAAACCATGGCATCGTCGGTCGCCGCTCCGCTCGAGCGGCAATTCGCGCAGATCCCGGGGGTCACGCAGTTGACCTCTCTGAGCACGCTCGGCGCGGCAACGATCGTGATTCAATTCGAGCTCAACCGCAACATCGATTCGGCGGGGCAGGACGTACAGGCGGCGATGACGGTCGCAAGCAAGACCCTGCCGCAATCCATGACCACGCCGCCGAACTACAAGAAGGTCAATCCGGCGGATTCCCCCATTCTCCTGCTGGCGGCGCATTCCGATACGATGCCGCTGACCCAGGTGGACGATTACGGCGATCTTTTCCTGGCGCAGCAAATCTCCCAGGTGTCCGGGGTCGCACAGGTCTCCATATTCGGCGACAGGCAACCGTCGATCAGAATCCAGGTCGATCCGGCAAAGCTCGCTTCGAGCGGCATCACCTTGGAGGAGATCCGCAGCACTTTGGTAACGTCCACCGCCAATGCCGCAAAAGGCACCATCAACACGGACAAGCTCAGCTTCACGATCGCCACGAACGACCAGATCACCGATGCAGAGCAGTTCAACGACGTCGTTCTCGCCTATCGCAACGGAGCGCCGATCCGTGTGAGGGACGTCGGTCAGGCCATCCCGGACGCAGTCGATCGAACCGTTGCGGCGTACCAAAACAATCAGCCCGGGATCATTTTGGCCGTGTTCAAGCAGCCGGGCGCGAACGTGGTCGAGACGGTCGATCAGATCAAGGCGCAGCTGCCGCAACTCACGGCCAGAATACCCCCGAGTATTCAGGTCGAGACCATACTCGACCGCACCACGACCATCCGCGCCTCGGTGCACGACGTCCAGTTCACGCTGGCGCTCACCATCGGCCTCGTTGTTCTCGTCGTCCTGCTGTTCCTGCGAAACTTCTGGGCCACGTTCATCCCCAGCATTACGGTGCCGCTCGCGCTGCTTGGCTCCTGCGGAGCCATGTATCTTCTCAGTTTCAGCCTCGACAATCTCTCATTGATGGCGCTTACGATCGCCGTGGGCTTCGTGGTCGACGATGCCATTGTGGTGGTCGAGAACATCCACCGGCATATCGAGAACGGGGCGAAGCCCTTGGAGGCCGCGCTCGAAGGCTCGCGCGAGATCGGGTTCACGGTGCTATCGATCAGCATCTCGCTGGTCGCAGTGTTCATACCGCTCCTGCTCATGGGCGGCATCATCGGCCGCCTGTTCCGGGAATTTGCGCTGACCGTCACCGCCTCGATTGCGGTCTCGGCATTGGTATCGCTCACGTTGGCGCCGATGCTCTGCTCCCGCTTTATGCACCACGAGTCCGGGAGACACGGCGCCATCTACCGCGCCATCGAAGCGGGCTTTGACGCCATGCTTTCGCTCTACCGGCGCACGCTGGACGTCGTGTTGCGGCACCAGGCCATCACGCTTGGGGTCTTCTTCGCCACCATGGCCTTGACCGCGGTCATGTTCGTGCAGATCCCCAAGGGCTTCTTTCCCATCCAGGACACCGGCTTGATCTCGGGCTTTGCCGAGGCGTCGCAGGATACGTCCCCCGACGAGATGATGAAGATTCTCCGCAAGATGGGGGACGTGATTCTGCAAGATCCGGACGTTGCAGCCAGCGCGATGTTTACCGGCACCACGGGTGGTGCGCAGACCGCCAACACCGGGCGCGGCTTCATCGTGCTCAAGCCGCGCGATGAACGCGAGTTGACCTCCTCGCAGATCATCGATCGACTGCGACCTCAGCTGGCCAAGATCGAGGGAGCGACGCTCTTCATGCAGCCGGCCCAGGACATCACCGTGGGCGGCCGCATCGCGCGCGCCAGTTTTCAATATACGCTGCAGGATGCCGACATCGGCGAGCTGGCCGAGTGGTCGGACAAGATGCTGGAGAAAATGCGGACAATGCCGCAATTGGCGGATGTCTCCACCGACCTGCTGTCGAATGCGCCTCAGCTCAAGATCACGATCAACCGCGACCAGGCCTCGCGTTTCGGCATTTCCCCCCAGATCATCGACGACACCCTCAATGACGCCTTCGGACAGCGCCAGATCACGCAATATTTCACCCAGCTGAAAACGTATTGGATCGTTCTGGAAATTCTTCCGGAGCAGCAGCGGGACCTGGCTTCGCTCGACCTTATCTACATCAAGTCTCCGCTCACCGGCGGAGCAGTGCCGCTTTCAACCCTGGTGAATGTCGACTCCGGCAAGGTTGGTCCGCTTTCGATCGCCCACCAGGGGCAGTTTCCGGCCGTCACTCTGAGCTTCAATCTGCAGCCCGGCATTGCACTCGGCCAGGCAGTGGAAGCGATCAGCCAAGCTGCGCGCGAAATCGGCATGCCCGCAAGCGTGATCGGGAGCTTTCAGGGCAACGCGCAGGCGTTCCAGTCGTCACTGTCGAGCGAGCCTGCACTGATCGGAGCTGCCCTGATAGTGGTCTACATCATTTTGGGGATCCTGTATGAGAGCTTCATCCATCCCCTGACCATCCTTTCGACTCTGCCTTCCGCCGGAGTGGGTGCGCTCTTGGCGCTCAACCTCGGACACATGGACCTTTCGGTCATTGGCATCATCGGCATCATCCTGTTGATCGGGATCGTGAAGAAGAACGGCATCATGCTGGTCGATTTTGCCATCACGGCAGAACGCGACCAGCACATGCGCCCAATCGATGCGATTCGCGAGGCATGCCTGCTGCGCTTCCGCCCCATCCTGATGACGACAGCGGCGGCCATGCTCGCGGGCGTACCGCTCGCCTTCGGCCATGGCACGGGGTCGGAACTGCGCCAGCCGCTGGGCTATGCCATGGTGGGAGGCCTCGCGGTGAGCCAGCTCCTGACGCTCTACACCACGCCCGTCGTCTACCTCTATCTTGATCGCCTGCAGGTCTGGCTGCGAGGGGATAAGCGAACTCCGCAAGGAGAGCCGCAACTCATCAGAGCCGAGGCGGCGGAGTAGTCATCCTCCGGCGACAGGCAAAGGCGGTCCCCTATCGGCCGGCGAGGCTGTGTCAAGCTGTCAGTAGGCCCTGCAGCGCCAGAAGAGCATCCTGATAGGCGGCATTGAGCTTCTTTGTTTCAGTCTCGGCGAGTGCCGTGAACGCGGTGGACATGCCCTGGACCCGATCAGGGTGGTTCTGTTTGACTCGCTCCCTGTAGGCTTCTTTGACCTCCTCAATTGTTGCCATGGGTGAGAGCCCCAGCACATCAAAACAGGTCCGCTCCAGTGTGATTCGGTCAGAGGGCTGCAGCGGCGTGTCGGACGCATCCTCGCTGTAGAGCTCCTGAACCAGCCGATCCGGATCGGCAGCGGCAAACTGTCTGCATAATCGGAGCTGCATCCGATATTCGCGACTGAACTCTACTCTGCGATAAAGATAGACGGCAGGCAACGTAGCTAGCATCAAACCGGCCGCAAGCCAGTTGGCGTAAAGCATGGGAGCGCGAATCTCCTCCCAACGGGAAAATAGCGCAAAGCTTATCTCGCTTTCATCGACCAGGAGCAGCTGTTGCAGGCAATTCAGCTCGATCAGCCCCAGGCAGGAAATGACTGCATACGCGGTGAGAGAACGGCCAAATGCCTGTTGTGCACTGCAAATATGCAGCCAGGATCTTAGTCGCTGGATCGGCTTCCTTCGCAGTCGAACGATTGTCGATCGAAGATGGTTTCCGTAGGCATCGATATCCTCCAGCTCCTCGGCGTATTTCTGCCTGATTATTTTTCGCCGTCGATAACGGGCGAGCAGATCTCCATCTACCTCCTCTGCCAGCTTATGTAGTTCATTCCGTCGGTCATGAACTTTCTTGTACAGCAGCATCGACCTGTCCAACTCGATGGACTCAAGGCTTCTTAGCTGGAAGGTGTGGCTAATCCTGCTCGCGGAAATTTTGTACCGGACGAAGCATCCCGTTGAAATCAGCACGAGCGCGAGCGGCGCAAGGACGCCAGCATCGCTCAAGGCGGCCACGAAAGCTTCATTTACCGTCGACATGGATGCGTGATGATCGATCAACGCTCGTCAAGAGCGCGAAGCTGCTCGACGGCTTGGGCCGAACCAAGGCTCTGAGCTTTTTGATACCACAGACGCGCTTTCTCCACGTCCATGTCGATCCCCAATACCCCAAGCTTGGCAAGTACGATCGGATCATAGGCCGCCGCCAGTGCCACGGCTGCCGTCGCATTCTCGGCCTTGGCCGCACGCTCGAAGATCATCCGGGCGGTGACGATGTCGCCCGCAGCTATGAACCTCTCCCCTTGCTCAAGGAGCAGGTCGATTTCGTCGGCGTCCATTACTCGAACAGCACTGTTTTTGCGGGAAGAGGGGTCTTGCGCATCAGCAGGCTCTGCCTTCGCCGTGGAATGGCGCTCGGAGATGACCGCTGCTGGTGAGGGAGCGCTCGGCTGGGACGTTTCGATTCTGGCGAGCTCAATCTGAGTAGCTGAGCTCCCGGATAGTGATCCTTCCGCCCAGTAGGATTCTGCTCGCGAATGAATCTCGGGTCGGCTCGAACCTTGGGGCTGGGGGGTTCGCGCTCGAGACGAGGTCGCTGCAGTGGGTATCTGAGTCGTGAGGGCCGACTGCGAAGAACGCGCAGGCATGAATGCGTAGTATGCAATCGCCCCTGCGAAACAACCAACGGCGAGCATCAAGCTCACATGCAGGTTGCGAGGGGGTTTGAGTGGGGGCGGCGGCATGACGGTAGGTTCAAGCGAACGCGGGCGCGCAAACCATTCGATCACCTTCTCGCGCTTGCTGTCGCTCCCCTCCATTGTATCCCCAGCAGAGAGCGCTGGGTGGCCCGAAAGGGCAAGGTTGGGCCCGCGAGGAAGGCGCAGCCCTGCGATTTGTCGATGCTGCAGCAGCCGCAAACTGGTTTCGATCCGCGCAAGCTCCTGGTCGGCAATGATCCTGCGCCATATTTCACTCGGCGCGGGCTTGGTTGCTTCATATTGTGGGCGCGAGCGGGTGGGAATGCGCTGATCGCGCCAGGGTCGGCAGGATGCTTGTCGCTGTGAGCACGCGCCGATATTCGGGACTCGTTCGCCGGTCCGTCCTTGTCGGGAGGCGTTTCGCCCAGGTGGGAGGACCCTGCCGATGCCCTATCTGGGGACAGGGAAGGCGCATTTACGCTCGCGACATCTTCGGAATGAGCGAGGGGGGTCGCCGTTGCGTACCGGGCTTCGCGTGAGGACGCGACGGGCTCCCCATCTGGACCGAAGCTCGGTTCTGCTTCCGACAACCGCGCTCGCTTCGGAGCGTAAGGTGAGGAATGAGGGTCGCCCTCGTTATTGGCGAGCACTCGCAAGCGCGCGGCGGCGCGCTCATGCGGGGACTTAGGTGCATAAGGAGAGCGAGGCAGATCACTCTCGGTCTCCACCGGGTGCTCCGGTTCTGAAGAAACCGGCTCGCGCATCTGGCGCGCGAGGTAGTCGGATAGCTCGACGAGCGCAGGATTTTTTTCTGACGGGGTACTCATGTACACAACTCCCCTGATAATGCCCGGCTGAAATGCCGCTCCCTGTAGTCTTGCGTGTTCCGTGTTTCCTTTCCGCTGCTGTTTGATGAATGATGTGGATGGACTCGGGTCGAAGCTCAGGGTTGGCTTCGATTACGCTGCTTTTGCCACAGCAAAAAATCGCGGAAGATCGACTCGCGCTGCTCCTGGGTCAGATTAGCAAACGCAGGGCCTTTGTTCTTGAGGAATGCAGAGAATTCGGTGCTGGTCGCCTGGTCGGCTACGGCCTCTTTCTCTCGCAATCGGCGCAACATCTCCTCCGCGACGCTCGACCGGGTCCACCCCGGCACAGTGGCGGCGAGATTTACGTCGCGCCATTTGGGGTGCCGCGGAGGCTCGCGAAATTTTCCCCATTTATTGAAAAGTGCCTCCGTGAACCTTTCAACCCTACGGTAGCGATCACTGCCCTGGGGCCAGTTATAGACTGCCAGTACCGCCGGAGCTCCAAGAGTCTCCACTGGATGGCCCTCAGGCACCAGGCCAGGATATTCTTTGCTCGTCAGCTCGCTCACTGCATAGTAGTCGGCGAAGAGCTTGGAGAAGGGAATCGAAAGAAAGTGCAGGCCGGCGCTCGGTGGTATCCGGGCGAAGAACTCGATCGGTTTGCCGATTACACGCACAAGAGCAGAAAGCTCCCCCGACCTGAGCTGTTCCAGGGCGGTTGAATTATCCACCAGGACTTGGTCTACCTGAACCCCGAGCCGTTGAAAGACGATCGTTCCCGTCAGGCTCGACGCACTTCCCGCCGGCCCGAAGCTGACCTTCTTGCCCCTGAGATCCTCCAGCTTTGTGATGTTCGGGCCGGCCAGGACATGCACCTCGGAAACGGGCAGGCGCACAATGTAGTGGACCCGGTATGGAAGGTTGGCGATCTTTCTTTGCGTGCGGAAGTAATCGAACACGTCCGACTGGGTGATCGCAACATCTACCTGCCGCAGGTAGAGCAGGTCGTCCATGTTGGATGCGGCGCCGTAGGTGACGATCGGGATGACACGCAGATTATCTCCGTCGTCGAGGACCTCCGCCATCTCGTTGGCGAAGGTCATGTAGGTTCCCGAAAGCTGCCCGCCCGCGATGCCTACGGTCCAGTTATTTTTTCGGTTTCGCAGTGCCGCGTCGCTGCCACCTTGTTCGAGCGACTTGGGCACCGTTTGTGCTTGCGCCGGCGCGAAGTTTCCGTTCTCGAACCCTCCAGATTGGAATGTGTAAGCCAGAACAAGCAGGGCAAGGTGCCTACTCCACGATGCAAATATGCGCATCTGACGTTACCCCTCACAGAGGAACTCTTAATAACATCTTACTCCTGCATCGGTGGAAACTGTGGTAAAGCTCTCCTCCCATGCTCTTTAATAGATTGTTTTTACCACAACCTCTGTTTGTTTTTGTTTTGGAATAAACGATTGCGAGCTTTTTAGGTAGAACAGTACTCTTGCGTTGGTCAGGCCTGCTCCGCGTGATCCGCAAATGATTTGCGGTAGCCGAAGCTCCAGGCAACGACCCAACTCAACAGCAGCAGGCCGACGACGCTCGTAACCACGTAAATCGACGGATAATCGAGGAAGGTACTGTAGCTGCCTCCCGACATCGTGAGCGCCAGACGAAAGTTCTCTTCCAACCGGTCACCGAGCACCAGCGCGAGCAGCAAGGGCGCCATTTCGTAGCCGAACTTGCGCAGGACGTAACCAATCACGCCGGAGATGACCATGATCCAAATATCGGTCGTGGAAAAATTCACGCTATAGACGCCGATCACCGAGATGATCAGGATTATCGGAACCAGCCAGCTGTAGGGAATGCGCAGCAGGTTGACGAAAATCCCGACCAGCGGGAGATTGAGAATGAGCAGGATCACATTCCCGATATACATGCTGGCCACGAGCGCCCAGAATACCTCGGGATGATCTGTCAACAGCAGCGGACCGGGCTGCACACCATGAATTGTCAGTGCCGAGATGAGGAGCGCGGTTGCGGGGATCGATGGGATGCCGAGCGCAAGCAGCGGGATCATGGCGGTGCCGGTCACTGCGTTGTTCGCGGTTTCCGGTCCGGCGACACCGGCGATTGCTCCCTTGCCGAATTGCTCGGGATGCTTCGAGAGCCGCTTCTCCACAGCGTATGACACGAAGGTAGAAACGACGTGGCTGACACCTGGGATGATCCCGAAAACGAAGCCGATGACCGATGCCCGCCCGACCGCCGGCGCCGATTCCCGCAGGTCGGCCCAGCGCGGTATCAGCTCCTTGAATTTTGGCCGGATCGCTTTGACCGCCTCGACATTTTCCAGGTTGATCAGGATTTCCGAAATTCCGAACAGACCGATCGCGAGCGCGGTAAAGGATAGCCCGGCCGTGAGCTCGGTGCTGCCGAAGGTGAGACGAGGAACGCCCGTCAGCCTGTCCAGCCCCACGGTGGCCAACGCGAGCCCGAGCGCAATCATGGCGGCAGTCTTTGCCCGCGAACCACCGGACACCGCAGTTATGACGGCGAGCGCCAGCAAGATCAGCACGACCTGCACCGACGGACCGATGGCAATCATCACCTTGGCAAGCGGAGGTGTGATGAACATTAGGCCAAGTATGGAAACCGTACCGCCCACAAAACTGCCAAGTGCGGCGATCATCAGGGCCGGGCCGGCTCGGCCCTTGCGCGCCATCTCATAGCCGTCGATGCATGTGACGACAGATGCCGCCTCGCCTGGAATTCGCACCAGTATCGAAGTGGTGGAGCCGCCATACATGGCTCCGTAAAAGATGCCGGTCAGCATGATGATGCCGATTGCGGGATCAAGCCCAAACGTGAGGGGAAAAAGCAGTGTCATTCCGGCGAGTGGCCCCAGCCCGGGCAATACGCCGACCACGGTCCCCCACAGGCAGCCGAGGAAGCAATAAGTGAGCCCCTTCCAGGAAAGGGCGACTGAGAACCCGCCGAGGAGCTGATCAAAGCCGCTCATCTCACAGCGGTCCGATCGGCAGTTGAACTCCGAGCAGCACCGCAAAGAAATACCAGCACGCAGTCACACCCAGTCCGCTCGCTGCAATGGCGAGCAGGGGCGAGACCCTGCCGATCAGCACAAGGCTTGCCAGCCCGAACAAGCCAAGGGTGATCGGGGCGCCGGCTGGTTCGAACAGGACCGGTACCAACAGCAAAGCTGCAATGCTGATGAGCACGTCACGATGCCCGATTTCGACTGCTTCGCTCGCCGACGAACGCCAGCAATCGATAGCAAGCAGCAAAGCGATCCCCAGCAGACTTGTCGCGAGCAAGAACGGGAAGAATCCCGGGCCGGGCCGCCCCGAGTCGCCAATATCGAGCAGCAAAGCCTGGCAAGCAAAGAAAGCACCGCAACCAGCGAGGAGGCCAGCAATAACGGCGCCGCCGCGGCGCTTGCTGAATGCGCACGGAAGCAGGCCGCGGGCAAGCTTAGAATTAGGAAA
>Ga0210402_10006151_pt1 | contig 10658 bp, 12 predicted proteins | sample IncBWC7MmetaG_FD_161055 | JGI IMG/M metagenome (GOLD analysis project Ga0210402, IMG submission 161055) | Forest soil microbial communities from Barre Woods Harvard Forest LTER site, Petersham, Massachusetts, United States - Inc-BW-C-7-M | ecosystem: Environmental > Terrestrial > Soil >... | reverse complement strand
CTCCGCTGTCTAAAAACTTAGGCCGCTCGAGGTGAGCCATGCTCGAAGCCGTGCACTTGACCAAGCGCTACGCGTCGTTGCCGGCGGTGCAGGACTTGTCGTTCTCGCTGCGGCCCGGTGAAGTCCTCGGATGCCTCGGTCCAAATGGATCGGGCAAGAGCACGACCGTGAAAATGCTCACTGGACTTTTGCAGCCGACGCGCGGCGTGGTTCAGTTCGACGGTCGCGATATCCAAGACGACCTGGCGGCTTACCGGAAACTCCTCGGCTACGTCCCCGAAGAGGCGCACCTGTATCCCTATCTGACCGGATGGGAGTACCTGGAGCTGATTGGAACGCTGCGCGGGATGGCGCGCGACGATCTCCAAAAGAAGATCGATTCTCTTCTGGAACTGTTTTCGCTACATCCCAACCGGCACACCAGCATTGGGTCTTACTCAAAGGGGATGCGGCAGCGCGTTCTGCTGATCGCGGCGATCATGGACAATCCGGAGATTTTTATTTTTGATGAGCCGCTCTCCGGGCTCGACGTGACCTCGGCGCTGATCTTCAAGAATCTGGTACAGGCGCTCGGACAGCAGGGCAAGCTCGTGTTCTATTGCTCGCATGTGTTGGAGGTTGTCGAGAAAGTCTGCTCCGACGTGCTGATCCTGCGGAAAGGCGTCGTGATCGCCCAGGACTCGGTCACCAACATCGGTCAGATTCTCGGGCAGTCGCTGGAAAATACGTTTCTGCATCTGGTCGATGATGTGGATACGATGAGCGTGGCCCGCGACATCGTTACGGTCATGCAGATGAAGGCTGCTTAAACAAGAAGGGCATATGATCAGCCGCGCGATCGAAGCCATGTTCAGCACATGGGAAGAGCAGCGCCAGCGTCCCTTCTGGCGGATGGTGGAACTCTTCGTCGCCCGCATTTTTCGCGGCGGCGGAGACTCCGATGCCGAAGGGCTCGATCTCGGCGTCGGCCTCGTGCTCACGCTGCTGGCCATGCCCGGCGGATTCGTATCCTTACTCCTGCTCAACAAATATGGAACCTTCCTGCAATGGCTTCGCGGCGTCACCAACGCGGACACCCTGCTGATCGTACTCCCCGACGAATACTTTTTCATCGTTCTTTCCATGACCGTCACCGGCGCAGTGGCAGTGTGGCGATGGGACGCCATTTTTCCCGATCGCCGCGATTACATGAATCTCGTTCCATTGCCCATCTCGACGCGGACTATTTTTTCCGCCAATCTTGTCGCGGTGCTGTTTCTGGTTGCTCTGGTCGCGGTCGACGTGAATGCCGTGTCGTGTGTGCTGTTTCCCGCGGTGGTGGCAGCAACGCAAAGTAAATTTCTATTCTTCGTGAAGTTCGCTCTGATCCATGCGGCCGGAGTATTGCTCGCGAGCGTCTTCGCGTTTCTGGTTGTTTTTTCAATGTTGGGCGTTCTGATGGCGGTGTTGCCGCCGCAGGCGTTCCGCCGGATCTCAGCCTACATTCGCGGCGTGGTAGTGGTGTACCTGGTGACGCTGCTCTGCACTACTTTTGCGGTTCCGGCGCTGTTGCGGCGGGGGAATGGATCTGCACCCTCATGGACCCTGCTGTTGCCTTCGACCTGGTTCCTGGGTTTGTGTCAATCATGGCGCGGCCGCGCTGGGCCTGTGCTCATGCCGTTGTCTAAGCTGGCCATCCCTGGGCTCGTAGCCGTGGCGTTGCTCGCGCTCGGTACCTATGCGGTGAGCTACCGGCGCCACTTTATGCGCATTGCGGAAACCGCCGACACTGGCACTCCACCCCATAGCCCTCGAATCTCGCGGTGGGGAGTTCTGTTCGATCGTCTGGCGCTGCACACTCCATTCCAAAAAGGGTGCTTTCGCTTTGTATGGAAAACTTTGCTTCGCAGCGAGGCGCATCGCCTCGTGCTGACCGGCGTGGCCGGACTCGGCTTGGTCTTAGCCTCTCAGGCCCTGCTGGACGGGTTTGAGGGCTCGAAATCGTTGCGAGCGGCAGCGCTTTCACCGGACGCTCTTTCGATCCCGTTCATTCTCAGCTTTCTGGTGATTGTCGGCTTGCGCGTCGTCTTTGAGATTCCCGCGGAGTTGCGCTCTAACTGGATCTTCCAGTTGATGCTGGATAGCGATGGAAGAGAGTGCGAGCGCCTGGCCCGAAGAGTCATCCTTATTTTTGTGTTGCCGTGGCTCCTGGTCATCACGCTGCCCGTCTACGCCTACCTGGAAGGCTGGATGGTGGCATGCCTTCATACGCTGCTGGTAGTGACCTGGGCGGTGCTGTTGACCAACATCGTGCTGATTCGTTTTCGCAAGCTGCCGTTCACCTGCACGCTGCCGTTGTTCAAACAGCATTCCCTCGTGACCCTGCTGTCCGGCGGTTTCGGGTTTCTTATCTATGCAGTTTCGACGCCGGAGTTCGAATCGTCGGCTCTGGCGGAGCCTGTGCGGCTGATCAGTCTCCTGCCCGTCGCGGCCGTGGCGTGGTACATCCCGCACTATCTAGCAAAAAACGCCATCGACATTGAAAGAAGAGTGATCTTCGAGGAATCGGTGACGCAAACGATCGAGGCGCTGCGGCTAAGCGATTAGAAGACCCAAGAATGCCGCATCCGCCAAAGAATTGTCATCCCGGCCGGAATTTCCCATGCCCAAAGGGAATGGGAAATGGAGTGGAGGGACCTGTTGCTTTACTTGCGATGATATGAAACTGGGACGCTCACTTAGAATGCTCCCAACCACTTCACCGGAAACCGCGCCGCCATCGCGTTGGCCAGTCGCTCATCCGCGGTGATTAGTTGACTCTCAGACCTCATTGCTAGAGCAACGTATAGGCTGTCGTAAACCGTGCGTCCGTGGTTTACCGCCAGGAACATGGCTTGTGGCACAAGGTCGATAGAAGGAATCGTTCCGATATCGAGGTCGTGCAGGTACGCAAGTGCTGTGGGAGCGTTCTCCCCCAGCATCTCTCCCCTTCTCACCGCCTTCCAGAGAGCGTTTGCTACTTCCACCCAGAACAAATCCGGCACCAGAAATCGAATCTCATTGCGTTTACTGGAGGCCAATAGTTCTTCGGCCTGCGCGACAAGTTCTTCCCGCTGAGAAGGCAGGCACCACTTCACCGCAACGCTGGCATCGACCACGACGCTCGTCACCGTTCGCGGTCCTCACGAATCATTTCCTCGGCAGATTGGAATGGCCCTGGACCAGGCGGTTTCATCGCACGAAGCCGCGCCAGCCCATCGAAAGCCTTGCGTCGCCGCCTTAGCTCTTCCTCGGTGGGAATATTCTGCTTCAGCAGCGAGATGACCTCGGCCGCAATCGACGAGCGGTTGGCACGGGCTCGTTTGCGTAGAGCTTTGTAGATTTCGTCGGGAACGTTCTCGACGTAGAGGGTTGCCATAGGGAACTCCTAGGGATAGTCTAGCATCTCCATAGGCCATTTGGCACGCTCTTTACCTTGACACTCCGAGGCCTTCCCCTTTATCCTAAGTCTTGCTCCTTGCGGTACTTACGCCTCTTGGCGTGCTTCCGCGGAACTCACTTGGCAGCGTAGGCGCGGAGGTTTCGCAATGTTCCTGGACATCCATGAATTGGAACGCTCTCCTCTGGATTTCGAGGAGGTGTTTCAGCCCGGTGTCATCGATCTGGGGGGCGAAGCTCGTCAGCGCACACCCTTGAAGGCGTCCGGGCACGCCGAAGTGGTCGAAGAGCACCACGGCAAGCATCAGGTGATCACGGACATCCGCCTGCGGGGACGGCTGACGACTGGACTGGAACTGCAATGTGCCCGCTGCGTGGAGCCGGTGGCCCAGGAGATTGTCCGCGAGTTTGAATTGCTCTACCGGCCGCTCGGGGCCGACGCCGGACGCGACGAGCTGTCGGTAACCGGAGCGGAAGCTGAGATCGGCTATTATCAAGGCGACGGCATTCTGCTGGAAGACGTTTTGCGCGAGCAGGTGCTGCTGGCTTTGCCCTTGAAAGTTACCTGCCGCGAAGATTGCAAGGGCCTGTGCGTGCACTGCGGCAAGAATTTGAACGAAGAACAGTGTTCCTGCACCACGGTAATTGAAGATCCGCGGTGGACCGCCCTGCGGGAGATTCGCAGCAAACTGGAACACTGAGAGGCAGCTGTCAGCTATCCGCCGTCAGCTTTCAGCCACTGCAATCTCCGACGGGGCTGCGTGCGGATCGGAAACATGTTTTTAGCGCAGTGCTGCGCGGCCGATCACGATAGGGTTCAAGCTAAGAGCTGACGGCTGAGAGCTGACAGCTTGTTCGAAAGGAATTTTAACCATGCCTAATCCAAAACGTCGACACTCCCAGAAACGCACTTCTACGCGGCGCGCCCACGACTTTCTGAAAGCGCATAGCCTCTCCGAGTGCCCCAATTGTCACGAGAAAAAGATGCCGCATCGCGCCTGCGCGAAATGCGGTTACTATAAGGGTCGCGAAGTTCTCGACGTCAAAGAAGCCAGCTAGACTCAAGACACCATGCCTAGCGTGATTGCGCTGGATGCGATGGGTTCCGACCGTGCTCCCAAGCCAGAGATTGAGGGCGCGATACACGCGGCGCGTCAATACGGCATGCGGGTGCTGCTGGTCGGCCCGGAGACCGAGGTCAAGGCGGAACTGGATCGCCACTCGTCGGCGGCGCGGCTGCCTATCGAAATCGTCCACGCCAGCGAATTCATCACTATGGAAGACAAGGTGGAGGCGATCCGCGCCAAACGCGATTCCTCCATGCGCGTCGGACTGCGCATGGTGCGCGAGGGTCAGGCGGCGGGCTTCGTTACCGCCGGCAACACCGGCGCGGCCATGGCCACGGCGAAGGTCGTGCTGGGCGCGGTACCCGGCGTGGACCGTCCGGCGCTAGCCGCGGTTTTTCCGACCGCCCCCGGCAATCCCGCGATGCTGCTCGATGTGGGCGCGAATGTCGACTGCACGGCGCAAAATCTGGAACAGTTTGCCGTGATGGGCGACATCTATTTTCGCGCGATGTTTGGAGATATGTATGGCAAGAAAGCTGGCGCCGCCGGCCCGCGCGTGGGACTGCTCTCCATTGGCGAAGAGGAAACCAAGGGCAACGACCTGACCCGCGAAGCCTTCCAACTGCTTAAGCAGCTTCCCCTGAATTTTGTGGGCAACGTGGAAGGGCGCGATCTTTACAACGGCAAGGTCGACGTCATCGTCGCCGACGGATTTGTGGGCAACGTCGCCTTGAAGATTTCCGAGGGCGTGGCCAACCTGGTGCGGACGGCGTTGAAGGAATCGCTGAAGGCGACCATCACGCGGCAAGTCGGCGCGCTGCTGTCGCGCAGCGCATTCATCGATTTCAAGAAACGCCTCGACCACACCGAGTACGGCGGCGCACCCCTGCTGGGAGTGAAGGGCGCGTGCATCATTACGCACGGCTCATCGAACGCCAACGCCATCAAGAATGCGGTGCGGGTGGCGGCGGAATTTTCCGAGCGTGGGATTAACGAAAAGATCGAGCGCGGCCTGGCCGCTCTGCGGCCGGCGGTGGTTGCGGGCACCGTATAGCGTTGCACCTGTCATCCTGAGCGCGTTCTTTGCGCGAAGGACCTATGTACTCCGGCGGGAAAGCAAGTTGCACAGACCCTTCGCGCAAAGAACGCGCTCAGGGTGACAACGCACTTTATATCGTCATCAAGTTCATGGCTGACAACATCATCGCGTTGCTGTTCCCCGGCCAGGGCTCGCAGGCCGTCGGCATGGGTAAGGACTTGGCCGAGAAGTATCCGGTCGCACGCCACACCTTTGAAGAAGCCGACGAAGCTCTGGGCTACAAACTCTCCAGCGTGTGCTTCGATGGCCCCGAAGATCAGCTTCGCCTGACCGAGATCACGCAGCCTGCGATTCTGACCGTATCGATCGCGGCTCTGCGCGTGCTGGAAACGCGCCTTCCCAAGCCCAGCTACGTCGCTGGGCATAGTCTTGGCGAATACTCCGCGCACGTCGCTGCGGGGACGTTCAGTTTTGCCGACGCCGTCCGCACCGTGCGCAACCGTGGCAAATACATGCAGGAAGCTGTGCCCGTGGGCGTGGGCGCGATGGCCGCAATCCTCGGCATGAGCCTGGATAAGGTGGCCGCGGTCTGTCGCGACGCGGCTCAAGGTGAAGTCTGCGAACCTGCCAACATCAATTCGGCGGAGCAGATCGTCATCTCCGGCAATATGGCCGCCGTCGAGCGCGCTGCCAAGTTGGCGGATGAACGCGGCGCCAAGCGCGCCAAACTGTTGCCGGTCAGCGCACCCTTCCACTGCTCGCTGATGAAGCCAGCTCAGGATCGTCTGCAAGCCGATCTCGACGCGCTGAAACTCCAGAAGCCTGTCTATCCCGTCGCCTGCAACGTGGAGGCCGAACTTGTGACTGACGATCTGCGCGCCCGTGACGCCCTCCTGCGACAAGTCACGGGATCGGTGAAGTGGGAACAATGCATGCACCTGTTGATTGGGAAAGGCGTGCAGACCTTTATTGAGGTTGGGCCGGGAAAAGTTCTGTGCGGCTTGATGCGGCAGATTGACCGATCGAAGACTTGTTTGAATGTCAGCGACGAAGCTTCACTGACGAAAACATTGGAATCGCTCGCGAAAGAGCCGGTCTAGAGTCGTATTGAACCGACGTAGAGTTCTAGCGCTAGTAGCCGAGGTCCGCGCACCCGCGCAACCAGTCCTTTTCCAATGCCTCACCGGTGACTTCGATTCTGATCTTCCAAATCATGCATCCCAGCTTTTCGAGTTGCGAAGGATAAGGCTTGTCTTGTTTTCGTGCGGCGAAGGGCTGGAAGTTTTCCAACTCAATGACCTGTTTCTTCTCCGAAGCCACGTTTGACACGCGATATTCATAGCCGAAGTCTTTGTTCCCCCAATATCTTACGTACCGCTTTGCCAGCGCGCCGGTGGCCGGATCGGTCAACAGCTTCCGTGCGTCCTCAAGTTCCGACGCGGAGATCTGCTTGTGGCGGAGAACGATGTTTCGAAAATCAACCTCCCGCGTCAGGTGCGCTTCCGCAAGGCCGTCAGAGTAGACCCGCAAGTAGACGAGCGTCTCGTTCCTTTCGACGTTCCATGATTTGCGAACGACTTCCAGGAGAATGGTATGAGAGGTCTTTGGTTGAGAGGTCTGTGCGATGCTGGCAATCCAAGAAACGGAGACCAGTGCGGCGCACGACCAGAACCTACTTCTTCGCATCGAGATTGTGATCTCCGTAATCTTCTGACAAGACCAAAGTCCTAACGGAAGATCAATTCGCAAGGCGGGTAGCTGAGCGTCTTATCCGACTTCTCCACCCATACCTGCGCGTGCTCCGTTCGGTCGTTTACCACCACATCTACGACCACGCCGCTTCCGCCGCCGGGGCAACTGCTCGACCCGTAAACCTTTTGACTCTTGATCAGCCCCCACTCGCCACCCGGTCCCCAGTCGCGATAGAACTCGTTGAACAGATATTTCGGATGCTGATCCGGATGCTGCGCCCATTGCGGGTCCTGCATCCAGATGCCGTAGGCGGTCTTGTAATCCTGATTCTGCAGCGCTGTGAAAAAGCGGCGAGCCACGCGTTCTTCTGGCCAATAGCGATTCCACCACACGACGCCGGCCACAATCAACACGATTGCGATGATCGAAATGATTCGCTTGGTGCGTTTCCGCGCTTTTGCAGAGTCGTACTCTTGGGCATCCAGAAGTGTCATACCTCTCTAGCATAACGGACACAGCGGGCAAGTTAAAAGTTCCCGGAAATTCGGGGCGGTTTGAGGATGGAAAAGGAAACACCAGAACCACGAAGGACACGAAGTATCACGAAGGAAACCCATCCGTGAAGTCCTTCGTGATATTTCGTGTGCTTCGTCGTGAAGGCCGTCTAGAGGGTTCGCTTAAACAACGGGATCGCGATTCCCAGCGTGACTGCGGCGAAAATGGAAAGAAAGAGCATATCGCCCCGCACGGCGGTCAGCGTCGTCTCTTTCAGTAGCAGACACTTGAAGCCGTCGACTGCGTACGTGAACGGGTCGCACTTCGCGATGACGCGGAGCCACGGCGGAAACGCCTGAATGGGATAGACCGAACCGCTAGGAAAAAACAGCAACGTGTTGAGAATGCCAAACATGGCGCGCGGCACTAGGGGATCTTCGATGCGCACCATCAGCAAAAACATCATCGTGTTGAAAGCCAGCGAAGTCAGCACGATCATGATCAGCAGCCCAAAAATGGTCACGGGATTGAAGATGGTTCCAACCCCAGCCATGAGCGAGCCGATGAACACAATGATGATGCCCGTCATGACGGCTTTGATCGCGCCCGCCAGGTTCAGCCCCAGCACAAGCTCGAGTTTCGTGATCGGCGTGACCAGGTAGCCTTCGTGCACGCCGCGCGCCTTGTCGTCGATGTAAAGCATGCCGCCGCCGATCATCACCGACACAAACATCGCCAGCGCCAGCGACCCGGGCAGCAGAAACTTCATGTACTCAATGTAGGGATAGAGTTCGACGATATCCAGCGCGGTTTGCTGCAGAATGCGCGGAGAAATGGCAGGCTGATTAAGTGCGTTGGTAAGCTCCGTCAGTTCGGATTCGACGGCCGAGCTCATGAAGTTGTCGCTGTTGTCGACGACCAGCGCGATGCGGGGATGGTTCTCTTCATACACGCGGCGCGAAAACTGCGGCGGAATGATGACCGCGCCTTCCAGCTTTCCGTTCCGCACGTCCTCCATGGCCTGCTTGTCGCTGTCGTAAGAGATGGGCACGAAGGTGCGAATGTTCGCGCGGACGGAGTCGAAAGCCTCGCGAACCCGCAGTGCCTGCGGCCCGCCGTCCTGGTCGACGATGGCTACCCGGGCGTCATGGATCTTTCCGCCGAACGCGTTGCCCAGGATGATCAACTGCACCAGGGGGAAGATCATCGACGCCAGCATCAGCGCGGGCGAGCGAAAGAACTTGCGCATCTCGCGCTCGACAATGGCCATCATTCGATTCATAGTTGCGACCCCGCAACCCGGCTCCCGGCGTCCGGCTGCCGGCTTTGTGACCATGATTTTGCGGAAGCCGAGGGCCGGAAGCCGGAAGCCGCACTGTTCGTCACGGCTGCAACCCCGGCCGCTGCGGCATTACGAAGGCATAGGCCTTCTGCAGTTCGTCGCGCAGTTGCCGTCCGGTGTAGTGCACGAACACGTCGTCGAGCGTCGTATTCTGCACCGAGAGAGACTTCACTTGCACTTTGTTCTTCACCGCCATCTCGACCAGTTCGGTTGTAGTGCGAGAACCGTTGCCGGTAAGCACGCGAAACATCCCCGCCCCCTCGTGCTGCACTGAAGTCACTTCGTCGAGTGCGTGCAGCCGTTGCTCCCAGTCGGCGGGAGCATTCTCGAACTGCGCTTCGATCACGTTCGATCCGGGCACGCTCGCCTTCAAGGCCATGGGCGCATCCAGCGCCACCAGCTTGCCGTGATCGACGATGGCAATGCGGTCGCACAAGCGGTCGGCTTCATCCATGTAGTGCGTCGTGATCAGAATCGTCAGCTTCCGGTGTTCCTTGATATTGCCCAACATTTCCCACACAGCAACGCGGGACACGGGGTCTAGCCCGGTCGTCGGCTCATCCAGAAAAAATATGTGGGGATGGTGAACCAGGCCGCGCGCAATCTCAAGCCGCCGCCGCATGCCGCCCGAGAGCGTCTTCGTGGCCGCGTCGCGCCACTTCGTCAGGTCGACCAGTTCCAGTAGTTCGTCAATCGACTTCTTCCGCTCTTTCGATGGAACGTCGTAGAGCTTCGCATAAATATTCATGTTCTCCTCGACCGTCAGGTCGAGGTCGCTGGTAAGCGCCTGCGGGATCACGCCAATCATGCGCCGCGCGGCGTTCGGCTCTTTGGCGACGTCGTGTCCAGCAATGCGCGCTTTGCCCGAGGTGATCGGGATCAGCGTGGTCATCATGCGGATCAGCGTCGACTTTCCCGCTCCGTTCGGGCCGAGCAGCCCGAAAATTTCCCCTTCCTGCACGCTGAAGGAAACATCATCGACCGCGGTAAAGTCGCCATACTTCTTGACGATATGGTCAACCTCGATGGCAGACGGCGCCGTCGGATCGTAAACCGGCTTCTCAAGCCCGGCATTATGCGCGCCGGCGGGTGTGGCCTCATTCGTCTTCGTTTGTGGGTTCAACTCAGCCATCATCGTTGTTCCGCGGTCGCCGCACCTTGCGTGCTGCTGCCATTGAGTTGCTCAGGCGAGACCAGCACTTCCGCCGTCATGCCCGGCACGAATGCGCCTTTGGGATTCTCCATGCGAACTTTGAGCACGATCGTCTTGATGTCGCGTTTGCGGCGGCTTACATCGCGTTGTGTGGCGAAGTCGCTCTCCACACCCTTGAAAAAGACTTTGCCGTTCATGACGGTTCCTCCCGGCAGCCGCACGCGGAGGACGTCGCCGTAGCCAATGTGGTCGGCGTAGGTTTCCGGGATTGCCGCTCGCGCCCAGGTGTCGCTCAAGTCGACGATGGTGACGATCGGCGCACCGATGTTCACGACTTCTCCCTGACGCGCGGCGCGCACCGAGACGGTTCCGTTCACCGGCGCGTAGACGTTGGTGTAACCGAGGCGCACGGCCGCTTGATTCTTGAGTGCGACCGCATTCTTCAGGTCCGCT
>Ga0210402_10006150_pt1 | contig 10659 bp, 8 predicted proteins | sample IncBWC7MmetaG_FD_161055 | JGI IMG/M metagenome (GOLD analysis project Ga0210402, IMG submission 161055) | Forest soil microbial communities from Barre Woods Harvard Forest LTER site, Petersham, Massachusetts, United States - Inc-BW-C-7-M | ecosystem: Environmental > Terrestrial > Soil >... | reverse complement strand
GTGACCGCCTCCGCCACGCCCACCACCACCGCCGCCATGGCCGCCGCGTCCACCGCCGTAACCGCCACCGCCGCCTCCGCGCCCGCCGCCGCCTCCGCCGCCACGCTCAGCTTGCGGCCGCGCTTCATTCACTACCAGGTTCCGCCCGCCGAAATTTTGCCCGTTCAGCGAGTTGATCGCACGGTCCGCATCTTCGTCGCCCTGCACTTCCACGAACGCAAAACCGCGTGATTGTCCGGTGAACCGGTCACGGATTAGATTGACACCCGAGGGAGTAACGCCGACTTGCGCGAACCATTCCTGAAGCTGTTCTTCCGTGGCGGAAAACGGAAGATTGCCGATGTAGAGCTTCTTCACCTGCCACTCCTTCTGCCCGGAACCCAAGTGAGAGTCGCGGAGCGCGCTGAAGGACAGCTATCGTTCACGGGCAGTCGGGGAAGCCGAGCCACCGCGGGGGCGAGTCCAGCACTTCAACGGTCAGTGGCATACTCTCGAAAATTAACCCCTTTTGCAATGGGAAAGAGTCTGTGTACTCTACCCTCGGCAGACCACCGCCAGACCGCCGCTTTCCTCACTTCGGCCCGCGTCTGCGTTTGTGGTTGAGCCACCCGTCCCTATCGAATAGTGATAGGATGCCGCCGGTTTCATTCCGACAGGACCACTCCATGCGCGGCACTATGATGGACTTTCCGCTGACGCTCCCTGCGATTCTGGAGCGCTCCGGCAAGCTTTTCCATCGCGTGGAAATCGTTTCCCGCAGGCCTGACCGCACCATTGTTCGCACCACCTTCGGCGATTTCTACCGGCGCGCCCGCCGGCTCGCAGACGCGATCACCAAACTCGGCTTGCAGCCTGGCGATCGCGTCGCGTCCATGATGTGGAATCACGCAGGACATCTCGAAGCGTTTTTCGGCGTGCCTTGCGCGGGCGGAATCCTGCACACACTCAACCTGCGCTTGCATCCGCACGAAATCGCCGCCATCGTCAACCACGCTGCCGACCGCTTCCTGCTGATCGACGATGTGCTCCTTCCAGCCTTCGAAAAATTCCGCGCGAGTGTTTCCTTCGAACGCGTCGTCGTCATTCCGTACTGCAGCGGCAGCGTCGCTATCCCGCAAGGTTTCTTGAACTACGAAGAAATCCTGGCCCACGCTGGCGACGATTTTCGCTACCCCGCCATCGACGAAAATGACGCCGCCGCCATGTGTTACACCTCCGGCACCACCGGCAACTCCAAAGGCGTGCTCTACTCTCATCGCGCCCTGGTCCTGCACTCCTTTGCCGAACTGGGCGTGGATTCCTTCGCCATCGGCCACCACGACACGGTCCTCCCCGTAGCCCCCATGTTTCACGCCAACGCCTGGGGCTTGCCCTATTCCTGCACCATGGCCGGCGCCCGTCTGATTCTCCCGGGGCCCAATGTCGACCCCGAAAGCATTCTCGACCTGATGGCCCAGGAACACGTCACCATCGCGTGCGGTGTTCCCACCGTTTGGCTCAGTGTGCTCGCTGCTCTCGAGAAAAATCCCGGCCGCTGGCAATTCAGCTGGCCCATCCGCGTCGTTTGCGGGGGCTCCGCCCCGCCGGAGCGCCTCATGCGCGCCCTGGACAAACACAATCTTCAAATACTCCACCTCTGGGGCATGACCGAAACCACACCACTGGCCACCGTCGGCAAACTCAAACGTCACATGGGCGACTGGACCACGGACCAGCAATATGAAGTCCGAGCAAAACAAGGCTGGCCGGCGCCCTTCATCGAACTCCGCGTCATGCGCCCGGAAGGTCTCGAAGGCCATTCCGTCGAAGCTCCCCGCGACGGCAATACTCCTGGCGAACTGGAAGTTCGCGGACCCTGGGTGGCTGCCAGCTACTACAATTCTCCCGACCAAGCGCATCGCTGGACCGAAGATGGCTGGTTCAAAACGGGGGACGTGGCCACCATGGATGACGAAGGTTTTGTCAAGATTGTCGACCGCGCCAAAGACCTGGTTAAGTCTGGCGGTGAGTGGATCAGTTCCGTGGACATCGAAAACACATTGATGGGTCACCCCGCTGTCAAAGAGGCCGCGGTAGTCGGTGTCCCGCATCCCAAATGGCAAGAGCGCCCGCTAGCGGCGGTCGTCCTAAAGGACGGCGCCCAAGCCACCGCCGAGGAGCTACGCGCTTTCCTCGCTGCATCGTTCGCCAAGTGGCAGCTTCCCGACGCCTTCGTCTTCCTGGACGCCTTGCCCCGCACGTCGGTAGGCAAATTCAAGAAAATCGCCCTCCGCGAGAGGTTTGTGGATTGGAAATGGGATTCTTAGCGCGACGCCATGGGTAATTCAGTTCGGCGCCGCTCCATCAATTGAAAAAACCGCGGTTTTTGTTTCTGCCAAAGTGCTTCAAGTTCCTTCGTGTATCCAACTAGAATCCACGGCATCCGCCTCTTGAGCGACTCTAAAAGCTTCGGCACCGAATCTTGCTTTCCGCTGACTTCCATCGACTGCCCCTTCGAATCACGAACCATGGCCGAATACGTTTTTCCTGTCGGAATCCCATTGTGATAATGCTTGGTCACTTTTGGATAGGCCCAGACAATGTCTTGCGTAGCCATGGCGTCGGTCTTGTACGGCGCCGCGTTGATCATCCAATTCGTGGTGATCCGTAGGCCCCCGAATTTCTCACCCCCGCCTTCGCCGCGCATCTCAGAATCAATCCTCGACCGCACGTCGTGCAGTTGCCCATATTTTTCCAATTTGGCAAACAACGGATGCTTCTCCGGCCTCGCCATTCTGAATAACGGCAGCCCCACCAGAAATAGCCCCGCGCTGGTGATCAAAAATCCGAATATCGCCACCCCAGAATCGTCCCAATTGCGAAACCCGGTGGCGTCCAACATGAAAGGAAGAAATGCGCCTTTCAAGTCGGGGTACTTCTCCTCCAGCGGCTGCACCGCACCGCTTCGCACCTCCGGCGGCATGGCCACGAGCGTACCTTTAAACTCCACTTGATGGTTATCCGCGGACGTCTTGACCAGTAGAAACCTCTCTCCAACTTCCAAGGCCACGACGACCGCGAGGACGTTCTCTTTGTTGTCTCCATCCACCACCTGCATTCCCGTGGCATGGGACTTGTCTCCGTGAACTTTCAAGTAGTAGCGCTTCGGCTGGTCCGGATTCGAGATCGTCGCCAGTTCGGAGGCCTGAATCGGAAAAGGCCCGAACACGTAGTTGTACACCTCGCGCCACGTGAAGCTCACCACGGTGGCAACAATCGCCAGCAGCGCTGTTCCAAGGATCAGGAGGTTGCGGTTCGTCCGGCGGATCTGCCGACTAACAAAGTCATCCCACATCGTGGCACCCCATTGCGGCGTACTTTTTGGGACTCAGCGCCGGCACCTCCAACGCTACGAAACGACCCCACCATCCGCAATAGACGAAACGTTTTTCCACACCGGCCTGGTAACTGTCCCACCGGCCACGTCTATTCGCGCTCCCTTACGTGATTGGGCGTCTCTTAATATGAATAGCTGCAGTCGAATTCGTGTAGAATCTCGGTTCTTGCCGAGGCCTCGTGCGTTCGTCAGTTGCACAGCCGCGACTTACGGAGCCTCCATGAAAGAACCTTTGCTTTCCTTCGTCCGAACACGCCAGGGGCATTTCAAGTTGGAGTCTGGTCATCATGGAGATCTGTGGCTCCAGCTTGAGACCCTGTGCCTGCGCTCTCGCGAAATACAACCATTTGCCGCTCAACTCGCAACAAAACTCCGACAGTACAATGTGGAGGTAGTCTGCGGCCCGCTTGTCGAAGGCGCGTACATCGCCTTGCTGGTCTCTCTCGAACTTGGTTGCGATTTCGTCTACGCGGAGCGTTTCGTCGACACGGCACACAAAGGCTTATACCCGGTCGAGTACCGCTTGCCAAAGGCGCTCCACGCAGCCGTCAAGAGCAAACACGTCGCGATCGTCAATGACGTTATCAGCGCGGGTTCGGCTGTGCGAGGAGCCTTCTTCGATCTGCAATGCATTGGCGCGGAGGTCGTTGCCATCGGCGCGCTTTTAGCGCTCGGCGATTCCATCGCCGGCTTCGCCGCAGAACACCACGTTGCTCTCGAACTTTTGCAGCAAATGCCGCACAGCTTATGGACACCCTCGCGATGTCCTCTCTGTGCCGCGGGCCAGCCTCTCCAAGTCGTCGCCACTTCCTAAGAAGTTGATCCGCTCTGCCGGGAGGGCTCGTCCGGGCAAATATAAGCCGATGGCAGGATCAAATGTATGCGGGAGTAAACCTCAGAACTTCGTGATGTCCACCGGCGTGAGGCCCTGCTCAGCGCAATGATCGTGGTAACGCTTCAAGAAAGTTTGCCAGTTTTCGGTAGCGATGGTGTTACCCGCATCGTCGACAAAATCCAGCGCACCTTCAATCACCGCAAAAACAATGGTGTCCTCCTTGCCGACCATTCGTGGAGAATGCGTGGACCCGGCGACTTCAAACACCACGTCGCCCGCTTGCGATACCCAACCCTCGCCGTACGTCCACGCACCCTGCACCGTGTATACGACAACGGTCCCCGGATGAAAATGCATTTGCAGTGCCGCCCCAGGCACCGAGCGGATAAACAAAATGATCTGCCCGGTGATCGGATTCAACTTGATCAACTTGATGAAATGCCCCTCGGCCCACGGAACCCACGGCAAATTCTTTGGGTCGGTGTGACTAGCGAGCGCTTTACGGAGCGGATGAGTGCCGACAGCGTTGTTCATAGTCAGCCTGCCTGATTCGCGGGCGACGAATATCGCACAGAAGTGTCCGATTTCTAGCCCGCGTTAATTTTGCGCGTAGCGTAGCACACTACCGAATCGCGCCGAGCGGATTTTACACTCTGAATCGTCTACGTCCTGTAAGAAGCGTTGATGCGGACATACTCCGCGGTGAGGTCGCAGGTCCAGTAGCGCGCGCTGGCGGTGCCGGCGTGCAGATCGAGGACAATCGGAACGTGTTCGGCGAGCAGGCGGTTACTGGCGGCGCGTTCATTGAAATCGAGCGGACGGCCGCGCCGCAAAACGGGGATGCCTGCCATCTTGATATCGACGCGCGCGGGGTCGAAGGCCACACCGGAACGCCCGGCCGCCGCGAAAACGCGGCCCCAGTTGGGGTCGCCTCCGGCAAAGGCCGTCTTGACGAGCGGAGAGGTGGCGATGGTTTCCGCGATGCGTTTGGCCCCTGCTTCCGTTTTTGCGCCGCGGACTTCGATTTCGATCACGCGCTGCGCGCCTTCTCCATCGGCAACGATTTGCAGCGCCAGCGACCGGCAAACATCTTCGAGAGCCTCCGCGAAGGCGCGGTGTGCGGCAGTCCCGACGCGAATCCCGGGCGTGCCCGCTGCGCCGTTGGCGAACACCAACAGGGTGTCGTTTGTCGAAGAGTCGCCGTCCACGCTGATGGCGTTAAACGTACGTGAGCAAGCGTCACGCAGCGTTTTTTGCAGAAGTGGCGGCCGAATGGCGGCGTCGGTGACCACGAACGCGAGCGTCGTAGCCAGGTTGGGATGAATCATTCCCGCGCCCTTCGCGCACCCGAGCAGGTGAATTTTCTTTCCGGCCATTTTGAAGGTGGCGCCTGCGGTTTTCGGCCGCGTGTCCGTCGTGCAAATGGCGAGCGACAGTTCGGCGAAGGAACGTGCCGAAGGCCGGCGGTTGCGCGTGAGCTTCGGCAACGAGCGCAAGATTTTGTCGACGGCCAGCGGCACGCCAATCACGCCCGTCGAGCAGACGATGATTTCGTTGGCTGTGCAGCCGAGCCGCTTGGCCGTTTCCGCGACGGTTTTCTGCGTTGCGGCTCGGCCTGCGGGGCCTGTGGCACAGTTCGCATTGCCGGCGTTCACGATCACGGCGCGCATGCGGCCTTTCGATGCGCGCAAGTGTTGCTTGGAAATGGTAACGGGGGCGGCGACCACGAGATTTTGCGTGAAAACCGCGGCTGCGGAGGCCGCAACGTCGCTGGAGATCATCGCGAGATCGAGCGCGCCGGTTTTTTTCAGTCCGCAGGCGATGCCTGCGAAGCGAAATCCGCGCGGAAGAGAAGCTTCCGAGAGTGCCTGCTTCATCAACGGAATATCCGTGGAACTAGCGCGCCGCTCCCGGAAGCAACCTCCGGTCCTCCGCAACGGCCGGGAGAGAGGAGAGTTGCTTCATTGCTTGGCTTAGATTCATGGCGTAGCTCCTATTTTGCTGGCTCTTTTGTTGAGACGTTCTTGCAAATCCGAGATAGCTTTGCGGACCGCTTCCGGAGCGGTTCCGCCGGGAACTTTCTTGGCCGCGAGCGCCGCAGCGACGGTCAAACCATCGGAAAAATCCGCTTCAAAGGCGGGCGAGATTTTCTTCAAGTCTTCGAAGGACAGAGTAGTCCAGATTTTTCCTTGCCGCTCGGCTTCCCGCAGAACTTTGCCGACGACGTCATGTGCCTGGCGGAACGGAACCCCTTTATGAACAAGGTAGTCTGCAGCTTCGGTGGCCAGCAGCACGGGATTTGAGGCCGCTGCCGTGAGCCGCTCGGAACTGAATTTCGTCGTTTCGATCGCGCCTGCGGCGACCGCGGTCATAGCCGCGATTTGATCGTGCGCAGCGAAGAGTGCTTCTTTGTCTTCCTGAAGATCGCGCTGGTAGCTCGTCGGCAAGCCTTTGAGGGTCGTGAGCAGACCCAGCAAGGCGCCCGTGATGCGGCCCGTCTTGCCGCGAATTAGCTCCCAGCAATCAGGATTTTTCTTTTGCGGCATCAGACTGCTGCCGGTGGAATATTCGTCAGCAAGAATCACATATGCGAATTCCTGCGATGCGAAAATGATGAAATCTTCGGCGAGTCGCGAAAGGTGCGTGGCGATGCCGGCCAGGGCAAACAGATAGTCGAGGGCAAAGTCTCGGTCACTGACGGCATCAAGGCTGTTCGCCGTGATGCGCGAAAAACCGAGGTCGCGCGCGAGGGCATGGCGGTCGATCCCGAAAGAGTTGCCCGCGAGTGCGCCCGAGCCCATCGGACAAGCGTCGGCGCTCGCGGCGGCGTGCTCTAACCGCGTGACGTCCCGCAGGAAGGCCTCCGCGTGGGCCAGCAGAAAATGCGAGAGCAGAATCGGTTGCGCGTGCTGCATGTGGGTCATGCCCGCCATAGGCACGGTTATGTTGGCCTTCGCTTGGCCGAGCAGAGTGCTCAAGAGCGCCGACAAACCACGCTGGATTTCTGCTGCGGCATCGATGACGAAGAGGCGAAAATCCGTGGCCACAAGTTCGTTGCGGCTGCGGCCGGTGTGCAGCTTCCAGCCCAGCGGACCGAGTTCCTCGACGAGGGCTTTTTCGACGAAATGATGAACGTCTTCCGCGCTCGCTCCAAACGAATGGACCGACCCGGGATCGCTTTGGGAGCGTATGGAAATTTTGTCGAGTGCGGCGAGCGTTTGCTTCACTTCCGTTGCGGTGAAAATGCCGACGGGTTCTAGCGCTTTGGCCCAGGCTTTGTCGACGGCGATTTCGTAGCGCAGGAGACGGCGATCGAACGCAAAGGAACGCTGGAACGCATCGAAGTGAGCATTTGGCTCACGCTCGAAGCGTCCACCCCAGAGCCGGTCATCTTTGCGTTCGGTCATATGCAGTGCCCAGATATTTGCCGTCCGTGTTTCGTTTTTGTGCTATTCCCTTTTTTGGGACCGGGCCAAGAACAGGCCCGGCGTGCCGTGCTCCTACAAGCACGAATTACTGATTGCTGCCTTCGGCTTTCGCTTGGGGACGGACGGTGACCGGAAGGGCGAAAAGGTTGATGAAGCCTTCGGCGTCCTTGGGGTTGTAGCGGCCCATGGTGAAGCTGGCGAGGTCGGTGCGATAGAGCGAAAACGGAGACACCCGCTTGCTGACGGTGAGGGTGCCCTTCCACAGTTTCAGGCCGACCGTGCCGGAGACGCGTTGTTGCGAGACGCCAAAAAAACCGTCGAGCGCGGCGCGCAGCGGAGAAAACCACAAACCGTAGTAAACCAGTTCAGCGTAACGCAACGAGAGCGCTTGCTGAAAATGCGCGGTCTCGCGGTCAATGGTCAGCGCTTCGAGTTCGCGATGTGCGGTCACCAACAACGTGCCGCCGGGCGTTTCGTAGGCGCCGCGGGATTTCATCCCGACGAGGCGATTTTCGACGATGTCCGTGCGGCCGATGCCGTGCTTCGCGGCGATTTCGTTGAGCGTGTTGAGGAGTTCGACCGGGCCGAGCTTCGCGCCGTTGACGCTTACCGGCGTGCCTGCGGCAAAGCCGATTTCGACCTCTTCGGCCTTGTCGGGGGCTTTTTCGGGAGAGACGGTCCATTGCCACATGGCTTCGTTAGGCGAATTCGCGGGATCTTCCAGTTCGCCGCCTTCGTGGCTGAGGTGCCAGATGTTGCGGTCGCGGCTGTAGATATTTTTTTTACTTTGCTCGACTTGCACGTTGTGTTGGGCGGCGTACGCGATGGCATCTTCACGCGAATCGATGTTCCATTCGCGCCACGGGGCGATGATTTGCAGGTTTGGCGCAATGGCTTTGTAGGCCAGCTCGAAACGGACTTGATCGTTGCCTTTTCCGGTGCAGCCGTGCGAGAGGCCGTCGGCGCCGAGTTCCAGGGCGAGTTCGGCTTGGCGTTTGCCGAGAATAGGGCGAGCCATAGAGGTGCCGAGCAAGTAGGTGTGCTCGTAGACCGCGCCTGCGCGGAGTGTCGGCCAGATGTAGTCGCGGACAAATTCTTCGCGCAGATCTTCGACATGCGCGGCGGAGGCACCAGTCGCGAGAGCTTTCTTGCGAGCGGCTTCCAAGTCTTCTTGCTGGCCTACGTCGCCGATCATGGCGATGACTTCGCACTGATAATTTTCTTTCAGCCACGGGATGATGATGGAAGTGTCCAGACCTCCGGAATAGGCAAGGACTACTTTTTTTGGTTTTGGCAATTGCGTTTTCACGATTCTCCTCTTGCGTTTAGTTGTAGCCGAGTGCGGGCACGACGTGCCCCTACGAATACGAAAAGATGCGATGCGATGGCCCGCATCAGCACATCAGAACAGAGTATGCAGGATGGCCTTCTGCACGTACATCCGGTTTTCCGACTGGTCGAGGACGACCGACTGCGCGCCGTCGAGGACTTCGGGAGTTACTTCCAGACCGCGGTGGGCCGGAAGACAGTGCATGAAAACGGCATCCCGGGCCGCCAGGGCCATCAGCTCCGCGTTGACCTGATATTGCGCGAAGACGGCACTGCGGACTTCGCCTTCGGCTTCGAAGCCCATGCTGGTCCAGGCGTCGGTGTAAACGGCTTGCGCGCCGGCGGCCGCTTCGCGGGGATCGCTCATGAGTTCGATCTTGGCGCGGGTTTCCTTGCCTACGCGCTTAGAGTCGGAGACGACTTCCGGCAGCGGCTGATAGTCGGGCGGTGTGGCTACGCGCAGATGAACGCCTAGACGCGCGGCGAGATACATCAGGGAATGGCAGACATTGTTTCCGTCACCGACGTAGGCGAGCTTGAATCCGCGCAGGGCGCCGAATTTTTCTTCGAGCGTGAAAAAATCGGCGAGCGCCTGGCAGGGGTGGAACTTATCCGAGAGCGCGTTGATCACCGGGATGCCGGCGTTGGCGGCCATTTCTTCGAGGACTTTTTGCTTGTACACGCGAGCGACGATGCCGTGGACCCAACGATCGAGGTTGCGCGCCACATCGGCGATGGATTCGCGCGCGCCGAGAGAGGCGGAGGCCTGCGTGTGGTCAAGAAAAACGACCGAGCCGCCCATGCTTTGGATGCCTACATCAAAAGTGACCCGGGTGCGAAGCGATGGCTTTTCGAAAATCAGGGCGATGAATTTTCCCGTCAGCGAGGAAGCGTAACGGCCTGGGCGGGCTTTGATTTCCGCGGAGAGTTGGAGCAAATCGCGCGTGTGCGCAGGACTCCATTCCGCTCCGGTGAGCAGATCATTCGATAGAGAAATAGGCGTAACTAGCGTCGAGGTAGTCATTTTTTTCACCTGGCCGCGGCGAGGGCCGCATGCCGCGGAGGCGCGGACTTCGCGGGCTCCAGAGCGGCGGCCTTTTGCGGGGTAGTTACAAAGAGTTGTTCGAGCAGACGCAGGAATTGGCGCACCTGGGCGCGAGTGACGAGGAAAGGCGGTAGCAGGCGCAGCGTGAAATCGTGTGTGCAATTGATGAGCAGCCCTTTGAGCATGGCTTCGGAGACCAAGGGAGCGCCGTCGATGGAAAGCTCGATTCCGATCATCAAGCCTTCGCCGCGAATTTCGCGGATGAAACTAAACTTGGCGGCAAGCGCAGAAAGGCCTTCGCGCAACTCCGTGCTGCGCGCGCGGATATTTTCGAGTAGTTTTTCGTCCTCGATGATGCTGAGAAATTCGAGAGCCGTGGCGCAGGCCAGCGGGCCGCCGCCGAAGGTGGTGCCGTGCAAGCCCGGGGAAAAACGCTGGGCGACAGCTTCCGACGTGAGGATGGCGCCGAGCGGGAGGCCTCCGGCAAGCGGCTTGGCTACCACTAGGACGTCGGGTTTCGAGGAAAATTTCTGGTAAGCAAAATAGCGGCCGGTGCGGCCCAAGCCACACTGAATTTCGTCGGCGATGAGCAGCGCTCCATTTTCTGTTGCTAGGGCACGCGCGCGGTTCCAGAAGTCCTCGCTGA
>Ga0210402_10006149_pt1 | contig 10659 bp, 8 predicted proteins | sample IncBWC7MmetaG_FD_161055 | JGI IMG/M metagenome (GOLD analysis project Ga0210402, IMG submission 161055) | Forest soil microbial communities from Barre Woods Harvard Forest LTER site, Petersham, Massachusetts, United States - Inc-BW-C-7-M | ecosystem: Environmental > Terrestrial > Soil >... | reverse complement strand
AGAAATCGAGGGCGGAGTCTCCCTCGGCGACCTGCCGCCTTCCACCGTGCTTGAGATCCAAACCCAGCATCATCGCTATACCGCCGTATTCCTCGGCGAGAGTCAGGTCATGATTTCAGGGCATCCTGAATATTGTCCGGAGCCTGTGCTGGTGGCGATTGCCGGCTCGACCTGGGGCGGATCAATGCTCAAACTGCGCTACATCGGTCGCGGCATGCATCTGGAGTTTTGCCATCCCGAATATCGCACACCCATTGTTACCTCCCGCATTCAAGAAGTCCGAGAGCGCATGCATCCTTCGAATTCCAAGACCGGAGAATCCGCCCATGCGCCTAGTATGCTGGCGCGCGGAACTTTCACGAAACCTTCGTAAAAAGGCAAAAAACCGCCCGCGAGCCAAATCTTGCAGCTCACGTAACAGGGCGGAAGTCTCATAGAACCACTGAAGGTACGAATTTATTCCTCGTCCCCATGTGTCACGGTATGCCTTCTGCTCGATCACGCTCGGTTCCTTTGTGAAAGTGAACGAGTCGTCTATTGAGGCATCTGAATGATCCGCGACAGTAGCCGTAAACGAGAAATCCGCGCCCGTATCAAACGGGGGGTCAATGTAGATCAAATCCACCTTGCCGGCGAACTCGGGGAGGAGCGAGGGCAGGACGTACTTCTTGTCGCCCCAGATGAGGCGGTTGCGCCACTCCGGATCGTTTCCGGAAGAGGAGAGTTCCAGCGTGCGCTGCCTCTCCTGCACGCTCTCGTTGACGGTCTCGACGGTTTGAAAGGGCAGCTCGATACGAACCGGAGCGCGCTTGTTGCCGTGCTCGTCGTACTTGCCGTCCCAGATGAGTTCGGCCATGCCTGAAAGTAAAAGGGGAGAAGGCCAACATCTTACACGAAAGGTTCAGTGGAAGGTTTGCTTTCTGCTGTGGCTCGCGGTCGATTAACGTCAAAGGGAGCGGACAGGAGTGTCCGCCCTACGCGTGCGGGGTCCTGCCATTTGCCCGTTTTAGTTTTGCCCCAACCCGACGCGGTGCAGTAGCGCTTGGAAGCGGGGGTCGGTGCGGAGTGGATCGTAGATCGGATCCACCTTTAGCGCGGTGAGACTACTTGAACGCTCCTGGTAGGCTTTCTCCAGCCAACCCATGGCCTTGTCGGTACTTCCCATGCCGATGTAGGCGACCGCGAAGGCCAGGGGATCGACCGCGCGATACTGTCTTAGCCGCTGCATTTGTTCGAGAGCGAGTTTGGCTTTGACCTGGTCCCCTGAGCGCCCGGAGGCGTAAGTTTCCATCGCCAGGATCCACGGCCTCTCGTCGGGGCTATGCCAGCCTTGTGCGTCGGCGAGGGCATCGGCGAACAATCCTTTTTGAGCGTAGGCGGAAATCAGCATGTGGGCGCGGGGAAAATTCGGTTCCATTTCAAGCACGCCGCGAAACTGCGCGATGGCGCGATCGTACTGGCGGGAAAAATAGAGGATCGCTCCGTAGTCGGTGGCGATGATCAGCGACAGCGGATCGAGCTGGCGGGCGCTTTCGATTTCCGGGAAAGCTTCGTTAAAGCGGCCCTGCAGGGCGAGACACTCGGCGTACCAGTGATGGCCAGTGGCGTAGTTCGGATTCAGGTGAATAGCGCGCCGATACTCCTTTTCGGCGGTTGGCCAGTCCCAGTCATAGTCCTGTGCAATCACAGCCAGGGCGGTGTGGGCTTCGGGAAGCCGTTCGTCGAGCTGTAGGGCGCGTTGCGCCGCGACACGGGCTTTTGACATCGATGCGGTTGCCGGCGCATCACTGTAGCCACTCATGAGGGCATAGGCTTCCGCCAAACCAGCATACGCGCGAGCGTCGGACGGATCCTTGTCGACGGCCTGCTGGAAGTACGCAATTGCCTGCTGTAAATCCCGCGCCGTCCTCTTGTTCCAGAAATAGCGGCCTTTAAGATAAAGCTGGTGAGCCTCGGCGGACGCCGGAGAGAGAGGGACCCGCTGTAAAGAGTTGATTCGCCCGCGGTCGCCAATCTTGAGCTGGATTTCATCGGCGATTTGTTGAGCGATCTCGCCTTGAATGACCAACAGGCTGTTCAGTTCGCGATCGTATTGCCCTAACCAAAGGGGGCTCTGATCTCTGATCTGGATCAGTTGTGCCGTGATTCGCATTTTGTCCGAATCACGCCGGACGCTGCCCTCCAGCGCATACTGAACGCCCAGCTCGCGTCCGATCTGATTCAACGCCTTCGTGCTGTGTTTGTAAGGCATCACAGAAGTACGGGCGATCACTCCTAGGTGCTGGGGATCGACATCTCCAAGTTGGGCAATCATTTCTTCGGTCATGCCATCGCTGAAGTAGTCCTGGCTGGCATCGCCGGTGAGATTCTCGAAGGGAAGAACTGCAAGCATGACTCGTCCGTCGGCCGATACGGGCCGGACCCGCAAACGGGACCAGCGATAAATCGCCGGTACCGCAATTAGCACAATGGCGAGAGCCAGCAGGATTGCCCACGGCCAGCGGGCTGGCTTGTCGATCACAGGTGCGGGAATCGGAGAGCTGCGATTTAGAACGGCAACCGGTCTGGGCACGTCAACGTCGATTACCGGGGCGATAAAGCGATATCCCTTGCCGGTGACCGTTTGAATAAATTTAGGATGGTCGGAATCGTCCTTAAGGACGTGGCGTATTTTGCGAACCGCGCCATTGATGCTGTTGTCCGTATCGAGAAAGGCGCCTTTGCCCCTGATCCTGTCGACGATCTGTTGACGGGTGACGACTTGTCCTCTTTGCTCAACCAGGACCGCCAGAACCTCCGCCGGGATGCGCTCGAGTTTGAGCACCCGGCCAGAACGGCTGAGCCGATAGGCGTGGGGGTCAAACTCAAAGTTCTCCCCAAATCGAATCGATGCTGGAATTCGTATTGGTTCTGTTGCCACCGAACGCCCCAAGATTGCATAGCATTCTACGCCGGATTCATGAATCAGCACCATCTATTGCATTCGCAAGCATTTAGGGGGACATAAAAAGTAATACCGCGACAGCCACCCGCTATTGCAAGCAGGGCCTTCGTTCGTCATGATGCCCGCCGTCTGTGATCGGGGCAACGAGGCTTGGGCCCGATCATTCGGCCACCGATTGCTGACAATTTTCTAACAAACAAAAACTCAGGAGGCAAAGTGATCAAGAAAATCGCTATCGCTAGCGTTCTGTTCTTGTCGTTTATTGCGACCGCTCAGGCCGCTTCTTTCAACGTTTCGCTCGATGGTTTTTGCAACACATTTACCATGACCACCACTGGCTTTGAATTCTTTGGAACTCGTCAGGGCTGTGGCTATACAGTCATCGACGGGGGCTCCAATGTTCACGTGACCGGCTCGCCCTACAAACTTACCGCCGACACCAATGATGGCTCAACCCTGTTCGTCTGGTTTTTCACTCCGCCGGTAAACAAACACGGAAACTGGTACCTTTATGGCTCCACTGGATCAACGTACACTGAGATTAATTCAGGCACCTACACCAGGACGGTGGCAGCAGGTGCAGCGCGCAATAACGGGAAAAAAGACGTAACCGCGACTATTCCCAAACGTCACTAAGGTCACTCAGGATAACCGGCGGGAATATAGAATCCTTCCTGTCGGCATGTGTAATGACAGAAGACCGCCGCTCTCGTTCGTAGAGCGGCGAACGGCGGCGGAAACAGTAATCTGTGACTCGGCTACCGATCACGCGTGCGAATTCGCAAAAGAATCAAGAAAACAGCAGGAGCCAAGTTGCGGGACGGGCCGTTCGGCCCGTCCCGCTTTTTTGCCGCTAATCCCAAATCCAATCATGTGGGCGGACGCTCTTGTTGAAGGTGGTAGAGAAGCCTTCCCGAGGCGCAGCATACGCGAAGGAACGGCTTTTTTTGGGAGGCCTAAAGAATGCAGTTTCGTGCCCGGAAGGCCACTATCTCCCTTTTGAGAAATCCTCCACCGCGTATGTCTGTCCGTTGCGTTCGGCTATGCCGATGCCTATTGAATCCATGTCGCTGTCCAGCATGTTGCCATAGTGCCGTGGGGATCTCACGAAGCTTTGGTGAATGCCTTTCGCGTTCGGGCCTTCGTCGACGTTCTCGGAAATCCAACTGAAGTGGGCTCCGTCGGCTCGCGCCCGGGTGAGGAGATTGTGCTCGCCGGGAAGCTGGTGCGTGACGGTTCCCTGCTGGGCCATGCGCTGGGCATGGGCGCGAGCGGCGTTGGCCAGAGCTTCATCCCACTGCAGCGGAGGCAATCCATGGGCGCGGCGCTCCTGATTTACGGCGTGAAACAACTCCTGTTCGGCAGACCCGGTCTGCTGCGCGAGGGCGCCAGTGCAAAGAAAAATCAGAACGATGATGAGAAAGAGACTGGCTCGTTGCGTTTCGGTTTTCATCGAAATTTTCTCGGTAGTTGAAACCCCGTTCATGCCTTTTCCACTCGGACAGGCACGACCGCAGAGTTGTGAGTGAAGTTACCTGGAAAGAGGCCGCGCTAGTCGAGTCCCAGTTCCTTCCACTTCTTGTCCACCATAGCCTTGGTCTTTTCGTCCATCAAGATTTCGTCCGGCCATGGCCGAGTGAAGCCTTCGCTGGACCACTTGCGGGTGGCGTCAACCCCCATTTTCGATCCGTAGTTGGGCAAGCGGGAAGCGTGGTCGAGTGAGTCGACGGGCCCAAGGGTGAACTGAACGTCGCGCTCGGGGTCGATGTGGTTGAGTACCTTGAGAGTGACTTCGCCGATGTCCTGCACGTTCACGTCTTCATCCACTACGAGGATGCACTTGGTGAACATCGCCTGCCCTAGCGACCAGATCGCATTCATCACTTTGCGCGCCTGCCCGGGATAGGACTTCTTGATAGAAACGATCATCAGGTTGTGAAAGACGCCCTCGACGGGAAGATTGATGTCGATGACCTCCGGAATAGTGAGCCGCATGAGCGGAAGAAAAATGCGCTCGACAGCTTTCCCCATCCAACCATCTTCCATCGGCGGCTTGCCCACAATGGTGGTCGAGTAGATTGGATTTTTGCGGTGGGTAATGCAAGTCAGATGAAAAACGGGGTAAAGATCTTCCAGCGAGTAGTAGCCGGTATGATCTCCAAATGGACCTTCGGGTTTTAGTTCTTCGAGGTTTACGTGGCCTTCGAGGATGATTTCTGCGGAGGCGGGGACCTCTAGATCTACCGTTTCGCACTTTACCAGTTCTACTGGTTTTTGGCGGAGGAAGCCGGCGATTAGATATTCTTCGACGTCGGGCGGGGCAGGGACTATGGCGGAGAACGTGATTGCGGGATCGGTGCCGATGGCTACGGCAACTTCCATTTTGCCGGTGGGACGGTCGCCTTCGGCTAGTACAGAACCGCCGGATGAGCGGGCCATAATGTCTACCGCTGCGCGCGCGGGGTCGCTCGCGCCTGCATTGGTTGCGGCTCGCAGGCGCTCGCGGTAGTGTTCGGCTCCTACTTTTTGTCTTTGCCAGTGCATGCCGGTGGTGTGTCCGTCGTAAACCTGCATGCGGTACATGCCTACATTGCGCTTGCCGGTTTTGGGATCGCGCGTAATTACGCAGGGCAGCGTGATGAAGCGGCCGGCGTCCTGCGGCCAGCACTGGAGAATGGGGAACTCATCGAGCGAGAAGTTGTCGCGCCGAATGACTTCTTTGCACGGTCCAGTGGAAACGGTTTTTGGAAAAAACTTACCCATCTCGGCAAGGATGGGAAGCATTTTGACTTTGTCGAGGAAGCCTTGCGGGGATTTTACGTCGATGAATTGGCGGATGCGGTCGGCGATCTCGTCGAGTTTGTCCACATCGAGCGCGAGATTCATGCGGCGGGCGGAGCCGAATTGGTTGATCAACACTTGGGCGCCGGGGTGGCCCTTGATGTTCTGGAAGAGCAGAGCTGGGCCTCCGGGCTGGACAGCCAAGGGCGGCTGTCCCCGCGCAATTTTCTTGCTGACGCGGTCGGTGATCTCGGCGATTTCCAAGATGGGGTCGAGTTCGGTTCGAATCTTCTTTAGTTCGCCGGCTCGGTCGAGTGCGGCGATCCAATCACGCAAGTCGTCGTAGGCCAAGAGTTCCCTCGTCGCGAAACGCGATTATAAAGCAGCGAAGGATGCAACAACCTCTAACCAAGGGTTCGCAAAAGAAATGTTGATCGAGGTGGCGTTTGCCTGTTCTTCGTATATCCTTATTCCCGAAACCCAGAGGAGAATACGTGAAACGACGAGTCGTGATTACTGGGATGGGCGTGGTGAGTCCGAATGGCGTGGGGAGCTCTGCATTTTCCGAGGGCGTTCTGAGCGGACGTAGTGGGGTGCGACGGATTTCACGCTTTGATTCTTCGGAGATTCCGGTGCAGATTGCGGGCGAGGTTCCGGACTTCGACGAACTGGCTTGGGTGGAAAAACGCGACCGGAAACATGTGTCGCGGGTGTTGCCGCTGGCTCTGGCGGCGGCAACGGAGGCTTTGGTTAATGCCGGGCTGGAATCTGAGTCCCTGTCCCTCGAGGAGAAACGGCGGTTTGGAGTGATCATCGGTTCCGGCGGTGGATCGCAGGAATTTACCGAGGAACAATATCGTCTCTTCTTTCATCAGCAATATAAGCAGATGAGTTTGTTCTGCGTGCCGACAGGAGTGATGGGCGCGCTTTCGAGTGAATTGAATGTGCGCTTTGGGTTGCGTGGCGCGAGTCACGTGATCACGACCGGCTGCACTTCGTCAACGGACGCGTTCGGATATTCGCTGCGGCAGATTCAATCGGGAAGGCTGGACATGGTATTGAGTGGCGGTGCGGATGCGCCGATCGCTCTGGGCATCATCAAGGGCTTCATCCTGATGAAGATTTTGACGGATTCCTGGAACCATGCGCCGGAGCGGGGATCGCGGCCGTTCTCGGTCGACCGTGATGGCTTCGTGCTGGCCGAGGGAGCCTGGATGTTCGTGCTGGAAGAGTATGAACATGCGCGGGCGCGTGGGGCGAAGATGCTGGCGGAAGTGTGCGGCTATGGGTCGACCTGCGAGGCGTTTCATCGGGTGCGGTTGCAGGAGTGCGGCGAGGAGCCGGCTCGGGCAATCGGATTGGCGATGAAGGAGGCCGGAATAGCGCCGCAAGATGTGGATTATGTGAACCTGCATGGAACTTCGACGCAGTTGAATGACCGGATCGAGACGCGGGCGCTGAAATTGGCGCTGGGTGAGCAGGCGCGGCAGGTTCCGATGTCGGCATTGAAATCGCAGATTGGGCATCCGCAGGGGGCTTGTGGGGCGGCGGGTGTGGCGGCTGCGATTGTCGCCATGCAGCATGAGCAGATTCCGCCAACGATCAATTTAGAAACGCCTGATCCGGAGTGCGATTTGGACTACGTGCCGGACGTGGGACGGAAGAAGGCGGTTGAGCATGTGGTGTGCAATTGCATCGCGTTCGGGTCGAAAAACTCGGCTTTGGTACTTAGGAATTGCGCGTGATGGGCCGCCCGTCACGGAAACGGGGATCGGGTGCTCGTTGAACGATTGATACGTCCGGCACCTGCCCTTTCGCCCAGAAACGCGAAAGAGCAAAGCACCCCCACTGCGGCATTTTCTTTTTGAGAGGCGAGGACGCCAGTCGAGGCCGTCAATATATATCCAAACCGCACTTGCTTCCTGCCCTCGCAGTGCATTTCTCGCCGACGCGTTCTGCGGCACAACAACCTTAATGGTCGGAGCTGCAACTGTTGAAAACAGGCCATCACACGTTTTGAGGAATTGGCCGATCCGGTCATTAATAGAGATTTTTCACCGACCACTGCTTGCGAGCCGGAATTTTTCAACAAGTACAGTTATCAAGTTCGTGGTACCTGCACGGCAGCAACAAGGTAAAAGCGTCGTTTGTTCAATGGTGGTACATCACGTAAACGACAATTCCGACGACGATTGCAACGGATATACCGACGTAGAGGATGGCATCTCTGAGTGGAATCTTCGTTGGGCTCCGCGCACCGCCTGCGACGGCGGACGCAACAAGCATCGCAGGAATGCCGACTAAGAACACGGCCGCAGTGCCGAACTTCGCAGAGACGATCAGTACCGCGAAACCAGCGAACGTGATAATAGCTGGGTGTGTTACTTTTCGGCGGGATGGTTCGGAGACGGCCGTCAGAGTGATGGTGATGGGCGAAACCTGCCGCAATCCGAAAAATCGTTTGTAGGTTATGAGTGACACACTAACCAAAAAGCTGAGAAGGGCAGCCACACTGCAACACATGAACGAAACACCAAACGCGACGCCAAGCACCATCCCCCAATCCTTCTGGCCCCCCGATCCATGCTGCCAACTCATTGCTACCACGGTTGCAAAAAGGAAGGCGGCAGATGTTCCGCTGAATACCACCCCGAGGATCGCGGCCTTGTTGGCTGTCCATTCGCTCACAGAGATATGGTACGGCAGGATGGTTTGCGTAACCAGACCATCACACGATTTGAACGCTGATCAATTAGCGATATTACGACGGCAATTCCTAAGGGCGTCCAACAAAACCTGGAACCGAGACGAGGCTGTGGGGCGCAGAATCTTTTTGTCTTGACCGGCAGTCTAGCCTGGGACGAGAATCGGGGCGCTCACTCACTCCCCCGCAGTGCTCAGCCGCGCTGGCCCATCGAGTCTGTCTGCGTTTTTAACTATTTCGCGTCAGGAAGACGGTTTTTCCTGCGCGTTTGCGCAATGCGTAGTAGAGGCTCACCGTAAGTGTGCCAGCCGCGGGAACGATTGAAGACCTCAAAGCGTCTGCTAACACAGGAATGCTGGCTGAGGAAGTGCGTGTCTAGTTCAGGAGGATCACATGAAGAACACCCATGTCACAAAAATACAAGTTCTCGCGGTCGTAATTGCCATCGTCACCGCGAATGCTACGACTTTACACGCGCAGAAGTATGCCGACCTATACAACCTCGGGAGCAGCAGCGGAGACCCCGCGAATCCTGCTTGGATTGGCCTTTTCGCCCAGGGACGCGATGGCAACTTGTATAGCACTTCGCAGGGCGGGGGAACATCTGCCTTCGGTACCGCCTTTCAACTCACCATCGCAGGGAAGATTACACCGTGGAGCTTCGATGGGAAAGGCAACGACGGTGTTTACCCATACAGCGGCGTGACGCTGGGCACCGACGGCAACTTCTACGGCACGACTTATGAGGGCGGCAGCTCCGGCGCTGGAACCGTGTTCAAGGTCACTACCAAGGGCAAAATCACCACGCTGCACAGCTTTGACGGCTTCAACTGTTGTGCTTACGCTGCCCCGATCCAAGGCCTGGACGGAAACTACTACGGCACGACCAGTGACGGGGGCGGGGAGGTGTTCGGTACTGTGTACAGAATCACGCCCTCGGGGAATCTGACAGAAATCTACACGTTTCCTGGCACTAGCGGTCTTGCGTATCCCCAGGCCGTGACACTGGGAGTCGACGGCAACTTTTACGGCACAGCTTTAGGCGGCGGCGCAAAGAAATTCGGCGGGGTGTTTAAGATCACGCCGAGTGGCAAACTGACGGTGCTCTACAGCTTCGGCGGCACACCAGATGGGCAGACGCCTAAGGGTGCGATCATTCAAGCCAGTGACGGAAATTTCTACGGCACAACCGAGGGGGGCGGCGCAAACGGTTTCGGTTCTATTTACAAGATGACCCCGGCAGGAGCCCTCACCATTCTCCACAGTTTTAGTGAGACCGACGGGCTGGGGCTTCATCCGCTCGCTGGTCTGGTACAAGCGACCGATGGCAAGTTCTATGGCGCAGCTGGAAGTAACTTCTCGTCCGGAGTGCTTTTCCAGATTACCTCCACAGGCAAGTACAGGGTCCTCCTTAACCTGACGAACACGACTGGCAAGTTTCCGGGCGCAAATCCACAGGTTTCCCTTTTCCAGCACACCAACGGCACTCTCTACGGAGACACTCTCGGTGGCGGCACCGGGAAGTTGTGTTTTTGCGGTGTGCTCTACAGCCTGGGCATGAAGCTCGGCCCGTTCGTCAGTTTCGTGGGCCCCCTATTCGAGGGCAAAGTCGGGAAGACAATCGAAATCCTCGGCCAAGGCTTCACCGGGGCGACCAAGGTCTCGTTCCATGGAGTTGCAGCGACCTTTGCCGTGGTCTCTGACACCTATCTCACCGCAGTGGTTCCTGCTGGCGCGACCACAGGCTCTGTGACCGTAACCACGCCCGGAGTAACGCTGGCCAGCAACAAAATATTCCGCGTCACGCCCGTGATCCTGCGCTTCAGCCCGACGAGCGGGCCGGTGGGAACACCAGTGACGATTACCGGAACCAGCTTCACGGGCGCAACCAAGGTCACGTTCGGGGGGTAAAAGCGACTATCTTCTCGGTTGATTCCGATACACAGATCACGGCCACAGTTCCGACCGGCGCAAAAACAGGCAAGATTCAAGTGACGACTCCGGGAGGGGTTGCCACAAGCCCAGGAGTCTTTACGGTCACGCAATAACTAGAGACTGCGTAATACGAATGTGAAACCGACCGCGGCCACTGAGGGTAACCGTGGTTTTGCAACGATGATCGTCTGGGCATTGTGGTTCGATGGTGAGCGAATAGGATTCTGGAACGCTCCCATTATGCAACGAAAGTATTGTTAACACGATTTACACTCAAAGCCCCTCAATGAGCACT
>Ga0210402_10006148_pt1 | contig 10659 bp, 9 predicted proteins | sample IncBWC7MmetaG_FD_161055 | JGI IMG/M metagenome (GOLD analysis project Ga0210402, IMG submission 161055) | Forest soil microbial communities from Barre Woods Harvard Forest LTER site, Petersham, Massachusetts, United States - Inc-BW-C-7-M | ecosystem: Environmental > Terrestrial > Soil >... | reverse complement strand
GGCAACCTACTTCTCACCCAGAGTTTGGCGCCTCGCGATTTCGTGTTGCTGCGAAGCGGTTTCCCGATGTTGCACTACTGAGTTTTCGCCGTCTCGAAACAGTATGCGACTTCTTCTTCCTTGAGTTCGCTCACATATTTCATAGCATCACTCTGCCTCACCCGGCTCAACGTCAAGCATCATCCCCGTCTGCGTGCTCTTCATTGTGTGGGCCGCGAAGTTGCCATGTTCGGGGTGGCGTCAATTGAATCGTGCAAACTAGCCTTTGTAAAACTTGAAATAAAACGACCCCCACAGTTCCGTTTCCTGCCCGGTCAGTCCCCACTCGACCAAGCTGAGTAACTAGTTTCAGATTTTCACTAAACCCACATCGACGAGCCTAGCCGCCTGTTCTACGTTGCCGTCTGTAGTGGCGAGCGGAAGTCCAGTGCGCAGTGCCAGCTCGAGGTATGCGGCATCGTACTCCGTCAGATTCTGTTGTCGTGCCCTCCAGGGTTTGCTCGAAGGCTCGCCTGGCTTCAATAGGCTCAACCGATATCGGGAGCCCCGCGATACGCCGAAGTAAGGCTGTAACCTGCGCTATTGTAATGCGCTTGCGTCGTTCTGCCACCAGCAAGGCTTAGCAACCTCAAAGGGCCATATTGCCGGAGTGAACACCTCAGTTCCCGCCGAAAGCAGGTCGAGAACTCCCTCCGCGAAATGCGATTTCTCGTTCTCGAAGCACCAGGCCACGGCTACGGAAGCATCCAGAACGATTCGCTTAATAATGGCGGCCGGCGTTGATCAACTCGCGGATCGTGGTCTTCCCGAGATTTACGCCTTTTTGAAGCTCCCGAATCTCTCGCACTACATGGTCCGGCTCTTCTCTCTCGCCAGCGTAGGCTGGGACCGGTTTCGCAATTGGAACGCCCGCCGCGTAATCTGGTCCGTCTCCCCCTTGGAAACTCTTTTCAGCAGGCCATTGAGATGGGTTTTGCTATCAAAGACTCCGACGGTGGTTTGGTGAGCCATGTAATATGCAAGGAAGTTTGTTGCTTTGCGCCTGATGTTCCCCTAGCGGCCATTCTCGAAGGCCCAACTCTTCCCAGTTGTCGGGAGAGAGCATAAACAATTATTCGTTCTTACTGGGCTGTTTCTTTATAAGGAACACGAGAAACGAAACCGGGCGCAGTGATTGCGATCAAGGCCGCGCCGGGAGCACCCGGCAGCGTGTAGGTAGTCGATGCCACTCCGTCGCGGCCGGTTACCGGCGTGGGGTTTCCGAAGCTGCCCCCTGCGGCGCCATCGTTGAAGGTCACCGTTATTCCGGAGATTACGTTCCCCGAATATGCATCGATGGCCTTCACCGAAAGCGCCCTCGGCAATATCGTGCCGACCGCGCCGGTCTGACCGCTTCCACCGTTCGCTTTCAATGTAGACATCAGACCATAAACGGCCAACTGGGTGGTAGTGCCGACGTAGACTTTTCCGTTTGCAACCGTCGGCGTCGCGAAGTGGGCTACGGGACCAACAGTGTCGCGGTTTCCGGCCGCCAGATTGCTGTTGTACGTAATGGTCAGGTTGGTCGCATTCAGCGCGGTAAGCCGTGCAGTATTGTAGTTCGGGCCGCGCAGCAGCCATATGAGCCCCTTTGGCTACTCGAAACCTGATCGAGAGCAGTACTGGCGGCCTGGTTCTTCCTGTTCCCCCTAGAACCCGACCGCCGCCGCGCAATATTCTGTTAGGTCTGAGGCGGTAAATTTCTCCGCCGAGAATTTGCCTTCTCAGCAAGTCAATTGCTTATCTAGAGTTGAGCGCCTTTTTGCAGACTGAACGAACGGACCAGTCGAAACAGGCACCTACATTCCCCTTCCGCGGTCGCCTACATAGTGTTGCAGGCACCGATTTCGTTTCACGCGCTGCCCCTCCACACATTTATTCCGCCGGATCGGCGTTGGCGAAGTAAGCAAATCCTGCAAGCAAGAGCGATCATGCTCCTCATTTCTAGAATCGCGCATAGAGCCAGTCCGAAGCAGTCTGAAATGATCTGAAGAAATTCGCCGCAATGAGACTTTTCGAACCCGGCTGGCACCATAGGAGGTAAGGGCCCGAGAAATGGATGGCAACAATTTAGAAGTTCTTCCCATTGCTCGCTCTTACAAGGAGGATTTATGGCGAAAATCATTGAGTTCTACGTACCTAGCAGCTTCAGGAAAAAGACAACGAAGTGGATCGCGCCGGAACAACGCGGAAAGGTGATACCGTTCGATTTACCACAAAGGAAGTCGGCCTGACGGAAACCGTTGTACTTTCGTCTATAAGAGCTTTGTCAGAACCCGTGCGCCCCTAAAGGCAGTCGAGGGATGCATAAGTGAAGAGGAACAAAGCAGGACTTCAAAGGCTGGACCTTGCCGCACCACCAATCGCCCTCGTCCTAGTTTATTTCGAAGTAAAAAGTATGTATTGCAAAGTAAGGAATCCTGGAGGTGAGTGGTTGGAGAGACAAGTGAGAGTCACGAGTAAGGGCCAGATTACGGTGCCGCGCGAGGTTCGCTGCGTGTTGGGCATTGGTCCCGGCGACCGCCTGCTGCCTAAGCGGAGTAGCCGGTTACAACGGCGATGACATTCTAGCCAACCAAGCTAATCTGAATCATCCTTATGGAGTGGGGATGGACGGCTCGGGAAACGTCTACATCAATAAAAACGCCCTGAAGACCTTCTCTCTTTCATCGTTTAGGTGTCCGTAGCGTCAAAGGGATATATATCGTTTCGCGATATAGTTGGAGAGGTGTGATTTCTGAGGCCATTGAGTGGCATGCGTAAGTGGGGCCGACAAGACGCCAGAGCAACCAACAGCCAAAAAGCGCCGCATTACACAGTTGCCCTTTTCCCCGAATGATACCCATAACAAGATGCCCTCACTCAGGTGAGGGCATCTTCGCACTGTTTTTGTGAGCCGCCTGGGGTTTCGCATCAGTCTGAATTTGTCCGCCTCAAGATCAGGCTCAGTTCTTGAGTTGTCAGCTTTCAGTTGTTCGTAGCTCGGTGCTGGTTAGGCCGCGAGCTTCTGGCCCAAAAACTCTTTCGCCTTCGTCGCCTCCGCATCCCATTTTGTGAGTTGCTCAGGCGTCAGGAAGCTGACCAGGCGCTGCCGAATCGTCGCCCGGTTGTCAGCCACTTTCTTGATCAGATCCTCCTTCGTGACTCCTGGGTTCTGTTGCTTGTATTCCTGCACTTTGTCGTAGGCCTCCGACAGAAAGCCGTGTAGCTTCTGCTTCTGGTCTTCGGAGAGATTCAAGTCGGTTGCAAACCTCTTCAGTTCGCCTGCGACCATCTCGCGTTGTTCTGGAGTAATAGGCATAATCCGCTCCTTTGCGATAAGGCTGGGATCGCGTTGAGGGTTTCGCATCCAGATGAGTCTTTTTTTGAACTCATCCAGATCCCGCGATCTGGTTGCGAGTTCGCAGCCGGCCACAACACACGGACCGCTGCGCTGATGTCCGAAATGGGAGCCTAATTGTACAATCGGCCTAGCCGCAAGAAACCTGCCACTTTTGCTAGTTTGTGACGGAAAATCTTTAGCCTAAGATCGTTAGGGTTGAGGATTGACGGGACGAGGTGTACATTTTCAGCCAAGTTCGATTAATGCGGAATCAAGGAGGCTCGCCATGGGATTTATCGCATGGATTGTGGTCGGACTGATCGCAGGTTGGCTTGCTGGTCAGGTGATGAAGGGTGGCGGCTACGGCGTGGTCGTAGACATCATTCTCGGAATTCTCGGTGGTCTGTTAGGCGGCTGGATCTTCGGGCTTTTGGGAATCTGGCAAGGCGGCGGGATGATTGGTTCCATCGTTGTGGCATTTATTGGCGCCGTGATTCTGGTCTGGATTACTCGCTTATTGAAGAAAGCCTGAGGGGGGATCTTCACACTCTATTCACGACAGCAAAATCGAATGCGGACTTAAGTTGGTTTCAAAAAAAGTCGATCCGAGGAACCGCCAGCGACGGGAAGCTCTCGCTCACGAACGGCCTCAGCCGCGTAACGCAATGCCTCACGAATATCCTCGGGTCTCAAGGTCGGGATAAGCTCTTAGGATTTCCACATCCGCTTCCGGCGCGCCAGTCAAAGTATTAATCAGCACGAGACGTTCCGTATAAATCACGGCGTTACTGATTCACGTTCTGCAATTGGTTTAGATTTTCTCGCGCCAATGCATGATTCGGATTAATGTCGAGCGCCCGCTCGAACTGCGCCTTTGCCTCGGCGAAGTGTCCCAACTCCGCCAATGCGCTCCCAAGGTTCGCGTGCGCGTCGGCGTCGTCCGGTCTGAGGCGAACGGCCTCGGTAAACTGCTCTGCGGCTCCGCCGAGGTCTCCCTCCGACGCGAGGGCATTCCCCAGGTTGTAGTGCGCATCGAAATAGCTCTGCGCACTTTGGGCGGCAGCCCGCAAATAGGGGATCGCGTGATCCGGTTCTCCTGCGGCCAACAAAGCAGCACCAAGTGCATTATTTACGGTCGCATCTTGCGGACGGATCTGCAACGCCGTCTCATACTGTGCAATCGCTTCAGCTGTGCTTCCACGCGCCAAGAGCATCGCTCCAAGATTGTAATGAGCCTCAAAATCCGCTGCGTTGTTTTGAATGTTATGCCGGGCCAGCGCCTCCTGCAGCACCATCCGCGGATCGCCCGCCTTCCGATCAAAATCGCGCGGCAGTACTTGCAACCAGAGGTGCGCCATCTCGTCCTTTGACCGATTGCCTCCCCGCACACGCTCCGGAGGATGATTGGGATTTAGCGCATTATTTTCGGAATTGTCGTAAACGTAGCGCATGCTGACGGTTGTTCCCCTTGGCAGAAATACCGGTTCCGCATAGCGATATACTGCCTGCCAATTCAAGTCCCATTGCGGAATGTGAATCAAGGTGATCGTGCTGCCATCGGGCAAAGTTGCAACTGCTTGCAGATCCCTGCCCAGGTAATGCGCATGCGGGTAGATTGCGAGCAGATCATTGTCGACGGGCAGCGTAAGCTCATCGATCACGACAAAGTTTTTGTCATCCGCCGGAATGTCCAGCTTGGCATCATTCTGTAATTGCAGGAGCATGGGAAACTTCGTGGCGGGTTGGTCAGTAAAATAGAGACCGATGGTCGGCTGAATCGTCTCCGGTTTGCCTGAAGGCTGCAAGTGGACATTCAATACGAGGTCAGTTCCCTTGTCCAAACGCAGCGCCATTCCTTCCGGCTCAACATAAGGAACGGTGCCGGGCTTCCAAAACAAGAAGTGGCTGTCGGGATCAAAAGCTTCCGACTCGATTTTGATCTCCATGCCCTCAAAACCAGCGCCTGGTGCGCTTTCTCTCTGACGCGAATTCTGCAAGCGGTCGACGAGGATGTTGGCATGATGGACGAAGCGTTTGTCCCCGGGGCGAATCTCCACAGCCTTGACCCAGCGGGTGCGGTCAATGGGCAGAGGAAAAATGAAATTCCAATACATATCGGAGCCGCTGGCCAACAACTGGTACGGCTTCTGAGCCTTGAGTACCAGATCAGGTTGACCGAGTTGCCAGCCTTCCGCAAATTTCGGTTGCGGCGGCAGGTCCGCGGGGTTTCCCTCCAGCGCGCCTTCCTCTACCCATTTTTCTATAATTGCGATCTGCTCATCCGAGAGCCGCCACTCGTCGGCGAACTTCAGCGGTTGGGGTTCTGGCAGCCACGGCGGCATGAATCGCGTGCGAGTGACAGCTTCAATCTGTCGCGCATGCTTTTTTACATCATCGTAAGTAAACAGAGAAAAGGGGCCTGATTCTCCTGGACGATGGCAGCGGGCACAGGACTGGAAAATGATGGGAGCAATATCGCGATTGAATGTGATTTGTGGGTCGTTCTTTCGCTCGGGCGGGGCCTCTGCTTGGACGCCTGTACTTGGTCGGAGCACCAGCGCAATCGCTAACACGGCACCGATTCCAGCGAGTGCATACGACCGGTTCATTGCAAATCCGAAATGTAACAGCCCACGCCTGGGACCTCTTTCTTGGAAGGCGCACGACCGGCCAGGGTCGCCTGAATAGCGTCCTCTAGTTCGTGGGTGGTTGGCGCAGAGCGCGCGTGTCCGAATGACTCGTAGAGATTATCGATGCGCCCATGATAGACAAGAGCGCCTTTGGCATCGAACACTGCTGCCTCAGGCGTGACCTGTGCCTGCGCTTTCTTAACCAGCGCGTGCTCGGGATCGCGTAGCCCAGGTATAGAGTAGTGGAACTCGCTCAGATACTTGCGAATGTCCGATTGAAACTCAGATCTATCGGGGAAAATGAGATAGAACCGGACATTTTTCTGATGTTCGTCCCTGATCTTCTGAATGGTCGGAGCGTAGCGTCGGGAAACTGGACAGTCTTCCCCCACGAAAACCAGTACGACGGGCTGGCCAGCATTGGAGTTCAGCGGATTCACACGTTTTCCGTCGAGATCAAGCGCGATCTGGGCCGAGCACAATGTCGGCGAAAGCGTTAGCAACAGCAGCGCCGAAAGGTACTGGCCGCACCATTTCCCGCCTACTTTGGGGAGAGAGCAAGCCTGTAGCGTTCGCAATAGATACGGGAAAACCATGAGAACCACATCTGACGTTTGCCTTCACATTGTAAGCTTGGATCCCGGACGACGCATATTTATTGGCGCGGCTCCCTCTTCCCTGTAGGATGTTCGCGATGTAGGCTTAACGACCAGAGGATTCGACGACTATGGCTCGAACGCGTCTGCCGAGTTTGACCTGGATCATTGTCGTCCTCTCGATTTTCCTGTTTATTCTCCAACCCCGCGCAGGGGCGGCGTCATCGGAACAGGGCACGGGCCTCGGTCCGGTCTTGCACTATATCGGATCTGACTGGGATGTGCTGACACGCTCCATGACGCGTTGCGACAGCATCGTGGATCCAAAGTTGCCAGAGGCTGCTTTGCTGTATTTGCCCGCGAGTTTCTCCGAGCCCGATTCTGTAAAGCAACTCGAACACGCCTGCAAGGTGCGTGTTGAACACTTGCCCATGGTAATTCAGCACCCTGGGCAGGCAGGCGTGGATGCGATTTCGCCCCAAGGTTTGCTGTTTCTGCCAAATAGCTACGTCGTTCCCGGCGGCCGGTTCAACGAAATGTATGGATGGGATAGCTATTTCATTATTCTAGGGCTGGTCCGCGATCACCGAGTCGACTTGGCACGCGGAATGGTCGAGAACTTTTTCTTTGAAATCGAGCACTACGGAACGGTGTTGAACGCCAATCGCACTTATTACCTGACCCGCTCCCAGCCACCATTTCTGACTTCCATGATCATGGAAGTTTATAACGCGGAGAAGGCTGCCGGACGTGAGGACAAAGACTGGCTCGCCCGCGCTTACGGATTCGCGGCGCATGACTACGAAATGTGGACGCGTGAGCCTCATTTAGCGGGATCAACTGGCCTTTCACGCTATTACGATTTCGGTAATGGTCCGGCTCCCGAGAGCCTTCAGGACGAAACCGGACTCCGTCGCAAAGTTATCGGTTACTTTCTGCTTCGCCCTGAACTCGACCGAGCTTATGTGACACCGAAGAACAGCACCCAACCAAAGCAAGAGGCAGCGGGCCCTGATTACAACCTGCAGGTCTGCGATGTTAGCAACACCATGGCGCACCCGGGGTGCGATGCCGCAGGCAACGTGCAGTTGAGCGCTGATTACTACAGGGGAGACCGCAGCATGCGCGAGTCGGCGTTCGACATTTCTTTCCGCTTCGACCCCTATGGCGCGGCCACGCATCACTTTGCTCCGGTCTGCCTGAACAGTCTTCTTTACAAGACAGAAAAGGACCTGGAGGAAATCAGCCGGTTGCTCGGGAAGACCGCCGAAGCCGGCCAATGGAAGCAGCGAGCGGAACAGCGCAAGGAGCGAATCAACCAGTATCTTTGGGATGATCAGCGAGGCTTGTTCTTCGACTATGACCTTCGTACTGGAACCAGATCGACCTACGAATACGTGACCACGTTTTATCCGCTGTGGGCCGGACTGGCCAGTCAGCATCAAGCAGAGGCTGTTGCTCGAAATGTGAAAATCTTCGAGCAGCCGGGAGGTCTGGCGACGAGCACGATCGATACCGGCATGCAGTGGGACTATCCGTATGGATGGGCCCCTCTTCAATCGTTGGCGGTCGAAGGGCTGCGCCGCTACGGCTACGCTGCTGACGCGGACCGAATTGCGTACAAGTTTCTCTCCACCGTGGCGGAGAATTTCCGGCGAGAAGGCACCATCCGGGAAAAGTATGACGTGGTAACGCGTTCATCGGAGGCGCATGTGAGCGCCGGGTATCAAGCTAATGTGATTGGCTTCGGTTGGACAAACGGGGTTTTCCTCGAGTTTTTGCAGGAACTGCCGAAGGAAATGATCGACCGATTGGCTAAGGAACAGGACGTTGCGTTGCCATCAAGCCACGAGTGACCACATCAGTCTGCCTTGTCATTACTTGCCGCTCTCGCGCTCCTGTAGCTGCTCGGCCAGTTTCAGTTCTCTCTCAGCATCTTCATTGCGGCCCAAGTCACGGTAAGCTTGGCCCAACAAGTGATGAGTGATGGAATTATTTGGATCCATCGTAACCGCGCGCTGCAGAGCACGCACAGCCAGATCAAATTCCCCTTTCTTCTCCAGCACTTTCCCCATCAGGATATAGGGACCTGTCGAGGCGGCGTCGAGCCATATGGAGCGCTGCAGGAGGCGTTCGGCGTCATCGAACTTCTGAATGCGTGAATAAGCGTCAGCCAACTTGTAGTAAGTCGGGGCGTGCGCAGGGTTGATTGCTTTCTCCTTTTCGAATTCGGTGATGGCCTCAGGGATGCGCGACTTGTACAAGTAAAGTTCACCCAGCAGGAAATGCGCCAGTGGAAGTTTGGGATCGAGTGCGACTGCCTTTTGGGCATACTCCTCCGCGATCGGATCGAATTCCTGGCGCAAGAGCATTCGCGCGGTAAACAAATAGCTGGCGGCGGAGTCTGCCGGTACGTTAAACATCCGCGCGAAAGCACTGCGAGCTAGCGGATAGTTCTTCGCCTGGATATAACAAACTCCCAAAATGTAAGCTGCATCTACATTCGCGAAGGAATACCAGGTTTGAACCTTTTCGAGGAAGGGGATGGCTTCGTTCGGTCGTCCCGCCAGATAATAGGAGAGGCCCAGCAATTGCACCGCTTCGCTGTCCTTTGGATTTTCATCGACCGCCTGTTTCAAATACCCGGTGGCCTTCAGATAATCACCTTTCTTGTAGTAGGCCGCCCCCAGTTCGTGAGACAACCCCGCCAGCTTTGGATTCTGCGTGGCGAGCGCTTGCAGTTGAGCAAGGGCTTCGTCGTACTTGCCCTGTTGCATCAGCTTGCGGACCGCATCGAAGGTGGAAGATGCAATCTCCGGCAAGGGAGGTTGTGCCTCTTTCAACGCATGAGGCGCCGGTGTTGCAGGGTCGGACTGCGCTAGGGTCCGGTAGCTGCTGCTCAATGTAAACACAAGAATCGAGATGCGGATGAGTGCTAACAACATGACCTCCAACCACCAAGCGGCAAGTGAGATCGCGCTTTGACTGCCGGCTGCTGTCGCTCTCTCACGGTATTGAAGGAAAGCAGCATAACACGTAACCTATCCTCACTGTGTTCTTGCGATTCCCCGGAAAGCGCGGCCGCGCTGGATTCTGCCTGGTTCTCATCGCACTGGAAATGAGCGCGTTTGTCGAGCTATCACAGGCGCAGACGACAACAGCCTCAGCTGCCTCGGCCGCGTATCAGCGAGGCCAGGCAGCGATGCAAAAAGGCGACACCGCCGGCGCACGCTCGGCCTTTGAACAATCCATCAAACTCGATCCTCACAACGTAGACGCGCAGAACGCCCTCGGACAATTGATGTTTCTACAGGGCGATGTAGATGGCGCGATCAAACAGTTCCGTACGGTCACGCGGCTCAGGCCTGGGTTGGCAATTGCACACGCATATCTGGCTGAAGCACTTTCGACCAAGGGATTGCAGGAGGAAGCGGCCCAGGAGCTACGCGTGGCGGTCCGCCTGGCGCCCGATCAAGCCGACGCGCATCGTGCCCTGGCGCGTGTGCTCAGTCTGCAGCAGAAAACAGGCGATGCTATTTCGGAGATGAAAAAAGCGCTGGCGTTGCAACCCGCACAGCCGGAGTTGCACGATGACCTCGGCGTGCTGCTGGCTCAACAACTGCAAATGCAGGATGCCGAAAAAGAATTCCGCGCGGCGCTGAAGTTAGATCAGAAGTATGAGCCCGCGCAGCTTCACCTGGGAGTGGCACTTTTAAATCGAAGTGAGAGCGACGAGGCTCTGCCGTTTCTGCAGCAAGCCGTTCAACTGGATCCCAAAGACGGAACGGCGCAGTATTACCTCGGGACCGCACTCGAAGCAAAAGGCAACACCGACGCAGCCCTGCGAGCATACGAACAGGCGGCAGAACTGACTCCGAATGCGGTTGCGGTTCAAACCCGCATGGGATTATTACTGCAGCGTTCAGGCGAGCCCGAGAAGGCTGCCACTGCTTTCGCAAAGGTGATTGAGCTAACTCCGAACGACCCCGAGGCACACAACAACCTGGGTCTTGCCCTCATGCAATACGGGCAGGGCGACGCCGCAATCAAGGAATTCCAGACGGCATTGAGA
>Ga0210402_10006145_pt1 | contig 10661 bp, 9 predicted proteins | sample IncBWC7MmetaG_FD_161055 | JGI IMG/M metagenome (GOLD analysis project Ga0210402, IMG submission 161055) | Forest soil microbial communities from Barre Woods Harvard Forest LTER site, Petersham, Massachusetts, United States - Inc-BW-C-7-M | ecosystem: Environmental > Terrestrial > Soil >... | reverse complement strand
GTTCTGCAGCACATATACGAGGGCGTTTCGGACCTGCCGCGGACTCGTCAGTTCGCGACCGTGCCAACGATCCGCCCAAAATCGCCCCCGACGAAACAGCAGCCGATTCACGCGCCGTGCCATGCGCACCGCTAGCCCGCGCATTCCGGAAGCGACGCTCGCCTTGCTCTCCGCTTCGACAATCAGATGCAGGTGGTTGTCTTGAACGGAGTAATGCGCGATCCGAAACCAGTCCCGATTGCTGTCCCGCATCGACTTCAGCACCGTGCGTACGACTTGCTGATGACGAAGAGACCGCAAGCCCGCGCGCAGCGTGACGTGCACGGGATGCGCTTTGCGATGCTCCTCCCGCGCGCGATGCGGCGTGTGCCGAAGAGGGGCAGGAAGTGCTTTCCTGCCCGCACCACGCCGCGCACCGCCTCGCCCTTGTGGAAACTGCAACGCCAATTGCCCCGCTCGCATCCTCGCCTCCGTCACTTTGAATAGGGCTAATTTCTCCGAACGCAAGGTGCGCAGAGACTGAACCGCCGAGCGCGCGTCGACGGTGCACCGCGTGCCCGCAGCGCAACCGGAAAGGTCCGACCCTGATCAGCGCCCCGATCGCGCCCGCACCTCGTGGCCGCAGCGCCCAATTCGCGCGGTTCACTCCTCGCTCCGCGTTTTGATTTCCACAGCGGCGCCGCAAGGCCGTACCGCGAAGTTTTTTAGCCCACGGATTGCGCGCCACGGCATCAGACAGCTCGGAGTGCTAGAAGGCCAATAGCCGGGCGGGCGGCGGGCAGGTGAAATGAATACCGTCATCAGAGAAGCTGAACTCACGGATCTCGACGCACTAGCCGCACTCGTCGCGGAGCTCCAAGCAGGGCACGGAGCGAGCAGGCCCGATACGACAAATGACTGATTTCATCGTCCGGCCAGCCACGATTGACGACGCAGCGTCGGCGGTCGCCGTGATGCGCGCCTCGATCACCGAGCTGTGCGTGGCCGATCATCACGACGATCCCGCGACACTCGCTCGCTGGCTGCGAAACAAGACGACCGACCATTTTATGGAGTGGCTCGCCAATCCGAGCAACCACATCCTGGTCGCCGAAGAAGCAATCGAACTCTCAGGCGTGGCTGCGCTCAACCGCAACGGCGATCTCGGCGTGTGCTACGTCTGCCCGGGCCGGCAGCGCTGCGGCATTGGCCATGCGTTACTAATGGCACTCGAAGCCCAGGCAGCGCGCTGGGGTTTAGACGAAATTCGCCTCACGAGCTCCACCGCCGCTCGCGCCTTTTACGAGCGTCACGGTTATCGCTCCACGGGCAACCCAATACCGCAGTATGGAGTCCTGATCGACTATCCATACGCGAAACCGCTGTGTGAGCCTTGAGTCGCGCAGGGCCAGTGCTGGGAGAAGTGAGCAATGATCAAGAACGTCGCGAACTCGGAACACTACCAATGGGGTGACGCTTGCGACGGCTGGCGGCTGCTCGAGCGCCTAGACCTCAGCGTGATTCAGGAACGGATGCGGCCAGGCACGAGCGAAACCCGCCACTACCGCGCGCGAGCGCGCCAGCTCTTCTTCGTGCTCGAGGGCCAGCTGCAGCTGGAGCTCGCTGGAGAAATTTTCCTGGTCTCCGCGGGCGATTCACTCGAAGTGCCGCCCGGCACTCGTCACCGCGTGTACAACGCCGCTGACGTCGATGCCTCCTTCTTGGTCGTGTCGGCGCCAACGACGCAGGGCGACCGTACGAACATCGAGTAGGCACCCTTGCACACAAGCAAGGTCTAACCAGCGACGACGCGCACAGTGACGACATTCGCCACTGCGCTGCACCGCAGAACGAAATTGAGTCCGTTCCTGTCACGGAGCCCAATCGTGGCGTTCCTGCGCGCGGTTGAAACCATCTAAATCAAATCGAATTTGATTGGTGCCGGCGTTGAGCTCGGTCAATCATTGGCAACTCCCTTCGTGAGTGGCGAAGGGGCAAGGAGGAGTCCGTCATGTTGCGAGGGATAGTGCTCGGCGCCGCAGTTTGTGCGGCTTCAGTCTGCTTTGCGGAGGGCGCGAGCGCGAAGGTGCTGCGAGTCCCGGCGAGCTTGCCCACGATTCAAGCCGCCGTGGACGCGGCTGTGGACGGCGACGTGATCCACGTCGCCGCCGGCGACTACTGCGGCGCGACGATCACCAAGCGGCTCACGCTGATCGGCAGAGGTCATCCGCGTATCATTGGCTGCGCGGGTGGGCCGACGGTGGTGGCCGGCGCTCGCGTCGGTTTCTTCCTGCCGGGCAGCGCTGGCGTGAACCCGGCGAGCGGCACGCAGATCACAGGCTTCGTTTTCGACGGTCGCGGCGTTTCGAGCGCAAATTTGGCGCCATTGTCGTTCGGTATCTTCGCTCGCTTCGGGCAAGACATCATCGTGTCGAACAATCGCTTCGAGGGCACGGCTCAGGCCATCACCAACACGGCGGGCGATCGTTGGCGGATCGAGCACAATCGAATCCATGGGCTCACGCTGCTCGATTGCACGGGGCTGTGTACCGGCGGCGACGGCATCGTGATCCAACTAGCCGGCGGAGCGCTCGGCGCTCCGGGCGGGGACTCGGCGCCTATCAACCGCCCCGAAGACAATCTGATCCTCGACAACACGATCGAGGGCACACCGCCGGACGGCTTCTCCACGTTCTCGATGGCGGGCGTGCTGGTCCTGTCCGCGGATCACACGACCGTGCTCAAGAATGAGCTCGAGCTTCGCGACAACCCAGCGGCCGACGCGGTCGGGCAAGGCATCCTGGTCACGAACACCTGCTGCGGCCGAGCCACGCCGTTCTCACCCGGCTCGCGCAACACGATTTTGGCGTTCAACGACGGGCGCAAGAGCGAAGTGGCGATCGTCGTTGAAGGCAGCGGCGGCGCCAATACCGAAGGCTTGTTCCTCTACAAAAACAAGGGGAAAGAGCAGATCGAAGGCGCGGTGCAACTGCTCGCGCTCGCTCGCAGCGCCGTCGCGGCTCCGGCGCGCGCCATGCCGCTACAGTAAGCGCGCCGCCACGCGCTCGTATTCTTCGGGCCGCAGCAAGAGCGGATACAACGCGAGCATGCCGAACGGAAAGATGCCGAGTTGCATCGTGACAACGATGCCGACATGGAGCGACGCGCCGAGCGCCAGCCAGATCCAGCGCACGCCGAGCGCGCGGGTCAGCGCTCCGAATTTGCCGCCGCGTGGCTCGCCGCTCGCCGGGTCGAGCCAGAGCCAGAGCAGCATCAGCGGTGCGCTGCCTTCGAAGACCATGGTCAGCGCCGTGGCGAGCTGAGTCAGCGGATAGATCCGGCGGAGCGTGCCGGGCGCGAAGCGCGCAAAATGCGGATCGCCGAGGACGTGACTGATCGCAGAGAAGCCGCCCTGCGGGTACCAGGCTGGGTCGAGCCGATTTTGTGCGGCCGAGAAGTACATCCACAAAAGCTGCAGGATGAGCAGGTATCGCGGCCAAGCGGGCACGTTCTCGGGCGGGGGTTTGCCCCTCCAGCGCCAAAACCAGGCGTCCAGTGCGAAGCGCGCGTTGGCTCGGGAGAGCGCCAGGACGGGCACCACGACGCGCAGCAGCTGATCGATCGCGTCGCCGTCGGGCTCGAGCCGAGCCAGCTCGATCAACGCCACTGTCAGCACCAAGCCCGCGACGCGGTGCAACGCCCCGAGCGTCATCAGCAGCGCCGCTGCGAACGCGATACCCCAAAGCAGCTCCGCAGCGTGCGGCGAGGCGCCCAACCAACGGGTGGCAAGCGGCGCCGGATCGCTGCTCGCCCCCCAGGCCAACCCGACCGGAGGCGCAGACCACAATGCCGGAACGGCGCCTTGGTACTTCGCGATCAGAAGATCGAACAACACGACGAGCCCGACGCAAATCCGCGTCACCGCCAGCGGGGTCGCCGGTTCGCGCTGATCCCAGAACGCCACCCAGCGGCGGATCACGGCACGATCTCGGCGCGAGTGTGCACGATTTCGTCGCTGAAGTCGCCGAGTGAGGCGATGCCCTCGCCATGCTCCAAGATCTGCACGCGTTCCAAGCGGATGCGGGTCTCGTTGAGCTCGGGCTCTTGCAGGAAGATGGCTCGCGAGAGCCAAACGGTGAACGGCGCGTAGCTCTGCTTGATACCGCGCCGGCTTGGATTCCAAGCATTGCGCACGCGCCGATACTCGAGCACGCCGCGCATGAAGGCATGCTCCGGATCCTGGGCGCGATAGAGCAACCGGAAGCGCTGCTTCCGGTTCGAGCGAGCCTCGACCCACAGGCGGTAGCGCACGCCACCCGTGGTCGAGAACAAGGTCCAGCGCTGGGCGAGTTGGCAAGGATCGCTGAAGCAGCGAAACGGAGCGAGCAGCGCGGCCTGCACCTTGGGCATGGTGGTCGCCACGCCGCGCAACGCGGGCGGAAGTCGCGCGATCGCCGCGGCATCCGGCATAGGCCAGCCGGCGATCAGGCCCAGCGCGATCGCCAACGTGATCAGCAGCGCCCGAACGACAGCCCAAGCACGGCCAACGATCGGACTCACCAGTAAAATGTCGCGCCCACGCGAATCAACCCGCCGCCCGACGTATTCGTCACACGGTGCGTGTTCGGATCTTCGAACTCGGGCACCACGTTGGCTCGGTCGTCGGTGCGTCCGCGCACGAAGCCGAGGATGTCGCCGCCCAGGGCGATGCTGCGCGAGACGCGCACTTCCACGCCGAGCCCGAGTTGGCCACCGAAGTAGGAGTAGTGTTCGTCGTGGCGTGGAAACGAGGCCTCGCCGGAGCGCGGCGCGATGGTCACGTTGGCGCCGCTGAAACCGAGGCCCCCGAGCGCATAGATCTGAACGATGTCGTGCGGATTGAAGAACACGAGCGTGTTCAAGAGTAGGGCGGCCTCGCTCCGCGAATAGCCCTGAAAATCAGTGCCGGTGAGCAAATCGATACCCGCTTCGAGCGCGAGCGGGGGCAGCGGACGATACCGAAACGCGAAGCCGAGCCCGCCCATGCCCGAGTGAGACGCGCGCTCGGGCTTGTCGCCCAGAATTGCGTCCTCGAGATGCAGATTGAAGCCCCACTCGTGATACGGACGCCGATGGCGGCGCACCGCAGGTCGCGGCGCATTCTCCGGGCGATCGACGAAAATCGGGGGCTCTTCGGACTCGCCGGGCGGCGGATACGAGGGCGGGGCGAACGGTGGCGCTTCACCCGGGGGCGGGCCGGGCTGGCGCGGGCCCGGGCGCTCTCGGTCTCCGGGCGGCGCGTTGGGCGGCGGCGCTTGGGGGGCCGCGCCGTCCTCGCAAAACCAGCCGTCGGGGCAATCGCCCGCCGCCCACGCTGCTTTCGGGGCCAACGCAACGAACGCGAACAGTACAGCGACGGCAGGGGTCCCGGGCGACATCAGTGACAGCTCCTTGAGCCGGTAACGGCCCGCTCGCAGGGTAGCAACCCCAGTGCCAGTTGCCAGCGGCGAAAATCAGGGCCGAAATGCCGCGCGCACGCGTTTGCGCGTAACTAGTCGTTTACACCGGTGTGGCACTGGGAATACGGGGCTTAGACCGAGTCCATGGGCGCCGTCGTCATCAAAGCGGGTCACGTGCAACCGGTCTGGGCGGGCCACCCCTGGGTGTTCGCTCAGGCCATCGATCGCATCGAGGGCGGCGTCGCCGCGGGCGACGAGATCTCGGTGCGCGACGCGCGCGGCAACACACTCGGGCGCGGCTTGTACTCGCCCGGCTCGGCCATCCCCGTACGGCTCTTCACCCGCGACGCGAACACACCCATCGACGGGGCCCTCTTCAGCGAGCGCATGGAGCGGGCGCTCGCGCGCCGCGCGGCCCTCGGCCTGCCTTCCGCCGCCACGAGCGCCGTGCGACTCGTACACGCCGAAGGCGACGATTTGCCCGGCCTCGTCGTCGACCAACTGGGCGACGTAGTCGCCGTGCAACTCGGCACGATTGGCCTCAAGCGGCGCGAAGGCATGATCTTGGATCTGATCACGCGGCTCTTGAAGCCGCGCGCGATCGTCGACCGCACGCCACTCACGCACGCCAAGACCGAAGGCTTTACGCCCGCGCAAGGCGTCGTGCGCGGCGACGCGACGCTCTCCGCTTTCGAGTTCAGCGAGCGGGGCCTAAAATTCGCGATTCCCTTCTCGCTCGGTCACAAGACGGGTTTTTACGTCGACCAACGGCCGCTGCGCGCGCGCATCGAGGAACTGTCACGCGGGCGGCGCGTGCTCGATACGTACAGCTTCGTCGGCGCCGTGGCATTGTCGGCCGCCCGCGGCGGCGCGAGCGAGGTCCTGGCGGTGGATGCGAGCGCGCCGGTTCTAGAAGTCGCGGCTGAGTGCGCCGCGTTGAACGGCCTTTCGGGCTCGATCACCTTCGAGCGCGCGGACGCGGTCGAGCTCTTGAATCAGGCCGGGCGCAAAGGTGGCTACGACTTGGTGATCTGCGATCCGCCCAAGTTGGCGCCGTCGCGCGCCGCCAAGGCGCGGGCGCTGCAGAGCATGCGGAAACTTGCCAGCAGTGGTTGCCGCGCGACTCGGCCGGGCGGGCTCCTCGTGATCTGCTCGTGCTCGGCAGCCATCGGCCTCAATGAGCTGACGCGCGCGGTGGCGCTCGGAGCCCGCGACGTCGGCACCCACGCGCTCGTGCTGGAGCGCTTCTTTCAAGGCCCCGATCATCCGGTGCCGGCCGCTTTCCCCGAGGGGCTTTACCTGTGCTCGCTGCTCGTAGAAGTCATCCCTGGCTGATCGGGCCCGAGCGCGAGAAGTGAACCGATGCTGCCAGTGAGCTCTTTGTCCAAGCGCGCCGCCGGGCGGCTGCGCGGTTTGTTGTTCGACCTCGACGACACCTTGCTCGACCACTCGAAGCTCAGCGAGGCGGCCTACTCGTCCTTGTTTCGGTTGCGCGAAGCGGGCTTCGAGAGCTACGCGGTCACCGGGCGTCCGGCGGGCTGGGCGGCGGTGATCGCTCGGCAGTGGCCGATCGACGGCGCGGTGGCCGAAAATGGCGCCATCGCCTTCGTCGCGGACGAGCGCGGGCTACACGCCTTCGATCCGGTTCCCGAATCCGAACGCGAGCGCCGAAAGGCAGCCCTCGCCGCGCTCGTCAACGAGGTTCGGAGCGAATTTCCCGAGCTCGTGCCCGCCGACGACGTGCCGCTCCGGCGCACGGATTTCACGTTCGACATCGGCGAACAGGAGCACGTGCCGCGCGAGCGAGTCGCGCTCGTGCGAGCCTTCGCCGAGGCGCGGGGCGCCAGCACGCTGGCTTCCAGCGTGCATTTGCACTTGAGCTTCGACCGGGAAGACAAGGCTTCGGGGGTCGTACGGCTGATCCGAGCGCTGCGCGGGGTCGACCCGAGCGCGATCCTCGCGCGCTACGCGTTCATCGGTGACAGTGAAAACGACGCGGCCTGCTTTGCGGCCTTCCAGCACAGCATCGGCGTGCGCAACTTGAGCGGGCGAGCGACGCTAACACCGCGTTACCGCACCACTCGCGAGCGCGGCGCGGGCTTCGCGGAGGCTGTAACCGCGCTGCTCGAGGCGGGCGTGGCCGCGAACCCGGGCTGAACACGCGAAGCCCCTGCCAGTTGGGCCTCGACCGCCGCGCAGAAATGCTACAAAGCCGCTGCGATGACCATTGAGAGCGAGCTCGTCAGCGACGGCCAGAATTTCCTTTATCCGAACTACCGTCAGCCCCCGTTCGTGTTCCAGCGCGGGCAGGGTTCGGTTTTGTGGGACGTTTCCGGCAAGCGCTACCTCGACATGTATGCGGGCATCGCCGTCAGCACGCTCGGGCACGCGCACCCGAAGCTCAGCGCGGCGATCGCCGAGCAAGCCTCGAAGCTTTTGCATGTCTCGAACTACTTTTACAACGAGCCCAACGTGCGCTTGGCCAAAGCGCTGTGTCGCCTCACGCGCATGGATCGCGCGTTCTTCTGCAACTCGGGCACGGAAGCCATCGAGGCCACGCTCAAGCTGACGCGGCGTTACTTTCACGTCAAAGGTGAGACCGAGCGGCTGCGCATCATCGCGTTCAAGAATTCCTTCCATGGTCGCACGCTCGGCGCGCTCGCGGCGACCGGCCAAGACAAGTACAAGGACGGCTTCGGGCCACTGCCCGGCGTCACGCACGTGCCGTACGGCGACGCCGAAGCGGTGCGCCGCGCCATGGGCCCGGACGTAGCAGGCATCTTGGTCGAACCGATTCAGGGCGAGGGCGGCGTGCTGCCCGCGCCGCCCGGCTTCTTGCGCGAGCTGCGCGCGATCGCCGACGGCCACGGCGCGCTGCTGTTGGCTGACGAAGTGCAAACCGGTGTCGGTCGCACCGGGAAATTCTTGGCCTTCGAACACGAAGGCGTTCAAGCGGACGTGGTCGCGCTGGCCAAGGCACTCGGCGGCGGCGTGCCGATCGGCGCCATGGTGTGCAAGAAATTCCTGGAAGAGGCACTACCGCCCGGCAGTCACGGCTCGACCTTCGGCGGCAATCCCCTCGCCTCGGCCGCCGCACTAGCGGTGCTGGACGTGCTCGAGAACGACGGTTTGCTCGCGCAAGTCGCAGAGCGCGGCGAAGAATTGAGCGCGCTGCTCGCCAAGACCGCAGCTAAGTTTCCGAACCTCGTCGAGTGCGCTCGCGGGCGCGGCCTGTTGCAAGCGCTCGTCCTCCGCGAAGGCGTCGACCCGCGCAAGGTGCTCGGCACGGTGCAACAGTCCGGTGTGCTGGTCACGATCGCGGGTGGGCAAGCCCTACGCTTTTCTCCGCCGCTCGTGGTGAGCAAGAGTGAGCTCGAAGAAGGCGTCGCGCTGCTCGAACGGGCACTTTCGCTGTACGCCTGAGCCAGGGGATTTTCGCATTTGGACTTAGCCACGCCCGACGATTTCCGAGCGACGCCGCGAGAGGCGCTCTTGCCTTGCGCGAGCTGCGGCACGCCGGTCGATCCGCTGCGCGCCTCGCGCGTGGCCTTTCATCGCGAGCGTTTTCGCTACTTCTGCAGCGTCGCTTGTCGCGAGCGCTACGACATGAACGCGACCGGCACGCCCTTGCCGCTGCCGCGTTCGGAGCACGAAGAGCTCCGCGCGCGAGTCGCCGCAGCGGCGGCCGCTGCCAGTGCGCCGCAAACGAGCGGCGAGCAAACGATCCAGAGCGCCACCGCCATCGCGCTCGTCGCCCGTAACGACCTGATCGAAGAGCGCAATGCGGGCGCCGAGCGTCTCGCCTTCGACTACGAGGGCCAGGCCGCTCCGGTCTCGGTGCCACTCGGTGGCGCGAGCGAGGCCGCCGCAGCGGTCGACGTGGGTGGAGTTCTGCTGCTCTTGGCGGTGCTCGGCGCGGTGCTCTCGGTCGCGCTGATCTTGGCTGGGGATTCGCCGCTCGCGGAGGCCGCGCGGCTGATCGTCACGCTGGTCGCGGCGCTGTCCTTGTCGGCCGAATCGCTGATGGGCGTGCGTGAGCCGACCGAGCTTCATCCGCTCGCGCTGCTCGCTCCGCCGCTCTCTGCCAGCGCCGTGGCCCTCGGCTTGCGCCTGCTCTCGGATCCGCACACGGGCAGCGCCATCACCCTGGCATCCGTGGTGATCGCCGGCTGCGCCGCCAGTGCGGCCGCGATGCGCCGCGCGCGGCGCCCGCTCGACCTCGAGCGCGCGCACATCACGGCGGAATTGGACAAACCGTGCCACCGCGTGGTGGGCGATGAGCTCGTCAGCGCGCGCGCCGCAGATCTGCGGCCCGGGGAAGAGATCGTCGTCGAGAACGGCGAGTCGGTGCCCGTCGACGCCACCGTGACCGCGGGCAGCGCGGAGCTCCTGCCCTGGCTCGGCGCGACGGTGCCCGCAACGCGACGCGAAGGCGACGCGATCGTCGCAGGCGCGCAGGTCCACAGCGGCCGGCTGCGCGCGGTCGTGGGCTGGGCGGGCTTCGATCGCGCGTTCATGCGCTTGACCAACGACCCGCGGCGGCGCGCCGACGTGTTCGCGCCCATGGCTCGCACCGGCCGGCTCACGGCCGAGCGCGTCGCGCCGTTCGTCGCCGGCTTCGCGGCGCTCGGCGCCTTCGCCGGCAACGCGGACGGCGTGCAAATCCTGCTGCTCGCGGTCGCGGTCTTGGCCGCCGTCGCGCACCCGGGCGTCGCCGAAATCGGCAGCCTGCACGTGGCGCGCGGGATCCTCGAAACGCTACGCCGGGGCATCGTGTTTCGCTCGGCGAGCGCCTTCGAGCGCGCCGGGCGCGTGACCGCGACGGCCTTCTCGGCGCGCGGCACGTTGCTACTCGGCGAGCCCGAAGTCGCCAATATCGAGGCATTCGGCGCGCACGATCCCGAGCAAGTGCTGGCGCTCATTTCCGGCGCCGAGAGCGGCGAGAGTCACCCCGTGGCGACGGCCGTAATGCGCGCGGCGCGCGCGCGCGGCGTGCGCCCGGACGGCGTACGCAGCCCGAGCGTGCAAGCGGGTCTCGGCGTCACGGCGGTCGCCGCCAGCGGTCAGGCGCTGGTCGTGGGCACGCGCGGGCTGATGCTGCGCGAACGCATCAGCGTCGCGTCCGCCGAAGGCCGCATCACCGATCTCGAGACCATGGGCCGCAGCGTGCTCTTGGTCGCGCTCGGCGGTCGCTTGGTCGGGCTCGTGGGCTTACAAGACGGCCTGCGCCCCGGCGCGCGGGCC
>Ga0210402_10006144_pt1 | contig 10661 bp, 9 predicted proteins | sample IncBWC7MmetaG_FD_161055 | JGI IMG/M metagenome (GOLD analysis project Ga0210402, IMG submission 161055) | Forest soil microbial communities from Barre Woods Harvard Forest LTER site, Petersham, Massachusetts, United States - Inc-BW-C-7-M | ecosystem: Environmental > Terrestrial > Soil >... | reverse complement strand
AGATCGGCCGGCGTCGCCATCATCACGGCATGGGTCGATCCGTTGTAACTCAACGCCACCGCCGTCTCTTCGGCAACCAGCCGCGTCGTCAGCGTGGCGTGACCGCCACGCCAGCCTATCTCTTCATGCCGTGTGAATGTCGAACCGGCGGTCATGGCTTATGCCGTTGCCGGCTGATCCGCGTGCCGCAGAGAGCGCGCCTTGAGCGCCGCGCCGAATGCGATCAATCCCCAACCCTGGAAGATCAGATCGACGACCAGCATCGCGCCAAGGAACCAGAGGCCGATGGCGGGCCATGCCGCAATCACAACGACGCCGACGCAGAACGTCAGTACACCAGCCGCGACGATCCAGCCCCAGCCCGATGCGGGCCTCGCATGGAAACCGGCCCATGCCCGCATGATACCCGCAGCCACCAGGAACACGCCGGCCGTCAACGACAGAGTGACGGAGGCGAACAGCGGGTCGTAAAGGATGATGGCGCCGGCAGCCGCATAAACCAGTCCGGCCAGCAGCCAGAACAAGACGCCGCTGACGCCGCGTGCGGAGAAAGCGTGGATGATCTGCAAGATACCGGCGACAAACACCGCCGCGCCGATAACCAGTACCGAGGCCAGCGTGGCGGCCAGCAGGTTTACCGACGCAATGCCGCCAAGGATGAGCTCACCTATTCCGAGTGCGACAAACCAACCCCATTTTCCCGTGATCGCATGGATCGCGGTTCCCAGCGCGGGCTTCGTATTCGATGCATCTGTCATGGTCATATCTCGTCCAACGATATCTTCGAGGCGCCGGGCCTGTCCCGGCGCGGATGTCGTCAAAACCTAGGAGCGCTGTTCACCGCCGTCTTTCGAATCGAGGACCGGCATTTTCCGCTCGCACGATGCCGCTCGCGCGTTGCGAGCGGCATATCTGCCGGTCATCGCGGCTCGAACGGGCGGTCTGACCGCTTCGACGCAGCGCCGGCGTCCGCAGGATAGAGTGCATTGGCACCAGACTCCCCGACGGTTTTCGGTTCAACGGCGTAGCAGTCTGCGCTGAGGCCGGACGCAGTCGCATTGCACTCGGCAAGGCTTGTGAAACTGCAATCCTTCTCCCCGTCGCCATATATTTTGAGGCAGTAGGAGCCTTGGCTGCCGGAGGTCCTGGCCGGTTCGGACGCAAGCGCCGCGGTCGACACCAGGGCAGCGCTCGTAATAGCAATCGCAAAGATGGTTCGCATGGTATTCACTCCGTTTAGTGGATAGATCGGGCTAGGGACGCGCCGAGGCTGATCCGTAGTTGCGGCGAGATCGTATCGCCGTGTGCGCGCGAGCGTCTTACGAGAGCGAACCACTCTTTCGGAAAGGAACGAGCGGCATTGTGTGCACGGGGCCCGCAAGCTCGCCCCGGCAACGTGCTTTTGCGCAACGGACAAGCCGATCCGGAAATACGTTTGATCGCCGCACTCGTAGGTTGGCTCGATTTCAACCCCAGCAATCGAGGCCCACATGAGCACAATCACGACCAAAGACGGCACCCAGATCTATTACAAGGATTGGGGCACCGGACAGCCCGTTGTCTTCAGCCATGGCTGGCCGCTTTCCTCGGATGCGTTCGAGGATCAGATGTTCTACCTCACCTCGCGCGGCTATCGATGCATCGCCCATGACCGGCGCGGCCACGGACGCTCGAGCCAGCCGTGGACCGGCAACGACATGGACACCTATGCCGATGACCTTGCCGAACTGGTCCAGAAGCTCGACCTCAAGAACGCCATCCATGTCGGTCATTCCACCGGCGGCGGCGAGGTTGCTCGCTACATCGCCCGCCACGGCACCAAGCGGGTGGCAAAGGCCGTTCTGATCTCATCGGTGCCGCCGTTGATGGTGAAGACGTCGGCTAATCCGGGCGGTCTGCCGATTTCGGTATTCGACGGGCTGCGCGCCAGCGTCGCCGGCGACCGCTCGCAGTTCTGGAAGGACCTCAGCATGCCCTTCTACAGCTATAACCGTGCCGGCGCGAAGGTCTCGGAAGGCGTGCGCGAGTCGTTCTGGCTGCAGGGCATGATGGCGGGATTCCCCGCCGCCTATTTCTGCATCAAGGCGTTCTCCGAGACCGACCAAACGGAAGACCTGAAGAAATTCGACGTTCCGACCCTCGTCATCCAGGGCGACGACGACCAGATCGTGCCGTACACCAACGCCAGCCAGCTGCAGTCGAAACTCATCAAGGGTGCGACGCTGAAGATCTACAAGGGCGCTCCGCATGGCATGTGCACGACGCACAAGGACCAGGTCAACGAAGATCTGCTCGCGTTCTTCAAGGCCGAGGCACAGCGCGCCGCTTGATACACCTGCGGCGATCTTCGAGACCCACGAAAATGCGGCCCGAGAGTTCTTCTCGGGCCGCAAACGTCTTGCTGGATGGAACGACTAGCGTCAGAGGCTGGATAAACCAGACAATCAAAGCCCGAGGTCGGAGAGCCCCGGGTGATCGGCGGGGCGAGGTCCCGAGCGATCCCAATGATATTTGCGCTCGGATTCCTTGATCGGGAGATCGTTGATGCAAGCGTAACGCTTCTGCATCAAGCCATTGCCTGCGAACTCCCAGTTCTCGTTGCCGTAGGAACGGTACCAGTTGCCGGAATCGTCATGCCATTCGTACGCGAAGCGCACGGCTATCCGGTTGTCGGTGAAAGCCCAGAGTTCCTTGATGAGGCGATAGTCGAGTTCTTTCACCCATTTGCGTGTCAGGAACGCGATGATCTCGGCGCGGCCGCGAACAAACTCCGACCGGTTGCGCCAATAGCTGTCGGGGGTGTAGACGCGCGAGACCTTTTCCGGGTTGCACGAATTCCATCCGTTCTCGGCACCTCGGACTTTTTGTACCGCGCTCTCGTGGGTAAATGGCGGCACCGGCGGATGCATTTCAGTCATGACAAACTCCCTGTTTCAAGGTCCCGGTGAGCGTAGCTCGGAGGTTCACCCGCGTCTTTCCCTGGCAGTTCAGCCTTGCCGAAATGCACGGGACGGTTCCGGCAATCCAAGACGCGGATCGCCGGCGGCAGCCCCATCACGCCTGACGGGGAAAATTCACGACCGTCGTCGTTCCTTCCTGCCCGAATTGCGCATCGACCGTCCCGTGCATGCTCGCGGCAAGCGCCTCGACGATCGCCAGCCCTCTTCCCGGCCGCGCGTTCGCCTCAGAGCTCCCGTTGTCCGTTACCCGGCACGCGACGGATGTCTCCGTAGGGTACACCTCCACGTGAATCGAACCCGCCTTGTTGCGGAACGCATGACGCGCCGAGTTTGTAATCAATTCGAACACGATCATCCCCAGGAGCCAGCAACGCTCGGATGGCATCCTGAGGGAATAGAGTGACAACGACAGCTCGATGCCTTCGCGTTCCAGTTTTGAACGGCTGATGGCCCGGCAGAGCTGCTGCATGTAGGTCGTCAGCTCGATTGTGGTGCTGTATTCCGGCAGTTGGAGAGAATGCTGGACGCTCGCATAATTCTCGAGGCGATCCAGCACTGTCGTGAGCACGGTCCTGGCTTCCTTGCTGTCGCAGCGATGGGCGACCACGGAGATCAAACTGATCGCAGACGCCAGCTCGTTATTGATCCGGTGCGAGAACTCCCTCAGCAGCAGGCGCTCCGCGACAGCGCCCCGTTCCGGCAGACTGCCGATGCCTGCCTCGCCCACATACAGAGCTCCGAGCGTACGACTATCCGCATCAATATTGCACATGGCGCGTGACCGCATTTGTTGGAGTATCCCGGGAGATCCTCTTTTGCTCGCTCAGTTCGTTCGTCCTGCCTCATACAGGAACCACACCCGGCGTTCCGTCTCATCGATCCAGTTCTCGAGCACGCTCGCCGTGGCGACGTCCCCATATTCATCGCAGAGCTCGTGAACGCGCCGCATTTCCGATGTGAGCTGCTGATTGTCGCTGCGCAATTCCGCGAGCATGTCCTGCGGGTCGACGAAATCCGCATCGTTGTCGAGGATGCGCTGCTCGCGTCCGATGTGGCCGATCGAGCGCAGGGTCGTCCCGCCAATCTTGCGAGCCCGCTCGGCGATTTCGTCGGTCATGGCGAAGATCTGGTCGGACTGCTCGTCCAGCAGAAGATGATAGTCGCGAAAATGGCTGCCCGACATATGCCAGTGGAAGTTCTTCGTCTTCAGATACAGCGCGAAGACGTCGGCCAGCAGGGCTCTGAGCGCGGCGGGAATGTCGCGAACCGCGTTTGCTTTCAGATCTGTCGGGCCTTGAAGTGCTGGGCGTACGACTGTGTCGGCCATGATTTGCATCCTTGCTGGCTTGAATTTAGCCAACCGTAGCAATGCGCATCGAGCCGGGTCTTTCGGGCATAGGTGTGCACTTTCGCGATTGCACGGCGAGCACAATCCCGCTGGCACATGGCCTGGGCCAGCCCCAATACGCAATGACGCTTGCCCGACCGTGCGAGTTGGAAAACGAGCTGCGCGCACGAAATACAGGGTTCGTCCGCTCTGGCATCCTGATCTTGTCTTGAGGCCACCCACCTCTTCGACAGGCTCGAAGTCCCCCTCCCCCGCATCGAGCCGCTGGGGCCGTCCCATTTGAAAAGACGGCCCCTACCCCTCTCTCATCGGCGACCTGTTTGCTTGCGGCCACGCTGCCCTGGCGATGGAAGCATCCATCCCGATCGGCGATCTGAGCGGCCTTATTCCGCGGCCTCAGGCACGAGATCGTTCGCCTGCGGGGAAGCCGCTCTCGCCTGGCGCGGTGGCCCCATCAGGACCGGCTGGAACAGCACGGCGGCCGCCATCGTGCACAGCAGCGCCAGCGCCATCAGCTTCCCCATGCTCGACAGGCCGGGATAACTCGACGACCACATGCTTCCAAACGCGACCGCATTGGTCATGGCGCTGAAGATCACCGCCCGGGTCAGACTGGATTCCAGCAGACCGGTTTTCCCCTCGCGCCAGGCCAGGATGTAGTAGATCTTGAATGCGACGCCGACCCCAAGCAGCAACGGCAAGGCGATGATGTTGGCAAAATTGATCACCGTATGCGTCAGCGCACAGATTTCCAGCGTGACGGCGCCAGCCAGCAACAGCGGTATCAACGTCAAAAGCACATCGGCGATGCGCCGCAAGGCGATCAGCAACAGGACCGCAATGGCGACAAGCGCGACAACGCCTGCTTCGACAAACGCATCGATGACGGTCTTGCCTGACTCGTACAGGCTGATCGCGGGTCCCGCAGCCATGGGCTCCGCAGCCATGACCGACGTCGCAAATTTTCGCAGCACTTGGTCGTCACTGGCGTTGCCCTTCGGCAGAACCTGCACCCGCGCGCTTCCGTCGGGGAGGAGCCAGTCGCGAACGAGAGTGGATGGGAGGTCGGCGATGGTCACGAGTTGCGGATCGAGACTGCTGCGCAGCCGTTCCAGATCGTAGGTCAACGATGGAACGAAGGCGGATCCGGCCCGCTTCCGCGTCGCCATGTCGGATTGCGCCAGACTTGTCAGCAAAGCGGAAACATGCCGCGCGGCTTCGGCACCGGGTCCGGCCGCACTGCCTGCGACCTTCAGGAGACTTGCCGCGGTGGAACGAAGCGCATCCACGGTGTCCTTGTCCGACGGCGCCGGCTCACGCTTCGGATCGAGGGCGGCATGCAAGCGTGGCACAGCGGCCTTGATGACAGCCAACTTCTGTTCCTGGTCAGCCGGAACAAAGCTGTTGAGCGTCAGCGTACGCAACACTTCGGGGAGCCCCGCCAGCCGGTTTGCGATTGCATTGGCTTGCGCAAGCGATCCTGCAATCATCTCCGCGTCGGTTCCGCTGGTGAGCGGATTTCCCTGCAGTTCACGATACGTGACGACCGACGCTGCGTGCGGGTCCTGCAGGTTGATCGGGTTGAAGTCAAAGGGAAGGCGCAGCAAGAGCGGCGCGCCTGCGATGACCACGAGAAAGGTGCCGACGATGACGGGCATGCGATGGCGCTGCAGAAACTCGTCAAGCCGCCCCAGGCTGCTGAAACCCACGGGCGCTTTCTCCCCGGGAGGCGCCAGAACAGCCAGCATCGCGGGGACCAGCGTGATGCTGCAAAGGAACGCGACCAGCATGCCGCATCCGGCAATCAGGCCCAGCTCGGAAAGGCCCCTGTAGCTGGTCGGCAGGAACGAGAAGAAAGCAACCGCGGTCGCAGCTGCGGCCAGGGTGAGAGGGGCTGCCACCTTGCCTGCGGCGCTTGTTAGCGACTCGTACAACTCGCCGCATTTATACCGTTCAGAGCGATAACGAACGCTGAACTGAATACCGAAGTCGACGCCAAGCCCGACAAACAGGACAAAGAACGCAATGGAGAGCAGATTGAAGGCTCCGACAAGAGCAAGGCCGAGCGCCGCAGTAACGGCAAGGCCGACCATCACGCTGAAGTAGACGGCAACGACAATCTTCCAGGAACGCAGCGCGAGCCATAGAATGACCAGCGTTCCCAGTAGCGCCGTCAGCGTGTCGCGCAGCGCGCTTTGCCGAATGACCGAAAACTGGTCGTCGTTCATTGGAACCGTGCCCGTCAGTTGCACGGTGGCACCGAACTTCTCGCCCAGTTTCAGCTCAGCGGCGGCCTGATGAATGCCGTCCGTTGCCTTGCGGCCCGGCTGCAGGTCCGAGAAATTCAGGATCGGCTGCACCTCGATGAAATGACGCAGCTGTACCGCCTGCGGCTGCGAGCCCTGCACCAGTGTTTGCCATGAAAACGTCCCCGACCTGCCGGCAAGCACGTCACTCAAGGTCTTGTCGGCGAGCGAAAGCGGCCAGACCAGCTGATCGATCTTGATTTCCCCTCCCTGGACGCCGTCGATCGCAAAATCGAGTGCTTTCAAGACACCGGGCAGGCTTGGGTCGGCCGCAAGCGTGCCTACGATAACATCGGCGCTCGACAACCCGGTCATCGATCCCTTGACGTTCGGCAGCGGCTCGAACAGGAGTCCATTACGCTGAAAGAACGTGCCTCCATCCGGCTGAACGACGCTCCGGAACAGATCCGAGCGTTTCGAGAGTTCATGCTCCAGCGCGTTTGTGGCCTGTTCGGCGTCTTCCAGTGTCGGCGCCGTCACGACGACCAGGATTTGCTTCTCCGGAAAGGATTTGGAGAAATCAGCCTGTCGTTGACGCCAGGGCAAATCCTTTGCGATCAGATTGTCGGTATCTGTCGTAATCGAGAAACGTGCCACGTCATAGGCGCCGGCCGCTGCTGCAAGCAGGATTCCGAGGACCAACACCAGCCAGCGGCGTCGCACACAAAATTCCACAATTTTGGTGATCATCGAGTTCAACATGACAGGTCGCGCCTTGGCGTGTTGTTACCTGCTCAAGGCATGCGCAATGAACCGACGCTGCGTCTTCCAACGTTCGCAGCATTGTTTCGAGTTTGAACGGCGTTGAAACTTTGGGTGGGCCGAAGCGGAGGTGTTGGCTTCTTCAGTAATCTCGTCGGCTTGCGCCTGACATTGCCAAAAAGGCGGATCCGCGCACCCTGGCTGCAATCGTCTCGAGCTCGCCGCGCTGTTGCAGCTTTTCGAGCCCATAGGCCCGCGTAGAATTATGGAGTCGATAGCCCGAGATGCCCTCGCCTGTTTCAAACGAGAGCAGTGATTTTGCAACAAGGCTGTCAATGATGTGGAGGTCGTTCGAAGGGTCCGGCAAACCGCAGCGAGCGATCTCGCGCGCCGCATCGAGGTTGAAATATCCCTTGAAGATGGCAAGACTCCGCAGCACCACCTGTTCGGCTTCGCTCAAGAGGTCGTAGCTCCAGTCGATCGTCGCGGCAACGGTCTGGTGACGCGGCAACGCCGTGCGCCGGCCGAGCCAGAGCAGCCAGCATCTGGTCTCGAGCGAGGAAGCGATTTGGGACAGACCGAACGTCTGCACATGGGCCGCCGCAACGTCAATCGCGAGGGCAAGCCCGTCGAGCTTGCGGCAGATCTGGGCCACGACGAAGGCGTCGGCATCGGTCAACTCGAACCGGTATCCGCTCGCCACGACACGGTTTACAAACAAGCGAGGCGCAGCAAACGAAAGCACCCGCTCGGCCGACCGCCCATCCTCATCCGATGGACAGCCGAGACCCGAAAGCCGATACACATGTTCGCCGTCGATCCTCAGCATCTCCCTGCTGGTCGCCAGGATGCTCACCCGCGGCGCTTCATGGATAATCTTTTCGATCAAGGTCGTGACCGGCTCGATCAGGTGTTCGCAGCTGTCGAAGATCAGCAACATGCGCCGATCCCTCAGAAAATCGAGCAGACTGGCCGCTGGATCGCCGGGCTGAATGGATATTCCGAAAACTGACGCCAACGCATCCGGCAGCAGTTGCGCCTTGGTGATCCGGCCGAGATCCAGCAGGTGTACGGCGCCTTCGAAAGACGCAAGCTGGGCATGGCCCACAGAGACGGCCGTCGTTGTCTTTCCGACGCCCCCCGGACCGAGAACGGTTACGAGCCGCTTCGTCTCCAACAGGTCCGATATCTTGCGGACGGCATCGCTGCGACCCACCATGTGATCCAACTGAAGCGGGAGTCGCGGCGTATGATCCGCGCTCACCTCGACGACATCGCTGGATTCCTGACCGCCGGCCGGTGCAACCAGGCAGTACCCTCGTCCGGGAATGGTTTTGATGTAGCAAGTGTCGCCAATTCCGTCGCCGAGCGCCTTGCGCATCCCGGCAACGGCAACCCTCAGGCAGCCGTCCTCTACCGTGGCGTCCGGCCAGGCATGGGCAAGCAATTCCGTCTTGCTGACAACGTCGCCCCGCCGCTCGGCCAGCAGGATCAGGATATCGATCGCCCTGGCGCCGAGCTGAACCGGTTTGCCGTCCTTGAGCAGAAGCCGCCGGCGCGGGAAAAGCTGGTGGGGACCGAACGAAAATGAATGTTCGGAACCTGCCTCTTTCAGCGCAAGCGCGTCGGCCTCAGCATATTCCGCGACTGAATGAAAAGGGACCCTCGTTGCCGTCGCCGAAGCCTGCTGAGCTATGACGGTGGGCGGGGTCATGGCAAACTCTACATTGTCTGCTTGCGAAGGGCAGTTTCAATGCAGCCGAGCAAATCGCTTCGTCCGAATGGCTTGGACAGGAAGCAGACCCCGCCTGCCCGCAGAGCCCGCTCGCGAACGCGGGTGTCCGGAAAAGCCGTGACGAAGATCGTCGGAATCCGGCGGCCCTTGGCCATCAACTGGTCATGCAGCTCAAGGCCGCTCATGCCGGGCATCTGGATATCCAGGATCAGGCAAGAGGCGTCGGTCAACCGGTCGGATTTCAGGAATGCACCGGCCGATTCAAACGTTGCAGGCGAATATCCGAACGATTCAACCATTCCACCCATGGCGGTCCGCACCGATTCGTCGTCGTCCACGATTGCGATCAAAGGCTCAGTCAACACGCTCTCCTCTAGCGTCACATTGGCGGTGATGGATGGGGGAAACTATTGTCAAAGACCACGCTCGAGGTGTCATGCTCGCTGCCGGAACTAACCAAAGAGTCGCGCACCCATCGTTTCGTTTAGCTGCATTGCAGCATTCCGTTGTCTTTGATAATAAAGGCTCCCCGCCTCGCGACAGGCCGGCGATGGCTTCTCGCAAGCCGCCATCCGCCCGGTCGTATGGAGACCATGACGGCGCGATAGATGAGAAATTTCCATTCCAGTCGCCCCGATACCCGCGTCGTCCTCGCAATTGTCATTGTCCTGCTTGCGACCGCCATTTTTGTCACCGATATCATTACTCCCATCGAGGTTTCGGTCTCCGTCCTCTACGTCTTTGTCGTGCTGGTGGCCTCGTTTGCCTTTGGCAGCACAGGCATCGTACTGATCGGACTCGCTTGCGAAGTGCTGACCTTGATCGCCCATTTCCTCTCTCCGGGCGAGGCGTGGGATCAGTGGCCATTGTTCGATCGGGCCATTGGCGTGATCGGAATCGCCATGTCGACGCTGCTGGTCGTACGCAACCGGATGGCGACGGAGACGCTTCAGCGCAGCGAGGCTTACCTCGCCGAAGCCCAACAATTGAGCCACACGGGCAGCATCGGCTGGCGCAACCCTCAGGATGAGCAGTTCTGGTCGCGCGAGACCTTCCGCATCTATCAATATGACGCGAACACGACCAAGCCGACCCTTGCGGCAATGCTGGCACGCACGCATCCGGACGACCGGGCGCCGCTCCAGCGGACAATCGAAAAGGCGTTTCAGGGCACGACCGGCTTCGAGCTCGAGCACCGGCTTTTGATGCCCGACGGCGCGACGCGATTTGTCCAGCTGGTGACGCGCGCCAGCGAAGAACGAACGGGCGTTGTGCATTTTATCGGCGCGGTGATGGACATCACCGATGCCAAGCGCGGCTTCGATGAATTGCAGCGCGTTCAGTCCGACCTCGCCCGCATCACGCGGGTCACGACCATGGGCCAGCTCGCAGCCTCGATCGCGCATGAAATCAACCAGCCGCTGACCGGCGTCGTCACCAACGGTTATACCGTCCTGCACTGGCTCAATGCGGACACGCTGAACCTCGACAAGGCGCGCGTGACGGCAGAACGGCTGCTGCGCGACGGAGAACGCGCGAGCGGCGTGATCCAGCGCATCCGGGGATTGCTGACGAAGACGCCGCCGCAAGTGAAGGAGGTCGACGTCAAC
>Ga0210402_10006143_pt1 | contig 10661 bp, 13 predicted proteins | sample IncBWC7MmetaG_FD_161055 | JGI IMG/M metagenome (GOLD analysis project Ga0210402, IMG submission 161055) | Forest soil microbial communities from Barre Woods Harvard Forest LTER site, Petersham, Massachusetts, United States - Inc-BW-C-7-M | ecosystem: Environmental > Terrestrial > Soil >... | reverse complement strand
GATGATGGGATGCGTCCTGTACCGAAGGCTGGATCGTTTGGATCGTTTGGGTTGTGAGTCTTTTTCTACTTCCCTCCTTCTCTTTTATCGGTATGGCTGATGAGTGCTGATTTTGAACGGTCTTCGCAGTATTATTGGGCTCGCATTACTTCGGAGGTAGTTCAAGCCGAATGTGCGTGCTCGATCCGGGGCATTCTAAGACAGCAAAGGATCGGAATAGGCTGTGAACTGAAGGTCTGGATTGGACGTGAAATGGACTATCCCTTCGTATACAATATCGTATCAGATTCACGTAATATTGGACTTGGCAATTTATATTGATAGTTTTACTTTCTGATTTCATGGACAGACTCAGGCATGATGGCCGCCGACGTCGCTCTGTATTGGGGCTTTGTGGGTGCTTTAAGTTCCCTGGGATTCGAAGGACATCGAGGGAGTGTCCCAGTACCACAAGGGGCCGCATGGAGTCCAGCCTTATCATCGACATCAAGTCTTAGCAATGTAAGTTGTATCCATAAGTCGACCAGATCTGCTCATATTGTCTATGCCAATTTTGAATAAATGGGCGTCCGCAGCATCGAAATGAGATATATTACTGAAAGAAGCTCGATCGCTGAAGCACCCATACCGATAGCAAACTGGCCAAGTGAAGATGGGAAGCAACTTACTTTGTTCAATCACCAAGCCGTTTTATTGCCGATGGAGCCTGTCACCTCAAGCGGCCGATTGCAGACAATTTCGACCAAAGGTAGCGCGACGTCAAGGGACCATGTTAACGGCACTTTGTACCGACTGCGGCGTCTTTTCCGATACAGTGCCACGATCTCATTCCGTATGTATGCGGCCGTGGTGCTATACTGGTCATACCACTTGATAAGGGTTTCAAGCGTATTCTCGTCTCGGATATCGTGGACATATACTTTCTCCATTACTAGTGTCGTGTCTTGGGGAGAAGATTAGCCTTCAAATTTTAGAAATAAAACTTTTGTTCATACCTGCCACCATTTGCTCCCATCGACAGAACCTCAATAAATCGGGATCGCCGTCCCGAAATTCGGCAAGATCTGGAGAATTCAGGTGTCCTATGATTCGCGGACTGTGGTCTAGAGTCCTTTGCAAGGCATGTACAAGCTGACGAGGCGCACCAGGGTACCGGTAAGTCTCGATATACAAGTGAGAAGTGGCTAACTACTTGCCTTTATGTGCCCCGTCGGGAAGGATCGATTTGACCAAAAGGTGTCCCAGACCCTGATGAATGGACTTTTCCGAAACATTGGTAGTCCTTTTCTGTCGTAATTCCCTTAACAGATGGTTAGTCATTACAACGAAAACTACCCTACACCAACGCTCCCTCACAAAGCATCCCATTTCTAGGCAACTCAATACCAGATTAGCCCGGATCAGAGACTCGATAGAAATAACGCACGACGTCGATATAGTAAGTTTGGTTTTTGTGTCGGCATTTTGCGCGGCGGCAAAGAAGGTACTGAGATCGTAGAGGTCGCGCTTATTGCGTTGAAGATCTGGCTCTGCAATGGCCAAAGCGTCCATCGTAACCTGGATCAATCGCGCCAAGCGACTATCTTCCGGAGTTGACTTATGAACTGGGGTCAAAATGGTCAGAAATCATCAAAGAGACTGACGGTTACACTTTACCTTCAGATAAAGTCACAACAGCTTTTGGAGGAAACGGCAAGGTTTCCAGAGGTTGTTTGTAGTGCCGTTCGAATCGGACCATTGCCTCTCCGACGGCCTGCTTTTCGATTTCATCGTCATCAACTTCCGTATCCTCTTCCTCCGCGGCCTCTTCCATTTGTTGCTGTACATCTTGGACGAATGAGTCGAACTTCGTGACGATCGCCACCACGGGAACTGGGCAATATGGTCACTTCAGAAGCAAGATATCGTCTGTGGCGTATCACCTTGCGAGAAGGTAGAGAAAAACTCCTTCTCCGCGTGTTGAATTGGTCTTGAATTCATCTCAATGCAATACCTGAAAGGTTCGAAATGAGGTAATCGACACGGACTAGCGAAAGATGACCGTACTAACCAGACCAGATGCAACCTTTCATTTATGTCTTCTACCTTGGACCTGCGTTCAATGAAGTTTTTGACAACATCGACCTCGTTGCTACGCCCTGCTTCGAATCCCTCGGAGTCATGAACGACCATCTTGCCGCCGTTCCCTTCAAATCTAATCTCTTTGTCGATATTATGAATACCCCTCTGTTCATGTAACAATATCAAGGGACATATTTGCACAATAGATGCCGTTAACTCACAGTTGTACTGGGGGCGTCCAACTTGGGAAGGGCGGCTCAGACTAAAATATACGAGCATCTTGTGACTCACTTACCATGTTCCCGCCGCATACCTGTTACGGAATGAACATCTTTCCGGAATGCACATACAATAGATATTACCTTACTCAGGATAGTAGTTTTTCCGCATCCAGTCTTCCCGATGATCAATAGCCTGAATATTTTGAGCGGCTTGGGCGTGGTGGAGCTAGCCAAGAATTTTTTCAATTCTACCTTCGCGGCCGCGAAGGAGATTGCTACAGGGACAAATTTTCCTTTCTCCTGGAGCGCCAAAGGCTTTGATTTGGGTGCAGGTTTGAACAATTGTTTGATTGCCTTCATTCCCTTTGATGGAGCAGTCCAAGATGGCTCCAGATCTCGCTTGAGTTGACTAAGGAGGGCGGCACGAGCTGCATACTGGAACACGTCACGGATACCCTCGCCCGTCATCCCAGAGCATTCGAGGTAGTGCTGGGCGCCAATCTTCGAGGCGACCGTCATACCCTGACAGGTAGCATAGTGTGATCTCCGATAGAACATTCAAGACAATGGCGCAAACCAACCTCCTCGGGAGCGACCGGGCGTTGCCTTGTCTTCCTAAGCTCCTCAATCGTGCGGGGGTCATGTCGAAGGTCCTTCTTGCAACCCACCAAGATAATAGGGAGGCCAGCACAGAAATGGCGGACCTCGGAGATCCACTGGACTCGCTATCATATTAGCATGAACCACACAGACCTTCAAACTAGTCACACACCTTCTCCTGAACGTTGTCGAGCGAATCGGGTGACCCGATAGCGAAGCAGATGATGACGACGTGTGAGTCGGGGTAACTGAGTGGACGAAGGCGATCATAATCTTCACAACCTGAGGTATCCGATAGCGTCAACTCGGCCTCCTTTCCATCAACCTCAACCTCCACGATATAGTTCTCAAAGATAGTTGTGTGGAATGACTGTCAAGCCGAGCGCGAGAACGTTAGCAAATACCCAGGACAGTAGCTAATCAACGTTGGGAAGCGCACCCGAAAGACGTAGCCTTCACAGATTAGAATCACCAAGGCCGACTACCAGTGGCATTAGTACCGACGGTTGAAAAATCAACTCAAAACGTCGAACACACCTTTCCAGAACAACCATCCCCAACGATGGCCAGCTTTCTCCGGATGGACATGGGTCGTATGTGAGAACTGTTGAGCTTGGTATTTAGATTGTGCTCCCGGGCCTATACTAATAGTGAGTTATGATTCCTTCCAAAAGCCGCCCAGCTCTCAGGTCGGAGTTTCTCTCGGTATTTCAGGCGCTTCATACTTGACCATGGACGTTTACATGTACACGACGTTTTCTCACTCTGCTCCGTATCTACCCATGCCCTCCATCCCCGTGTAGCCCTACTCTGGCCCCACACCAACGCAAGTTGTACCCCCGCCACACCACCCTACATGCACATGTTGACCATTGGACTCCACTATTGTAACACATCGTCTACTCGGAAGGAAGTCATTGACAACCTGCCCCCACCCCAATAGCACTCGCACTCCCAGTCCTACCTTCACACACGATCCTACGCACCTACACATACCTCATCCCCTAACACCCAGACCTTTCTCCTCCCCACCACTCCCAAATCCCGCAGATCGCTCTCTACTACCGACCCTCGACCTATCCCATCTGTACCCGTCGCAAGCATACACCGCGCCCAGATATGCATGCCAGTTGCCCGCGGCGCAGGCCCCAAGCTCCAGCCAGCTATGTAATCACCCGACTCGAAGGAAAGAACACGCAACTTCTCGTGAGTGCTAACCTGGATCACATCGTCCATCGTCCATCGCCCGTACCGCTCCCTAGACAAACCATGGAGTTTACTTGGCCCAGCTATGGACGACGTAGAGGAGACTTGCATAGTAGAATTGCGGTCTGGATCGAGAAAGCTCGAGTACAGAGAGGGTTTTGGCGCTTTAACATTGTAACCCGGTGCTTGTTGATATTCGGATCAGATTCTATGGGGAAGGTTCGGGTGACAATTACAACGCTAGCGTTATGTGGAAAATATTATATTTCCCAACGTCCAGTGGCAAATAAAGTATAGGAAACCAAATAAATAGTGAAATTATGTTCTTCACAAATCCGCCACAGATCAAGTGCAATGAAAGGTTCAATAACCATGTCTACTGCATGTCGCGAGTGTCTTCAATGCTAGCAGTGAGGGGAGAAAAGGGATTGTTTGCTTGGTCAAGCAAAACTCGAGACGGGAACAAGTTGTTGAAGTTATCGAGTGGCCTTTGATCGACTGGTCGGTCGGGCAGGGCACGCAATTGTTCTACAATTTGGCCGGCAGAAGGACGTTCCGATGGTTCTGTTGCCCAACAAGTCTGGAGCAGATCCCATATTTTATCCGTCAGTCCGCGGATCCGACACAAATCATGTGACGGGTGGGATGGTCGTTTACCCAGTTTAACTGCGAAGATGACCTGAAAGTCGTTCTTGATATTATGGAATGGGCAGTCGCCGGAGAACATCTGGAGCGAGATTTAGTTTAGTTTAGTTTCCGAAGTGAAGTGAAAATCTGGCTCACCTCATAACACACGAATGCAAAGGCATAGATGTCAGTGGCCAATGTCTCGCGCTGTTCCGTACCCGAAACATCCGTCTTTGACATGTCCGGGAACAGTTCCGGAGCCTGCCATCGCAGTGTTCCTGTCATCCTGCTTGTTGATATGGATTGCACAAGTGTTGGTTTAGAGTCCCCTGCAGTGGCAAGACCAAAATCGGCGAGGCAAGCTCTCTCCGACCGCGAGACCAATATATTAACCTGGAGTATTGTTTTCAGATAGTCCGCAATACGGTCGATCACCAACTCACCCCTTTGAGGTCCCCGTGGATGATATTCTCGCTATGCAGATATTCAAGACCCTGCGCAACGTCAAGTGACTGTAAAAAGCGATTACTCTGCATCCGGTGCCACAATTTCGTCATCGAGCTCACCAAAGAAACGCAATTCGCGTTAGGAGCCCAGTTGGCCAAGAATTGTACTACATTGCCATTTTCCATCCAGGGGCTTGCCAGGCAAAGCCTTTGCGGGTTCCTGTCCAGATGATAAACACCGTAGAACGGCAGCACATTTGGATGCGATAGTTGTCGCCACACGACGGCTTCAGATGAGAACTCCTAAACACCATTATTAGTTCATATCGACAAAGAGCGAGGGATAGTGTATTACCTTCAGAAGCTTGTCCATATCTGACTTCTGATAAACCCTCAACATCTTAACAGCGATCTGTTGACTTCGAAGGCATCCCTTGTAGACATCTCCAAACCCGCCCCCTGCTATGGCGTCACCTTCAATCTCGATTCCTTTGAGAACCAAACACTCAGGATAGAGTCTGGAGGCCCGTGACAATCTAATCAGGGTTTTGACATGGCGAGACTTGTATGCCGAATCAATTGGAAAACCCAAGCGCTGCCATTGAAAGCTAATGTCAACGATGAATACAACATAAGCAACTCGCAATCATACAGCTTGAAGAAGATTCAAGAGAGCCTGTGCGCCAGCACCCCGGCAAGCGAGGACTTCCTTGTATCTGATATCATCTGTAAGCATGACTACCAAATGGGCACACAGTCCAATGACATCGAGCGTGAGCAGTTTTCTGAGGAGGCTCTCAGTATGCGCAAAATTAGGGCCCCACTGGACTTGTCTGTCAGATGTGAAGTGACATGGTATCTGTAAAGACGCACCTGCAGGTCAAGTCGGAATCGATCCACAAGGTAATCTCTAATTAGCTGATGATTTTGGATTGAGGTGATACTGTCCCAGTCTCGCCACTGCTTCAAGGTATCCTTGAAGTCACTCAGTAGTCTATCGATACGATCAGATGGTACACCGAGAAAATGTCGGCAGCAATACCTCTGGTCACTCGCACAGAGCATTAAGTGCACATAGATGTAAATGATCAGATGCTGCAGTCGTGTGAGATTGCGCGTTTCAATACATTAAAACAGTCGAACATACTTGGTATATCATGGCCCCAGCAAAGTTTGCTTCGTCAATTTCAGCATTTTCGGTTAAGATGAAGATCCCTTGTATGATAGAATCGATGTAGTTCATGTCTGCATGAAGCCATTCTATTGGACTCTTCCAAGGAGATATTCCGCACTCGAAGTTAGTCAATGCATCATCTAGAGAGACCTTTAAATTTGGTAGTGTTTCTGTGAACAGAAGTCGGTTAAAGGCATAGTTTCACCAAAGTTCCGCATCTGTGGAATAATGTCCCTCACCTCCTGAGGTTAGAGGGGGTCCAGTTCAAAACGAAGGATAAACAACTGTACAACAGAGTCACTTACCTCCTAACAGGCAAAGGAGAGCCTAATATAACCCAGAACAGAGTCAGCATATTTTCTGCAGCCATCCAACAAGATCACATACATGCTGAGGATGGTCAAAGTGCAAGACGAGGTCAGCATGCCATTGGGCCACTATCCGAAGTCACGTACATCCTATGGGGGGGCGAGATGAAGTCAGCATGCCATATAGCAGTTATCCAATGAGAACACATACATTCTACAAGGGGTTGAAGAGCGAGACGGGTTTAGCATTCCACCTTGTAGCTATCCAATTAGATCACGTACATCCTAATGGTATGGGGGAAAGGATGAGATGAAGTTAGCATGCCACTTTACAGCTATCTCACGAGACCACTAACATCCTACAGGGGGTCGAAGGGCGTGACGAGGTCAGCATGCCGTTTTATAGCTATCCAATGAGTTGACGTACCTCCTATGGTGGACAAAGGGCGAGACGAAGTCAGCATGCCGTTCTGCAGCCATCCGACAAGATCGCATACTAACAAGACAACTTACATTCTACGGGGGTCCAGAGGACAAAACGAGGTTAGCATGCCATTCTGTAGCTATCCAATGAGATGACGTACGTTCTATGGCGGTCAAAGGAAGAGGCGAAGTCAGTATACTGTTCCGCAACTATCCGACAAGATCACGTACGTCCTACAGGAGATGAAAGGGCGAGACGAGGTCAGCTTTCCTTTTTGCAGCTGTCTAACGAGATCATGCGTACAGGCTAAGGGCGGTCGAAGAGCAAGACAAGGTCAGCATACCATTTTGCAACTAATCAACAAGATCACGTACGAGCTGAGGACGGTCGAAGGGCAAAACAAGTTTAGCATGCCATTTTGTAGCTATCCAACGAAATCACGTACAAGCTGGGGTCGGTCAAAGGGCGAGATGGGGTCAGCATGTTCTGCAGCTATCCAACGAGATCACATACAAACTGAGGGTAGTGAAAGGAACGAGGTGAGGTCAACACATCGTTCTGCAGCTGTCCGACGAGATCACGTACGTCCTACAGGGAGGTCGAAGGGCAGGAAGAGGTAAGCATGTTGTTCTGTGCCTATCCAACGAAATCACATACAAACTGAGAGCAGTAAAAGGTGAGACGGGGTCAGGACACCATTCCGCGACTATCCAAGGAGATCACGTACATCCTGAGGGCGGTCAAAGGGCGAAATGAGGTCAACGTGCCGTTCTGCGGCTGTCCAACGAGATCACGCACAGGCTGCGGTGAGTCGAAGGGCAAGACAAGGTCAGAGCGCCATTCCGTAGCTATTCGACAAGATCACGTACTTCCTACCAGGGGTAAATGGGCGAGACGACGTCAGCATGCAGTTCTGCAGCTGTCCAACGAGTTCACGTACAGCCTGAGGGCGATTGAAGGCAAGATGAGGTCAGCATGCCCTTCTGCACCATCAAACGAGATAACCTACAGCCTATGGGTGATGAACGGGCAGAAAGGGTCAACATGTCGTTCTACAGCTATCCAACGAGATTACGTACAATCTGAGGGCGGTCAAATGGCATGGTGAGGTTAGCATGCCGCTCTTCAGCTGTCCAACGAGAACACGTACAGGCTGAGGCGGTTGAAGGACAAGACGAGGTCAATATGCCATTCTGTAGATATCCAGGTGCTCACGTACAGCCTGAGAACAGTCGATGTGTGAGAAGAGGTTAGCGAGTAATTCTGCACTTACTCAAAAAATGCACGTACTTTCTAAGGGCGGTCGAAGGGTAAGACAAGGTCAGCATGCCATCCCGTATCTATCTAACAAGATCACGTACAGCCTGAGGACAGCCAAAATGCAAGACTATCTCAGCGTGTCGTTCTGCACCTTACCAAATAAAAATCACATACTCGCTGAGAGCGGTGAAAGGGTGAGACGAGGTCAGCGTGCCATTCTACAGCTATCCAACTAGATCACATACCGGCTTATGGTGGTCAAAGGACAAGACAACGTCAGCGTTTGCCATTCTGCAGTTATCAAATGAGATCACGGACAGTCTGACGGTGGTCGCGGGACGGACAAAGGTCAGCCTGCCATCCTGCGGCTGTCTAACTAGATCACGTACAGGCTGAGGGAGGTCGAAGGGCGAGACGAGGTCAGCGTGCAGTTTTGCGGCCATCCAATTAGATCACATACGTCCTAATGGGGTCAAAGTGCAAGACCAGGTCAGCATGCCACATTATAGACATACAACGAGATTACGTACATCCTACAGGTCATCAAAAGGGCGAGATGAGTTTTGGTCAACATGCCATTTTGCCACTATCCAACGAAATTACACACGTCCTACAGGGCATCAAAAGGTGAAACGAGGTCAACATGCCGTTTTGGGACCATCCAACAAGACCACGTACGTCCTACGGGGGCCAAAGGTCAGTATCCCATATTGCAACTATCCAACGAGACCACATACTTCCTAAGAGGCGTCAAAGCACGAGACCAGATCAGCGTGCCATTCTTCAGCCATCCACGGGATTACGTACAGGCTGAGGGCGGTCAAAGGGCCAGACAAGATCAACAGTCAATTTAGCACCTATCCAACAGGATCACGTACAAAGTTATACTGAGGGCGGTTGAAAGGCGAGACGAGATTAGCATATCGTTCTGCAACCTAACCATATCACGTACTGGCTGCGGGTGGTCGAAGGGTCAGACGTAAGTCAACATGGCGTGCTGCAGCGGTCAAACGAAATGACATACAGGCTGAGGGAGGTCAAGGACGAGACGAGATCAGCATGCTACTTCGCAGCTATACAACGAGACCACGTACGTGCTACGGCGGTCAAAGGGCAAGACAAGTTCAGAAGACCACGATTCTGCAACAATCAAATGATATCACAGTACTCACTAACTAAGGGAGGCCAAAAGGCGAGACGAGATCAGCACGTCATTCTGCTGCTATTCAAGTTGAACATCACATACAGACTAGTAGTACCAGTGAGGGCAAAGTGAGGGCGCAGAAGGAGAAGAGGTCACCATGCTGTTCTGCAACTATTCAACGATGTCACATACCATCTGAGGGCGGTCGGAGGGTGAGAAGAGGTCAAGGTTCAGTGGTTGACGTTCAGCGCTCAGCACATGAGGCGCAACGCGCCTAAATTCTAAATATTATTTAATTTAGTAATATTGTGATGAGGTCACGTGTTTTTAAATTTAAGTCTCGATCATCAATTTGGCTATATCCGGCTACGGCAATCAATGAAAAATACCGAAGTGTGACTGGAGAGTGACTATCTCCAAACTATCTGCTTGTTTCCGCTGCATTAGATCTCCACTGTTGGGGAGCTATAGCAATTGCATAAATGTTCATTTTCATGATGGGGACAAGGCTTCAACAAGGATTGTCTCAAAAGTCAAATTTACTGGAGACATACTTCAGTTTTGTTCATTGGTGACTATTGGGTGACTAAATGCTTTTTTTATTATTTAAAATTGACTGGTGATTTCTTTTTACTGAGGGTCACACTCACACAACACTCACAGGGTTGATTTACATTATATAAAAGTGCCCATTTATGATTTCGAACTGGTTATAATACTACCGTCGCCGAAGCCAATTGGTTGGCTTTGGAACCAGGACCCTGATCACGAAGTAAAATTGCATCGCCGGCGGCCGAGTTCAAGTATAAACTTCGTCGAGAAGCTTGTTGTCCATGCTCTCTAACCCCCTTCGTCCAGTGCTTCACTAACGTGGGACCCAGGACTCTATTCACCGCTGTGAATCCCAACCGCTCGCTTCAACCCGTCCCACTTTCAACCATGCTTCGCTTTCTCTCCCTCAGCTCTTTCATCCTTAATCTCACCGCGTTTATACTCTTGTTATTGGTTACTTTATCTGGACTGGTCATTAAAAGTCTCTACCGTAAGTTACAGATCTCGTAACAGTCAATCTGGATCTGACAATGCCGGCGCAGTTTTCATTCTACCATATGTTCCAGAAACTGTGGAAGCCATTACCAGTGACCTGCGTTTCGGCGTGTTGGGTTTTTGCGACACGAAGTGAGCTTCTG
>Ga0210402_10006142_pt1 | contig 10662 bp, 10 predicted proteins | sample IncBWC7MmetaG_FD_161055 | JGI IMG/M metagenome (GOLD analysis project Ga0210402, IMG submission 161055) | Forest soil microbial communities from Barre Woods Harvard Forest LTER site, Petersham, Massachusetts, United States - Inc-BW-C-7-M | ecosystem: Environmental > Terrestrial > Soil >... | reverse complement strand
CACAGGCGTCATGGTATTGGTCGTCGCGGGAAAGGATGGCGACCAGCGGACCCGTGTCCACCAGAATCCGCTTCATTTGCTCTTACCGAAGCCTTCCAAGTGGCGGCGATTCGTGCTTAGGTCGTTCGGCGCGCGGCGCACGCAGCCGATCAACCCCGCTTGCTCCGCCAGTTCGTAGGCGGAATCTGACCAATCCTCGCGGCCGAGATAGGCTTCGAGCGCGACCCGCACAAGATCCGAGGGAGTCTGCCCCTGGGCGCGGGAGCGGTGGCGCAGGCGCGTCCCAAGATTCTTGGGGACGCGGACCGTAATACGTTGCGAAGCCATACTGTCAGACATTATATCATAAGTGTCAGACAATTCGACTCGCCTCAGCCCTTCCGCAAATGAATCGAGCCGTCTCCGGTGTGGATGGTCAGCAGGCTGCCGCCGCCGTTGAGCTTGCCGTGAACTTCGTTCTCGCGAATCTTGCCCTCGGTCGTAATAGGCATATCGAGGTCGATGTGGCCGTCACTGGTGTGCAGGCTGACGTCGGCCGAGAGATCGGGAGGGATTTCCAGAGAAACATTGCCATCGCCGGTCTCAAGCCGCCAGCCCGCGGCCAGGGTAGAACCTTGCGTGGCCCGAACTTCCACATGTCCATCTCCCGTCTTGAGTTCGAGTCCATCGAAGCGTCCGTGGGCAGTGATGTGTCCGTCGCCGGTTGAGGCGTGCAGCTTGCCGTCGACGCCTTCCAGGTTCTCGGAACCGTCGCCGCTGTGCAGATCCATGTCACCCTTGAGCCCGGCGATGTCGATCTTGCCGTCGCCGGTCCGAAGATTCACCCGGCCCTCGCGCGTCATCTGGATCATGATGTCCACGCGGTGGTTGTTGCCCCATTCGAAGTTGATGTTGTGGTGCGGGTAGCGCACTTCGATTTCGACTGAGTCGCCGGTTTGGTGTTCTTCGACATGGATACCGCCCTCGCCGATCTTGTAACGCGACGTTTCGACTTTGGCTTCAATCGTGTTCTGGTCCCAGGTAGTGACGCGGATGTTGGCGTCGGAAGTCTCGATGCGCAGATTGGGCTTGCCGCTGACGTTGTAGGTCTTCGACCATTCGTCAGCATAGGCGGGTCTCGCAGTAAGAACGGCGACCGCGCTGGCAGCCAGGATGGCTAGGGTGAGGCGCCTCACAGCGATAAGTTTCATAAGATCCTCCGGCGGGACACACTTCGCCCAGCCTCTTAGACGTGGTTACGGGTGAACGGTGAGGTTGGTTCCATGGAAAATCGCCGCTAGCGGACCTTGGACCCGACGTATGCCATGCGAATCAGTGTTCGCTCCGAAAACGGCAAATAGAGCAGCGCCGCGCTGACCGCGAACGCGGCGCCGATGCCAATCTGCTGGATCAGTAGAAACGGTGCGACCGCCCACAACTGGTCGAGCGCCAGAACGAACGGGAAGATTTGACGGAACTTCTCGCCCAGCCGCTGGTAATCGAAGCCCACCGACGACATCAAGTAGCAGCGCAGAGGAATGCCCACGCCCGCGGTCACCATCACGGCCACCGCGAGAGTATTCGCGCCCCACAAGGGAAGAAACAAATCCGCCACGGCTTGGACCTGGTGAATGCGGAAAAGAGCGGTTAAGTAAAAGGCCAGATACATCACCTGGATCAGCCCGAACAGGCCGCGCGTGATCGCTCTGCGCGGAATGGGGACATCGAGCTCGGGGTGCATCGCGACCGGCGGACCGGTTGCGGCAGCCGACACGGGAGCAAGGCCGTCCCCGTTCGGCGTCGGCTGGTCTCTGATCCCGGACGAAGCGTCTAACTGCGCGGCCTCGTGAACTGCACCTTGATCCGGACCCTGCACCGGTGCGATGAACCGGTATCCGCGGCGGGCCAACGTTTCCACATAGAGCGGACTAGAAGCGGAGTCTCCCAGCGCCTCGCGCACCTTGTTGATGGCCGTGTTCAGGCTATGGTCAAAGTCGACGAACGTGTCGGAGGGCCAGAGCTTCTGCTGCAACTCTTCGCGCGTGACTACCTCGCCCGCATGCTCCAACAGCAGCGCCAGCACCTGGAACGGCTGCCCCTGCAGGCGCAGCTTCACGCCGCTCTTGCGCAGTTCGCCCGCGCTGAGATCGAGTTCAAACAATCCAAACCGCGCGACTCGGCTGCTTTTGTGCGGCACGACGCCGTAGTGTAGCACTATGATGAACATGTGGGGACAGCCGCCTTCGGCTGTCCCACTGGGCCTGCCCTGAGCCTGTCGAAGAGGCATAGTCCGGCGGTGCGGCGGGCTGAGATTCGCGCCGGCGCTACAATATCCTGTGCCTGATCCCACTCCCCAGGACGATTCCAAGCATCGCCGCCACGCGGTCTATGCTTCGGAAACGACCGGCTTGCTGCTGATTGCGTTTCTGCTGCTGGTCCTCACTCTGCTCCGCTACTGGCGCGACATTCACTGGAGCCTGCGCTGAACGTGGGCGCGGACGATCAACGCGAAGGCCGAGATGTTGCTGCGCGCGAGCCGCTGCTGGTGGTGATCCTCGGCCCCACGGCCAGCGGAAAGACGGCTCTTTCTTTGGCGCTGGCGGAGATGTTCAGCGGCGAGATCGTAAACTGCGATTCGGTGGCGATGTACCGCGAGTTTGATATCGGCACCGCCAAGCCCAGCGCCGATGAACGTGCTCGCGCGCCTCATCATCTGTTTGACAGCGTCGATCCTGCCCAGCACATGACCGCCGGGGAATATGCCCGCCAGGCGCGGCAAGTGCTTAGGGAAATCCACTTGCGCAGTCACTTGCCGATCGTGGTCGGCGGCACCGGGCTCTACTTGCGAGCATTGCTCGAAGGATTCTTCGCCGGCCCGCAGCGCTCCGAAGAGTTACGCGAGCGTTTGCGCGCGGCCGCTGCCAGTCGCGGCCCCGATCATCTGCACCGGATTCTTCGGCGTCTCGACCGTAACGCGGCCGAAAAAATCCACCCCAACGATATCCCCAAGCTGATCCGGGCCATCGAGGTCTGCCTGGCGTCGCGAGAAAAGATGTCCGAACTCTGGCGACAGGGGCGCGACTCGCTGCAGGGCTTCCGCATTCTGCGCCTCGGCCTCGATCCGGACCGCGCCGCACTGTATGAGCGCATCAACCAGCGCGCGCGGCAGATGTTCGAAACCGGACTCGTGGAGGAGACCCAGCGCCTGCTCCACAAATACGGCAGCGATGCGCGACCTCTGGCGTCGCTCGGCTATAAGCAGGCAATCCAACTCCTGCGCGGAGAACTAACCCGTGAACAGGCGATTCAGGCTGCACAACAAGTTCACCGCAACTACGCTAAACGCCAGATGACGTGGTTCCGCCGCGAGCCAGAGGTGCGTTGGGTGAAGGGCTTCGGCGATGACGAGGGGATTCAGAGGGAGGCTGTCGACCTCGTCGCAGCAAGGCTTTAGATTTTTGGGGGACAGCCGCCCTCGGCTGTCCGTCGAGCGGAGCTCGACTGGGTTTTGCTGACAGTCTCCATCGTGACAAAGGCATCGGGCCTTCGGCCCGAGGACAGCCGAAGGCGGCTGTCCCCACATAGAGCCTTCCCCACAAACCTGCGTCGCGTAGAACCTAGAAAACACTCGCGACTTCTATTCTGATATCGTTCCTGCATGCCCCGAATCTTCTTCGTTCTACTTCTTTGCATGACACTGGCGCTGCCTGCAATCGGCAAAGAGAAATCAAAGCATCCGAGCGCGCCAGTCAGCGCTACCCGCGGCGACAAGTGGGCCGAGAAGACTCTTCGCTCACTCACTGTCGAAGAAAAAGTCGGTCAGGTCTTCATGATCTGGTGCCGCGCCAGCTTCCTCAATGTGGAGGCGCCTGAGTATCTGCAATGGCTCGAGGATATGCGGAAATATCACGTAGGCTCGTTCGCCGTGTCGGTGCACGTGGATGGCCCGTTCTTATTAAGAACCGAGCCCTACGAAGAGGCCGAACTGCTCAACCGCCTGCAGAAGCAATCCAAGCTGCCGCTGCTGTTCGCCGCGGATTTTGAGCGCGGCGTGACTACGCGTTTGCTGGGCACCACTAACTTCCCTCACGCCATGGCCTTCGGCGCCGACGGTGAGGTCGAGGACGCCGAGACTTTCGGCCGCATTACCGCACAAGAAGCTCGCGCCGTCGGCGTTCATTGGAATTTTTTTCCCGACGCCGACGTCAACTCGAATCCCGCCAACCCCATCATCAACACGCGCTCCTTCGGAGAAGATCCCAAACAAGTCGGCGATCTAGTCGCGGCCTACATCAAAGGAGCGCGCGAGGCCGGAATGTTAACTACGGTTAAGCACTTCCCCGGCCACGGCGACACCGCGACCGACTCGCACCTCGGAGTCGCCAGCGTCAATGGCGACCGCGCCCATCTCGATTCGATCGAGCTTCCACCGTTCCGGCAAGCCATCGCCGCGGGAGTCGATTCCGTGATGGTGGCACATGTCACCGTTCCCGCGCTTGATCCCGACCCTAATCACGTCGCAACAATCTCTACAGCCGTGGTTTCCGACCTGCTCGAAAAGCAACTTGGTTTCAAAGGGCTCATCGTAACCGACGCCCTCGATATGGCCGGGCTGACTCATCTTTTCGCCAACGACATTGGCCGCGCCGCCGTCGAGGCATTTAAGGCCGGCAACGACATGCTCATTATTCCGGCCGACCTGGGAGCGTCCTACGAGTCCATGATCAAAGCCGTTCGCTCGGGTGAGATTTCGCCGGAGCGTCTTAACCACTCCGTCCTCAAGATCTTGAAAATAAAGGGCTCCCTCGGCCTGGATAAGACACGCGCCGTCGATCTTGCAGCGATCGCGTCCACCGTGGGCAAGCCGGAAAACATCGCTTTCGGGCAGCAGGTAGCCGACGCCGCCATCACGCTGGTGCGCGACAATGGCAAAGTCCTGCCCCTGAAATCCAAGGGAACCGCCAAGGCCGGCCTTCCGTATATGAGCAAAGAGGAGACTCACAACCAGGTTGTGGCCGTGCTTTTTTCCGACGATATGCGTACCGAATCCGGCCGCGCCTTTGGACGCGAGTTTCGCGCCCGCATTCCGGACGCGCGCGTGATTTATGTCGATCCGCGCACGACGGCGGGCATGAGCAATGAAGTTCTGAAGGCAGTTGACGAGGCACGAACCGTGGTCGCTGCAGTCTATGTGATTCCGACGGCGGGCACGGTCGGCAACTCGGTGGCCATGGCCGATGCATCCGGCACCCTGCTGCAGCAGTTGCTCGACCATGCCGCGGAAAAAACGGCGGTCATTGCCATGGGGAATCCGTACTTGGCCAGCGATTTCCTCAAGATCGAGACTTACATGTGTACGTTTTCCAACGCGACAGTCTCGGAAGTGAGCGCGATCAAGGCGCTGTTTGGGGAGATTCCGATCCACGGGCATCTGCCTGTCTCGATTCCGAATGTTGCCCAGCGTGGCGCGGGCCTGGAGCGCCCCGCGCAAGTCGCCAAGGGAGGGTCTCCACATGAGCAGAACTAAGTTTCAACTTGCCAGGACGGCCTTGGCATTCGCCATGGTCGCCGCCCTGTTCTTGCCGGCGTGCAGCATCAACGTTAAGAAGGAGCAGAACGGGGAGGACAAGCAGGTCGACATCACCACTCCAGTCGGCGGCCTTCACGTGAGCAAGGGCGCCAATGAGGGCGACGTGGGACTTGCACTCTATCCCGGCGCGCGCCTGAAGCAGGACGACCACAACGGCAACGATAAGAGCGCCAACGTAAACATCTCAAGCTTCGGCTTCGGGTTAAAGGTCGTCGCCCTGGAATATCAGTCCGACGATTCCCCCGCCAAACTCGTCGCCTACTACAAGGACGAGCTCAAGAAGTACGGCAAGGTGCTCGAGTGTCACACCAGCCATCTCGACGTGAACCCGGAGATCAAAGGGCCGGACCACGAATCGCATGAACTTACCTGTGAAGGCTCGAGCGGCGATAACATCGAACTGAAGGTCGGCACAAAAGAGAACCAGCACATCGTCGCCGTCGAGCCCGATGGAAAAGGGTCGAACTTCTCGCTGGTGTACGTACGCACACACGGCAAGCAGGCGGATATTTAGGAACTTTCTGGCTGTGTCTTTAAGGAGGACCATCCATGTTTCGGCATGTGGCATTTGCTTTCGTCTTTACCGGAGCTCTGGCCTTGTCTGCGTTCGTGCAGCAATCCGACTCGCAGGACAAACCCTTCGACGTTCGCAGTTCGGTGGGCGATATGCACGTTGGCAAGGATGCCGACGCCGAGAAACAGGGACTGCCTCTGTATCCAGGGGCTCGCCCCAAACAGGAAAAAGACAATGACCCTCTCAATTTCGGAATCTTGACCGAGAGCTTTGGCGTGAAGCTGATGGTCGCAAAGTATGAGTCCGATGATCCGCCGGCCAAGATCGTCGACTTTTATCGCGGCAAGTTGAAAAAGTTCGGCAAGGTTCTGGAGTGCCATTCCCAGAAGCATGGCGGCGATGTCGAAGTGCACGACGACGACAAAGACTCCAAGGATAAGGACAAAGACAGCAAAGAACTGAAATGCGAAGAGAGCTCGGGCCCGGTTACAGAACTCAAAGTCGGCACCGAGGATAACCAGCACGTTGTTGCCATAGAGCCTGGAGATAAGAGCAAGGGCTCGACGTTCGCTCTGGTCTATATGCGTACCCGCGGCAAGCGCGGAGAAATCTAGGCCGTTCCAAAGGCCTTACCGCGAAGGGCACGAAGTGTCACGAAGGAAGCCGATAAAGCGAATTCCTTCCTGAACCTTCGTGCCCTTCGTGTTTCACGCTTTCTCTTTTGGCATCGTCAAGCTTTCTGCGATACTTGGAAAGACAATCCTCATCCTGACCTGATGGAACAGCCCTGCTACAAGTGCGGACAAACAGTAGAACAAGGCGTTCCCTTCTGCCCGCACTGCTCAGCTCCGCAAATTCGCGTAGTGATCGCCGAGCCCGCGCCGCCCCTGGCCTTCGCCGCTGCCAGCACAGCGCCAGACTCCGCCGTCCTTCCCGCTTCGCAGACCGTACCCGTCCTGGCCTTGCCGATGCAGTGGTCGCAGGCGCTAAAGCCGTGCGCCCTGGCGGCCTTAGTCGCGTCGCTGCTGATGTCTCTGGGACTGAACCCTTTCGTCGCCATGTTCAGCGTCGGATTTCTTGCCGTGGTTTTTTATCGCCAGCGGCGGACGGAATTTAGAATCGCAACCGCGACCGGAGCAGGCCTCGGCGCGCTTGGCGGGCTCATCTGGTTCGCGATGTCGTCCATTTTTGAAGCGCTGATCGTGATCTTTCTGCACAAGGGACCGGAGCTGCGCAGCGGCCTCCTGGCAAAAATCCAGGAAGCTGCCGCGCAGACCAGCGACCCACAAGTGCTATCCGTTTTTAACCGCCTCAAGTCGCCTGGCGGACTTGAGTTTCTGATGCTGACCGGCCTGGTCTTCGCCTTTCTCGCTTCGATTGTCCTCGGAGGCCTCGGAGGCATACTGGGCGGAGCCATTCTCGGCCGCCGCAACCGCCCCTAGTATCCCTCGCCGGTACGCTCACTGCCCTTGCCGCGGCCGGCGCCCGCCGCGTATGATGCACCGTTTGCACATTCTCTGATAAACAAGTCCAATGAATAAGCCCGCACGCGGTTCGCTGCTCGGGATTGAACATCTCGACGCGAAGGACATTCTGGGCCTGCTGAAGCTGGCCCGCCGCATGAATCCGCAGAAGGCCCGTCCGCTGCTGCGCGGCAAGCGCGTGGTGCTTCTGTTTTACGAGGCGTCGACCCGCACCCGCTCGTCGTTCGAATTCGCAGCGAAATCTTTGGGCGCCATGACCACGCTGGTGCAATCCTCCGGATCGAGCATCGAGAAAGGCGAATCCCTGCTCGACACTGGATACACTCTGCGCGCCGTGGGCGCCGATTGCATTGTCATTCGCCATCCCTCGGCGGGCGCGCCGCACCTGATGGCGCAGCATCTCGACATCCCCATCATCAATGCTGGCGACGGCATGCACGAACATCCTTCGCAAGCGTTGCTCGATGCCTTCACCATCCTGAAACACAAAAAGTCGCTGAAGGGTCTGCAAGCCGCCATCATCGGCGATATTTTTCACAGCCGCGTCGCCCGCAGTGCCTGCCATCTGCTGACCAAGTTCGGAGTGAAGCTAACCCTCTGCGGCCCGCCGGAGTTCGTGCCCGACGTTGCCGCCACCCTCGCCCCCGGCCTGCGCATCACGCGCCACATGGAAGACGCCCTGCGCGGCACGGACGTGATCATGCTGCTGCGCGTGCAGAAAGAACGTCTCGCCGGCCAGAAGATCCGGCTACAGGACTACATTGCGCGTTACCAGATGACGACCGCTCGCCTGAAGCTGGCCAAGCGTGACGCCATCGTCATGCACCCCGGCCCCATCATCCGCGGCCTCGAATTAACCGCCGAGGTCGCCGACGGCCCGCAGTCTGTGATTGTCGACGAGGTTCACAACGGAGTCCCCGTGCGCATGGCGATTTTGGCACGGGCGCTAGGGAATGCAAGATGAGCCACCGATTTCATCATTCTCCGCAGCCTTGTCATCCTGAGGCGCCGTTTTTTGGCGCCGAAGGACCTATGCAATTTCCTGTCGGCCGGCCAAGTTGCATAGATCCCTTCGGCAAGCTCAGGGCAGGCCCTTCGCGCAAAGATCGCGCTCAGGATGACAAGCGGATTTTATTGGAGGAAGTTCGATGACGCGCCCGGAAAACAAGAGCCTCCTCATCAAAGGCGGGCACCTGATCGACCCGGCAGCGAAGATCAACGCGCCTATGGACATCCTTCTCCGCGATGGCCGCGTCGCCGAAGTTGCCCTACCCAATAAAACTCGCGGCTCCGCCGACGAAAAGTTCGACGCCCGCGGCCTCATCGTCGCCCCCGGCTTCATCGACCTGCATGTCCATCTGCGCGAGCCGGGACAGAGTTACAAAGAGACCATCGCCAGCGGTACCGCCGCAGCCGCAGCCGGAGGTTTCACTTCGGTCTGCACCATGCCCAACACCGCTCCCGTGGTCGACACCGCGGAGTGGGTGAGTTGGCTTCGCAACCCCGAACGCGCAGCCGTGGTCAACGTGTTCCCGATTGCCGCCGCCACCCGCGGCAGCAAGGGCGGAACCCTCACCGACTTCGCCGCCCTACAGCGAGCCGGAGCCGTCGCCGTCACCGACGATGGCAAGCCCATCCTCGACGACGACATCATGCGCATGGCTCTGCGTCTTGGCGCGGAATTGAATTTTCCCGTCGTGCAGCACGCCGAAGATACACGCCTCAGCGAAAACTGCTCGATGCATGCCGGACCCACAAGCTTCCGCCTCGGCCTGCGCGCCATGCCGGCCTCCGCCGAAGCCGCCATCGTCGACCGCGACGTGACGCTCGCGCAGCAGATTCGCGAATCGCGCCTGCACGTCGCGCATCTTTCCACCTCCGACGCGCTCAAGGCTGTACGTCGCGGCAAACGCGCCAAAGCCCGCGTCACCTGTGAGGTCACGCCTCACCACTTCAGCCTGATCGACGAAAACGTCGGCGAGTACGACACCAACTTCAAAATGAACCCGCCGCTCCGCTCCGCGACCGATCTCGAAGCGATCCTGGTCGCGCTCGCCGACGGCACCGTCGATGCGATTGCGACTGACCACGCCCCGCACGCCGCCCACGAAAAGCAAGTCGAATTCGAGCGCGCCTCATTCGGCATCACCGGCCTTGAAACCGCCTTGGCGCTCGCCATCACGAAGCTGCACCGCGAGCACAAAATTCCCCTGACGCGCATCGTCGAACTCTTCACCGCCGGACCCGCCCGAGTCTTCGACCTCCCCGGCCGCGGATCGCTGGCTCGCGGCAGCCACGCCGACGTGACCATCTTCGATCCGCGGAAGCGCTGGACGTTCGAAGCCGTGAAGTCGCTGTCGCTTTCGCACAACTCTCCGTTCGACGGCTGGCAGTTCACCGGAAAGGTTGTGGCGACAATTGTCGGCGGGAGAATTACTTACCGCGGCGATTGAAATCTCTGCATTGCTTGTGTGGGGACAGCCGCCCCTTCGGCAAGCGTAGAGCAGGCCCTCGGCTGTCCGCCCGAGCGAAGCTCGGCGGTTTATTTTAGCCGCAGAAATTTGGATTCCAAGAAAAGCGGGAGGATCAAATGGCTCGCGTCACGCGACTGGCTTTTCTCTTCGCACTGCTCACCGCGCTCGCCTCGGTTGCGACAGCTCAGACCAGCAATGACACGAGCGCGCCTTCGCCTGTCCCTTCCACCCCCACCGCCGCGTCCGCCCCTTCGTTCAATGTCAACGCCGCCGTCGAGGCCTATCTCGCCAAGATGCCGCCCGCGCGGCGTGCCCGCTCCAACGCCTATTTCGAAGGCGGCTACTGGCTGATTTTGTGGGATTTTCTTTCTACTGCGTTCGTGATGTGGCTGCTGCTCCGCTTCCGATGGTCGGATCGCATGCGCACCCTGGCCGAACGCTTCACCCGCTTCCTCCCGCTCCAGACGGCGCTCTATTGGATTCAGTTCATCGTAGTGACCTCGGTGCTCACCTTTCCAATGACGGTCTATGAAGGCTACTTCCGCGAACACAAGTACGACCTGCTGAATCAAACGTTCGGCGCCTGGATGCGCGATCAGCTCGTGGGCCTGGGCGTCGGTG
>Ga0210402_10006141_pt1 | contig 10664 bp, 11 predicted proteins | sample IncBWC7MmetaG_FD_161055 | JGI IMG/M metagenome (GOLD analysis project Ga0210402, IMG submission 161055) | Forest soil microbial communities from Barre Woods Harvard Forest LTER site, Petersham, Massachusetts, United States - Inc-BW-C-7-M | ecosystem: Environmental > Terrestrial > Soil >... | reverse complement strand
GCCTGCGGTTGACCGCCAATCTCGATCACCTGGAACGGATTGGTATGGATGTGGAACATATGGTCGTCGTGCTGGTGGGTGTTGCGGATTGTCCATTCCTCCACCGCGCCCAGCCGCACCCGCTGGTCGATGCGCGAGGGGTCGAAGGTCTTGCCGTCCACGGTGAAGGTGTATTCCTGCCAGTGCCCCGCGACATCGTTCTCCGGCGAGATGGCCCCGAAGACCAGCGTACGCCGGCCTGTGATCTCGCTGTCGCGGATCGTATCGAGCGGCGGCTTGGGCAGTGCAGCCGGGAGCTTCATCGGCAGCGGCTCACCGGCGACGACCACGCGCGCCAGCGGTCCGGTGGGCGACGGATGGCCTTGATCGAACGGCATGGCGTTCAGCTCATAGGTGCCCGGGCTGCCCGCCTGCACCAGCACATCGGCGCGCTGTCCATCAGCAGCTGCTTCATCTCCTGCAGGGTGCCCAGCTGGATGCCGTCGTAGGCGATGACGTTCAGCAGGTGCTTGTCGAGCTCCAGCAGCATATTGTCCTGGTACTGCGCGCCGACCAGACGCCAGCGCTGCACCTCTCCCGGCCGCATGTCGATGGTCGGCCGCCGCTGGCCGTTGATCGCCAGGAAGCGCGTCGCGGTTTCCGGAAAGAGCGTGCCGAAGTCCTCGATCATGTAAAAGGCGTCGAATACGATCTGCGTCAGCAGCATGACCCGCTCACGCGCCTGGGCGATCTCGGGCACATCGGCGAAGTCGCCTTCGACGATGATGGCGCCGGCCATGCCGCTCGCGACCTGCACGTCGGCCGAGCCGTGGTGATGCGGATGGTACCAGTAGGTGCCGCGCGTGTGGTCCGCGGGCAGCGTGATCTCGACGTCCTAGCTCTTTCCCGGCATCATCGAGCGCATGACGTTGTCGGCGATGCCGCTCGCGCTGCAGTGTGCGCCGTGGAAGTGGAAGTTCGTGGTGTTGAACTGGTGCGGATGCGAGCGATTGCTGGGCAGTATATCCCGGTTGGGCGGCAACTCGTTGGCGAGCCGGATCTTCAGGGTCTCGCCCGGCTTCATGCGCAGCGTCGGGCCCAACCCGCCTTCGTAAGCGCGCAGGTAGAGGCGCATGCCGCCGATGTCGCGATAGGCGTAGGCGCATCGCAGGCTGGTGTTCAGCACGCCGTTGACGGAGCGGCGGACCTCGGGCTCGACCAGCGGCTGGTCCATGGCGGGCACAACCGGCAACGTCGCCACGCCCATCTCGGGCATGTGAACGTGCGCGCCGCTGGATTGCCCCAGCGCAACACGCCGGCTCAGTGCCAGCGTGCCGATCGTCAAGCCGGCCTGCAGCAAGCGTCGCCGTGAGGCATGCGGCCCAAGCCCGCGGCTCGCGCCGAAGAAACTCCGCTGTTCGGTCATGATCTCGCTATAGGCGGGCGTCTCGTCACGAATCAAGTATAGCAGGTCACGGCCGTGCATCGCTGCAAGAGCGGCCGGCTCATGACCGCTTTGGGTCAGCCTCGGTCATTCGGCGATGTCGGTTCAATGTCCGATTCGCCCGAGAGCGGACACGCCTGGACGATTTTTGAATGACCTCTTCTGTAATGGGCGCCGACAGGCTTGCCCGCTTACTCGACCACGATCTTGACCTGGTCGCCCGCGCCCAGACGATCATTGGCGCCAAGCCCATTGAGCACGCGGAAGCGCTCGAGCGCGCGGTCCGCGATCGCCATGCGGCTCGCCAGTCGCTCGACCGTTTCGCCCGGCGCGACCGTCACGATCTTGATGTGCAGCGGCTTTGCCGCCTGGCTTTCCGCGAGCGTCATGCGACGGAAAGTGCCGACCGACTCGCGAAAAACGTGATCGACCTCCGCGGTCATGCGCTTGGAGGCGAAAATGAAGCGATAGACGTCGGTGCCGAACCGCACCGCGTAGAGCCGAAACACCCACTGATCGCCCTTGGCGGTTGCGGTCGCCGCCGGCAAGCCGTTGATGACGACCGCCTCGACGGATTTGGGATCGATGTTCTCGATCCATCCGGAGATGAGGTATTCGGAGAGCGTCTGTTCCGCCGGCACCTGCACGGCATCGAAGCGCAGGGCCTGGCCGCCGCTTTCCTTCACGCCGAGAACCGCCTGCGCCGTGTTGTCGAGCGTGAATCCCTCCGGCGCCAGAAAGGTGAAGCCGAGCCTGGGGTGCAGGAAGCGGCGGCCGCGCACGAAGCCTTCGCTCGGATCTTCGCCGTACACCAGCCCGTCGATGCCGGCGAGGTAGGCTCCCTTGTCGCGGTCGCCGGCGCCGGGCGCGTTGACCTGGCGGGCGCTCGCCTGCGCATTTTTGATGCGCTCGGGCGTGGCCGGATGCGAGGAGAGGAAATCAGGCGCGCGCGGATCGATGTGCGTCTGCCCGGACCCGGACTTGAGCTCGGCATTACGACCCATCGAGGTGAGGAAGCGTGCCGCGCCGTAGGGGTCGTAACCGGCGCGGGCGGCAATGCCGACGCCGATGCCGTCAGCCTCGAACTCCTGCGCGCGCGAGAAGCTCGCCAGCGCGATCTTCGATTTCGCCAGCGCCAGTGCCCCCGTTTCCGGATCGCTCAGGACGTCCTGCACCACCCGGCTCACCAGCGCCACTTGACGCGCTTGGTCCTCGCGAATCGCCGCATGGCGCGCGATCACGTGCGACATTTCGTGCGACAGAACCGAGGCGAGCTCGGAGCTGTCGTTGGCCAACGCAATCAAGCCGCGCGTCACGTAGAGCTGCCCGCTCGGCAGCGCAAAGGCATTGACGGAAGCGGAATTGAGGATGGTGACGCGGTAATGCACCTCCGGCCGCTCCGACGCCGCCACCAGCTTCGCGACCGTCTGATTGAGCAGCGCTTCGAGCTTGGGGTCCTCGTAAGCGCCGTTGTAGGCGGTGAGAATGCGTTGATGCTCGCGCGAGGTGGGCGCCGGAGCTTGCGGTTGTTGCTGCACCTGCCGCGCCACTATCCCCGGCAGCGATCCGGGCGGCGCTCCGGCCGTGAGCAACGACGAGCTGCAGCCCGCAAGCAGGAGCGTGACCACGGCGAGAGCCGCCGGCAGTGCTCCTCCGGCGCCGACAAGGTTGCGGGGTCTCGCTGCGGCAGGCACGATGGCAATCAGGTCCGTCAGTTGCGCTCGGCGATCTCGATCTGCTCCGGGCGGGCCGCCTCGATGCGCGGCCCGTTGCGCTCCTCGATCCACCCGCGCACCCGCAGGCGACGAGCCTCGAGTTTTTTCGGCTCGACCCCGCCGGCGGCGAAGGCACTCTCGTCGCGCTTGGCGATCGTGACCGTGAGCGCTTGTCCCCATCGCGGCCCGAAATTGATGTAGGTCGTTCCTGCGCTCTCGCGCACCGACCACGCTTTGCCTTCCACCAGTGTGAAACGGCCGCGCGCGGCCGCAAGCTCCGCGGCGCTGTCGGCCGCCACGATGACATAATATGGTTCGCTCCAGAGGCCAAGCTTGGCCCGACGCGCTGCCCGCTCCTGCGCCAGAAGCTCTTCGGCGCACGCGCGGTCGCCGATATGGGCCGCGACCCGCGCGAACCCCCGCGCCAACATCTCGTGTGCGACCGAGCGTGGCGCCTCGGCACCGGCGACATAGGCGAGCGCGGGCGTGCGGCCGTAACGGTCGGCGGGCGCACCGTTTTGACGAAGCTGCACGGTTTGATCCGCCACCATCGTTGCCAGCGCCGCGCGAACCGCAAGCGCGGCCTCGGCGTCCGGCCCAGATTCGCCCGCAGCCGGCAGCAGCGGGACCTCGATCCCCGCGAGACGAATCTCGCGCCCGTCCTCCAGGATGAAACTGCGCCCGTCGCTGATCGCACGAACTCTTGCCGAGCCGGCAGGCTCGAAACGGCAGGCGGTCAACGCCCCGCTTTCCGTGCGCGCGCCCGCCGCCGGCAACATGATGGCCATGCACGACACGCAGCAAAATCGCGCAAGCGCGACGTCCCGGCGCCCGCCCATGCGGCAACGAAACCGTTCGAATGGGGCGGCACTACGGCGGTACTCGTCAGCTTGCCGGGCTTTCTCCGCCGAATGGCTCGCCCGGTGGTCTTACCCGGCGCGAACGTTGTATATTTCGCCTGCAACAAGACGAGGCAGGGGGAACGCATGAAAATCATCGAGATCGTTCCGCGCGCCAAGACGCGGCTCTATGGTACTCTCGTCGCCAAAGAGGCCGCCATTCGCAAAAGCGGCCGCGGAACTTACGTACGGGTTGGGCGCAAGAGCCAGCGCGCCGCCCGATGGAAGCACAAGAAGTTCAAGGGCACGCTTGAGCTCAATCGTGGCGCGTCGGAGGCCGTCACGGCCAAGGTCCGCGCTTCGACGCCCGAGGACGAGCGCAAGCTGCTGTCATCGTTTCTGGGATTTGTCGACCGCCATGCCGGCGACCAGGTGACCTCGATCACGATTCATTACCGTTGAGCGCCTGCAATGAAGCCGGTCTAAGAACGGGCCGTTACGCGCCGGAGCCCTTAAAATCGGCAACGCCGCGTCCCATGTGGAGTGCCACGACCAGCCGCAGGAGGTGCCGATGGCAATTGTGCTCGACCATACGATCGTGCCTGCGCACGACAAGGAGGCATCCGCGCGATTCCTCGCCCGCATCCTTGGGTTACGGTACGAGGGTCCCCTCTGGCACTTCGCTCCGTTGCGGATCAACGACACGCTGACCCTCGACTTCGACAATGACACGGACTTCGAGAGCCACCATTACGCGTTCAAGGTCGACGAGGCCGAGTTCGACGGGATCTTCGAGCGCGTGCGCGCCGAGGGTCTCGCCTATGGCAGCGGACCGGGTACGCTTGACGACATGAAGATCAACCACCGTCGAGGCGGACGCGGTTTCTATTTCCGTGACCCGAACGGCCACGTGCTCGAAGTGCTGACCGCATAGCGCGAGCGCCCGCCGGGCGAGTGGGATCGATCGATTCGATGCTGTACGCCGCAGGCCACATCACCCAACTTCCCTGGGGCCCTCGCGCCGAGCGCTACCAGCAGGGCAAGCGGCTGCGCAAAAAGGTTCCGCGCGAGCGGCACGCCGACCTGCTCGGGTCTGCCGCGCGCGATGCGGTCGCGATCCTCGCCGCGGGTGACCGCACCCGCGTGCCGGACCTGATCCCGGTGCGTTACCAACGCATGCTGGCAAGCCCGTTCGCCTTCCTGCGCGGGGCGGCTGCGGTCATGGCCGAGGACCTCAGGCATCAACCGGCCGCCGGCATCCCCGTCCAGGCTTGCGGCGACTGCCACCTCATGAACTTCGGGGCATTCGCGACGCCGGAGGAGAACGTCGTATTCGACATCAACGATTTCGACGAGACGCTGGCGGGGATCGATTTCACCGTGGACCTCAAGCGCCTGGCCGCGAGCGTCGCCGTCGCGGCACTGGCGGTCAAGCTCCCACGGGACCGGGCGCGGGCGCTCGCGGCGGCGAGCATCGAAGCATACCGCAGCCGAATGCAGGTTCTCGCCAAATTGTCGCCGCTGGAAATCTGGCACAACAGGATCGACTTGGCGTGGGAGATCGAGCGCATCGAGGACCGCTCGCTCAGGCAAAAGCTTTCCGCCATCGTTTCCAAGGTCGCCGGACATCTTGAAGAGGACGACAATTTCCCGCACCTGGTGAAGGGCAAACAGGCGCGCATCGAAGATCGCCCGCCGCTGATTTATCATTTCACGGGAAAGAGGAATCCGCGCTACCGGGTCGATGAGAAGCGCGTGTTTGCCTCGTACCAGGACGGTCTTGCACCGGAGCGGCGCTGTCTCATCGAGCGCTACGCGCTCAAGGACGTCGCCTTCAAAGTCGTCGGGGTCGGCAGCGTCGGTACCTTTTGCGCCATCGGCCTGTTCATGAGCGGCGACGGCGCTCCGTTGTTCCTGCAGATCAAAGAAGCGGGAAAATCCGTGCTCGAGTGCCTGGGGCCGAAGTTCAATGCGCACCCCGGCCGGCGGGTGGTGGAAGGTCAACGCGTCATGCAGACGGCAAGCGACGTCTTCCTGGGTTGGACGCAAGATCAAGGGTCGGGACGATATTTCTACGTGCGGCAACTAAAGAACCGGCACCTTGGGACGGTCAGCGAGCTGGTGGAAGGGCAGGCGCTGGGCAGCTACGCGCGGCTGTGCGGACGCACGCTGGCGCGCGCCCATGCGCGCTCGGCAGATCCCGCCGTGCTCGCGGGATACATGGGCAAGACCGGCGTCATGGACGATGCGCTCGCGTCGTTCGCCATGGCCTACGCGCAGCGCACCCAACGCGACTACGACCGGCTCGTTGCGGCGAGGCATCCGGCCAGCAAGGTGCGTTGAGACTTTGCCGTTACGTCGGCCGCGGGGCGTCGCCCGTGCCCGCCTGCGTTCCGATGCCGAGATGGATTTCCTGCACCTGCTCGTTCTTTTTCGATCGGCTCCCTTGCACTCGAGCACGGTGCGGCCGGTTTCCAGCACGTAGGCGTACTCAAATTTTTGGAAGTGTAACCTATCTCACGCTTGCCCCGCCGACGGCAGGTTAGAAAACTGCCAAATATTCTCGCGTCCTCGGAATCCAGCAAGGCCGCGTCCAACTAGCTTCGATGCCGAACAGGGCGCTGCGATTCGAAGCAGCTCCCATGGAACCTTGGGGTTTGCATGGCCGCCAGACAATCCGGCCTGTTTTTGGGGCTGTCGGTCAATGCTCTGTCGCGTGCGATGGGCTGGGTGCCCACCGCCGAACTGACAGAGGCCGAATCGGCATCCACGCTCTTTCGATTCTTCCGGTCCCAGCACGTCAGAGATCTGAAGCTGATCTTTGCAGCTGCGCTATTTGTGTTTTTGACCCACCTTTCCATTGTGCTGCTCGTGGGAATTGGAGAGGCGGTACACTCATTCTTCGTGCCGCCAAAAGAGCTGGACTTCCCGCTCGGCTTCTTCTTCCCGCAAGCAGGCCCCCCGCCAAGCTTCGAGAATAGGCTATTCACGGCGCTGTCAGCATTTTTTTCGTTTACGATCAAATATATCGGCCCCGGCATCCCGATCTACGGCGCCATCATTGGGTGGGCCTATCTGTCTGCCTCTGCAAGGTTGGGCGTCGTTGACCTGTTTGCGTCCGAGATCAGTACGCTGTGTCGCGTCGGAACAATCTTCGATATCGGAAAGCACTACGTCGATGCTTACGCTGCCCCTGAAAAGCACTCTGGTTCCAGCAAGTTCGTATCGGAGGAACAATATTTCCCGGTCTTCCAAAACAATTCGCGAGACCTGCAGGTCCTCGAGGCCACGGTCGTCAACTATATTGCGGAATTTTACAGTTACATGAAGGCGATGCGCGATGCGATGCGCAGGGTGGCCGAGACCACGCCGCCAACACCCGGAGCGCCTTCCGTCCCGGCGCGGGATCGGAAGAGCGAGCCCGATCCGTGGCACGCGGCCGTGGTCAATGTGATCTACCTTGTGTACCTAGCCTACGAGAGTGCGCGCAAGGCGGCCAAGGAACTGATCGAGTTCCAGCCGGCCCACGCCGAGCGATCCATCGTGATCCTCCTGACCGAGCTGAAGTGCTACTCTTTCCTGCGCGAACACTTTGACCCTAGCGACATCCGTTGCCGCCGTCTCCAACTCCGCGCGGCGGACTACAAGCAAGAAGTGCCTGAGACCTATCGCAAGGTGATGTCACCCGGGCTGGATGAGAAAGATTGGCTTCAGGCCAGAGAATTAATTCCAGAATTGAAGATGCGATACAAAGAGGCGCTTGGTGAAGACCTGGTATAGCTCGCCGAAAAGAATACGCAGACTTCTGCAATTCGGGCGTTGGCGGGACCGGCCAAAACAGAACAGAACCCGGGTCACCTAATTCCCAGATAGATTTCCTGCACCTGCTCGTTCTTTTCCAGATCGGCCCCTTGGCCCTCGAGCACGGTGCGGCCGGTTTGCAGCACGTAGGCGTAATCGGCGATGTCGAGCGCCAGCGGGATCGACTGCTCGGCGAGCAACAAAGTCAGCCCCTCTTTGTGCAGCCGGTCGAGGGTTTCATAAAGCGCTTCGACCACGCTTGGCGCGAGCCCGAGGCTCGGCTCGTCGAGCATCAACAGCCGCGGCTCGCTCATAAGCGCGCGGCCAAGCGCCAACATCTGCCGCTCGCCGCCCGACAGCGTGCCGGCAAGTTGATGGCGGCGCTCGGTGAGGCGAGGAAACAGCGCGTAGACGCGCTCGAACAGCGCCGCCATGCGCGACTTGTCGGCGAGCACGACGGCGCCGAGGCGCAGATTCTGCTCCACCGTCTGCGACACGAACAGGCGCCAACCTTCCGGCGAGAGCGCAAGGCCCTTGGCGACGATAGCATAGGCCGGCTGTCGCGTGATCGTCTCGCCGCGCCATTCGATCGATCCGCCGCTCGGCTGCACGAGACCGGCGATAGCGTTGAGCGTCGTGGTCTTGCCGGAGCCGTTGGAGCCGAGCAGGGCGACGATGCTTCCCTCTGCGACCCGAAGCGAGACGTCGGAAACGCCGATGAGGTCGCCGTAGTGCACCTTCAGATGCGAGACGCGCAACTCGGTCACGGCGTTTCTCTTCGCCGCCGGTGGCCGCGGCCCAGATAGGCCTCGATGACCGCCTCGTTTGCGACGATTTCGCGGGGCTTGCCGTGGGCGATCACGTGACCCTGGTTGAACACCAGCACGCGCTCGGCCAGCGTCATGATCACTTCCATGATGTGCTCGACGATCACGAGCGTTATTCCCAGTTCGTGAATCCGGCGCACCAGCGCGATCGCCTGCTGCAACTCGCTCGGGGTGAGGCCCGCGAGCGCTTCATCGAGCAGCATCAGCCGCGGACCGGTTGCGAGCACGCGGGCGATCTCGAGTCGCTTGCGTCCGGGCGTGCCCAGCGAACGGGCGCGTTGCCCGCTCTGGCGCGCGAGCCCGGTCATTTCGACGATCCGCAGCGCGGTTTCCCGCGCGGCGCCGCGATGGTGATGGCGGAGAAAGGCGCCGACCATCACGTTCTCGAGCACGGTCATATCCTCGAAGGTCGCCGGCACTTGGAACGTGCGGCCGATGCCGGCGCGTGCGTGCGCCTCAGCCGAGGAGCGGGTCACGTCGATACCGTCGAACAGAACGCGTCCCGTGGTCGGGACCGTATCGCCGACGAGGCAATTGAAGAAGGTCGACTTGCCGGCGCCGTTGGGGCCGATCAGGCCGATGATTTCTCCTTCGGCGACGGCGAGATCGGCGCCGCGCACCGCCAGGAAACTGCCGAACGCCTTAGAGATGTTCTGCGCGCTAAGCAGCATGCGAACGCCTCATCAGGCGGGGCGCCACGCGCTGCCACCATTCGTGCATGCCGCCGGGCTCGTACCGCGCGAGCAGGACGATGATGCCGCCATAGAGGATATAGGTCAGTCCCGAGCCGCCGCCGCCGAACCAGGTATTGGTCGCCGTCTGCAGCGGCACCAGGAGGAGTGCGCCGATCAGCGGCCCGAACAACGTGCCCGCGCCGCCCAAGGCGGCGACGATCACCATCTGCACGGAAACCAGGATACCGAAGCCGCTCTCCGGATCGATGAAGCCGGTCTTGATCGAATAAAGCGAGCCCGCAACCGAGGTGAAGACCGCGCTCAGCATCAGCGCTTTAAGCTTCGTCGCCCGTACCGGCACGCCGAGGCTGCGCGCGGCGCGCTCGCCGGCCTTGATCGCGCGCAGATAATAGCCGAAGCGGCTGCGTTCGACCTCGAACGTCGTGTAGAGCACGACCGCCAGCACGGCGAGAAAGATGTAGTAGTACGGCAGCTCGCTGCGGAAGGTGAGGTCCCACCAGGCGCGCCCCACCGCCGGTCCCTGCAAGCCGATCGCGGCGCCGACGAGGTCCCAGGTGCCGACGAAGATGCGGATCAGTTCGGCGACCGCGATCGTCGCCATGCTGAAGTAATGCCCCTGCAGGCGAAAGGTCGGCATGCCGATCGCCACTGCGAGACAAAGACTGACGAGCATGCCGGCGGGAACGCCCGCGACCGGCGGCAAGCCCCACAAATGATAAAACAGCAGCGGTGTGTAGGCGCCGACGCCGAAGAACATGCTGTGGCCGACCGACACCTGGCCGGCATAGCCGCCGACGATGTTCCACGCCGACGCCGAAATCGCCGCGAGCAGAAAGGCAACGCCGATATCGCGCGCGAAGGCGCCCGAGAAAAGGATCGGGAACAGCAGCAGCGCCGCCGCGAGCAGAACGATACGCACGCGCGGGGACAAAATACTTTTCACGCTTTCCCCATCATACCTTGCGGCCGCAGCCACAACAGCGCGACGAACAGGCCGTAGACGACGATGTCTTTATAGATGGCGCCAAGCCAGAACGCGGACGCACCCTGGATCAAGCCGATGATCAGGCCGGCATAGAGCGAGCCGAGCACGCTGCCAAAACCGCCGAGCGCCACCACGACGAAAGCGATCAGGCCAAAAGTTTCGCCGACCGACGGCGACCACGGATAGGCAGTCGCCATCAAGGCGCCGGCGATGCCGGCGGCGCCCGCGGAGAGGCCCCAGGCCAGCGCCTGCATGCGGTCGGGCCGTATCCCCATCAGCATCGCCGCGGTGCGGTCTTCGGCGACCGCGAGCAGCTTGCTGCCGACCGTGGTGCGGGTGAGCAGAAGATGCAGCGCGATGGTCAGCGTGATGGCGACGA
>Ga0210402_10006140_pt1 | contig 10664 bp, 10 predicted proteins | sample IncBWC7MmetaG_FD_161055 | JGI IMG/M metagenome (GOLD analysis project Ga0210402, IMG submission 161055) | Forest soil microbial communities from Barre Woods Harvard Forest LTER site, Petersham, Massachusetts, United States - Inc-BW-C-7-M | ecosystem: Environmental > Terrestrial > Soil >... | reverse complement strand
GTCGAGCCCGACTGCAGCAATCAGTCACCGGGAAGCCAGCCACTTATAATAAAGGTTTTGCAGCCTGGGACTGATGATCTCTTTGGCACAGGATTCACAATCCGCCCGACGATCCGGAAATTCGCAACCGGATTCTGTCCCGGGCGGATCTGCCATGGACAAAGCCCAACTGGATGAACGCTATTCAAGGCAAATCTTGTTTCGCGGCATCGGCTCAAAAGGGCAGAGAAAACTTGCAAACGCGCGGGTTGCAATGGTCGGATGCGGAGCCACTGGCTCTGCCCTGGCCGGGCTACTAGCCCGCGCCGGCGTAGGCACCCTTCGCATCATCGACCGCGATTACGTCGAACCCAGCAACCTGCAGCGCCAGTCGCTCTTTGATGAGAAGGACGCGGCGGAGTCTCTGCCCAAGGCCATCGCTGCCACCCGTAAGATCGCCGCCTTCAATTCCGAGATCCGGCTTGAACCGAAGGTTGAAGATTTGGTTCCTGCAAATATTGAAGTCTTGCTTGAAGGAATGTCGCTGATCCTCGACGGGACCGACAACTTCGAAACTCGCTACCTGATCAACGACTATGCCGTGGACCGCTCGCTTCCCTGGATCTATTTGGCTGCGGTTGGAAGCTATGCCGTCACCCTCAATATCGTGCCGAAACAAACGGCCTGCCTGGCGTGCATTTTCCCCGACTCGCCTCGCGGCATGGTCGAGACCTGCGAAACTTCCGGCATCCTCAACTCAGCAGTGAACCTGGTGGCGTCCATCGCCGCGACCGAGGCACTCAAATTTCTCATCGGAGGTCCGAGCTCTCCGCAGCTGCGGCGAACCTTGCTTTCGTTCGATGTCTGGAACAACGAACACGCAGAAATCTCAGCCGCTAATCCGCGACCCGGCTGCCGGGCTTGTGGCGAACGCGACTTCATTCATCTCGCCGGCGAAGGCCGCCCGCACATCACCTTGTGCGGCAGGAATTCCGTGCAAATCCATGAGCGCCAACGCCCCATCGACTTCGTCGAGATGGACCGCCGCCTCCAGCCTCACGGCATCGTCCGGCACAACGATTTCGTCCTGAAATTCTGGCGCGAGCCCTACGAGATGACCCTGTTCCCCGACGGCCGCGCCATCATTAAGGGCACCGCCGACACGGCCGTGGCACGAAGTCTGTATGCCAGATATGTAGGAAGCTGAGACAGAGATTTTCATGGGTGCGAGAATCGCAAACGAACCGCTGATCCCCCCGACCGTTGGTCCCCAACTGTAAGAGTCGATCTCCACGATCGCCGAGTTTATGTACCCACTCCAGTCAGAGTCACCCTCTGCGGGCTGCCCGCGGCATTGTCCTTGATGGACAAGGTACCGCTCGGTGTCCCCCGGGGCCGACGGCGTGAACTTCACCGTGATCGTCGAGCTCTGGTTCGACGCCAGGCGGGCGGCGCAATTGTTGGTTTGGCTATAGCTGCCTGTGGTGGTGATGCCCGCAATCTGAGCGCGCCCAGACCTCGATTGGTAAGCCTCACCGCCTGGCCGGCGCTCGTCGTGCCCACTGCGAGATCGGGCCTGCCGTCCCGGTTGAAGTCTGCCACCCCGACCGCAATCGCTGTTTCCCGTAGCTGGGGGCAGCTACGTACGTCCCGGCGAAACCAGGAATCGCACAAGATAAGGACTACCCATAGCGCAACTGCAACCAACCAGAATCGAGACCTGATGGTCTCCATGACAATCGCTTCAGCGGCAACTGTATTCCCAGGGCAAGTTTCCGCAGCAGCTTCTGGGCGACCCGGGATGCTCCCTCAAGATGAACAAAGTTGCATGGAATTGAAGACCGAGACCGGCAACCCCCCAGATGTCAAAATCATGACATTGCGGCAACAACTCCGCCGACGATGTATGCGATAACTTCTGTCGGTTGGCTGGAAGTAGCTGGAAGCCGGCAGCTAGGAGCTGGAAGCTCAGTTCTGCTACTCTTCTCCGTTCGTCATACCCGGAGCCCAACCTGCTCGGAAAAGAGCAATGATGCCAGACACCGTGCGTCCACAGCCGTCGGCTCTCTATCGGTGGTCGGTTCTCATCTTCATCAGTTTGGCGATGGGAGGGAATTACTACATCTATGACAGCATCAACCCTCTGGAACGAATCTTCATCGACAACCTGGGATTCTCAGCCACTCAATTTGGCTGGTTGAACGCCAGCTACAGCGTCGCCGCGGTAGCGACGTTGCTGATTGGCGGTATCATCATCGACCGGATTGGGACCAAGAAGGCGATTACGGTGTTCGCCCTCCTCTGTCTGACGGGGGCCGCTTTGACCGCGGCGCGGGGAAGGGCGCCGGTGATGATCGCCGGGAGAACGGTCCTGGGCCTGGGAGCGGAGTCGATGATCGTCGCGGTCACCACCGCTCTGGCAAAGTGGTTCAAGGGCAAGGAACTTAGCTTCGCATTCGGGATCAATCTCACGATCGCGCGCCTGGCGTCGGTGGCCGCTGACAATTCACCCACGTGGGCGAACCGCGTGTTCTACCCCCAGGGACCGGCGGGTCCGGCGAGCTGGCAAGGACCTTTGCTGCTGGCGGTTGGGGCGGGAGTCATGAGCCTGGCCACCGCACTGATCTACTGGGGTCTGGAAACCCGAGCCGAATCTGCCTACGAACTCGGCAAGGCTGGAGCGGTCGACAAGCTCGAGTTCAAGGGAATCTTTCGCTTCGACATCTCGTACTGGCTGGTGGTCGGCTTGTGCTTCACGTTCTACTCGGCAATTTTTCCGTTTCGCACCTTCGCGATCGACTTCTTCACCAATAAGATCCTTGCCACCCATGGCGGAATAGCGGCGATGGAAGGCGCTAAGGTCCACGCTCTCGAGCAGGCGGGCCGGCTCAACAGCTTGCTTCCTCTGGCCGCGATGATCGCCACCCCGCTGTTCGGACTGCTGGTCGATCGGACAGGCAAGCGTGCTTGGTTCATGATGTTTGGCTCTCTGCTGCTGATGCCTGTGTATTTGATGATGGCCTACAGCAACATCTCCTTATACGTACCGGTCGCGTTAATGGGAATTGCGTTTTCTTTGATTCCAGCAGTGATGTGGCCATCGGTGGCCTACATCGTCGACGAGTCCCGCCTAGGCACGGCCTATGCGCTCATGACCCTGATCCAGCAGATCGGATTCTTCATCATGAATCTCCTGATCGGACAGGCCAATGACTTCGCCGGCGCGGGCTTACAGAATCCCAATGGGTATGCTCTGGGATTGTGGATTTTTTCGATCCTCGGGTTCGTTGGAATGGCCCTTGCGATTTTGCTTCGCATCCGCGAGACCGGCCCCCACGGACACGGACTGGAGACGATTACCACTGGCCGCAAATGACGCTTGCCGGCATCCGAGAATGTACCAATTTATGAAGATCGCAACTCCAAATTTGGAATCGGGTTTGTGGCTTGTAAAGCAGCACTGTTCAACCTTGAGTAAGCAAAGGATTTTCGCAGTTCCAGCATCCTAATGCGGAATCCCAAGTTCGGTAGAAATGCTCTAATATTCAGAATACAGAAATTACCTTAGTTCCGCGGCGAAAGCCCGCAAGCCATACAACGCAAAGATAGTTAGCCGCATCTCACGGGGTGCGGCCGGAAAAGCAACTTGACCGACCCCGAACAGCGACAAAGCAAGGACAAAGACTCGAACGAGGCCGAGCTCATCGAGCGAGCCAAGCAAGGGGACGCGCAGGCGTTCCAGGCTCTCTACGACAAGCACAAGCGGCGCGTGTACTCGCTTTGCCTGCGCATGACCGCGAACACTGCCGAAGCCGAAGATTTGACCCAGGAAGCGTTCCTGCAGCTGTACCGTAAGATTGGAACGTTTCGCGGCGAATCGGCATTTTCAACCTGGCTGCACCGCTTGTCCGTGAACGTGGTGCTGATGCAGCTGAGAAAAAAGAGCCTTCCGGTCGTCTCCCTCGAGGAGACTACGCAAGGCGGCGAAGAAGATACTCCGAAGAAAGACTTTGGGGCAGAAGATTTGGCGTTGGCCGGATCGATTGACCGGTTGCAACTGCAGAAGGCAGTGGACGATCTCCCTCCCGGCTACAGAACGATTTTTGTTCTTCACGACGTTGAAGGTTACGAACATAATGAAATTGCAACCATCGTCGGTTGTTCAATCGGTAACAGCAAGTCGCAACTGCACAAAGCACGGATGAAGCTGCGCGATCTGCTCAAGATGAGTCGAGCCGAAAAGGCCGATAAATCCTGAGCCTCGCGAGCCGAGCAGCAAACGAAGCGGAAAGTCAGATCAGTACAAGTGATCCGGCGCAGACTGGACACGGGCAGTAACCTTGGCAGAGGCGCAACACTGCAAGCTGCTGTGGATTGGCATTACACTGATTCAGCAGAAGCTTGGGGAGAGCGGTATGAATTGCGTTGAATTGCAAGCGAGCCTGGCGGAGATCGAAGACGCCAAGAGTACGGAACAGTGGAATCATCTCCGGAGCTGCCCGGAGTGCTCCGCTCTGGTCGCGGAATTGGATCTCATTATTTCCGCGGCAACGGACCTGCGTGCCGCGGAGGAACCCAGTCCCCGCGTCTGGAATTCCATCGAAATTGCGTTACGCCAGGAGGGACTGATTCGCCCTCAGCGGTCAAACGGTTCTCTGCTGCCTTCCCTCAGTAGCCGTTGGGCATGGGCGCGCTGGCTAGCCCCCGCCGCCGCAGTCCTGCTGCTCACCTTGGGCATCTATGTTCGCCAGCACTCTCCGGCTGAGCCAGTCGCCCGCGACATCGCGCCAGTGACGGAACCTTCTGATGCGGCGATTGCCGGACTGAACGACGCCGACCTGTTGCAGGAAGTCGCCCAACTGACGCCCGCCATGCAGGCGCAGTACGCCGACAACCTCCGGCACGTGAACGAATACATTCAAGACGCCAAGGGCGTGGTCGCCGCCAATCCGAACGACGAGGAAGCGCGCCGCTCGCTGATGGAGGCTTATCAGGAAAAGGCCATGCTTTTCGACTTGGCGATGGATCGGTCTTTGCCATAAAGTAACAGTTCTTAACCCGCCAGCCCGGGCGCTGCGCGGACCGACGGGGCATTCGAGGAATCATTTATGAGCGGGCGCACACTGCAACTTGTAGCCCTCGGCGCGATGCTGGCCGGGACACTGGTCGCCGAGACCCACAAGGACTATCGCTTCAATGTCGGGCCCAAGGCCGGAGTCTCCGTCAACAATCCTTATGGATCAATCTCCGTCAAGCCATCGTCGGGAAACGTCGTCGTGATCAACGCCGTGCTCGCTTCCGATAAAGTCGAAGTCGACAACAACTTGGTCGGCAACCGGGTTGAGATCCAGTCTCACCTGCTGCCGGGTGCGGATGCGCAATCCGGCCGCGTGGACTATGAAATCCTGGTGCCCGCCGACGCCAGCATTACGCTGCACTCCACTACCGGCCCGCTGCGCGCCGAGCGGCTTCATGGTGATGTAACTCTGGAAGGCGCCGCTGCGGTCGTGGATATCCGCGACATCACGGGCGGCCACGTCCACGTGAAAACTCTCAACGGGCCCGTCACTCTCAGCAATATTCAGGACGGCCACGTGGAAGTTGATTCCTTGAGCGGCGAAGTCACCCTCAATGGCGTGACCGGCCCCCTCGTACAAGTGATTTCGACCAGTGGCAGCATCAACTACATTGGCGACTTTGGCGACCGGGGCGAGTACCGCCTCACCAGCCACAGCGGCGACATCGAAGCGACCGTTCCGGACTCCACCTCGGCCGACGTCAGCGCCCGCTCCGTGCGCGGCGAAGTGCACGACGATATTCCTCTCCAACCCAAAACGCACACCTGGTTCGTCATCAAAGAAGGAAGTGCCTTCTGGGGTACCATGGGCCGGGCCGCCGTATCCTCGACGGTGGTGCTGCGCAGCTTCAGTGGTAAAATCCACCTCAGAAAACGCACCTCTAAATAACCCTTCAGCTCCTGGCCTTAGAGACGTCGCTTGCCACGTCGCTATGTCCGCATGCACACTGAAGGAGCCGGTTGTAAGCGAACGTTTGAAGCAGAGTTCTGGCAAAACCGGGAAGAGCCGCCGCACCCGTGTGCGGCCCGAACCGCCGGTTGCGTTGGCCGCCACTCTTCGCGGCGACTCTGTTTTCCTAGCGGGCTTCATGGGCGCCGGGAAAAGCAGTGTGGGCCGCGCCCTCGGGCGGCGGCTGAATTGGATCTTTGAAGATCTCGACGACCGCATTGAGGCTCGCGAACGACGCACCGTGGCGGAAATTTTTCGCAACTCGGGAGAGTTGGAATTCCGGCGCGCCGAACACGCGGCCTTGCAGCAGGTGCTCCGGGAACTGGAGAGCGGTTGCGCACGAATCGTGGCTCTGGGAGGCGGCGCCTTTGTCGGGAGCGAAAATGCGGCCCTGCTGAAGGCTTCCAGCGTGCCCACGGTTTTTCTCGATGCTCCGGTGGAAGAATTGTGGGAGCGCTGCTGCGCGCAGGCACGCCAAAGCGGGGTAGAACGTCCGTTGCTCCGCAGCATGGAGCAATTTCGCAAGCTCTATGAAACTCGGCGCAGAAACTATTCGCAAGCGTCTCTGAAGATTCAAACGGGCGGTCGCGACCTAGACACGATCGTGGACGAGATTGCCGAGACGCTGGGTCTGAAAAAAATCGCGCTACGTACCGAACAAGGAGAAGTCGAGTGAAGTTCGAGACATCCACGCGCCATGCTCTGGCCCTTATTCTCGGGTTTTCCTTTGCGGCCGTTGCCGGTGCGCACGCGGGCGACAAAAAGGAGAAAACGAAAACTCCAGCCATCCTGGCAGTCGACTCCGGGTCGTTCGGCATCTTCGTCAAGGGCCAACGCGTCGCCACTGAGACCTTCAACATTGAGCAACAAGGCGGAAATAGCGTCATCAAATCGCAACTCAAGGAAACCTCCGCCGACGATTCTGCCAGCCAGAAGTCCGATCTGGAAATGACTTCCAATGGCGCGCTGTTGCGCTACGAATGGAGCCAGTCCTCCGGTGGCTCCCTCGCCGTGTTTCCCGACAACGACTTCCTGAAGGAGCGGATCCTCAGTTCTCCCTCCTCCAAGCCCGCAGAGCAGGCTTTCCTGTTGCCCGGCACCTCCCCGATTCTCGACAACAATTTCTTCGTGCACCGGGAAGTTCTGGCATGGAGATATCTCGCGGTCGCGCCCTGCAAGGACGAGAACGGCCATCGGCATTGCGAATCCGCCGACTTTGGCACGCTCGTACCTCAGGACCGCACTTCGATGAGCGTCCGCATGGAGCTTGTGGGCAAAGAGAAAGTCGCAATTCACGGCGCCGAGCGGGAACTTCTGCGATTGAACCTTCATGGCGACCAGTTCGAGTGGATCCTGTGGGTAGACGAGAACGACCATTTCAAGCTGATACGGGTGTCGATTCCTGCCAATAACACCGAGGTCGTGCGGGACTAGAGCTGTGTCTGCCCGGTGGCAGAATTGAGATCGCCCTGGAAAACCTATTGCTGCTGACTGACTCACGTACGGCGCGGGCTCTGGTCACGGTGCTGCTCTTCGCGCTGGTGCTCGGATTTCTCTACGTAGCGCGCGCCACCCTCATCGCCTTCCTGTTCGCCATTTTCTTTGCCTACCTGATGAGCCCTCTGGTAAATCGCCTCGAAGGGGTTTTGCGCGGGCGCGTGCGGGCCATCGCCGTTATTTACAGTCTGCTGATCGTGCTGGTCGTGCTGTTCTTCGTGGTGGTGGGCCCGAAGGTGACGCGCGAGGGCGCGAAGCTCGGACAGGCCCTTCCCGCCCTTCTCACCCAACTCAGCTCCGGTCAAATCGCACAGCAACTCGGCTCCGAACACGGCTGGAACACGAAGACGACCGAATTGGCGCAATCCTTTCTGGTCAGCCACAGCGACGAAATTACCCAACTGGCGCAGCGCGTCGGCTTGCGCGTGGCCGACGTCGCCAAACAGGCTTGGCTGTTCTTCGTCGTACCGCTTTTGTCCATCTTCTTTTTGAAGGATGGCCGCAACTTCAGTGACTTCCTTCTGTCCGCCATCCAATCCCGGCCGCAGCGTGAGTTTCTGGAAAACGTGCTCAACGATCTCAACCAGATGCTGGCCCACTTCATTCGCGCACAACTGACCCTGGCCGCGCTGACCCTGCTCATGTACTCCGCGGTTCTCGGTATCCTGCGAGTTCCCTACGCTCTGGTGTTAGGCACCATGGGCGGAGTGCTCGAGTTCGTTCCCGTGGTCGGGCCGCTGGCCGCCGCCCTCGTCATCATGGGCGTGGCCCTGCTCATGAGCTACAAACACTGGTTGATCCTGGTGATTTTTCTCGGCCTCTGGCGCCTCCTCCAGGACTACGTCTCCTCGCCCCGCATCATGGGCGAGAGCATGGAACTGCATCCTCTGGCCGCGATCTTTGGCGTCATGGCCGGAGGTGAAGTCGCCGGCATCCTCGGCGTTTATCTTTCCATCCCCGTGATGGCCAGCCTGCGCATCGTTTTCCGCCGCTGGCGCCTCTACGCCGAAAAGAAAAAGTTCGGTCCCCTCACCGAATTTCCCCTCCGCAGCCAGGAAATTCACCGCCCGTAGCCATTCACGTAGCGCCGGCGTCTCGGGGCGTCTCGCCCGCGAAGCGTGGCCGGATCATCTCCACCCCCTGGGCCCCAGCCGCGAAGCGGCGGCATGAAAAAGCCCAGCACGGTAGCGCCGGGCGAGTGTCGAGAGTATCTGAGCCAGTCCGAACTTCTGCGGAAGGGGGCCTCCTTTCGCTGCTTGCGCAACTCGGCGGCCAGGTCGGAACCTAGCCTTGTCATGAGCAACTGGTGTTGTCATTCCGCCCCCGAGCGAATGCGAGGGGTGGAGAAAAATCTGCTTTTCCTCGTCTGTTATAGAATTCCAACTATCCTATGAAGCGCAAAATTCCTGTTGGTATCCTGGGCGCCACCGGCGTCGTTGGGCAAAGATTTATTCAGATGCTCGAACACCACCCGTGGTTCGAGGTGGCGTGGCTGGCCGCTTCCGACCGTTCTGAAGGCAAGCTCTACTCCGACGCGGCTCGCTGGCGCCTCAAGACCCCCCTTCCCTCGGCCGCCGCCGGAATGGCCGTTTCCCCGGCTACTCCCGAAGGCGCTCCGAAAATTATTTTCGCCGCCCTCGACGCCTCCATCGCCGCCGAGCTCGAGCCCCGTTTTGCCGAAGCCGGCTGCGCCGTGGTCTCGAACTCAAGCGCACTCCGCATGCAGGAGGACGTTCCCCTCGTCATCCCTGAAGTCAACGGCGGACACATCAAGCTGATCGACGTCCAATCATGGCGCAAAAGATCCGGAGGCTACGTCGTCACCAATCCCAACTGCTCCGCCATCGGCCTGGTGCTCGCTCTCGCTCCGCTTCACCAGCAGTTCGGTCTCGAGACCGTCATGGCCGTCACCATGCAGGCCGTCAGCGGCGCGGGATACCCCGGTGTACCCTCGCTCGACATCCTTGGCAATGTCATTCCCTACATCCGTAACGAAGAAGAAAAAATGGAAGAGGAGACGAAGAAACTGCTCGGCCAGCTCAACGGCTCGAAAGTGATCCCCGGCGCCTTCTCCATGAGCGCGCAATGCAACCGCGTCGCCGTCGAAGACGGACACACCGAATCGATCTTCATCCGTCTGAAGAAAAAAGCTAAGGCGCAGGAGATTATCGCCGCCTGGAACAACTATCGCAGCGAGCCCCAGGAACTGCAATTACCCAGCGCTCCGGAGCGCCCCGTCGTCTATCTCGAGGGTTCCGACCGTCCGCAGCCTCGTTTCGACGTCGACTTGGGCGCCGGAATGAGCACTGCCGTCGGACGTCTTCGTCCCTGCGGCGTGCTCGACTGGAAATTTACCGTGCTCTCCCACAACACCATACGCGGAGCCGCCGGAGCCGCCGTCCTCAACGCCGAGTTGCTCAAGGCAAAAGGCTACCTCGGCATGGAAAAAGAGGGATGAAGAGCCGCCATGCCTTTACAGTAGCGCCGCCGTCCCGGCGGCTGTCGCGGGGGCGTGACGGCCGCGCACGTTGCACCTCCGATTCGCTGCGCCTTACCATCGCGCTGCGCGAAGACTCAGATTTTGGGTGGTGCAAAGACTTTGGGCGGCGCATGAGTTTTGTTTGCCGCACGCTCGAGCGGCCCACCTGTCTTGGGTGGTACAGAGTTTCTAGGTGGCTCAAAGACTCTGGGCTCTCCGGCGTTTTTGGGTGGCGCAGGGCTTTCCGCGCTGCGATCAGACATCCCCTTTTCCTGAGGGCTTTAGCCCCTGAGGGACCTACAACCAACGCAAGGAAGTCCCGCCCATGATCGTCATGAAGTTCGGCGGGACTTCCGTCGAAGACGCCAAGGCCATCGACCGCGTCGCTGCGATTGTCGAAGGACGCCTCCCGCAGAAGCCTGTCGTCGTCGTCAGCGCCATGGCGAAAGTCACCGACACGCTGCTCACCATGGCTCGCGCCGCCGGCGAAGGCGAGCGGAAGACCGCGCTCAAACTCTGCCGCTCGCTCCAGGAACGCCACTACAACACTGCCAGTGAATTGCTGGGCACCGCACTTTTCACCGAATTCCATTCCGAACTGGGCGCCGACTTCGAGGCGCTCGACGAACTCCTGCGCGGTATTTCCGCCGTCGGCGAAGTCACTCCCCGCACCACCGACCATG
>Ga0210402_10006139_pt1 | contig 10664 bp, 5 predicted proteins | sample IncBWC7MmetaG_FD_161055 | JGI IMG/M metagenome (GOLD analysis project Ga0210402, IMG submission 161055) | Forest soil microbial communities from Barre Woods Harvard Forest LTER site, Petersham, Massachusetts, United States - Inc-BW-C-7-M | ecosystem: Environmental > Terrestrial > Soil >... | reverse complement strand
CACTGTGCACGCTCATCACTCTCTTCGACGACGTCACAGAAGTGCTGAACATGCCACTGGTTTTTACCGTGGCACTGTATGTGCCGAAGATGGAGAACGGTATTTATTTGATGGCGCATGATGACGACGCGCTACACACGCGGGAAAAATCGTTGATGCAGGGGATACTGAATCGCGACGATCTACCGCAAGTTCGCACTATGGTTGCGAAGATCTCGAAAAACTTACTCGACGCCGCCAATGGTCACATGGAGGCAATCAACGGCTACTGCCGCATGGTTCCTGCGACGCTGGTGCAGGACTACTTCGGACTAACCGGAGTCGACAAGAAGGATCTGATCGAGTGGTCGTATTGCAATCAGGCCGACACTTTTTACAATCAGCCGTTCGACCTAATCTCGGACCAACAACGCAAAGAGATTTCGGATCGTCACAACCAAGCAGGTCAGCAACTCAGCATATACATTGCCGAACTCATTCTCAGACGCCTCGTGGTGGTCAAGGCGGAACAGGGCGAGCACCTCTTGTTAGCTCCGTGGTATCTGTTGCGCGCGCTGGTGCGCAAGCTGATGGGCAGGAAGGACAACCGGTTGACGGACGACGTCGTCACCCGCATGGTACGCACGGCATATCCGGGAGCGGTGGATTTCGACATCAAGCGGCTTGGAATCAATGCGGGCGGACTGTTGATAGGCGCCATTGAGACTACTTCTCAAGCGGTCGCGCAGGTGATCCAGTACCTGCTGAATGATCCCGCATGGCTTCCTAAGGCAAGAAGCGCCGCGCAGAACAACGATCCTACCGAATTCGACGGCATCGTATGGGAGGCTCTCCGTTTCGTTCCAATTTCTGCTTTCCTGTTTCGCCAGACCGCGAGCGACTACATCGTAGCCAAGGGCACCAATCACGCGACCACGATCAAGGCTGGAACGTATATTCTCCCCGTTACGCAATCGGCAATGTTCGACCCGAAGTCGTTTGAAGATCCAGACAGTTTCACCCCAAAGCGTAACTGGTATCACTATTTTCATTTCGGTTTCGGCAGTCACGAGTGCCTGGGAAAATACGTCGGCATGGTCATGATTCCGGAAATGGTGCGCCAGGTTATGCTTCGGCCCGGCATCAAAGCGAACGGGGGGATCGACTATCAAGGCGGACATTTACCGCAGGCGTACGACCTTTCCTGGGACTGACGCTGCAAGACAACGATCGTCCTACCGAATGCCGCCGAAGCGTCGAATATGGCAGTCGATACCGATGGTTTCGGGACTTGTGGGTACGATCCTCGGGGCGACACTCCTGAATCATAGTTAGCATCCCCCCGAGCTCATGTTGCGCGGATTTCGGATGATTCGGGGGGACGACTGTGAGCATGGACGAGTGCAGCTAACGCGACGGCGAGCAGCACAACCATCCTTCGCATCGTGGGGCCGCCCTTCAGCATGCACAATTCTGCCGCAAGGGGGACCCTTCCAAAAGGGAACTGTTCTCAAGCCAATCCTGCGATCTTTTCATTGGAGAAGGTAGGCACGGTGAGGCCAACCTTCCCGCAGGGGAACGTCTCAGATGTTTCGCCTTTCATCAGAACAGTTTAGGCTGTGGAGGAGCGTTGCAGACGCAACGACGGCATTTTTGAATTCCGGAGAAATATCGATGGCCGGCACAACTGAAGTCTCGACGCCGCTTTCACCCGAAGAACTGAGAAACACGGATGCCTACTGGCGCGCCTGCAATTATTTGTCGGTAGGCATGATTTATCTGCGCGCGAATCCTCTTCTGCGCGAACCGCTGAAACCTGAGCACATCAAGAATCGGCTCCTTGGTCACTGGGGATCGGATCCAGGCCAATCTTTGATTTGGGTGCACCTGAACCGCCTCATCCGGAAGTATGACCTAAATGTCATGTATATCTCCGGCCCCGGTCACGGCGCGCCCGCCACTCTCGCCAACTGCTATCTTGAAGGGCACTATTCTGAAATCTATCCCGACAAGAGCAGTGACGAAGCGGGCATGCTCAAATTCTTCAAACAGTTTTCTTTTCCCGGAGGGATCGGCTCTCACTGCACACCGGAGACGCCAGGTTCGATTCATGAAGGCGGCGAGCTTGGGTACTCTCTCTCTCACGCGTACGGAGCAGCGTTCGACAATCCTGATCTCATCGTTGCCGTCGCTGTGGGAGACGGCGAAGCCGAGACTGGGCCACTTGCGACCTCCTGGCATTCAAACAAATTCCTGAACCCGATTCGGGATGGGGCGGTTCTGCCGGTGCTGCACCTCAACGGGTACAAGATCGCAAATCCCACCATTCTTGCCCGCATCCCGCATGAGGAATTGGAAGCGCTGTTAACCGGATACGGCCACAAACCATATTTCGTCGAAGGCAACGACCCGCACACGATGCATCTCGCGATGGCTGCAGTGCTGGAACAATGCATTCTCGAGATTCGTTCGCTGCAACAGCACGCTCGTTCGACGGGCGACACGACGCGTCCGCGCTGGCCTATGATTGTTCTGCGTTCTCCTAAGGGTTGGACCGGACCAAAAGAAGTGGATGGCCACAAAGTGGAAGATTTTTGGCGCGCCCACCAGGTTCCCGTGCTCGACGCGGCTTCGAATCAGCGCAGTCTAAGAATTGTCGAGGGCTGGATGCGCAGCTACAAACCGGAAGAACTCTTCGACGCGAATGGAACGCTCGTGCCAGAGCTGCGGGAGCTCGCTCCTTCGGGTCCACGGCGCATTTCGGCGAATCCGCACGCGAACGGCGGTGTGCTGCGGAAAGATCTCGATTTGCCTGACTTTCGCGACTATGCCGTTCAGGTGAAGGCTCCGGGCGCCATCTATGCGGCACCCACCGACGTGCTCGCGCACTTCCTGGCCGAGGTCATGCGCCGCAACATGAATTCCTTCCGTGTGTTCGGGCCTGACGAGACGGCCTCCAACCGGCTGGGCGCGATCTATGCTGCTTCGAAAAAAACATGGCTTGCCGAATTCAAGCCGGAAGATGCCGACGGCGGCGAACTCGATGTCTCCGGACGCGTGATGGAGATGCTGAGCGAGCACACCCTGGAAGGCTGGTTCGAAGGCTACGTCCTCACCGGCCGCCACGGCTTTTTCTCAACCTACGAAGCTTTCGTACACGTAATCGATTCGATGTTCAACCAGCATGCGAAATGGCTGGAGAAGTCGAAGAAAGAACTCGACTGGCGCGCGCCCGTGCCCTCAGTCAACATTCTGATCACATCTCTTGTGTGGCGGCAGGACCACAATGGCTTTACGCATCAGGACCCGGGATTTCTTGACGTGGTAACGAACAAAAGCGCGGACGTGGTTCGCATCTATTTGCCGCCTGATGCGAACTGCCTGCTCAGCGTAACCGACCATTGCCTGCGCTCACGCGACTATGTCAACGTCATCGTAGCGGACAAGCAAGACCACCTGCAGTACCTCACCATGGAACAGGCCGTGACCCACTGTACGAAGGGTATCGGCATCTGGGACTGGGCGTCGACGGACAATGGTGCAGAGCCTGATGTGGTTCTAGCTTGCGCGGGTGACATCGCGGCCATGGAGGCACTCGCAGCGGTCGCGATTTTGAAAGAGCGGTTCCCGGATCTGAAGCTTCGCTTCGTCAACGTCGTCGACCTCTTTCGGCTCATGCCGGAGAGCGAGCATCCGCACGGACTTTCCGATCGCGATTTCGATTCTCTTTTCACCGTCGACAAGCCGGTCATCTTCAACTTCCATTCCTATGCGTCCCTCATTCACAAGCTCAGCTACCGCCGCAGGAATCATGACAACATTCATGTCCGGGGATACAAGGAGAAGGGCAACATCAACACCCCGCTCGAACTCGCCATTCTTAATCAGGTGGACCGCTTTAACCTGGCGATCGATGTCATCGATCGGGTTCCGCGGCTGCACTCGAGCGGCGCGCACGTCAAAGAATGGCTGAAAGACCAGATCATCGACAGTATCAATTATGCCCACGCGGAAGGCATCGACAAGGCAGAGATACGCAGCTGGAAATGGCCCGGATAGACATGGCGGAAATCGCGGCCCAAACAGACAACCTCATCCTCGCACTCAACAGCGGCTCGTCTTCGCTCAAGTTCGGCCTCTACAGCCGCGGCGCCGGCGACAGCGACGAAAAACCGCAGCTGACCGGAAGCGCAGAGGGTATTGGAAGCCGCAACGGTTCTTTTCAGATATTCTCGTCCAATGGAAACCCGCTCGTCGAGCGTGAGGCTATCCACGAATCACAGACCGACGCCCTTGTTGCTCTCGCCGCGGAGCTTCGGAACCATATTCACGCCGCGCCAGTGGCCGTAGGCCATCGCGTCGTCCACGGTGGGCCAGAACTTCGGACGCATCAACTCATCACTCCGCAGGTCGTAGACCAACTTCGCGCCGCTGTGCATTTCGCACCGCTACACATTCCGCAGGCGCTGACGCTTATCGCCGACGCGCAGTCGATTTTTCCCGCGGCGGTGCACTTTGCCTGTTTTGATGATGCCTTTCACCGGACCATCCCGGAAGTGGCATCGCACTTACCTCTTCCGCGGCGATATTTCGATGCAGGTATTCGGCGCTATGGTTTTCATGGTCTCTCTTACGAGTCGCTTGTGCATCGCTTCGGCACGCGGCTTCCCGAGCGCGCCATTTTCGCGCACCTGGGTAGCGGAGCAAGCCTCTGCGCGGTTCACAATGGAGTGTCCGTCGACACCACCATGGGCCTTACTCCCACTGGCGGCATCCTCATGGGCACGCGCTCCGGCGATCTCGACCCTGGCGTATTCCTCTACCTCTTACGCAACGAGAAACTCGGCGCCGATGAGCTTGAAGATCTGTTCAACCATCAGAGCGGCCTTTTCGCTCTCTCTTCGGGCGAGAACGATGTAAAAGCACTGGAGGAGCGTATGCGATCGAACGATCCTCTTGCGACTCTTGCGCTGAATATCTTTGCTACTTCTGTTCGCAAGGTGATTGGTGCGTACGCAGCACTCCTCGGTGGTGTCGACCTTCTCGTCTTCACCGGGGGCATCGGAATGCACAGCGATCACATCCGATCCTCAGCCTCCGGCGGTCTCGAGTTCCTTGGTCTCCGCGCAGACAAGATTCAGATTGTACCCACAGAGGAGGAACCACAAATCGCGCGCCACTGTCGGAGAATGATGATTGAAACGCGCTGACGAAAGTAACTGTTCGCGAAATTCACGGTACGATGCTCAGAAATTCACCGAAAATTCTTGACCAGCATGAGGTTGGATTCTAAGAATTCATTCTGGATATAGACGATGGATTTGCCGTCATGTGACAGGCTCAGGCCCCAACCCGGTTCTTTTTCCAAAGACCAAATAGGGATTGTTTTGCCGGTCGCAAATTCAAAGAAGGCGATGGTTACGAGAGGGAATTTTCCGAATCGCAGAAAGTAGATGCCGTCTGCACTGATTCCCCAGTTGGGCCAGCCGCCACCTTCGATGTCACTCAATACTTCAGTTTCCTGTCCGCCCTGCAACGGAATTCGCCAAACTCCGCCTTGTTCATACTTGCTGTAATAGAGAAAACGGCCGTCGAGCGATTCGACTGGGGAAATGCCACCATTGCTCGTAATTCTCGACGGCGAACCGCCTTGGACCGGCATTTTCCAAATCTGGAAGGGTTCTGTGCCGCGCTTCGAGGCGAAATAAATCCACCTGCCGTCCCGGGACCAGCTTGGGGAGAGATTGTCAGCCCCTGCAATGGTTGGCAGAAGGTGCGGAAGTCCACCTGGGACTTCCGCAACGTAAATTTCGCTGCGCTCCTTGGGATGAAATTCGAACGCGATATAGCGTCCATTGGGAGACCAGCGGGCACGTCCCGCAGTTCCATGCAAGGAGGTGACTTGGTCACAATTATTACCCTCGACATCGCAAGTCCAGATATCCCAAAAGCCCAGGCGGTTGGATTCGAAGGCGATCTTCTTCCCGTCAGGGGATAACTCCGGACGCATCTTGTCACCTTTTTCCGAGATCAAAGGCGATGGCGGACGTGCAGAGCGAGCTGCATCTTTCAGTTCGAGCCGCCAGATGTTGAATTTGGACTGCGCTTGCTCGTAAACCAGGCTGTTGCCCGTCGCTGGAATGGATGGCCACGTTGCCTCACCTACTGGGCCGGCCACGGGGCGAGGGATGCAGCCTTTTGCCGCGACTCTCCACAAACCTGTCTCGACACCTCGGTTAGAAGAGAAAATTATTTCACGGCTGTCGGGAGTCCAGGCGGGAGGGCCCATGATCGGCCGGTTGTCAAACGTCAGGCGTTTGGGGCGTCCACCCGCGGCGGGCATCACGAAGACGTCGTTACTGACGCCCGCTATCGTGGAACGAATAAAAGCCACCTGAGCGCCGTCGGGCGAAAAGGCCGCCTCCTGATCCAGCCAACCCCCTGGTGGTGACGTAAGGGCTCGTGTGCTGGAATCGTTAAGAGACAGCAAGGATATGACGGAGCGAGTCGGGTCTGCGGGATTGGTTTCAGAAAAAATCAGGCGATCGCCATTTGGGGACCAGGATAGCCCCGCTCTCAAAGACGGTCCGTGGTAGACGCGATGTTCCGTTCCGCCCAGCGCAGCGATGGTAAAAATCGAAGCGTCCTTCTCGGCGTAGCGAATAAACGCGAGCTGGCGGCCATCGGGGGCCCAGGTTGGGCAGCAGTCACCCGGATCAGTCGTAAGTTGCAGCGACTTCTGCCCTCCTACTACCGCCGCGAAGATTCCGGTGTGATGCGCGCCATCACTTTGGCGGAATGCGACTAATGTGCCGTCGGGCGAGAAAGCGGGTGTGGCCTGCAAACCGCGTAAACCGATCAGGGGCACTACTTCAATGCGTTCCAATTGCGAGTCGGGACTTGGCCGGTACAGCGCCCAAAGAGTGAGAACGGAGAGCAGGGCCAGACACAAGGTGGAGCCTATCCAAACTCCTCCTCGAGCAAGACTTCTAAGCCGTGTGCTGTCCTGAGCTGCCGGACTCAGACTGGATACCGCGACCGGCGAATCGGCGGGTTGGAAGGCAGCGATAAATCGATAACCGCGCTTGGAGATGGTTTCGATGAAGCGTGGCTTCTCGGCGGAATCGCGCAGAGCTTCCCGCAGACGGGCGACCGCGCTATTCAGGCCATGATCGAAGTCGACAAAGGTATCGGCAGGCCAAAGTTTTTCACGCAGTTCTTCCCGCGTAACCACTTCACCGGCTCGCTCCAACAATAGAAACAGAACACGGCAAGGCTGTTCTTGTAGCTTGACTCGCCGACCTTCCCTGCGCAATTCCCGTGTCCGGAGATCAACCTGAAATACATCGAAGCAGACCATTGCCTCAGCGAACCGCGACTCTGACATTTTGCCACCGTTGATTGGACGCGAGTTTATCGCCAACGTTAGTGATCCCGGTCGAGGTCGTTTTCCTTCGCCGCGTGATTTACCGAGAAACTCCATTTACTTCACCACTTTGGCCTCGTTACCCACGCGTGTGGAAACGGTGTACAGCGTTGCATTGCCCCACAGGTCAACCTCGGTGAAAGTGGGGCCTTGGAACCGCAGACTGAAGAGGCGGGCTCGACATTTTTGGCACACCGATCTCTGGCCCTTGCGGTTCGAAGGAGATAGGGATGAACTCGCGAGCATTTTTTCTAGTTACGTTGCTAGGCGTAGTTTGGTTCAGCGTTTTTGCGACTGGGGCGGAACCCCTACAGAATGCGGGCCCGACTCGTGACGCAGAGAATCCAAAAATAGACATGTCGTCTCTTCGCCAGCAGGCCCTGCATGGAAATGCGAGGGCAGAATACTTGCTGGGCCGGTCATACATGAGAGGAACAGGCGTTTCACAGAACTACGAGGAGGCCGCGAGGTACCTTCGTCAAGCCGCGGAACAAGCTTCGCCCGATGCCGAATTTGCTCTCGGATACCTGTATGAACAAGGCAAAGGCGTCACGCGCGACTATCAACAGGCTGTTGTTTATTACAGCGCCTCGGCAAGACAGGGGCACCTGACGGCGGAAAACAATCTTGGCTCCATGTACGAGCACGGACGCGGCGTACGCAAGAATCTTCGCCAAGCCGAACATTGGTATCGCATGGCGGCGGAACACGGAGAAGTTACCGCGCAGTGCAACCTGGCGTCGTTGTATTTTCGAGAAAAAGGCCAGCGAACGTACACACAAGCAGCGGAGTGGTTTCGAAGAGCAGCCGAAAGTGGTTATGAGCCGGCTCAGGAAAATATTGCGTGGATGTACTTCACTGGAACCGGCGTACCACAGGACTACTCCGGCGCAGCGTACTGGGTACGAATGGCTGCTGAGAAAGGGTATGCGCGTGCGCAACTGGACTTGGGCTACCTCTACGAGCAAGGAAAGGGAATTCCGCTCGACTATGTCACGGCTTATATGTGGTACAAGGCTGCGGAATCCGGAGGAGAGGAACGGGCTGTGGGGAGGCTTAAAAGCCTATCCGAGGTGATGACGAAGGAACAGATCAGTCAAGCCAATGCGGCCGCGGGACAACTATCTAAATCTCGGCGAAAGGTGGATGATGGGGCGGCAGACTCGCAATCGATTGGGAGCTCATTCATTCGACCGCGCTAGCGAGACGTGCAGGTGAAATCGATTTCTCACGCAAAGCGATAAAACCAATAGCCCTCGGGCGAGTCCTCCCAAAGTCTCCCGACGGCCAAGCGGGGTGACGTCGGACGGCTTCATTGTGATCCACACTTCTTTTTCGTAAAAGTGTGACGTGAAACGAGAAATGTGAGCTTCGCCGAATCGGAAAGTCTCCATCGCGCGTCAAGCCTTCTTCGCCTTCGCACCGGGAACCAGAGCGACCGCGGCCTCGGTGGTGAGCAGGAGGAACGTGAATGTCTCCTGCAGGTACAGACGGACCGCGGCATCGTTGTGGTTGAGGTAGCCGATGGACACGTCCTGGCCGATGTGCAGGTCGAAATCGCCGCCACGAGTGGTCAGCACAAAAGCGCCCGTAATCGCAGGAGCCCAGATGATTTGATCTTTGACCAGGCGTTTGACGTGCTCCAGCACCGGGTATCCCTCGTCGCTGGTTTCGGCGAGTGCGGTGTAGGCGTCGGCGCCGAGCAGGACGGCATAGGGGCCGTTGACACCGACGAGACGCAACTGGCTCAAGCTTTGGGCAATGGCGTCGGGATATTCGCGCACGTCGGCGGGGAGCGTCATGACTGGGTTGCTGGTTCCTTCGCGAATGCCCCCAATGCCGGCGGCGGCATAACCTTCAAATATCGCCGCGTCCTCGGCAAACGCGATCTGGCGAGCGGCGTCCTTGGCCGGTTGCCAGTCGGAGTCGTTCGCGCCACGATCAACATCGTCGATACTTCTGCGATCCAGTTCGAAGGGAACGCGCAGTTCGACCAGGGCCTTCACCTCGCGCTGGCTCGCGACCATGCCTTTTGCCGGGGCGGCGATGGTACGCAGGTGACCGGTGCCGACGGCTGACAGGGCAGTGCCGGCTGGACCTTTTAGGTCGACGACACGTCGTCCGGCCAGGTAGCGCCTGAGCGTGCGCGATGTTTCCTCTTCGATCTGAGCCCATGCCGAATCGGAAATGGGCGCAAGTTCACGATGGAGATTATTCATGTCGTACGTCTCCTTTGAGAGAACCGATGCCGAGCGAACCGTCGCCCGTCGGTGAAATAGATGAAGAAGTTTCAGCCACCGCCGGCGTCGTGGCGGATTCCGCAACCGCCGGCTGATCGTCAGCGGTTTCATCGTCGGTCACGTTCTCCAGAAACGTCGCCGAAGGCACGAAGAACAGATTTCCGGTGACAGCACGACTGAAGTCGAGCAGTCGATCGTAGTTGCCGGGCGGGCGGCCGACGAACATGTTCTCGAGCATCTGCTCGATGGTGCGAGGCGAACGGCTGTAGCCGATGAAATAGGTGCCGAACTCACCATGCGCGGGCCGGCCGAAGGGCATGTTGTCGCGCAGAATCTTGATCTCTTTCCCGTTCTCGACGATGGTCGTGAGCGCGTTGTGCGCGGAGGTTGGCTTAACAGAATCGTCCAATTCGATGTCGGAGAGCTTGGTGCGTCCGATGATGCGTTCTTGCGCCTCGGTGGACAGCGTATTCCACGCGCCCAGATCGTGGAGATATTTCTGAACAATGACGTAGCTGCCGGCAGCAAACGCTGCGTCTTCATCGCGGATGAGCACGGCGTCGGCTATGGCGGCGCCCCTGGGATTTTCTGTTCCGTCGACGAAACCTAGCAGATCCCGCTCCTCGAAGTAACGGAAGCCATGGACTTCGTCGACTGGCGAAACTGCCTTTCCCAAACGCGCCATGATCTGAGTGGCCAGCTCGAAGCATGAATCCATGCGCTTAGCGCGGATGTGGAACAGCAGATCGCCTGGGGTGGAGACCGCGTGACGCGCTCCGGCGTGAATCTCCCGGAAGGGATGCAACTCTGCCGGTCGGGGCTGCCCGAATCCGCGGTCCCAGGCGTCTGAGCCAAACCCCACGACACAGGAAAGGCTCCCTTCCGGGTCGCGAAATTCCACGGCGCGCACTAGCGCGGCGAGATCTCCGCAGAACGCGCGCAGAGTGGCGCGATTCTCAGAGCCAGGGTTGAGCGTCGCAACCAGGAAGATCGCGGCGCGAGTAAGCGGCGCGGCTCCT
>Ga0210402_10006136_pt1 | contig 10667 bp, 10 predicted proteins | sample IncBWC7MmetaG_FD_161055 | JGI IMG/M metagenome (GOLD analysis project Ga0210402, IMG submission 161055) | Forest soil microbial communities from Barre Woods Harvard Forest LTER site, Petersham, Massachusetts, United States - Inc-BW-C-7-M | ecosystem: Environmental > Terrestrial > Soil >... | reverse complement strand
ATCGCGCAATCGCGTGCGCGGCAGCACGAGCAACGCCGTCCACACACCTTGCAGGATCAGCGCAACTGCGGGAACGTGCCTGGCGTTGAGCCGGCCGGTGGATTTAAAGAACAATCCGTCCTGGGCCATTGCGTAATAGACCCGCGCGCCGGCCAAAATCAGTCCGTTGTTGCAGCCGAACGTCGAGACCATGATGGCGACCGCCATGATCGCCGAGCCCGCGCCGCCGAACATCACCGACATCGCAGCGGTGGCGACGCGGTCGTCTGGCGCATGCTGGATCTTGTCCAGCGGCAGCACGCAAAGATAAGCCAGATTGGCCAGCAGGTAGAGCGTGATGACCAGTCCAGTGCCCAGCGCAAGTGACAACGGCAGGTTGCGACGCGGGTTTCTCACTTCACCGGCGGTAAACGTGACGTTGTTCCAGGCGTCCGCGGAAAAGAGCGAGCCGACCTGCGCGACACAGATGGCAATCAAAAGGCCGAGCGCGCCGCCCGTCGCCGAGACAGAGGCCACGAACGATAGGTCGGATTTGATCGGCGATACCGCGTGCGGCATCCAAAAATTGGCGAAGTTGGCGCTGAGTGCGCTGGCGTTTCGTCCGATGAAGAGACCGAGAACGATGAGCGCCAGGAGCGAAAGCGTCTTGGCGGAGGTGAAGACGTTTTGGATGAGCTTGCCGACCTCGAGGCCGCGGGTGTTCACAAACGTCAGGAACACGATCATCAGGATCGCCACCAATTGCTGCGTCGAAAGACTGACGGCATAATTGGTCGAGAGAATGATCGGCGGGACGACCCATTGCGTCGGCGAAATGATCGATGCGAAGACACCAAGAAACCGCGCGAACGCCACCCCCACCGCGGCGATCGTGCCAGTCTGAATAACAAGAAACAGCGTCCAGCCGTAAAGGAATCCCCAGAGCGGACCGTAGGCTTCGCGCAGATAAATGTATTGCCCGCCAGCCCGGGGCATCATCGCTGCCAGCTCACCGTAGCTCAGTGCGGCCGTGATTGTGAGCGCGCCGGTCACCGCCCACACCACGAGGAGCCAGCCCGGAGAGCCGACCAGGCGCGTGATGTCGGCCGAGACGATGAAAATACCCGAGCCAATCATCGAGCCCGCCACGAGCATCGTCGAGTCGAGCAAGCCGAGTCCCTGAACGAGCTTTACCTTGTTGGTGGCGGTTGGCTGTGACATGGAGTTTGAGTTGGCCAAATGCCGCGATGTTCGCCTAACGAATTAGGGGACAACACGAAAAAGGCGCTCCGGCATAAGATTTCTCCCGCCCGGCATACCGGTTGACGAGGGGCGAAGCAAGCGGTTTCGCCGAGGGCCGATGCGCTGGCATGGCGGCTCGCAAAATCGCTGACATACCGGCCGCGGCACTTGATCTTGACGTCGCCTTTCCTGCACGCTCGCCGGACTGCGGCGTTGCCACTGCGAATCGTTTAGCACGATGAGAAATGTCTGGGAATGGGTGCAGCTCGGCTGGCCTGTCGCCCTCGCCTACGTCATCGCCTTTTTTGCCATGCTCTCCGTTCGGGCGTGGCAGCCCGACGTCCCGCACAAGGAAAGAGCCATCGAAATCCATGCGTCCCGCTAGCTGGAGCAACTGACTTCGCCTTCGTGGCGAGACGTGCTACCATCGGGCGCGTGAAGATTCTCGAACTCCGGTCAAACGCCGCAAGATCATGGTTAACGCGGGCCGCGGCTCTCTCGGCCTTCGCGGTCCTGCTCGGCGTAGCTCCGGCTTTTGGCGCTGACCGGTCGCAACCGCAGCCAGCCTTGGAGAGGCCAGACTTCCAGGCTTTGCCTCTCGGGCGGTCGAGCCAAAATCACCTTTTGGTGCGGGCCGAGATCAACGGCAAGCCGGCCCTGCTTGGAGTGGATACGGGTGCGCCGGTCAGCGCGATCGCAGCCTCGCGTCGCACCCATTTCGGAATGTCGGCCATTCCCGGCACTTCCAAACTTCCGCTTCGTTTGAAAATCAACGGCGGCTTCAATCGTGTCACGATCGCGCACCGGCTGCGACTCGGTGCACTGACTCTTATCGACGAGCCGATGGTCGCGATCGACCTCCGCGGCCCGGCCCACGCGGCCCATGATTTTCACGAGCAGGAACTCGACGGCATCCTCGGCGCTGACATCCTGTTCCCGACCCAGGCGGTGCTCGATTGCAAGCAGCAGGTCTTGTTCATGAAAGTCGATCCCGACGTGCCCGGCACCGTCCCGGGAGTCAATCATCGCGGCTGGAAAAACATGCCGATCCGCGTGACCAAAGGCTGGAATCTCTACGTCGACGGCCAGCTAAACGGAAAAGCGGCCCAACTCATGATCGATACCGGCGCTTTCACCACCCTCATCCATCGGCCGTTCGTCCGCGAGATGCATCTTGCGGTGCGCGACACGCCTTACACCTCGGGTGCGGTCAATCTCGAAGAGCGCGGCTTGCAACTGGCGACCATCCGGCGCTTTTCGGTCGGCCCTTTTCTGGTCAAAGGAAAAGAGGTCGGCGTGATGGACCTCCAGGGGTTGATCCACGGCGATTTGCTGAAAGGCGCGCCGCCGGTCGCGGGATTGTTAGGCTCGGAGTTTCTGCGCCGCAATCACGCGATCATCGATTTCGGCACGCGCACCCTCTATTTGAAGCTGTAAACACGTCCCTCTCCTTCCTGCTCCTAATCCTGCTCCTGCTCGAGTCCACGAGATTAGGAGCAAGATGAAGGACGAAGCCTGAAAAATAGAATGCAACCCCGCGCCATCCATGCCACAGGTCTGAAATGAAACTCACTTTGTTCTGCTGCCTGCTCGTCTGCTCTCTTGGCCTGGCGCATGTTCGCGGCCAGGACGCAACCAAACCCGAAGCAAAGAAACCCATGGATACAAATCAAAAGGAAGTGGCCGTGCTCAAGACGAGCGATGGCGAAATGGTCGTCGAATTTTGGCCCGAGGTGGCCCCCAAGACGGTCGAGAATTTCAAGAAACTGGCGCGCCAGGGCTTTTACGATGGGACCGCATTTCATCGCATTATCAAGGGATTCATGATCCAGGGCGGCGATCCCAACACGAAGGATCTGGCGAACGAAAGCAGCTACGGCACCGGCGGCCCGGGCTATAAAATCCCGGCGGAATTTAACGATCATCCGCATGTCCGCGGCGTTCTCTCGATGGCGCGTTCCGCCGACCCGAACTCGGCCGGGAGCCAGTTTTTCATCTGTCTCGGCACGGCCAGCTCGCTCGACCATCAATACACTGCCTTCGGTAAAGTGATCAAAGGCCTCGACGTGCTCGATAAGATCGGCGATACGCCCGTCACCCGGAGCGCGATGGGCGAAGCGAGCAAGCCGACCACTCGCGTCGCGCTCGAGAGCGTGAAGATCGCGCCGGCGGCTTCGGTCAAGTAGAATGCCCAACGACAGCTCGCGGGTTGCACTGATCCAGATGCAGTGCGGCCCCGAGCCGGAGGCCAATTTCGCCAAGGCCGTCGCACGGGTGCGCGAAGCGGCCCGGCAGGGCGCGCAGATTATTTGTCTGCCGGAGCTTTTCCGGTCGCAATATTTCTGCCAATCGGAGGACCACGCCAACTTCGCGCTCGCCGAGCCCATCCCGGGGCCGTCCACCCAGTCGTTAGGCGAAGTCGCGCGCGAGACTGGCGCGATCATCATCGCGTCGCTCTTCGAGAGGCGCGCCGCCGGTCTCTTTCACAACACCGCCGCGATCATCGGCGGTCACGGCGAACTGCTCGGGAAGTATCGCAAGATGCACATCCCGGATGATCCTTCCTATTACGAGAAATTTTATTTCACGCCGGGCGATCTCGGTTTCCAGGCCTGGCCGACGCCGCAGGGCAGGATCGGCGTCTGCATTTGCTGGGATCAGTGGTATCCGGAGGCCGCTCGCCTAACGGCTCTGCGCGGCGCCGAGATTCTCTTTTATCCGACCGCGATCGGCTGGCATCCCGCCGAGAAAGCGAAGTACGGCTACGCCCAGCATTCCGCCTGGGAAACGATGCAGCGCAGCCACGCGATCGCGAATGGCTGCTTCGTCGCGGCGGTCAATCGCGTCGACCACGAAGCGCCCGCCGGCGGCGACGGGATCGAGTTCTGGGGGCAAAGCTTCATCGTCGCGCCGAGCGGCGAGATCCTCGCCAAGGCGAGCGTCGATCGCGAAGAAATCATCTTCGCCGATGTCGAATGGAAGCGCGTCAACGAACACCGTACCCATTGGCCATTCCTGCGCGATCGCCGCATCGATGCCTACGCGGGTCTCGAACAACGGTTGCTGGATTGAATCACGAGTCCCGAGCGCGTCGACTTTTGTTTCGTCGCACTCGTCGTAGTCTGACCGATGAAAACAAACCAACTTCGCGCAGCGATCTGCCTGCTCGCGGCAGGCTCACTCTCTCTGCTCACGGCGACCGCGTTCGCCGGTGAGATCACCAAGGCGATCGCCGTCTTGCATCCCACCAAGGGCAGCAACGTGGAAGGCACTGTCACGTTCACCAAATCAGGCGATGAAATAAAAATCGTCGCCGATGTCACCGGACTGACGCCGGGCAAACACGGGTTCCACATTCACGAGTTCGGCGATTGCTCGTCGCCGGATGGGAAAGCGGCCGGCGGCCACTTCAACCCGACGAACAGCCCGCACGCCGGCCATGACGCCGCGCAACGCCACGAAGGCGACATGGGCAACCTCGAAGCCGACAGCGCGGGCAAAGCGCATCTCGAGCTGACCGACAACATGATGACGATGAGCGGCGAGAAATCGATCATCGGTCGCGGCGTTATCGTGCATGAGAAAGAGGACGACTTGAAATCGCAGCCGGTCGGCAATGCCGGCGCCCGCGTCGCCTGCGGCGTGATCGGGATCGCCAAGCCCTAACGATCGGAGTCCCTAACGTGGGAGCCCTCTTTGCGCGGCGCAGATCGGGGCGCCAAGGCCCCTCCCACTTTCGGCTGTTCCAAGGCGCAGCCCGATGCCAAGAATGCCTCCGATGCAATTGCTGACCCTCAAGGAAATCCGCCAGGCCGTCCCGCAAGGCGCGCTCGAGGCACGCGTCCACGTGCAGCTCGAGACGGTCGCGGCGAAATTTACCCGGGAGCAGAAGCCGTATTGCGAGCTCACGCTGGCCGATGCGGCCGATCGCATGACGCTGCGCGTCTGGAGCGACAGTCCGAATTTCAAAGCCTGCGACGCGATGCAGAGCGGCGATTTCGTCGAGATCACAGGAGAATTTTACCAGCATCAACAATACGGCCTGGATGCCCGCCAGTGGAAATCGCGCCCGCTCACCGCCGAGGAACGAGCGCACCTTTTGCAAGGTCCGGCCGAGCTGCGCGCGAAGCAGGCGGCCGATTGGGAATTTATCGTCGCGACGACCGCGGCGATCCGCGACCCGCGGCTCTACTCGCTCTGCGCCGAATTCATCGCGCAATACGGTGCGCGCTTTCGCAACACCGCTGGTGCGCGCACCTATCACCACGCGCGGCGTGGCGGTTTGGTCGAGCACACCGCGCAGATGATGCGCGTCGCGAGGGAGATTGCGCCGCAATATCCGGGCTTGAATCTCGACCTGCTCGTCGCCGGGATTCTCTTTCACGACGCCGGCAAGCTTTGGGAAAACTACCTGCCCGAGACCGGCTTCAGCATGCCTTTCGATGAGCTGGGCGAAATGGTCGGCCACATCGGCATCGGGCTCGAGGTGGTCAATTCGCTTTGGCAAAAGATCAAGGCCGACGGGCGCGCGGCGGAATGGCAAAAACTCTCGCCGCCGACGGAGGATTGCCGGCTGCATTTACTGCATCTCATCGCCTCGCACCACGGCGAACCGCAGTTCGGGTCGCCGGTTTATCCGAAAACGCCCGAAGCGCTCGCCCTCAATTACATCGACAATCTGGACGCGCGCCTTGAGATGATCTTCGCCGGTTACGCGGTGGCGAAGCCGCTCGCTGGTCGCATTTTCGAGCGGGTGCGGCCGCTGCCTGGGAATCTGATCACACCGCTGGCGAAATTTTCCGGGTAGCGCGCACCTCCCGTGTGCTGGTGACGGCGTCCCGCCGTCATGAACTTTTCTCCCCGCGCCTGAAAGCCTTGCTGGTTTTTCAAGCGCAGCCGCGCACTCAAAGGCCTGTCGCGGTGAAACACCGCGACCAGCACGCGAGACGTGCGCGCTACCCGATCCGCCGCCTCGCCTCGGCCAGATATTCCTCGTCGATCTCGAACCCGACGAAATTCGTTAGGCCGGCGCGGCGCGCCGCGGCCGCGGAATTTCCAATCCCGAGAAACGGATCGAGCATCGACTGCGTTCTCGTGAGGCCGTGAAGCCGAATGCAATTCGTCGCCAGTTGGACCGGAAAGGTCGCCGGATGCGGGCGTTCTTTGGCCCGACGTTGGATCGTTTCGTAGGGAATGAACCAGGTGTTGCCCCGGCAACGCCGGTCGCGGCCGCGGGTGTGGCTCCAGCGCGCGATGTTCGATTTGTCGGCGTAGGGAACACCCAGCGCAAGACGGTCGAGCGGCGTTTTTCCGTTTGGGGTGAGATGAAAGATGTATTCGTGGCAGTCGTTCAGGAAGCGCGGCGAACTGATTGGCTTGAAATGGCCGCGCGAGATTTCTTCACCAGTCTCGTCTGGAATTGTGATCGCCTTGATCCAATGGATCGTGTTTTGCAGGACGAAAATTTTGCGCAGTCGCAAAATCAGCTCGTGTGGCAGCATCGGATTGGAGGGCGCTGAGCCGACGTTGAGGAAAAGCGATCCGTTAGGCTGGAGTAGCCGGCGGATCTGCGCGGCCCATTGTTCGCACCAATCGAGATACGTTTCGCGATCCGCGGTATCGGCGAACTTCCCATAGTGAATCCCGAGATTGTAGGGCGGAGAAGTAACCACGAGATCGATCGAAGCAGTCTCCAATTGGGCCATTCCCGCTACGCAATCGCCAAGCCGCAAATCGAACCGGGTCACCGCGTAAGCTAAACAGATGTGACGGCGAGTACAAGTCATTCCGAGCGGCGCCGAGTAGATCCCGCCGGGCTCCCTGCAACCCCCGCTTCCTGAATCCGCCATGGGATCCTTCGACTCCGGTGCGCTCGCTCGGGATGACAGGAAGATTGTGCGCTATAGATTAAGCGAATGTCGGACAAACCGTCGAAACTCAAAATCGCAGATCGCGAATTTACTTCGCGCCTGCTCGTCGGCACCGGCAAGTTCGCTTCCAACGAACTGATGCGCGACGCGCTCGACGCGAGCGGCACCGAGCTGGTCACGGTCGCGCTGCGCCGCGCCGATCTCTCGGGCAAGGGCGACCCGTTCGCTAACATTCTCGATTTCATCGACCCGAAACGTTTCCTCCTTCTGCCGAATACGAGCGGCGCGCGCAATGCCGATGAAGCCGTCAGGCTGGCGCGTCTCGCGGTCACGGCGGGTCTGCCGTCGTGGATCAAGCTCGAGATTCATCCCGATCCGCGTTATTTGCTGCCCGACCCGGTCGAGACCCTCGCCGCGGCGACGATTCTGGTGAAGGAGGGCTTCACCGTTCTTCCCTACATCAACGCCGACCCGGTCCTGGCCAAACGCCTGCAGGATGTTGGGACCGCAACCGTCATGCCGCTCGGTTCACCGATCGGCAGTAACCGCGGAATCGAAACGCGCGCGCAAATCGAGATCATCATCGAACAGGCGACCGTGCCCGTGGTGGTCGACGCCGGCTTGGGCGCCCCGAGTCAGGCGGCCGAAGCGCTCGAAATGGGTGCCGATGCCGTGCTCGTGAATACCGCGATCGCGATCGCGTCCGATCCGGTGCGCATGGCGCACGCCTTCCGCAAGGCCGTCGAAGCCGGCCGCGACGCGCGCGAAATCGGTTTGGCCGAAACCCGCACGACCGCCTCGGCGACCAGTCCGCTGACCGCTTTTTTTTCCGAAGCCTAACGAACAGGCCGCAGCTCGCCGGCATTTGCATAAGCAAGACGTCCCGAAGTTCCGGCGTTACTTCCCGTCGTAGGCCTTCTGGAGCGCGGCGATATCGAGCTTCTTCATCGGCATCAAGGCATGCATCAGCCGTTGCATCCCGGCCGCATTCCTGGCCCACTCGGCCCACTTGTTCGGCACAACCTGCCAGGAGAGACCGTATTTATCCGTGAGCCAGCCGCATTGCACCTCTTCCCCGCCGTCGGCAGTGAGTTTCTCCCAGTAATAATCGATCTCCTCCTGCGTCTCGCAGTCGATCACGAACGAGACCGCTTCGGTGAACTTGAAGCGCGGGCCGCCGTTCAAGGCCACGAAATCCTGTCCATCCAACTCGAAGTCCACCGTCATCACCGAGCCCTTCTGTCCCGAAGGCTCCTCTCCGGTGTAATGAGTCATCGCTTTGACCTTCGAATTCTTAAACACGGAGACATAGAAACTCGCCGCCTCCTCAGCCTGATCGTCGAACCACAAAAATGGAGTAATTCTTTGCATCGGCCAAAGTGCCTGCGGCCCAATCCTGCGCAAGTGTAAGACGCCTGCGGGAACGAGATGAATCTGGGCTCCAGTCGCTGCCGACTTATAGGCCTGCCAGATTGCTCACGGTGCGGCGTGCGTCTTCTTAAATCCGTCTTCGTAACCGTGTTCGAAGGCGAGATCCCAATTTTCCTTTTCGCCCGAGCCCTGCCGCTCGAAAGATTGCTGAGCCATTATGTTCAAGGCGGCGGCGGTGGGCAGCTGTCCTCCTGGCGCAGCCTCCTCTCCCGCCTTCTCTCCGATGAAATAAGCAGACCGCTCCTCACTCGTCCTCCCATGCTCCGCACGATGGGTAAAGAACGAAGTCACGCCACAGACGATAAATGCCACCGCTGCCATCATCACGAAGAACCGCACTGGTTTGAATTGTCTGGCCATGGTCTAACGATCCAAGCAACATGCGATCCACAAATGAAAGTGGCAAGAGAGCTGCAACTTAGGGCCAGGCCGCTTTCCGCTTGGCACTAAAAGAGGCCCTCGGTAGTCACGGGCCACTTGCTCCGTGGTCGTTTGCCTTAGTTGTATTTCGGCCAATTGGCGGAACAACGAATCCGAGCGATCAACATAGCGGCCGCGTTGCCGCTTCTGAGAGATCTGCACTTTACGCTTCCTCGTTTCTTCGGCGATCCGAGCTAGGCGAGTGCATCATGCGGCCGGACTATCTCAGTAACCCGCGGCTTGTCCGTCCTTGCGTGACTCGCTCGCGCCGACGTAAACGCGTTGGCCATCGTGTACTTCTACTTTGATCGCCTGGTAACCGCCGTAGCCGCCGACATCGAGGCGCACGTCGTGGCCGCGCTTGCGCAGTTCACGCGCGGTTTCGTAGGGAATGCCGCTCTCGAGCTCGACGTAGCCGCCGTTCTCCATCTTTTCGCCGGTCGGTTCGTTGTCGCCTTCGTGTTGCCAACGAGAGGCGTCGCCAGCTTCCTGCACGTTTAAGCCGAAGTCGATCTGGTTAGTGAGCACTTGCACGTGCCCTTGCGGTTGCATGCCGCCGCCCATGACTCCGAACGCCTCCCACGGTTTGCCGTCTTTCATGACGAACCCGGGGATGATGGTATGAAACGGGCGTTTGCCCGGCCCGTAAGCGTTGGCGTGGCCGGGCTCCATCGAGAAAAGTTCGCCGCGATCCTGAAACATGAACCCGAGCCCGGGCACGACGATGCCGCTGCCCTGGCCGCGATAGTTGCTTTGAATAAGCGAGACCATGTTGCCTTCGTGATCGGCGGTGCACAGGTAAATGGTATCGCCCTGATCGAGCGTGGGGGGGTTGCCGGCCCCGACTTTTTTAGCGGCGTGATTTGGGTCGATCAATTTGCGCCGCTCAGCCGCGTAATTTTTCGAGAGCAAGCCGGCGAGTGGAATTTTTGCAAAGGCGGGATCAGCGTAAAACCTGGCCCGATCGGCCCAGACGATCTTCTTCGCTTCGATCATGGCGTGCAATGTCTCGGGCGAATTACGCCCCATCGCCTTTAGGTCGAAGCCTTCGAGAATGTTCAGGATTTGCAAGGTGGCGATGCCCTGGCCATTCGGTGGCAATTCGAAGACGTCGTAGCCGCGGTAATTCGTCGAGACGGGATCGACCCACGTGCTGGTGTGTCTTTCGAAATCGGCCTTCCGCAGGTAACCGCCGTTCGCTTGCATGAACGCGTCGATCTTGTCCGCGATCTCGCCTTTGTAGAAAGCGTCGCGACCTTTCTCGCCGATCAGCCGCAACGTATTTGCCAGCGCCGGATTCTTGAAGATGTCGCCTTTGGCGGGGGTGCGACCTTTGCCATCGAGCGTGTAGGTTTCAAGAAAAGCGCCGGGCAACCCTTTATAGATGTGCGGACCGAAACCCCAGTAATACGCGATCAATTCGGTTACGGGAAAACCTTCTTCCGCGTACTGGATGGCCGGCGCGAGATCGTCGCCGAGTTTCAGATTCCCGAATTTCCTGTGCAGCTCCGACCACGCGTCGACGCAACCCGGCACGCTGATTGGCAGCATGCCGGTGGGCGGGATCGTCTCGCGCTTCAATTTCGCAAGCTCGGCTTTCATCTGGTCATAGCTCAAGCCGAGGGGCGAACGGCCGCTCCCGTTGATTCCGTAAAGTTTGTTTTCCCTCGCGCTGTAAACGATGGCGAAGAGATCGCCGCCGACGCCATTCGAAACCGGCTCCAT
>Ga0210402_10006135_pt1 | contig 10667 bp, 6 predicted proteins | sample IncBWC7MmetaG_FD_161055 | JGI IMG/M metagenome (GOLD analysis project Ga0210402, IMG submission 161055) | Forest soil microbial communities from Barre Woods Harvard Forest LTER site, Petersham, Massachusetts, United States - Inc-BW-C-7-M | ecosystem: Environmental > Terrestrial > Soil >... | reverse complement strand
AGCCATCGCCACGCAACCCTCCGTCCGCCCCCAAGACACAAACCCGCCGCTCACCGCGGGCCAGGTGATCGAACGCATCCAGCAGAACGTGGCCATTCCCTGGCTCGCCCAAACCGTCGACAGAATCGTTGCCGGGACTGCGGAGACACCAGTGAAAGGCATCGCCGTCACCATGATGGCGACCCTCGATGTGGTCCAGCGCGCTGCCGCCTCCGGGCAGAATATGGTGATCACCCATGAGCCGACGTTCTACACTCACCAGGACCGCACCGACAACCTCACCCAGGACGCCACCTACCAGTTCAAGCTCGATTTCCTGCGCCGGCACAACATGGTGTCGTTCCACTTCCACGACCATTGGCACGCCCGCCGCCCCGATGGCATCGCCACCGGCATGGTCCGCGAATTGAGCTGGGAGAAGAATGCCGATCCCGAAAACCCGCGCCTCTTCACGTTTCCCGGCACACCGCTCGCCCGGTTCGCGCAGGCCATGCAGTCGCGCCTCAAGATTCGGACGATGCGTGTCGTGGGCGACCCCAACCTGCCGATCCATCGCGTCATCGCCAGTTGGGGCAATGTGAGCCTCATGCCGGGCATCCCGTTTCTCTCGCGGCCGGACGTGGATGTCCTGGTGCTCGGAGAAACCCACGAGTGGGAACTGGTGGAATACGCGCAGGACATGATCGCATCCGGCAAGAAGAAGGCGCTCATCGTGCTCGGCCACGTGGTGTCGGAGCAGGCCGGGATGAAGTACTGCGCCGACTGGCTGAAGGGCTTCATCACGGAAGTCCCCATCGAGTTCGTCCCCGCCGCCGAGCCCTTCTGGCGGCCCGCTTAGCCCAAGCCCGGTTAGCCCAAGCCGGTTAGCCCAAGCCGGTTAGCCCAAGCCGGTTAGCCCAAGCCCGGTTAGCTCCCGGCCGGCGACTTACTAACTCCCAATCCTCGGAAGTCGAAAAGTCCGGCTACTCACATTCAATTCGGAGTGGGTTGCCAGGCGAAGTCGCCTTCGCAAAGCGGCTCGAAAAGAAGCGCAGTCCGCGCGGCGGCCGGCCATCGGAAAGCCGGTTCTGCCTCTACCCCAATTGGGCCGCCTCCCCTACGATGGCGTTAACCAGCGGGATGCCCTCGAAGCCCTCGCGCTGTTTCCCTCCTGATCCTGTGTCCCTCCTTATATGGAAGGCGGCGGTCTGTTGGCGAGTGGCGCGTCAGGCGGAAGGTCCACCAGCGGCTGATTCTGCCGCACACCGGGCGGTTGGCGGCGGCGATGGCGCGGTTGCCGGCCTATTGCGGCACGCGCATTGCTATATAATCTAGCCATGTCCGAAACTCCAGTTCCACGCAGAGCTTTTCTCGGCGGCGCTACCGCCATGACCGCCCTTTCGTATTCCCGCGTCTTCGGCGCCAATGACCGGATTCAGGTCGGCCTGATCGGCTGTGGCGAGCGCGGCCGGTACGACACCGGAAACTTTGTCAAAACCGGCAAGGCCGATGTGGCGGCCGTGTGCGACATCTACGGGAACAATGTCGATCAGGCCAAAACCCAGTGGCCTGCAGCCAAGAGCTTCACGGACCATCGCAAGCTGGTGGAGACCAAAGAACTGGATGTCGCCGTGATCGGCGTCCCCGACCACTGGCATGCCGTGGTTGCCATCGACGCCCTCAATGCCGGCAAGGATGTCTATGTCGAGAAGCCGCTCACACGCACGCTGGAGGAAGGACCGCTGATCGTCAAGGCCGCGCGGATCAACAACCGCGTCTGCCAGGTGGGCATGCAGCAGCGCTCCGGCAAGCACTATATCGCAGCTAAACAGGAGTACGTGGATGGCGGCAAACTCGGCAAGGTCACCCTGGCGCGCACCTGGTGGCACGGCAACGGCTACCATCTGCGCAAGGCGCCGGACTCGCTGAAGCAGCAGCCCTCCAACCTGGACTGGGCACACTTCCTGGGACCTTTGAAGTGGCGCGATTGGGATCCGCAGCAATACTGGAATTGGCGCGCCTATCTCGATTTCGGCGGCGGCCAGGTGACCGACCTGTTCACGCACTGGATCGACGTGGTCCACATGTTCCTCGGGCAGGACGTCCCCATCTCCTCTCAGGCCGCGGGCGGCGTTTACAACTATAAAGACGGACGCACGGCTCCGGACACCATCAACGTGCTGAACGAATACCCGAAGGATCTGACGGCGACGTTCGAAGCCACGCTGGTTCCGGGCGTCACCGGCGCGGGCATCGAGTTTTGCGGCACGCTGGGCAAGCTTTACATCGACCGGGGACACTACACGTTTACGCCCGTGGGCCGCAACGCCCAGCCCGTCGACGTCAAGGCTTCCAGCAACATCGACATGGACCACGTGGAGAACTTCCTGGATTGCGTGAAAACTCGGAAGTTGCCGAACGGGGACGTGTTGATCGGCCACCGGTCGGCGCAGGCTTCGCACCTGGGCAACATTTCGTACATGCAGAAGCGGCGCATCGACTTCGACCCCATCCGGGAAGAAATCCTGCCCTTCTGAGGCTTGCTATACTAAGGCTTCTGTAAAGCCAAGTTACCTAATTGGAGTTTCATGATTTCATCGACACAAATGCGCCCGGGCATGGTGATCAAGTACAACAACGAGCTGTACTCGATTTTCAGCGTAAATCACCGCACGCCCGGCAACCTTCGCGGCTTCGTGCAAGCCAAGATGCGGAGCCTGCGCACCGGCAGCATGATGGAGAACCGGTTCTCTTCGGAAGACAAGGTCGAAAGGGCCCTGCTGGACGAGCAGGAAATGGAGTACCTGTACGACGATGGCGAGTACTACTATTTCATGAACACCGAGAACTATGAGCAGATGCACCTTATGAAGGATCTGCTGGGGGACGCCACGCAGTACCTGATTCCACAACTGAAGGTCAAGGTGGAATTTTACGAAGGCAAGCCCATCGGCGTGGAACTTCCGGCTACCGTGGATATGACCGTGGTCGAGACCGAGCCCAGCCTGAGGGGCTCCACGGTCTCTAACGTCACTAAGCCCGCCAAGATGGAAACCGGGCTGATGGTTCAGGTGCCGGCCTTCATCGTCGAAGGCGAGAAGATCAAGGTCAACACGGCCGAAGGCACCTATCAGGAACGGGCGTGAAGTAGAGCGTGAAGCAGCGCGCCTGCCAACAGCTCTTCTTCCGCCGGAAACACCGTCCGCAAATCCAGTATCAGTTTGCCGTCTTCGATCCGCGCGACAACCGGAACCAAAGCCGGAACAAGAGCCGGAACCACCGCGGGCGGGTCGCCGGCGCGCAGCATCCGTTCCACCGCCATCACGTCGGGGCACTCGACGGCGATCAGCCAGGTAGGAATGGCCTGCTCGGGCGTGGCCCCGCCGCCGATCACGGATTCACCCGGAACGATGGCGGCGGGCACCTCGGGCATCCGCGCCAGAAGCGCCCGGGCGCGCGCGCGAATCTGGTCCGCCGTCTGCCGCAGCATTGCCAGCGCCGGCAGGCATTCCCAACGTTCCAACAGCAGATTTCGCAAGGTGTTTTCCAGCGCCTGGTACATTACTTTGTCGAGGCGCAGGGCGCGGAAGAGCGGATTGCGGCGGAGCCGCGTGACCATCGCCGGTGAGCCGGCCAGAACGCCGGCCTGCGGACCGCCCATCAGTTTGTCGCCGCTGAACGAAACCAGGTCCACGCCGGTCTTCAGGCTCTCCGATACCAGGGGCTCGTCGATGCCGAACGGTTTCAAGTCCACCAGACAGCCGCTGCCCAGGTCCTCGTAAACCGGGATGTTGTGCTCGCGCCCCAGCGCCACTAATTCCTCCAACCCGGCGCGCGCCGTGAAGCCGGTCATCCGGAAGTTGCTGGGATGCACACGCATCAGCAGGCGGGTGTGCTGGTTGATGGCCGCGCGGTAATCGGCGATCCGGGTGCGGTTGGTAGTTCCCACCTCGCGCAGCACGGCCCCGGAGCGCGCCATGATTTCGGGGATGCGGAAGCCGTCGCCGATCTCGATCAGTTCCCCGCGCGAGACCACCACCTCACCCGCGGCCGCCAGTTCGTTCAGCGCCAGGAAAACCGCGGCCGCATTGTTGTTGACCGCGATGGCGGGCGCCCCGAGGAGGCGCTCCAGCAGCGCGCCCGCGTGGACGTCGCGTTGGCCGCGGCGCCCGGCCGCCAGGTCGTATTCCAGATTGGTATAGCCCGGCAGCACCGTCATCGCGCCCAAAGGCGCGCGCCCGAGGTTGGTGTGCAAAACCACGCCGGTCGCGTTGATGACGTGGCGAAGCGAGGGTGTTTCCAGCGCCGCCAGTGCCTGTTGGACGCGGGCTTCGACGCCACCCCCGCTGGCCCGGCCCGCCGCGATTTCGGCCCGCATGTCCTCCAGCACTTGTCGAATCCCGGCCACCACCACGGTGCGCGGAAAGCGGGCCAACTCTGGGGCAAGGCGATCGAGCAACTCATGAACGGCGGGCAGGTCCCGCAGCCTTTGGCTCTGGTCCATCGAACCCCCCATCGAAACCCCCATCGAAACCCCCATCGAAACCGATGGTACCGTGCCGGCGCGCCGGAATGTTATACTGGTTTCGGGTTAGCCGCAATCGGGCTAGTTCACTGTTTTCGTCGGGGCGTAGCGAAGCCTGGTATCGCGCCTGGTTCGGGACCAGGAGGTCGGAGGTTCGAATCCTCCCGCCCCGACCAATTTTTTTAATAACTTACAGGTAGTGGCGGGGCAAACAGCCCACCCAATTGCAGAGTTGCGGCCGCATCCCTTCGTCCCTAATAGTGCGGGCGTGGCGAAGAACGCAGCCACGCATCCCTGCCTGGCGCCTTCTCCTGCCAACCGACCCGCCGCTTCTGGCCCTGCACTCGCTCCCGTCATCGAGGTCAACGTTCGCCACATCGGCCGTACGCCACAGCCAAAGAAGCTGACTGGAAGCGAGGCTCCCGAGGGCTGGATCAAGAAGATTGACCGGCCACACGAAGGCAAGGTCTGGGTCGGCTTTTTCCATCTCTACGTCACGGACAGGTTTACAAAGATGGCGTTTCTTAGACGCGGTAGCTCGAATCTCGCGGAGTTACGGGAATTTGATGACATGACCGTGGCTGCGGCCACCGGCGCCACCGCCGGCGCCGCCGGCATCATCATCAGCTATTCCACGATCGTAGGCGGCCCGGTGATACTTCTCAGCGGCTCAGGCTTGTCAGGCCATGCCTTCGATGCGCCGTCGACAAAGTTCAAGCACCTCTTCCGCCATCTTCTGCGTTTCGCCGGTGAGTTCGATGTCTTTGGGCACTGCGATACCATCGATCGCTCCGCGCAACCGCTGCAAGAGGTCGTCCAGAGCGGCTTCGGCGTGGCCCGCACGCACGCCCGCCGTCGTTGCCAAGGCCTGGAAATCTGCACGGCGGAGATTGTCGTCCTTACCATTGAGCTTCAGTGCGAGGCGGTCGTGCTTGAGCTTTGGGAATACGCGGGTTGTGACGGCATCGTAAAGCGGCGCCATCCGCACACTGCGAAACTGCTTCTCTCCGGGTTCTGCAATCTTCAGCAGCGCCATGTTTTTTAGGTGCATGTCGCCATCGGCGATCAGCCACGCAAACAGCGCGCGCTTCACGATGATGAGGAGGTCGTCGTCCGGCGCGGTCGAAAGCGGGCGGACGGCACGCGCGACACGCTCCATGGTGCCGTCGTATTTCGCGCTCGTCGGCAAATCAAGGACGGAGCACATATCTTCCAGCGCAAGCATGCGCGTGTCGCTGGCACTCTCGCGAATGTCAAAGCGCTCCACGAGAAGCGCCGGCGGCATTCTATCCGGCATGGCAACCAGCGACGTCGCTGGCGTCTCGAAGCCGGCCGCCCGGCCCAGCTGCATGGCGATCCATTCGATAACCGGCAGAGCGTCATAACCGCTTGTGCCGGCCGGTTTGAGGATGTGGGTGAAGGGACGGCCGGTGGCCAGCGACAGAATTCCTTTTTCGTCGAGATACATAGGGGCTTTGATCTGCACCCCGGAGAGGCGAGGCGTATCCGCGCGAGCAAAAATTTGCGCGAGATTGCGCTCGAAACTCTCTTCGATCTCGCCGCGACCCGGCCCTTGGTATTCGCCGGCGAAGGCGCCATCCATGCTATATTTCGCGAGCCGCGTCACCAGAACATCCTGTGGCAGCTCCTTCAGTTCTGCGTCGTGCTCAACAATGGTGATGTTAGACATGTAGCGCTTGCCTGACCGCAGCAGCGCGCGTTCGTCCTGATCCTTCAGGACCTGCTCAAGCCAGCCCTCTGGAAGCAGTGAGACAATGAAGGGCGGCAGCTTGCCGGGCGTCGTCTGCCGAATAAGAGGCGGTCCCGGGCCGTCGGCGGGCTTCCACCGCCACTCAAACCCGTCATGGCTCAAGAGCCCCAGGGGCACGCCATGCCACGCGACAATGAGATCGACCGCGGCTTGGTTCTTCACTGGCTCGGTGCTCAGCCGTCGCAGAAGGTAGCGCTCCGCTGCCTCTCCCTCCCGATACCACTCATTCTCGCGGGCGAGAACATGAACGGCATCGGCGGCACCCTGTGCATTGCCGTATTCTTCAATCAGGCGCGCAGCGAGTGACGCGCGCGTCCGGTCGTCAATCGAGGCCGCGTGCTCGCTGCGCAGGCGGAAGGCTTCTAGGAACCGCTGGCGGATTGAGGAGACGGCAATTCGGAACTCGCCCATACCGTCATCGATGATGGCCTCGGCGACGGACGGATGGGAGGGCGCCTCGTTTTGGATGATTTCAAGTGCTCGGATGCGGGTACGCTGCTTGCGCCGGGCGCTCAGGAACAGGCGCCCGTCCTGGGTCGGCCCTAGCAGGACGGCACTCGCTCCCGACAGGTAAGCCTGGGGATAGAGGTATTTGGCGATGCGGACGGCGTGCCGGAGGACGGTGGCGTCGATATCATCGCCAGCATCGATGTAGATGCCCCGCATGAGCTGGACGAGGTCCCCCGCCTCGGCTTGGCGGTGGCCGCGGGTCTTGTCTATGGTTTCGCCAACGAGGTGGAGTGCCATTTTTGTAACTTTCCCGTACTTCAGGTACGATTAAGTTACCATCTCTATGGGGGATCTTCAAGCGTTACCGAACTTTCGCGTACTTCAGGTACGCGAAAGTTACAAATCCGGCTGAACCAACGGGGTCCGCATCCAGGCTCCATTCAAATTGTTGACATTGTCAGCTATTTTAGTGCAGTTTTCCGCACCACCTCGATGAAATCCTCGGGCTTATCGGCCCGGAGCCAGCACCTCAGTGCCCTAGCTTGCCGAGAGGCTTCAAGACCGCGCCTCACAAAGGTTCAGCCGCCGAAATTGAAACATGAGCCGAGCGCGGCCCGGAGCGCAAGCCGACGCCCAAATTTCAAAATGTGTGAGCAAGTTTGAGGAGAAGGCCCGTAAGTCTATGAACGCATGGCAGCGCGACATAGGAGCGCCGATATACGTTACTAATACAGCCGATGAGACGACGCGGGTTAGTAAGGCATATCGAAAGCCTCTGTCATTAACGAGGGAGCGATTCCGGACGTGGGCGGCCTTGGAATGAACCTCTCGTGTCTTTCTGGAAATCGGCCGCCTCCGTTCCGTGCGCTTGCCTGTGCACGATAAAGAGAATTCTAATTTAATAGCCGATGCGCAATGAACATCCACATTGACGAAGCCGGGCCGTTCATTCCACCGAAGGGAAACCGCCGGTAGTCCCCGGTCCTCGCCATCGTCATACCGAGCGCAACCGAGACGGGGCTCTTCTATCAATTCCCACGCCTGCGCGACAGTTGGCCGCAGCAGGCCATCGAGATTAGAGGAAGCAAGCTGAACGAGGACCAGGCGGCGCAAGTGATGGCGCTGTTGGCCGCCCACGGCGTCATCGTTGAATACAATGCAATCGACATGGCCCTGCATCCGGATGAGATCATCGACGAATTCAAGAAACGCAGGCAGACGCGATAACAGCGAACCTTACCCCCGAACACGCCGAGGCGGTCGTTCGGCGTCTGCATGATGACGCCGCCGGTGGTTCGAATCCTCCCGCCCCGACCAAATCTCCCTCATTCACCGTAGGGTTGGCTGCAAGTGCGCCGGCCTCGCGGGATTCACCTCCACTTTCAAGGCTTCCCACAGCCCAAGAATTCCGCCGGCGTACCTTTGCCCTTAAAACCTGCCCCTAGACGTGCCCCAAGAACGGGCGAGAAGAACTGGAGATTCGCCCGGTGCCTAAGTTCACGATTTCACAGATACAGTCGCGTACTTGGAGGGGACCGCTTCCTGGCTCAGATCGGAGCCGCGTGCTTAAGCAAACGGTTTCCCGGATACGTTAGGGAACTTATGAAACGTTGTACTAAGCCCGAGGGTCACTTGACTCTGGCGTCGAGGTCGCTGTACGCGTGGGCTACGGCATCCGATTGCGCCCTGTAGGCGCGGGCGTCTCCGTACGGCAAAAACTTGCCATATCGGGAATGCGTTTGAGCCAATCGGCGAGCGTGCTTGATCGGACAAAAGTGTTGCTCGGTACGCGCGGCGATTTCAGTAATCAGAGCGAGCAGTCCGTTGGCATACGAGCAATAAATGCAGCCGACTTTCTCGATCGTGTTCAGATAGGCTAGCCGCCCCCGGTCGAAGACCAGGTAGTCTTTCCTCCGAACCTTGGGAATTCCGTAGATCGGGAAGCAGACAAGCTGATAGATGGCGACGGAAGCGTCAAGTGCCAGAAAGGGCAGCACACAAGCGTAAATGAGCGGCGATGACAAGATTACCAGCAGCCGCGTATTCCAGAGGTGTTTCCAACTGGACCTCTTGAACCGGCGGTGCTCGATGAGCGTTTCTAACGACCAAGGCCCGGGTCCTTCGTCGTGGCAAGTCCTGTCGTCTGTTGCGAGCTTGGTCTGCTGTTTTCCCATACCTGATTGGACTGGCACGAACAGGGCCAAACTGACGGCAAACGTTATCGGCTGCCAGTGACGCGCGACTGCCAACGCGGCGGCTCCCGGGCTTACCCGGAATGCAACTTCGCGGCGCGCAATGGGGTTATAGTGGTTTACCGATGTTGGTATTCCGGCCCCTGTCGATCCTTGCCCTGACTGTGGTGCTCTGTGTCCTAAGCGTGGTGCCCTGTCCGGGTGCAACTTTTGGAACCCTGGTCACCCATTCCTCGCCGCTTGGCGATCTGGTGGTGGATGAAGCCCGAAAGCGGCTCTACGTGGTGGACACCAACGCCAACGCGGTCGAGGTTTACGTCACCAACGTCAGCCCGCCGAGGCTGGCGCCGGGGACCAGCACTATTAAGGTGGAGAAAACCCCTTTGGCGGCGGCGTTGTCCCGCTCCGGGAAGTTTCTATACGTGGTCTGCTACGACGCCTCCGCACTGGATATCATCGACCTGACCACGGCCAATTTCTCCACCCGCTCGGTGACGCTTGCGGCCAAGCCTGAGGGCGTGGCCGTAGGTGTCGATAGCGCAGGCTTGGAGCATGTGCTCATCACCACCATCGGCACCGGAACCGGGCAGGCCGTCCTGATCACTTTCGACCCCAACGCCGGCGCCTCCGCGGCCCTGTCCACGGTGATCTTTGCGCCGCCCGCGCCCACCATTCCGCAATTGCCGCCGCCCAATAACCTGATGTACCTGGCCGGCAAGAGCCGCTTGCAGGCCAGCCTGGATGGCCGCACCATCATTGGTGTCAACATCCCGGCCACCCCCGCCAACTCTCGGACGGTCTTTGTGTACGATGTGGCCTCCGCCATCGTGCTTTCCAGCCGCAACGTGGCTGGCGCGTCGCCCATCCTGGCGGTGGCGCCCGACGGCCAGTCTTTCGTCTCCGGGTCCATGCTGTTCGAAACTTCCACCCTGCTGGTGCTGGCCCAGCAGAACGTCATCAATGCACCGTATGTCTTCGCCGCGGCAGCCAATTTCGGGCTGCAGACCAATCAAGGCGGAGCGGCTTTCACACCCGATGGATCGGCGCTGTTCGCCGCTTACAATCTGGTGCCGTTTCCGAGCCTGGCGCTGCGCACCACCGCCAGCCAGCTCACGGTCAATTCGCCGGATGGCATGTTGATCCAGTTGGGGCTGCAGATTCAGGAGAACCTGGGCGGCAAGCTGTCCATCACCTCCGATGGCGCCACCATCTACGCCATTTCGCAGTCCGGCTTCATGGTCTTGCCGGTGGGCACGCTGCCGAACGCGGCCATCGCGGTTCCGGATTCCAAAGTGGCGCTGCTGGCCACCGATCAATGCGGCGTCACCGCTGCCCTGAACTCGGCCATCATCCCGGTTCGCAACGTCGCTACCGGCGCGGGCGGCGGCGGACAAGTAACCGTGACCGCGTCCATCTTGACCTCCGCCGCCACCTCGGCTACCGTGCGCACCACCAGCCGGCCCTATGGCGGCGATGTCACGTTACAGTACAGCAGCACCGCGGCTGCGCGCGGTCTCGGAACGGTGGCGCCGGACCAACTGCTGATCCAGTCGAACCAGGCCATCAACATCATTCCCAACGTCCGGGTATTCCAGAACGACCGGAATGCCGAATCCAGCGGTACCGTCATTCCAGTGGATATTGGCGCCACCACAACCGGGCTCACCGACATGCTGGCCGACGCGGCGCGGCAGCGGTTGTACATCGCTAATCCGGCCTTGAACCGCCTGGAAGTTTTCGATATGCAGAA
>Ga0210402_10006134_pt1 | contig 10667 bp, 10 predicted proteins | sample IncBWC7MmetaG_FD_161055 | JGI IMG/M metagenome (GOLD analysis project Ga0210402, IMG submission 161055) | Forest soil microbial communities from Barre Woods Harvard Forest LTER site, Petersham, Massachusetts, United States - Inc-BW-C-7-M | ecosystem: Environmental > Terrestrial > Soil >... | reverse complement strand
GGACGACGTCGTCTGGCAGCCATGCGTGCGATCAAACGGGCGGCGCGCAAACGAGCGGACTTTCCCCTTGCGCCGAGCCTTCAATCCTGAACGACAAAGCGGGCCCAAGGGCCCGCGTTGGCAAAAATCGGAACTCAGCAAGATCGGTTCAGCGCGGTCCGCGCGGTCCACCGGGGCCACCGCGGCCGCCACCACGCTCCATGCCTGGACCTTGCCCAAACACCGGCTTCGGCTTCATCGGCAACAGGCCTTCCCGCTGCAATTTCTTGCGGGCAAGCTTCCGTGCGCGGCGAACGGCTTCGGCCTTTTCACGCGCCTTTTTTTCGGACGGCTTTTCGTAATGACCGCGAAGCTTCATCTCGCGGAAAATTCCCTCGCGCTGCATCTTCTTCTTGAGCGCCTTGAGGGCTTGATCAACATTGTTATCGCGAACGAGAACCTGCACGCGGCATCCTCTTCCATCAATCGGATTCGAATCTGGTAAAAATCAAAGGGCCGGCAAATGGACAACCCTCGACCTTGAGCGCGCGGATGTATCAGACAAAGCCGGGAATGTCCACCGGCGGAGATGTGAAACCGCATGCCAAATGCGGCTAAATCCAGTCTCAAGGTACTGATCCGGCGGCCTTTGTCTCCCGATCATCCGATTCAATTGGGCTGCCGACCTAACCGGACCTGACCTGGCTGGACCCTTGCGCCAGCGGCGGCGCGATGTCGGGTTGCAGCCTGGATTGCATGTCGGGCTGTACCTCGGCCTGTATCTGGGTGACATGACCCATCTTGCGGCCCGGCCGGGCCGCGCCCTTTCCGTACAGATGGACGGTAGTGCCCGGTACCGCCAGCCATCGCTCGTAGCTGTCAATTTCGTCCCCGATCAGGTTGGTCATGGTGACCTGGCCATGGCGGACCGGCTTGCCCAAGGGCCATCCGGCAATGGCCCGGATGTGTTGCTCGAATTGCGAAACCGAAGCGCCGTCCAGCGTCCAGTGTCCGGAATTGTGCACCCGTGGAGCAATCTCATTGACCAGTATCTTGGCTTCGCCATCCTGCTCCACCACGAACATCTCGACCGCCAGCACGCCGACGTAATCGAGAGCATTGGCGATCCGGCGCGCGATGGTCAGCGCCTGGGTCGTCAGGGTTTCCGAGATCGCGGCCGGCGCCCGCGAGATCTTGAGAATGTGATCCCTGTGCTCGTTCTCCGTGACGTCGAAGCATTCGACCTGGCCGTCGGCCGAGCGGGCGGCGATCACCGAAATCTCGCGCTCGAACGGGACGAACGCCTCCAGAATCGCCGATCTGGTGCCGAGCTCATGCCAGACCTGATCGAAATCGTCATCGACGCGGACGATCGCCTGCCCCTTGCCGTCATAACCGAAGCGACGTGTCTTGAGCACGGCCGGAAGGCCGATCCTCTTGATCGCCGCCTGGAAGGTATCCAGCGACGACACGTCCGCATAGTCCGCCGTACCGATGCCCAGCCCTTTGACGAAATCCTTTTCGATCAAGCGATCCTGCGTGGTCTCCAGGATCTTGCGGGCGGGCAGCACCGGACGCCGCGCCGCCAGCACCATTGCCGATGCCGCCGGGACGTTCTCGAACTCATAGGTGATGAGGTCGACATCGTTGGCGAACAGCTCAAGCGCCTCGACATCGGCATATTCCGCGCAGCTCGCATTCGCCACGACGTCGAAGGCCGGCGAATCCGGATCGGGCGAGAATACCTGGCAACGCAGCCCGAGCCGCGCCGCGGCCATCGCCAGCATGCGGCCGAGTTGTCCGCCACCGAGAATTCCGATCGTATCGCCTGGCTTCAGCTTCACATTGGTTGGCGAGGTCACGCCGATTCCTCCGGACGCTCGGCAACCGCCTCGGTCCGCTGCTTGCGCCAGGCGGCCAATCTCTCCGACAGCGCCTTGTCGTGAAGCGAAAGGATGCTTGCCGCGAGCAGCGCGGCGTTGACGGCGCCGGCCTTGCCGATTGCGAGCGTCCCCACGGGGACCCCGGCAGGCATCTGGACGATGGAGTAAAGCGAATCCATTCCCGATAGGGCCTTCGATTCGATGGGGACGCCGAGAACCGGCAGTTCCGTCAGCGACGCGGTCATACCCGGCAGGTGCGCCGCGCCGCCGGCCCCGGCGATGATGACCTTGAAGCCCCCAGCCTTCGCCCCCTTGGCGAAGGCAAACAGCCGATCCGGTGTACGATGGGCGGACACGATGAGGTTCTCGCTGCCGATGCCCAGTTCCTTAAGGGTTTCGGCGGCGTGGCGCATGGTGTCCCAGTCGGACTGGCTTCCCATGATGATGGCAATCGGCGCGCGCATGAAATCTTTGCCTTTTCGAAGGCTCCAGCTATGGGGCCGGACTACAAATACGGCCTGCCCTCGGCCCGGCAAATCATGGCAAGGGCTCCGCAATGGACTAACCTGTCTTGGTGCGGACCGGCAAGCCTCCTTGATGCATGATCCAGACCGGAATAGCCGCGTTAAGGTAAAGCGCGGTTACCGGCTTCGGAAAAGTTTCGCGTTCGGGAAGAAATTTATGAAGACCACTTGGTTTTAAAGCCGGATCAGGCCAGGGAGGGACATGAAGAAGAAGACCAGGGTGCCGGCATCAAGGGCTGCAAAACGGCGCAAACGCGTCGCGGCGAACCGCGGGGCCGAACCGAAACGCTCGTTACGGGCGTCGCGGCGTCTGGCGTTGTCTGACGGTGCCAAGGCCGAAATCCAACGCCTGAAGAAGAAGCTCTCGCAGGCGATGACCCTGATCGAGCAGTTGCAGATGTCAGCCGATACCGATTTCCTGCTGGATATTCCCAATCGGCGCGGTTTCGAACGTGAACTCAAGCGCGCCGTTTCCTACATCAAGCGCTATCACGCGGCCGGTGCGCTGATCGTGCTCGACATCGACCGCCTCAAGCCGGTTAACGATACCTTCGGCCATGCGGCCGGCGATCAGGTGCTCAAGGCCATTGCCGGCGTGCTGCGCCGCCAGGTCCGCGCTTCCGACGTGATCGGGCGTCTCGGCGGGGATGAGTTTGGGCTGCTATTATGGAATCTTACCGAGGCCGACGCGCACGCCAAGGCGGCGGCCCTGGAACAGGACATCGACCGGCTGAGCTTCTTGTTCGACGGCCGCACAATCACCGCAGGCGCATCCGCAGGCGTTGCTGTGCTGGGGCCGCATTCGGAGCCGGGCCGTGCGCTGGAAGAAGCCGATTGCGCAATGTATGTGCGAAAGGCGCAACGGCGCCATGAAGTGTGAGTGTGATTTGCCAAGACTGCCAATAGACGAGGTTGCCGGTTTCACTCCAGACAATCGAGCAGGATCATGATCAAACCTACGCCCTTCGAGCTTCGGATAGCCGAAGCCGACATCGAGGATTTGCGCAATCGTCTCGCCCACACACGCTTTCCCGATTCCGCGCCCGGCGAAGCATGGGCTTATGGCACGGATGTCGGCTATCTGCGCGGTCTCCTCGATTATTGGCGCACCGGCTTCGATTGGAGGACTGAGGAGGCCGCCCTGAATTCCTTCCCGCAATTCCGCGTTGGAATCGACGGCGTCGACCTGCATTATCTGCACGTGCCCGGGATCGGCCCGAACCCGATGCCGTTGCTGTTGCTGCATGGCTGGCCCGGTTCGGTGTTCGAGTTCCTCGAGATCATTCCACGCCTGACCGATCCGGCGCGCTTTGGCGGTGACCCGCGCGACGCCTTTACAGTGGTGGCGCCGTCCTTGCCAGGTTACGGACTTTCCTTCCGTCCGGGCCAGAAGCGTTACGGTGTTCCCGAAATGGCGGATTGCGTCGCCGCACTGATGCATGATGTCCTCGGCTTTTCCCGCTTCGGCGCGCAAGGCGGCGATTGGGGGGCGGCCGTCACCAGCCGGCTCGGTTACGCCTATGCGGATCGCCTGTTTGGAATCCACATCAATCTGATGATGGCCGCAAGTCGCGATCCTGCCGCCTTCTCAAGTCCGACGGAGGAAGAGAAGCGCTATCTGGAAGAGCTGAAGCATTGGCTGCGCGAAGAAACCGGTTATCAATGGATCCAGGGTACCCGGCCGCAGACGCTCGCCTTCGCGTTGACCGACTCGCCCGCGGGCCTTGCAGCCTGGATCGTGGAGAAATTTCGCGCATGGTCGGATTGCGATGGCGACGTCGAACGCGCGATCGGCCGGGATCGCATGCTCGCCGATATTTCGCTCTATTGGTTTACGGGCGCGATCGGTTCGTCGTTCTGGCCGTACTACGCGAGGCTCCATGGCTCGGTCATTCTGCCACCCGGGGACACCATCTCGGTTCCCACCGGCTACGCCCAGTTCCCGCGCGAAATCCTCAAGCCCCCGCGCATCACGGCGGAGCGGGTATACAAGAACATCCGCCGCTGGAGCGTGATGGAAAAAGGCGGGCATTTTGCAGCCCTTGAGCAGCCGGAATTGCTGGCTGAGGAGGTGCGAGCCTTCTTCCGCGAATTGCGTTGATCGGGCCGGCAGATTTGCCCGGCGCGGCGGACGCCGCCGGGCATCCCTTATTGCCTGCCTCTCCGCGTCACGATCCCGGTTAAGAACACGTAAGGGCGCCTGTCACGACGCAGGAACGAAAATAACTTCCGCTGCTTATGTTTACCTGCAGGGAGCGGAAATATGGGTCTTGCATTATCCGAAAGACCCGTGGTGCTGATCGTTGAGGATGAATTTCTGTTGAGAATGGACGCGGTTGAAATCATCGCAGGTGCCGGCTTCGAAGTGGTCGAAGCCGCGGATGCTGACCAGGCCATCGAAATTCTTCAATCTCGCCGCGATATCACGGTGGTCTTCACCGACATCCAGATGCCGGGATCGATGGATGGGTTGAAGCTTGCCCGGGCAATTCGTGGTCGCTGGCCGCCGATTAAGATCGTCACAACCTCCGGCCATGCAAATGTGGCGGAATCGGATCTGCCGGAAGGTGGGCGATTTCTTCCCAAACCGTACAGTCCGCACCAGCTGGCGGGTGTCCTTCGAGAATTGATAGGCAACCAGGGCTGAAAAAGCCTCTCCGGTAGCCAACGGTTTCCCGGGATTCGCCTCAGGCGATGATGTCGGGCGTGATCTGGTCCTCGATGAATGCGATGCGGTCGCGCAATTGGAGCTTGCGCTTCTTCAACCGTTGCAGACGCAACAAATCCGGCGCCGGCGATTGATGCAGGGCGTCGATCGCCGCGTCGAGGTCGCGATGTTCTTGTTGCAAACGTGCGAGCTCGGTCTGGAGTTCGCGCTCATCTTCGTTGGTCATGGTGTTCTTGGTCGAAAACGCGGATGAGATGGCGAAGGTGTCCGTGGTGCCGCATTCAATATCCTCCCTGGAAGGCCGCTCCGCAAGCAAGTTCAGAAGCAGAGGGTAGCCGGTTTGCGGGATGCCGGCCCTTGCGGACGCGGGAGAAGCCTTGACCGCCGCGGGTGGAGAATGACGACGATAAATCTCTGGTTTTGACCCGCTCTCCGTTCGCGAGCCGATGGTTTCGGCACGAAAGCCAAAACGGGTTCCTTGCTCACATTTGGTTACAGATGCTGCCAAAATATGAGGATGGCGTTTTCGATACCCATCGACAGATTCGAGTCTTGGTGTAGACTTGCTGGTCCGGATCGAATCTGAGGTCTTAATCCAACCGAGGAGGTTTCGAATGGCAATTCAGGCGCATCTCGTTGAACTGGAACGGAAACACAAGGTTCTTGAAAACGAATTGCACGAAGCTCTCTTGCACCTTTCAACGGATGATCTGCAAATTGTCGAGCTAAAGCGCCGGAAGTTAATGGTTAAGGACCAGATTGAGCGGTTGAAGAATGCCGCCAACGAAACTCTGCACTAAACCGCGATTGTGCAGCAAGCCTGACGTTTTATAGCGCACAGGCCGGCGCCCCCTTGGCGGGGGCCGTGCCTGTGCGGGCGGTTATTTCAATCACCATTCGACATCGAGAGGCCGTCGAGCGAGGACCCGACTCCGGCCCCGCAGCAAGTGGACTGGCTTCGCCAATCGTGCTGCAGCGAATGTCAGAAACGCACACTAGGCCCTTGTGAGCTCTCTGACATGATCGGCAATCGCCAGCGAAGACGTCAGTCCGGGGGATTCTATCCCGAACAGATTGATCAGGCCGTCGATTCCATGATCGCGCGGTCCCTGGATCAGGAAATCCTGTGTGGCCACGGCCGGCGGGACGATCTTCGGTCGCATGCCCGAATAGCCGGGCGTCAATGCCCCGTCCGGTAGCCCCGGCCAATATCGCCGGATCGCCGGATAAAATTTTTCCGCCCGCGCCGGGTCGACCGCGTAGTCGATGCTGTCAACCCATTCCACGTCCGGGCCGAAACGCGCCTGCCCCGCCATGTCGAGGGTGAGATGCACGCCAAGTCCGCCGGGCTCGGGCACTGGATAGATCAGGCGCGAAAACGGCGCCCGCACGCCGCAACCGAAATAATTTCCCTTTGCCAGGTATGCCGGGGGGATCAAATCGATCGGCATGCCGTCGATGCCGCGCGCGACAGCAGGCGCGTCGAGCCCTGCCGCGTTGATCAGCAACCGGCATTCCAGCGACATCGGCGCTTCGCCGCCGGTTTCGATCTGGATACGGCCGGTGTCCGCCTTGCCGCCCACCAGCGGGGTGTGAAACGCAAAGGCCGCGCCCGCATCTTCAGCGTCGCCGCGCAGCGCCAGCATGAAGGAATGGCTGTCGATAATGCCGGTGGAAGGCGAGAGCAGGGCGCCCTCGCAATTTAGCGCAGGTTCGAGCGCGCGTGCGGCCTCGCCGCTGAGCGTTTGCAGATCGTCCACGCCATTGGCTTGGGCATGCGCCTTGATCGATTGCAACTTTTCGGTTTCCTTCGCCGTCGTTGCAACGATCAACTTCCCGCAGTTACGATGCGGAATGCCGTGGTCCTGACAATAATCGTAGAGCGCCCGCTTACCGGCAACGCACATCCGCGCCATCAGGCTGCCCGCCTTGTAGTAGATGCCGGCGTGGATCACCTCGCTGTTGCGCGAGGATGTAATCGTTCCGATCCCCTCGGTGGCCTCAAGAACGATTACCTCGCTGCCGGCCTGCGCCAGCCGCCGCGCGACCGCAAGACCGATCACCCCCGCACCGATAACAACGCACTCGACCTTGTCCATTCGATAGTTCGGATCCGGATTGAGGGCTTCAGGAAGGACGGACGCGCCAGGGATCAGTATGCATTCTTGTGCGCGCGCCGGTTGCGGTGCGGAAGATTATGCAACCCGTCGGAATAGTGTCGGAACCTTGTCGCACCAGCAATTAGCGCCCCATTAATCATGTCAGGGTAATTGCCGCAATTACGCGCCCAATTTGCCGGCCTTAGGGTAGTCGTTTACCCGATCCAAACCCGTGAAGCCAGACACTCACCAGCAGAAATCCGCGGGTGACTGATGGCTGACAAGGACTGGCAGGCAGGCGGCAGAATCATGATTCCCGCTCTGGTCGTGGTGTGCCTGTTCTCGTTTGGAGGGCCACTCGACCTCGCGCGTGCCGCGAATACCCTGGGCATCCCGGCAAGCGATCCGGGCGTCACCGATCCGAGCGTGATCTGGGAAGCGGTGATTGGCGGCCTCGTTGTCTGCTGCTTCCTTTCTTCCATCGCGATATGGATGCTGTCGACGCTGCGCAGGGTCAAGCGCTCGCAATTGCGCAGAAATGCGTTTGTCAGTTCGGCCCTGAACAATCTCAACCAGGGTGTGGTGATCACCGATCCGAAGCAGAGGGTCGTGTTTTGCAACGACCGCTATCTGGAGATTTACGGCCTCCTCCGGTCGGATGTTCCCCCGCTCATGAACGGCAGAGAACTGCTGGAGCTCCGGCGCAGTCGTGGCGTCCTCGACGTTAGCCCCGACGATTTCTTTGCCCTTGCCAGCGCGGCCGAGGGTCACATTTTCGAGCTACCGGGCGGACGTTCGATCCTGGTCAAGCATTTCAAGTTGCCAAATGGCGGCGGTTCGGTATCGACCCACGAGGATTGCAGTGAGCAGCGCAAGCTTTCGCGACAGCTCGCTTCGACCAAGCAGTTCCTGGAATCGGTGCTGGAGAATGTTCCGGTGTGCGTCGCCGCCAAGAATATCGAGGATGGGCGCTACATCTTCGCCAACCGCGCGTTCGAACGTTTCTCGCGCTTTTCCCGCGATTACATCATCGGCAAACGCGCCGAGGAGATTTTCCAGCCGGAAACGGCGGCGAGCATCGAGGCCGCCGATCGCGCCGCGCTTGACACTCCTGAGGGCCATTTTCGCAACGAGTTCGTGGTCGAGCGCGGTTCGCAGAAGCGCGTTCTCGCCAGCAACCGCGTGATCGCGCGAAACCAGGCGAATGAGCCGGAATTCCTGATCGCCCTGTTCGACGATATCACCGAACACCGATCGCTTTCGGTTGAACTGGAGAACACCAAGAAATTCCTGGAGCTCGTGGTCGATAATATTCCGGTGTCGCTGACCGTCGAACGTGTCAGCGACGGCCGCTACCTTCTCGCCAATCGCAGCGCCGAGACCATCCTCAATCGCAAACGCGAGGAGGCTACCGGTCTGACGGCCGCGGATATTTTCAACGCGCGAGAGGCCAGGCTGATTACCTCGCGTGATGAGGCGGCGATAAGAAAGCGTGGACTTCTCACCGAGGAACATCCGATCAGCACCAAGGACGGGCTCCGGTTGTTCCTCACGCGGCGTGTAACGGTGCTCGATGACGACGGCGAGCCGCAATACCTGATCAAGACCCATGAGGACGTTACCGACCGCCGCCAGACCGAGTCGCGCATGGCGCACATGGCCTATCACGACGGTCTGACCGATCTGCCGAACCGCGCCGCGTTCCTGCAGGCGCTCGCGCAGATGATCGAGGCCTGCGCTGGCACTGATGATGAGTTCGCGGTGCTGTCGATCGACCTCGACGGTTTGAAGGAAATCAACGACGTGTTCGGCCATGCGACGGGCGACAGGCTGCTGATCCAGGTAGCGCAACGGCTGCAGGCGTCGGCGCGTGGCGGCGTGGTGGCGCGCCTCTCCGGTGACGAGTTCGGGCTGATCATCGACGGCAAGCAGCCCGTCGCCGGCATGCTGTTGGCCGAGCAACTGGCGGAAACGCTGGGCAAGGAATTTTTGATCGACGGCAAATCGGTCCGCACCGGGATCACGACCGGCATTTCGATCTTCCCTCACAACGGCGCCGATGCGGCTTCGCTGCTCGCGAACGCGGGCGCAGCCCTGTTTCGCGCCAAGGCAAAATCGCGTGGCTCGATCAGCATTTACGAACCCGAGATGGATGAGCAGATCCGCGACCGCCGCGTTCTGCATCAGGACATGTCGACAGCCGTCAAGAATGGCGAACTGCTGCTGCACTACCAGCCGCAGGCGCTGTCGCGTCCGGTCATCGGCCGGGACGAAGTCATCGGATTCGAGGCCCTGGCACGCTGGCGCCATCCGGTGCGCGGCTTCGTGCAGCCGTCCGATTTCATTCCGCTGGCCGAAGAGAGCGGTCTGATCGTCGAGATGGGCGAATGGATTTTGCGGGAAGCCTGCCGCGAAGCCGCCTCATGGCCGATGCCGTTGCAGATTGCGGTGAACCTGTCGCCGGCGCAGTTCATGCATGGTGATGTCGTCAGTCTCGTTCATTCGATCCTGCTGGAAACCGGCCTGTCGCCGGGCCGGCTCGAACTCGAGATCACCGAGGGCGTGCTGATCGAGGATTTCGATCGCGGCCTGGCGCTGTTACGCCGGCTGAAGGGACTTGGCGTGCGTATTTCGATGGACGATTTCGGCAGCGGCTATTCCTCGCTCAGCTATTTGCAGGCGTTCCCATTCGACAAGATCAAGATTGATCGTGCCTTCGTCATGAATCTCGGGCGTAACCCGCAATCGGCGGCGATCGTGCGGGCCGTGATCGGCCTCGGCCATGGCCTGGAAATGTCGATCGTCGCCGAGGGCGTGGAAACGCAGGAGCAGCTCGGTTTTCTCGCCGAACAGGGCTGCGACGCCGTGCAGGGGTATTTCATCGGCAAGCCGCTGCCTATTCGCCAGTATAGTTCCGTTATCGGCCGCTCGATTGGGGATGCGATCGAGCCGGCGCGCAAGATCGGCTGAGTGAATTCGTCGTACTGCCGCAATTTTCTCCCCGTCGCAACAACATCCGTTCGCCGGAAAACGCTATAGCTGACGCATGGCGGATTACGATCTTGCGATTATCGGCGGTGGTTTGAACGGCGTCAGCATCGCGCGCGATGCCGCAGGGCGCGGGCTCCGGGTTATTCTGCTTGAGCAGGGCGATCTGGGCGGGGCGGCCTCCGCGGCCACGGGAAGATTGATTCACGGCGATCTGGCGCTGCTGGAGCGGAGGGCGCTTTCGCGCGTGCGCGCCGCATTGATCGAGCGCGAAATATGGCTGCGCAGCGCACCGCATCTGGTGCGGCCCGCAAGGTTCGTGATACCGGCCCATTCCGACGAGCGGCCGCCGTGGCTGCTTCGGCTTGGGCTGCTGCTCTACGACCGGCTGGCTCCGCATGACGGCCTCACGTCATCGGCAACAATCGACGTCACCCATCATCCGATCGGCAACGCCCTCAGGCGGCCGTTTGGCACGGCTTTCGAATATTCCGACTGCCTGGTGGACGATTCGCGGCTGGTGATT
>Ga0210402_10006133_pt1 | contig 10668 bp, 17 predicted proteins | sample IncBWC7MmetaG_FD_161055 | JGI IMG/M metagenome (GOLD analysis project Ga0210402, IMG submission 161055) | Forest soil microbial communities from Barre Woods Harvard Forest LTER site, Petersham, Massachusetts, United States - Inc-BW-C-7-M | ecosystem: Environmental > Terrestrial > Soil >... | reverse complement strand
CGGCAAAGCATGTTCCTGCAGAGTGCGGGTAAAGCTGCGGAGCCTACTGCGATAGGCATTAACCACCGGTTTGTACACATCATGTCCTAAGGTCACTTCAAAGAACTTATCCACGTTCTCGGAGAGACTAGGGTATGACGCTGGGGCATAGCTTCCTCTTTTTCCATCACTCTACAAGCATAAGAGTATCAATCAGGTGCTGTGTGAAGATGAAATGGCGCTGGGACATACTACCACCGTGTAGAAGAATTCAGGCGTAACGGAATTGACAGCTTGTATCCAAACCCCCGAAACAAGCTTTTTTGATACTTTAGCTTGTGCGAAGGCGACAATTAACTCCCCCGTCTCCTGGTCTTGGAAGAACCACATTAGGTCCGGCCCCATGTGGTTATCTGGAAAAAGGAAAGCTTTCCCCTTTGGGTCCTTTAAGTACTTGAGAACGTCGGTGGGGGATTCAGCCCTGAAACCAAAGCAATCGGAACTGCCTGTTTTCCATGAAACTGAGCAGGAGCGTATTACATCATTGGCACTCCGCTTTAGCGAGACCAAGGTGACCATCCTCGACCCCAAGGATGATGACTTGCTGAAATGAAAAACGTCGCGCAGAGGAGTGAACTTTCCACCAAATTTTTCCATGAGTACTAACAGTGTCAGGTCCTCGAGCACATAACCCAGAGACGATTGGTTGTGAGCGGTGCGGATCGAATTAGTGATCCACGTCTTTCTCGTTGTCCACGAGTGCTCCTCGAAAAGCGAACTGAGAGATAGAACGATCATTGGTTCACAAATGTACACCGGGTAGTTGGTGTCGGGGCCGAACTTGTTAGTGGGAACGATCGTGGCGAGGTGGCCCACACCTAGCGCAATCAAATGGCGCATTTCCTTTTCGACGGGAATGAAACTGGGCTGACTTCCGATTCTCCATCTAATGAGAACATCGACCAGACACTGTACTAATTCTTCGTCTGAAAAATGGGCTGTCAAACAATCCACTTGATCAGACACGAAATACTTACTATACCTCTCATGGAAGAGACGCTTAAGCAGACTGAGATCTCCAAAAGCATCGATCTTAACTTGGAGTGCATGGGAAATGTGTTGCTCTTCCTCCTCCAAGTCAATCGCATCCGTGATCGTGAATCCAGACAGGTGCTCGGCGAAAGCAGTGAGGACACGGTGGCGCGGAACGTTGTCTGGGAGTAGGAGCTCGATGAGGCTGGCTGTAAGGCGGTAACTAAAATTTTACGTGTCGGCATAGATTAAACAATCCTGAACAACAACGCACCGCCCAGAAAACCAATGCAATATGCGTTCCAACAGACGCTTATCTGAGACCTTATTTTCGGAGAGTTGTAGATACCGACGGACATATTCCTCCTGAAAGTGCTCGGTGTTCCGGAATAGTCCTGTATCGACGAAAACTTCGGCCCTTCTAGTCCCCCTCTTCCCATAAAGAGAACCCGTTGATTTCTCCACCATCTCCATCGATAGTCCAGTCCCGGAGATAATAATTCCTGCGAAGTAGAAACGCTCTACAAGGAATCTATAGAACGCGTGAAGAATAGGGCGCAGATCGGTTCCTGGGGTAGTGGAACGAAAGTAGTCCTGGAGCTTATCGGCAGCCACTTGGGCTTCGTCGATTACGACAAAGAGGGGTGTGATATTTTCTACTTTCTCCGCCACAGGAAAGAGGTCCTCGCGGGAATACAAGCTTTTGAGCGTGGTGCGGACGAAGGTGAGCATATCATCAGTGTCAGCACTGCGGAGACTCTGAACGAGAACGGCAAAAATATCAAGAGTACTTGACGAGTGTGGTGGTGGCATGACTTGAAGGAGAACCCATCGCCTTCGAGCTACCCACACGTCTGTGCCGGTTGGAAGAGAGTCCATCAACCTTTTGAGGACGAAGACGCGCGCGCAGAATACCATCGCAAAGACACGATCTGCGGCAATTTTGTTTTTGAGAATGTGTTCCTCCTTCGTACCCAGGTTCCAAGAACTCATCGAAACCAATGTATCAGTTGCCACCTCGAAGTCGCGGGAGCCAGATACACGATTTGTGCTTTGACACGAAAAATAAAATCCCCAGTTGAAGCAAAGACCATCAAGCGAAAGGCGGGTTTTGCCAGCACCCGAGGGGCTGAAGAGATGTCTGTAAGGAGCAAGATTAGGATTAATAATCGTCACGCCAGCAAGGTCTAAAGCTACAAACACAGTAGTGTGATCGAACAACTTTTCGATCCGCTTGGTTTCAGGGTACTTGCCGAGGTTATGAAGCAGAAGAATTGGGTCGGTCGACATCATCACGTCGCGTTCAGGGACAACCTTGTCCTCAGGACGGATGGAGTCCAGGAATCCATCCAATTTCCCTTGAGCCAGATATTGGATATACTGGCCGAAGGGTTCAAACGCATTAGCTATGTTAAACTCCCTATCTTTTGCATTTAGTCGCGGGGGTGAGTTTGTCGAAGACTTCTCAGGCACCATTAAAAGTAGAAGTTACGCAACATACCGTCGACTTGAGCGCGAGTGTTCTTTTTAGGAGTGTGCAGTTCAGTGTCATCCAAACGAGCTCGCTTAAAAGCACGCAGGTCTGTAACTACAGAGCACGGGTTAATACAGCAACGGTGGCATTTGGCGGCGCGACGAGCTACGCGCACTCACCAGTAGACTTACTAACAGGCGGTGAACGCACGATAATGTGGAGATGCCCGTGCTCGGTTTGACCAAAGAAAACCATGGATAATATGTCCACGGGTGATAGCGCTTCCTCATCCCTGAGCTCAACCTTCTTCACATTCTGATTGAAACTGTCGTTGACTGGGATGGAGACCTTCCAGAGGGTGAGAGAGTCTGCGGCGACGTGATCAAGTGCCGGCTTCTTCTTGTCCTTGATGGCATTCTTGAGGGTTCCGACAGACTCTGTGATCGCAATTTTGACGGGAAAGACTTGGCTGGGGTCGTCGTCAAAGACGAAACAATAGAGTTCGAGGTTACGATGATCCAGTAGCGGTTCTGAAGGCAAGCTCTGAGGAGTAACTGAAAGAATCATGATGAGTTACGGACAGAGAAAGCTCCCAATACTATCACTCACCAACACACGGTTTTACTACGATGTGTAGGTGTTTAAAGGGAGGCACGTTCGAGAACACCTCGAGCAAGACATCCACGGACGACAGAGAAGTTTCGTCGGTAAGGTCTAGGTTGGCAAGATTCTGCTGCAAACTATGGTTTACGGGAAAAGACACCTTCCAGAGGGCGAGGGAGTCTGGGGTGACGTGATCAAATGCTGGCTTCTTCTCCTCCTTGATGGCTTTCTTGAGGGTGCCGACAGACTCTGTATTCGTAATTTTGACCGGGAATACTCGGCTAACATCGTCGCCAAATACCCAGCAATTGAGCTGGAGTGTGGCAGACATGAAGTATCGTTCAGTTAGTCTGAGTGATGATGCCAATGATGATAGGGGTTGGTTCAAGAAAAGATTCCCACGAGTGACTGAACACGTGTCTTGTGCATGACGTCTGCGTTATCCGATATTAACCGTCAATCGATGATCCACCGTCGTTGCCCACACCACGACCATTACCCCACGAATGAGCACCACCATTCCATGCACCACGATGCATATCCAATACTAAGTTCGAACACAGCCAAACGACGCTGCGAGGTACGTTGCGAATCGAATTGCGGAGGTGGTTGGGCGCGGGGACTGCCAGTGGATACGGTGACGACTCGAAGGGCATCGCGATTAGGGCTCTAACCTCCCATGCTCTGATATTTATATACGGTGCCTTGCTTTCCCTTTCTGCTCAGAGCTGTGCACGGCTGTCCCCATCCGCCATTATTATTCTCATTTCTCACTCAGGTACACACCCCATATACCGACATGACTCACAGCGCGCTCAACGTCGACGTCAACATTCCCTACTATGCTCTCCATCGTGGGCCAAACCACAGCCCATCCGCACCTCGCTCAATTTCTCTGCGTGATTCGATGCACCCATTCCTGCAAAGTTAGTCCCCGGCTCCGAGTTGGACGACACGGGTCAGATAGATTTGGCCGGGATATTTTTGAATGCACAGAACATCTTTCGATGTGGAAGCACGAACTATGGTCACATTTTTCACAAGTTCGTACACACGAAGTCTCGGTCCTCGCAGCTAGTCACCGTGGACCCATTCACTGCCACAAGAAACCAGACAAATATGACTATGACATGACGAGCAAGCTCAAGTTCGTAACCACTTCCCAAATCATTCTCATACCACCATCGATCTCAATATAACGACTCCGAGTCACCTGACAGCGTGCATACCTCTCCGCTGGGATTCTTTGCGTGTATGTACTATGTCTCTGCGCGACAATGCTGCTCTTCGGGATCGACAAGGTGGATGCACAACACTTCGGAGCCATGGTTAGTGAGATTGGAGAGGCGACAGACGACACGGTTACGATCTGAGTTGGTGGTTTATTCATATTGGTATAGGGATTGGAGTTGAGAGTGGGGGTGGGGATGGAAGGAGGGAAATGGAGACGAATGATGAAAACTCAGGGAGGATGGCTGGAGTGGACGGGTGAGCTCAATAGATGGTGGTCCGTAAGATGGGTGGTGCATAATCGCATGAGAATGATTGCTTTCAAAGTATTTGATGACTAATTCTGCACTGCGACCTTTTTTCTTAATTTATCTTGCCTATCGAACAATCGGAAATCCTGGCTTTGAGTTTTAACCTCTCAACGAATACTCGCATTTCTAATCAAATCATTTGTCTTCCAATTTCAATTTCTCACCTTGTCAAGTAACTCAATCAACTTTGCTTCGGTCACACCTACTTGAACCCATCTCGACCAGAACTTCGGCGGACCATCCCACGCTAGACATGTTATCTGCATTTCTCCAGGTCCACAAACTCCGCCAACCCACGGATCGGGGGATCCAGAACTTCTGTGACTCGATCCCCGATGACCTCGACGAACACCCAGATCTCGACGCGTACGTTACAGAAATCCGCCATTACAAAGAGAAGGTACCATCTTCCTGTGCGCTCTAGTGGTTTATTCTGTGTCAAATGAGATCTCAACAGGAAAACCTTGAGCATGAGTTCCTACTCGCTTTTGTCGCCCATGCACACCTTCGACAGGGACCATCCTTTTACCAAAAGCTGACACAGACCAACTGATCGAGCCTTTCTGCGCTCGACATGGTTCGGATCTCCTCCTCGTCGCAGTTGACATGGGCACCGATCGCGGGGCATTCACTCGTGTCGCTACACTACCTAAATCTATTCTATTCTATTCCGCTTTGCCTATGGCACCACATTAACAAATTCGCAGTGGAAACAGTCTTGCATCTGGTTGTTGTAACATCGTCGAGCAACAATGGTGCGGGGTCGTGGTTCGTGACGTCAGCAAGGCTAGTATTATGTCCAGCAGGACTATGAGTTATGCATATACATCCAAACTATGACCTACATATGTCAAGATGAGCTCGAAAATCAAACATTGTCATAAATATATCATAAGCTTGTTTGGATCTGAATCTACTAAAATACTTTTTTCGAGATTTTGCCATTTGATTATTCCTCCTGCTATACATCCACCGTCGCAGCCATTCTGAGCTGGCTACCAATTGCACACCCAGTGCGTTCAGGGACATGAATTCCCGCTTATGGCCGCACACATTGAAGAGGTTGTCTGCAGATAGGGACTTCCGATATTGCCGACAGGGCTTTTTCAACCGGACGACATGTGAACAGCCCCTCCACGACATATTCTTCCATCCGGCAGGGTGGTACACCACCCAAAGAAATCCACGTTGGCTTCAAACCATTCCACATCTTCAGGCGAAATTAAAGGCCCGTAACCATTGACGTCGAGAATAGCAATGCGGCTGACAGTGCTCGGATTGAACTCGTCCCAGGTATCATCATGCTCGTGGGCGGCAGCGATCCTGCTGCGTTCATCGACCATTTCTTTTAGCACTCCAACTGAGAAATTCGGGCAATCTGAAATGCACAGTTCGGTTATATTCCGGACAATGAAATCGTCGGAAGAATGGCCTCCTTGGCCCATCTCAGCGATAACGATGTCATCAAATCCAGGGCAATTGTAAATATAAAGATGTCTGCCGTACCATCCTCTCAGGATTTCTCTGAGGTCTTGGTCTGCAGCAATGTCCTCAAGAGTCAGATTGAAGGTCCATATAGTACTGTCGAATGGATCGACAGAACAGCGTGTGATTGTCGTCGACTCGGGGTGTAGGGTGGTCACGCGGAAAATCTCTGTAAGGACGCTGCCTTGAAGATCTTCGAACGTTGCCGAGGATAGTGATAGACCAAAGGAGGCCGGGTCGACCGATCCGCTGACAAAGTCGAACTCAACCTCCCTCACTTTGAGTGAGCGGAGTTTACGGAACTTTTCGAGGGTCCTGAGCATTTGGTACAATGGAAAGCTTTCATTCTGTGATGGCGAAAGGTGCAAAATCTCGATGGAAGTCGCGCTCGTGAACGGCCGAGCGTCAATCATGCACTCCAAAAAGTTGCGACCATCAAGGACGAGGGTTTGAAGAACGGGACACGCAAACATTCCATGCTCGGCTGTATCAGACGGGATACTACCGCCGTCATCTACCCTACACTTTAGCACCAGCTTGTCGAGCTCTGGAGCGACACCGTGAAAATCTCGACGAAGGGAGGGGAGCGAAGAACTGTAGATAATGTCAAACTGAAGACTCCGACAACGATGTACATGCGGACCAAGGAGATCGATCACCGCTAGTACACGCGCGTTTTCGTCTGGGTCGAAAGCACCTGACCTCCTCATTACAGCGACATCAAGAGGAAGATTATGGGTCCACTTGAAGTATGACTGGATGGCGGGCAACACCGTCGGGTTTGTGTCGATGAGAATCACGACGCGAGTCCAAAAGACTGGGATGGTTGACAGTACGTCTCGCCATGTGGTGCAGACAGAGGCAAGGGCGTAGGGGAATAGGGACGGAGATAGCAAATTCTGATGGGTGTCCCACATTGTTTCGTAAGGTCCATCAGGAGAGTAACCTGGGAGATGTCGGTAGCATTCCTCATCCGTCGGAACCCGCGATTTCATGTATACAAACTTGAAGATTATCTCGAGCAGTTCGGTGGGTAAATCACCGATAGATGCACGCGTTGTACGCAAGGCATACTGGAAGATTCTCCGGTGGCTGACTTTCGAGGTCGCAAATGTATTAGAAAAGACGACAGCAGCACTTTCTGTTGTGCCGATGCTAGTTCGGCGACTGTGACGAGTCTTAGTAGACACATTTAGCTTAAATTGAAGCAAAAGAATAAGCCGGTGCCCACCATTGACTGTCAGCCACAGGTTGCGGTGTGACTGGCGTCTCAACAAAGTACTATGAGGTTTGAAGCTTGATGGCGGGCAATGGTCCTCAATAAAGTTCACAAAAAAACGCAAAAGTTTTGCTCCCACGCCTATTACGTAATCCAAGACAAGACTTCGGAAGACTGGCCCGGGCATGATCGCCTGATTCATCCCATTTTATGGGCTTGACGACGACGACCTTTGGATTATAGTCCAAGCCCTACACTTCTTCTCTTGTACGCATTGGCATTCTCTTCACGAAACCAACAAAAACAACACCGCAATGTCCAGTAGCGCACCCCCGCTCCATAAACCCGAACGAAACCCGCCTAACCTCTTCACGACATCCGTTCCTTCGTCCCTAAACCCCTCTCGAGTCTCTTCCCCCACCGCTTTCAAATTAAATGCCCGCGATCTCACCACTAATTCTCCCCTATCCCCCTCTGCATCACCCTTCCAAACTAGCCCCGTCTCCCTAAACGAAAAGAAGTCGTTCTACAACGGCTCCGACGGCGGCAAGGCTAGCATTTATTGGAGCGAAAAACATGCCAATGGTAATTTACATCCAAACTCCACCCTACGTCCAGTAGGACAAAATATTATACCTGGTCGGCTTGCGACGGACGTATACGACGCGACTCTGCCATGGTGGCGTGCTGCTATACGCCGGAAACTACTCAAAAGCGTCAAGTGGGAGTCGAGGGTGCTTGCGAGGATGCAGGTTCGTACCCAGACTGGGATTCTATTTATTGGGTTGTTTTACATTTGGAACGTGGTCCAATTTCACGAACCAACTTGGAGAGCCAGAAATCTCAACCGACTACCACACCTCACCTCCTTCCCTGACTGACTCCTTGACTCCAAATTTGTTGTGTGTGTGTGCTCCCCAAGACCTTCCCTTATTCTCAAATTCGAATCATGTCGAGCTGGTGAGAGTCAAGGCGGAGTCGTTGTAGGAGTTACGCTTAAATTGGAGCTCTCTATCTCCTGCACGACTTAATGTCCTGCACCAATTCGACATGATTTGATGAGCAACTTCGGAAAAGACCGCACGGCGCAAACCAACACTTATCGAGTCAAGGAACCTTCATTTTTCCAACCCTTTCAGGGTTTTGGATATTTTCCCACCGGTCGAGAACTTGACTCCTTTTGTTCCCCACCCTCCCGTCGATTGAATTATCATGTTCGTAGCCATAGTACTAATTAATCACGTTTCGTAGGACCGTATCCGAACCCCTTGGCTCGACGCCTATTTCGTCTACACGTCCTCACTCGGTACACACACATTCTTCATGACTGTCCTGCCTGCCCTTTTCTTCTTTGGATATGAAGAGATGGGTCGTGGGTGAGTCTTTCCCTCCTGATTCTCGCCCTCTTCCCCTGCCTACTCTCTCCGTGCCGAGAACAATTTTGTCCTTCTCACAACTATAGTGACGTAGCTGATTCACATATACTCGCCAGACTTCTGATAGTCCTTGCGCTAGGGGTATACTGCTCATCCGTTGTCAAAGACCTCATTTGCTCACCTCGACCGTTCGCACCGCCTGTAACACGACTCAGTACGTCTTTCATCTGTTTGCTCCCTCCCTTTCCTATTTCTTCACCATTCACTCTCGAATTTCACGTCTTTTGATTAACATCTATCCTATAACTCGTACTAACGTCTCGTCGTCTTACAGCAATTGGCTCCCACCACCTCGAATACGGCTTTCCCTCCACCCACTCAACCAACAGCGTCTCCATCGCCCTTTTCTTCTTCTCCCACGTCCACCGCCTCGCTTCCTCTCCCCCTTCCATCCCCCATTTTCTTCACCCGTCCTCACTCAACTCCACCGAAATCGCTTCGAGCGTCGCAAGGAACATGACCTCCAACCTCACAGAACTCACTCTAGACCCGGCTCTCTCTCCCACAACATACACCGTTCTCACCGTCCTCCTAACCCTCTACACATTCTCCATTGTTTTCGGTCGACTCTACACTGCCATGCACTCCTTCACCGACTGCGTGGTGGGTGTAGTCATGGGCACCGGCATCTGGTGGGCACACAGCAGCTGGTCCGGTATCCCCTTGGTCCTCGCAGACACCAGCACCCTCGCATCCTTGTTCAGCATATTAGGCTTCGGGGCCCCAGGGGAGATGGGGACGTGGGTATTATGGCTCGGAAAAGGCCTGGGTGCGGGCGAGTGGGTCGAGGAGTGGGTACGCGGGGGCGGATGGGAGGTTCCACTGATCCTGATTCCCGTGTGCTTGTTGGCGGTGAACCAACATCCGCAGCCCGTGGATGACTGTCCGTGCTTCGAGGATGCTATTGCGTTTGGGAGTGTTGTGCTTGGGGCCCTTGTTGGGAGGTGGGGTATGCAATACGCGGGTGTTGGATTGGGGATTGGGAGGACGGTGGTTATGCCCGGGAGCGGGTGGGTGTTTGACGGTGAGATGGGAAAGTGGGTGGGCGTTGAGAGGGGCTGGGAGGATGTGGCTGTTTGGTGGGGCGTTGCGGCCGTCAAGATGGTCGTTGGTGCGATTTACCTTCTTTCCCCCCATCACGCATCCGTTACTTGGTGCTAACTGCCCAAATAATATCCCAGGTATTCTTGTAATATTTACTTGGCGCCTCCTCGCCAAATCGATGCTTCACCTAATCCTCCCACCAACCTTCCGTTTCCTGTCGCGCGTCTCGCCTTTCCGGCTCCCAAACCGACGGTTCTATACACCCGCAACCGATTACAAGAACGTGCCCAGCGAGTTTAGGCCTGGGAGCGGGGGTGGCGGGTTTGGGTTGAGGCCGATTCCTAGTGTTATTGATTTGCCCGGGACTGGGGGCGTTGGGGTCGAGGTCGGGGGTATTGGGACTGGGAGCGGAGTGGGTGGTCTGCGGGTAGGTGGGGGTGTTGGATGGGAAAGGGAGATTAAGTTGAGGGGCACGGGTGCTGGTGGCGGGGAGAAAGGCAGGGCTGTGAATGGTGGTGGTAATGGGTACATTGATGGTTATGCCAATGGCGGGGAGAGAGGGGGGGAAGGGAAGGACGGAGAACCTGTTAAGCATTATGACGCTGATGGTGCGTGTTTGGGGTTTCATCGAGGTGGAATTTCGTGCTAATATTGATTTGGGCGTTTTGGATAGTCCTGACGAAGGTGATCGTATATAGCGGGATTGCAGTCCTTGCGTGTGAAGTAATGCCTGTGATGTTTGAGGTACTCGGATGGGGGGTCAAGTCATGGATGTAGCGGCTGTGGGGCGTATCAGAGGCGTCGCATAGATCTGAATGTGTGAACAAAAGCATTCAAGGCCATTCATAATATTTT
>Ga0210402_10006132_pt1 | contig 10669 bp, 8 predicted proteins | sample IncBWC7MmetaG_FD_161055 | JGI IMG/M metagenome (GOLD analysis project Ga0210402, IMG submission 161055) | Forest soil microbial communities from Barre Woods Harvard Forest LTER site, Petersham, Massachusetts, United States - Inc-BW-C-7-M | ecosystem: Environmental > Terrestrial > Soil >... | reverse complement strand
TGCAATCGGCGTCAACAACCGGGGAGAGGTGGTTGGATATGACCATACTTCAAGTAACCGCGTAGTAGGGTGGCGCTGGTCCAATGGCGCCTATTCCAGCTTACCCGTATCCGGCACCAGCACCGCCGCACTGGGCATTAATTCCAGCGGCACCATCATTGGCAACCGTCGCCTGCGCCTCATCCGGCGTCTCCTCACCGGCCAATTGCGTCGCACAGGCGAGCGCGGTTATGTTCTGAGCCACGGCACGACTCAGTATCTGACTGGGTTTGTCTATGCGATAAACGACCTGGGCGACGCGGCCGGGGGCTCCATCTTTGATGGTCAGGCGATGGCAACGGTGTTCAAGAATGGCATTGCCGCCGTGATCCTGAGTGTGCCCAGCTCTGCGGTCGGAATAAATTCTGCGGCGAGCGTCGTCGGATCCTACCAACCTGCCGGTCACAATCGACGCCATCTATTTACGTGGAGTGCGAATTCGGGAGCTTTCGACCTGACACCCGACGGCTATCGTTCCGCAGAGGCAGCCGCCATCAACGACCGCGGTGACATCCTGGGTTTCGGAGAGACTTTGAGCGGGAAATCCCAATACTTTTTGCTCACGCCTGACCCCAATGGAGTGCTGACGCCGAAGGCTCTGATTACGGCGCCGCTCGCAGGTGTTCCGTAGCGGCTTGCCTCATATCCGGGGCCGGCGGGACCGCACGCGGGTACGCAGCGCGCGCAGCGCGCCGATGAGGATCCGCGGCGCCAACGCCCGCGCCGACGCATCGGCCCCGATGCGCCACCACTGCAGGTAGGACCAAGAGTACGGCGCGCTCTGCGCCAAGGTGCGCACGGCGTCGATGCGCCTGCCGAACAGCGCGTGGCTCCGCGCCAGGCCGGCAGACGTCACGGCACGTTGTTCGCGCAGCATCGCCGCGAAATGCGCATCGCCGGCGCCACGCTGCGCTTTCTCTATGACCCGGCGCAGATCGCGCCAGGCAATGATGTCGCTCCCCCCGTGCAGGCCGTGCCGGCGCACCAGCGTCAGCGGCTCATCGATTCCGTCCAGCTCGCTCAGTTCGGCAAAGCGCAGCCACAGGTCACCGTCGTAATTCATTGCCAGCTCCTCATCGAACGGCCCCACCTGCTCGATGAGGCTCCGGGTCGCGATCACGCTCGGCATGGCAATCACCGCATCGGTCAGCAGGCGATCGCGAACCTGGCCCGAGACTGCCGGCCAGCCGGCGCGGGCGGCCACCAGGGGACGGCCGGCGCCATCGATCAGCGCAAACGCCGTGCAGCCCCAGCGCCGCCCGGGCTGACGCCGCAGCGAGGCGACCTGCAGTTCCAGTTTGCGCGGCAGCCATACATCGTCGGAATCCAGGAAGGCGACAAACTCGCCGCGCGCGACCCGCAGTGCTGCGTTGAGCATGACGGGCGGTTTACCGGTATGGGCCATCCACAGCACCCTGACGCGTGGGTGCGTGAGTGACTGCAGGTAGGCCCTCGTGTCAGCGCCCGAGCCGTCGTCGGCGATGATCAGTTCCCAGTCTGTGAAGCTCTGCGCGAACACCGACTCGATCGCCGGCGGCACGAACTCGAGCCGATTGAATGTCGGCATCAGGATCGAAACCGCGGGTGGCACGGTGATCAGCGGACCCCGGTCATTCGCCGGAACACCGCCGAACTCTTCAGGAGTCCGTCATAGGTACCGCTGCCGGTGATTTTTCCGCTTTCGAGCTCGAATATGATGTCGCACGAACGCACTGTAGTCATGCGGTGAGCGATCAGAATAGTCGTGTACCGGCCGTGCAATCGTCCGAGCGTGGCCACTAGTTCCTGTTCCGTCAGACCGTCCAGGGCATTCGTGGCCTCGTCCAGCAGCAGTACGGACGCTTCCCGATACAGAGCGCGCGCGATGCCGATTCTTTGTCGCTGCCCGCCGCTCAGCAGGATGCCGCGCTCGCCTATTCTGTGGTCGTAGCCGTCGGGCAGCGTGTCGACAAGATCGTCGAGCTGCGCCAAGTGAGCCGCTTCCAAGAGCCGGCGTCGATCGATGTCCGCGGCAGGAATTCCTAATGCAATATTCTGCGCGATGCTCGAGTCCAGCAGAAACATATTTTGCGGAACATAGGCAATGCGACTTTGCCAGGCCGCACGATTGCTCTCATCGAGTGCGATTCCATCCACTTCAACGCGGCCCGTTGCAGGCGCCAGCAGCCCCGCGATCACGTCCACCAGAGTCGTCTTTCCCGAACCGTTTACACCGACGATGCCGACTGTGGCCCGGGCCGGAATTCGCAGCGACACACCGCTGAGTGTCCAAGGCTGCTCAGGCGCGTAACGAAACGACACATCCTCCAGGCGGATTTCCCGGCGAGGCCGCTCAAGCCACGCATTCGTCCGCATGGTATCCGGCGAAGCAATCGTCCGCTGTGCCTCTCGCGCCCGCAGCAGATCCGGGGCGATCCGCTCCAGGCCCGCGCGTTCCGAGCGCATTCTGACGATCGCAGCAAAGATCTGCTGCAGGGTCGGCAGCAGCCGGTATGCGGCAAATGCGAGGAACGTCAGTTGTCCCAGCCACGGTCCGACGCCGTTCTCGCTGTCGCCCAGCACCAGCGCGAGTCCGACGAGCCCCGCCGCGGCCACGCATTCCATGAGATGTCTGGGATTTTGCGCGACGATTTGACTGTGAGCGCTGGCGAGCGCGAAGGACTTGCTGGCGCGCTCGAATCGACCGCGAAAGAAATTTTGCGCCTGCAGGACAATGATTTCCTTGATGGCGCCCAAGCTCTCACGCACGATTTGCGCCTGTTCGATGGCAAACTGCGACTGAGCCTGTCCGAATCGCAACAACCGGCGGCGCACGACAATGTAGATGAGAGCATAGCCGCCGGCCAACCCGGCGATCATCGCGAGCGCGACTATCGGTTTCAAAAGCAGGATCGACAAAATAATGAACGACGCTGTGACCAGATTGGTCACCAGCAGGAAGGTACTCACCAGGATTCCGTTGGTCACCCGGGCGGTTTCATGCAGGATGTTATTGAAAAGCGCCGAGCCGTTCGCGCGGGTATGAAACCCGTAGGGCCGCGAGAGATACTCCCCAAACAAGGTGGACTGCAGCTCGGTGCCGATCCGCAGCGCCAGGCGGCTCATCGCCAAGGAGCCCAACACGTTGATCAGATTGGCGATCAGCATCACCGCAATGAATGCAATGCCGAGAGCCACGACGAAGCCACGTTTGCTCGAGAAGCCGCCGTGCGCATACGCCCAGTGGAGCAATGCGTTGTGATCAATGAGTTCCGGCTGACCGAGCACCGCAAAAAAAGGCGCAATCGCCGCGATCCCGCTGACGGTCGAGAAGGCCATTGCGATCGAGACAATCTGCATTGTCAGGATGGCGCGCCTCTGCTTCGGCGTGAGAATACCCCACAAATCGGCAAATAGAGTCATGCAGCTACCTGAAGCCTGGCTGCGTCCGGCATCACGGATTCGTCTCCTGTTGTCGGGTCGCGGTCGACGAGCCGCGTTGCCGCGCCAGCACGTCTTGGTACATCGCCGTGAGCTTCACGCCCAAGGCGTTCGATGACAGTTCACGTTCAAAATGCGCGCGCACCGCGGCGCGCTGCTCTGAGCCGCCACGCTGGGCAATAGCCAGCAAGGCTTTGCTCAGCGCGCCCGAGTCGTCGCACGGCCAAAGCTCTCCCACCGATCCCGCTTTAGTGAGCGAGCGAAAAGACGGAATATCGGTGACCGCGGGGGGCAATCCGCAAGCAAGCGCTTCGATCAGCGAATAACCACTGCCTTCCCGGTGGCTTCCAAGCACAAATATATCCGCCGCCCGCATCGCCAGTTCGATTCTCTCATGGGGCAATCGGCCCAGCAGATGCACCCTGTCGCGCAAGCGGGTGTCAGATGCGATTCGACTCTGGACGGCACGCAGCAGGGGCGCCTGGCCGAAACAGCAATAAAACCGTAATTGCGGCAGCTCGCGCATCGCGGCGCTGATTCCCCCCAGCACCGTGAGTGGATCCTTGTTGGCATCCAGGTGTCCGACCCACAGGACAGCGGGATCGCCCACAATGCCGATGACGCGACGCGCTTCGTCGCGATTGCCCGGGGCGAAACGACTGGTCGATTCGGGAATTTCATACACCTTTGTTGAGGCGCCGATGAGACCGGCCGTCGTGAATGGCCGCGCTTGGTCCAACGAACAAAAGGCAACTCCTGCGGCCACTGACATTCCGCGCCGCGCCGATGTTCGCCGCCAGATTCGCGGCGGCCTGCTTGCATGGTCTTGCAGGATGATCGGCACACCTGAACTCAATTCGGCCAGCGATTGCACTTGCTGGGGAAAATCGAGACCGTGCACGTGATAAACATCGGGGGCCAGGCTGCGAAGCAACCCACGGTATGCTGCGCTGTACGCGTTGCGCGAAGAGGCATCATCGAATGGCAGAAAATGATAGTGCACGCCATTGCGTTCTAAATGCTCGGATTGTGCACTCGCTTGGACAACGGATACGTCACTGCCCGACTTTGCCGCCGATTCGGCAACATCGACGAGCGTCGGCCACTCGTTCAGGAGCTGCGCCGCGGAACGTCCTTGAGGATCGCTGAAAAAACTGATCTGGACGACGTGAGGCATCTCGCGCTCCAATCGTCACAGACTCATGACACGCGGATCCCAATGACGGATGAGTTTGCGCGAAAATCGAAGCTCCCAAGGGTCATCGTAGCGTTGAAACCGGTAGCGCCATGAGGCCAACGCGCGCAGAGCCGATTTTCCCCAGGCGGAGGCACGCACATCCATGATGGTCGGATATCTGCAGCCCAAAACCGTGGTGAAATCGACGATTCGCCGCCGCAGCCGCTCGCTGAGCCACGGAGCGCTTTGGTGACACCAGTAATCCACCCACTGCGGTTCCGCCCATTCGTCCGCGCTGCGTGGAAACACCACCGGTTTGCCGTCGAAATCGCGCAGCGCGTTCTCCGCCCGAATCGAAGCCGGGTTCCTATCATCCTGTCGCCGCGGCAGCGGCGTATAGATATATATCATCACTTCCGTCGCCGGGTGCAGCCGCTTGATCAGGCGAATGAATTCAAAAGTTTTCTCAGTTTCTCCCTCAGGATCCTGCGGCGGCGCCAGCATGAAGGATAGCTCGGGCACGATGCCGTGGGCGCGGCACTTTTCCACCGCTTCGAGAGTTTGATCTCGGCTCGTGCCTTTGCGGATATCGTGCAGCAGCCAGTCGCTCGGCGATTCCGCTCCGATATAGGCCATTCGCAACCGGCTCTTTTTCACCAGCGCCCAGGTCCGCTCCGACAGATTCACCAGAGCATCCGAGCGCGCAAAACACCACCATGGCATTTGAAATTTCGCGAGTACTTCCAACAGCGGCACCATATCGACTTCGCGATCGAAGAAGTTGTGGTCGTAAAACTGGATTGCGTCGACACCGAAGCGATCCTTCATGAATTGAAGATCCTGGTCCAGGCGTGCGGCCGGCGGCAGGGCCATCTTGCCCTGAAACATCTTTGCCACACCGCAAAATGTGCAGCGGAACCGGCAACCCAAGGCCGCCTGATAGCCAATCGTGCGCCGCCCGAGATACGTATTGGTCAAATACTGGCGTGGATTTTCCAACTTGTCGTAAGGCAGCATTTTGGCGAGGCTGGCAGCGGAGAATTTGCGATCCTTGTTGTGCACAATTTCGTTGCGCAGCCTCCACGACAGCCCGAGAATCGATTCCATTGCCGCATTGCCTCGCTCTGCGAGCGCCTCCAAGAGCTCCACGAACGTTTCTTCTCCCTGAGCTCGTACCACATAGTCGACATACGCCGCGTTCAGCGCTGCATCCGGACAGACAGTCGGAAAAGCGCCGCCCCAAACGATCGGCAAGGTGGGCAACTTGGCGCGGATTGCCTTCGACACCGCGATCGCCGAACGTAGCTGCGGTCCTCCCATGACGGTAACGCCAACAGCGGTTACGGAACCATCTCCTATGGCGCGCAACGCAGTGGAGACATAGTCGCGATCGACATTGCCGTCGATGATCTTCGATTCGTATTTACCCTCGAGTGCCGCTGACAGGCTCATCATCGCAAGTGGAAACCGCGCGTGACGATGCGAAGTGATCGTCGGATTGATGAGCAGAACACGTTGCGAAGCGGCCATCATCACCTCTGAACCGGGACGTCCCGGTATGGTTGGGATTCAAGCGGCACGACCCTGAATACGGTCAACCGCTCATTGACAAATCGGCGTTCGGCGCACACCGAAACACCCAAGCCTTGCTCGCGAAAGGCTTGGAGAAAATGCCCGCCATCACCGAACGTAGAAAGCAGCACCAGTGCCGAACCGCGCGGCCTCAGGTGCTCGCGCAGGCCTCCCGCAAACCGTTCCGCGACGTCGCTCGATCGCCAAGCCCTGTCCCGGTCATCTCGTGGTGTGCCCCGCACGAACGGTGGGTTGAACAGGATGAGATCGAATTTTTCGCCTTGCACCGGCGCGAACAAGTCGCCGTAACGCACATCGATCTGGCGCTCCACGCCGTTGATCAGGGCATTGATGCCGGCGCATCGAACTGCTGCAGGATTGATGTCCACGGCCACGACGCGGCGGGCATACTTGGCCGCGAACACCGCACCGACGCCGGATCCGGTGCCCATGTCCAGGACTTCGTCCTCGCGGCCGACGAGATTCGCATCGAGCAGTGAAGCGAGAAATTCACCGGTGCGAGGCACTTTCGGATTGAATACGCTCGGCGTGACAAGAAAGGGCAACCCTTGTACGCGCTCCAGTCGGAAATCGTCGTAGCGATGCTTCCCGGCGACTCGGTAGCCGAAAGCCATCGCCTTGCCGATGAGTCGCGCGATCAGCGGCGCTCGAGCGATTTTGAGCGAGTCTTGAGCGGATGGCGCGGAAACGATCATGACAGCGTCTGCACCGGCACGAGCCAGCGAGTGAACAGCATCTCGACCGGCCATCGATAGTAATCTTTGGCGCAGCGAAACCGCGCGAGCTCCTGCAGGAGCCGTTTGCCGCGAGACACCTTTTTCCACGCCAGTTCGTGGAAAAATTTGAAGCGCTCAATGAGCTCGAATTTTTCAGGCGAGACCCACGGACCCGGTTCTCCAGCAACGTAGTCGAATTTCGCCCAATCCTCGAGTGTTTCCGGCAGTCGAAACCCGCGTGCGACGGCTTCAATCACCAGCGCGCTGCCGGGGTAGGGCTTGAAATAGTAAATCGGGGTCAAGAAGTCCGGGCTCATTGAACGCAGCTTTTTGGCGCAATCGAGCGTCGCCTGTATGTGCGCATCGCTTTCGTCCGGAAAGCCCACGATGAAGGGAAAATGGCCGGCGATGCCGAATTTCAGCATTTTTTCAGCGGTCTCGTACACCTGCTCGATCTTGATGTCTTTTTTAATGCGCTTTAACACTTCGTTGGAACCTGACTCCACGCCCACGAGCAGCCGGCGCAAACCAGACTGCTTGCAGCGCGCCCATACAGGGTCGGGGAGACGCACGCCTTGATCGGCGCGCATCGTGGCCGCCCATGTAATCTTCATTCCAGATTCTACAATCCGGTCAGCCAGCGCCTCGACCCGACCGGCTTTGGTAAAGAAGGTTTCATCCTGAAAATTAACGTCGTCGAAATGATATCTGTCCCACAGCTCCTTCAAACGCATCGCCATGCGTACCGGTTCCAAACCCACCCACTTGCGTCCGTATACGAACGGGTCGGAGCAGAATGCGCAGCGAAAATTGCACCCTTGAGAGGAAATATAGTCGAGCTGCCGTTTGCCTTTGAGTTGAAAATAGCGCTCGACAGGTATCAACCCGTAATCATGCGCGCGAAAGCTATCCACCTGCGCCAGCTGACGCGCGGGATTTTCTTGAATGGTGCCATCGCGGAGCCTCACCGTGCATCCCGCGCAATCATCCAGAGAGCGGCCCTGGGCAAGGCGCCCGACGATCTCGGCAAACGTTTCCTCTCCCTGGCCGCGCACCGTCACATCGACTGACTGCTCCAACAAGCATTCCCGAGAAAACATGGACGGATGCCAGCCGCCCCAGACCACCGGCAGGTCGGGCCGCGCTCGCTTTGCCGCACGGGACATGCGCAGCGCATCCGAAATGGGTGCGCCCGTCAGCACCGTAATCCCAAGGCATAGAGCTTCGCCGACCTGCGAGAGGACCGCCTGCTCCGCATCAGGGTCCAGGCGGGCGTCGATTGTCACGACCTCGTAAACGCTCGGGTCGAGCTCCGAGCCGATGGCGAGCAAGGCGAGCGGCATAGTGAAAAAAACCGCCTGCGGATTGTAGAGCAGCACTTTCAGCCGCTTCCGCGACGGTCGCTCAGTGGGTCCAAGGGACGGAGCGTTCTCTGTCACGCCGAAGCCTCCGACGAAAATGTTTGCGGATCCCGCCACATCGAACAGACGCAGGTCTTGCATTCGGCGCGGGCACCGGCGCGGATTGAATCGCGCAATGCCATCATCCGCTCGCCGTTCAACGCGCCGGAAAGAGCATCGAGTTCGTTGCCGGCGTCTCGCAGCGTAGCCTCGAGCGGTCCTGAAATAAAGAAACAAGGCTGCACGCGCCCGGTCGCGCCGACGACGGCGGAGAACTCGGGGGCGTTGCAGCGGACCACAGGGTAAGCCGCCTTGCCGTGAATGGCGGCGAAGTATTGCAGGATGCGGCGCAGCTTGGCCGGGCTCTCGGCAATAAAGCCCGAATGAAAATCGGCAGCGCAATCGCGTTCCATGGCGCGCAGCAGTTCGTCCAGCACCGGCAACTCGTCGGAGCCCAGGGCCAAATCACTGACAAAACCGTCGGTACGGCCAAAGGCGTGCGGGTTGGCGACATCCACCGCGAGAAAGGAGATCTGCCGGGCATCCAGTTCCTTCGCCAGGGACACGAAAGCCGGCAGCTGCCGGAAGTTAGCGCGCTGCACCGTGACGCGCAGTCCGGGAGCGACCCCGCGGCGTGCCGCTGCGCGAATACCCTCGCAAACCTTGTCGAAGGCGTCCAAGCCGCGAATCGCTTGGTAGGTTTGCCGATCGGTGCCATCCAGTGACACCGTGATGGCGTCGAATAGTTCTGCCGCTCGACGAGCGTGCTTGGCCAGGGCCAGACCGGAAGTCAGCAGCCACACCTTGAGGCCAGCGTCGCGCAGAGCCTGCGTGATGGAAGGCCATTCGGGATTCAGCAGCGGTTCGCCGCCCGACAACAGGACAACCTGGGTGCGTAGCTGCCCCAGACTCGGCAGCAGTCGCCGCACGGCGTCGAGATTCATGTCGGCACGTCCGTGGCGCCAGTAGTCGCAGGTCACGCAGCGCGAGTTGCAACGCTCCGTTAAATACAGAGTGACCAAGGGCAGGCGGTCGAGCTGCAAACTCGAGACTGGATCGATCGCCGAGATTTGTGCGGACAATGCCCCTCCAGTCCAAACGAATGAGCCAAAAGTTCTATCGTGAGTACCTTCTTCAAGACCACTGGTTAGTGCTGCAGCAATGATTTTGTGCGTTGGCGCACGCTGCGACGCGCGTATCGCATGATCAAAAGCAGCTGAATAGGTGGCTTTAACCCTTTGATTTCGCTAAGCTCCTGCCAGCATGAACAGCACAGCAGACGGCCTGATGGTCGACAAGGTACACGTTTGGCGCGGCGATCGTCATGTGCTTCAAGGCGTCAGCACGCAGGTTCGTCCCGGCGAACTTCTGCACGTTTCCGGCCCCAACGGTACGGGCAAGACAACATTGCTGCGTGTGGTCAGCGGCCTACTGCGCCCGGAGCAGGGCTCGGTGACCTGGCGCGGACAGTCAATCGTTTCTGGCCGGACCGAATACCAAGCAGCATTAGCCTACGCTGCCCACGAGCCGGCGCTGAAGGGCGATCTTACCGCTCTGGAGAATCTGCGCTTCTCCGTGGGGCTCAAACGTCGGTCGAGCGCGGTCGAGTTGCGTGGTGCCTTGGAGCGGACCGGCGTGTCCGCGTGTGCGGACCTGCCGGCGAGGGTGCTTTCCGCGGGCCAGCGCCGCCGGGTGTCCCTGGCGCGGGTGGTCGCGATGCAGGCCCCTGTTTGGTTATTGGATGAACCCTACGCGAATCTGGATGCGGCGGGCTCGGAATTGGTGTCGGGGCTGCTGCAGGACCACATGGCAGCCGGAGGGCTCGCCCTTGTGGTCGCGCACCGCGAATTGACCCTTGCCTGCAGCGTGCGCCGGCTGGAGCTCAATTCGTGACGGTAAGCGTCTGGGAGGCGTTTTGGCTCATTGTGCATCGTGAGATGCGTCTCAGTTTCCGGCGTCCGGAGCAACTATTGCAGCCCTTGGTGTTCTTTCTCATCGTCACAACCCTGTTCCCGCTGGGATTGAGCCTGCAGCTGTCGCTGCTTCGGGACATCTCGCCCGGTGTGCTTTGGGTCGCGGCACTGCTATCGTCGCTGTTGTCGCTCGATTCCTTGTTCAAAAGCGACGCGGATGACGGCACTTTGGAGCAACTTGCCTTGAGCGGGCAGGGTCTAACCGTCATCGTCGTGGCAAAAACCGTCGCGCATTGGCTGGTCACCGGCTTGGCCTTGGTGCTGGTTTCGCCGATTGTGGGAACTGCGCTTGGCATTCCCACTGACGCATTTGCGACAATGCTGCTGAGTTTGGCCCTGGGCACGCTCACT
>Ga0210402_10006131_pt1 | contig 10670 bp, 8 predicted proteins | sample IncBWC7MmetaG_FD_161055 | JGI IMG/M metagenome (GOLD analysis project Ga0210402, IMG submission 161055) | Forest soil microbial communities from Barre Woods Harvard Forest LTER site, Petersham, Massachusetts, United States - Inc-BW-C-7-M | ecosystem: Environmental > Terrestrial > Soil >... | reverse complement strand
CTCGACGCAATTCTGAATCTTGCGCCTGAGCAGCGCCCTGCGTACCTTGAACAGGTCTCCGCCGCCGATCCCGAGTTGCGCCGGGAACTCGAATCACTGATCGCTTCTCATGAGCAAGCTGGCACGGATTTTCTGAACGTCCCCCCTCCGCAAGCGCCAGATCCGAGTGCGCCGGATGATCTCGATCCAGACCGTCGTGACCCAATGATCGGTCGGCGTCTCGGGACCTACGAAATCGTGGAGCAAATCGGCGCTGGTGGTATGGGCGAAGTTTATCGTGCCATTCGCGCCGACGATCAATACCACAAGCAAGTTGCGATCAAACTGGTACGCGCCAGTCAGAATTCTAATTTCGTCATCCGCCGCTTCAAGAATGAGCGCCAGATTCTTGCCACTCTGGATCACCCCAACATCGCGCGTCTGCTCGACGGCGGCACGACTGAAGAGGGCATCCCGTACTTTGTGATGGAGTTGATCGAAGGGCAGCCCATCACCGAATATTGCGTTTCGCGCAACCTGCCAATTGTTGAACGTCTCAAACTCTTCACGGCAGTCTGTTCGGCCGTGCAATATGCCCATCAGCGGCTGATCGTCCATCGCGACATAAAACCCGGCAACATTCTCGTCACCCATGAGGGAACGCCGAAACTCCTGGATTTCGGTATTGCTAAAATCGTCGACGCAGATTCTGAAACCGGCCCGGCAACTCTGACCATATTTCGCGCGCTCACCCCGGGATATGCCAGTCCCGAGCAGGTGAAAGGCGAGCCCATCACTACGGCCAGCGACGTTTACTCGCTGGGAGTGGTGCTCTACGAGTTGCTCACCAGGCAACACCCGTACTCCGCTCCCGGCTACACGCCGCAGCAGATTGCACGGGCGGTCTGCGAGGTTGATCCTGAAAAACCCAGCACGGTTGTCCGACGAACCGAAAGCTCGCCTTCAGCGGGTGGGCAACCACCGATTCATTCACCCACAACTATTCCTTTGGATGAAAGCTCGGCGGACAGGCTGAGCAAGCGGCTTAGCGGCGACCTCGACAATATCGTGCTCATGGCATTGCGCAAGGAGCCAGAGCGCCGCTACGCGTCCGTCGACAAATTCGCTGAGGACCTGCGCCGACATCTCGCAAACCTTCCCGTCTTCGCCCGTAAAGACACGTCCGGATATCGCATATCGAAGTTCGTCGCCCGGCATAAAGCCGGCGTCGCAGCCACCGTCGTAGCAATCATTATTCTTATAATTGGAATCGCTGCAACTTTGCGGGAAGCGCAGATCGCCCGCGAACAGGCATCGATCGCGCGTTCCCAGCGTGCCAGGGCCGAGGCTCGCTTCAATGACGTGCGCAAATTGGCAAACTCTTTGATGTTTGAAGTTCATGATTCGATCAAAGACCTGCCCGGATCGACGCCGGCACGCAAGCTCCTCGTGAGCCGGGCACTCGAATATCTGGACAGCTTGAGCCATGAAGCAAAGGGCGACCGCTCCTTGCAAGGGGAACTGGCTGCCGCTTACGAAAAAATCGGGGACGTCCAAGGCATGCCGCGCCAGGCAAATCTCGGCGACACAGTCGGCGCCGAGGACAGTTACAGAAAGGCTCTTGCCATACGAGACTCACTGGCCGCAGCAGATTCGAAAGACCAGGAAGTGCGTCGACAACTTACTGCTAATTACGGCAAGCTGAGTGATCTGCTCTGGAACAAAGGTGATTTCAAAGGTGCGATGGAATATTCGCGCAAGGAGATCGCGGTCGCGGAGGCCCTGTATCAGGAGGATGCAACTAATCCGGCAAACCGCTCGCTCCTCGCCGCTTACCGCATGGACTACGGCTACAAGCAGGCCGTGGTAGGCAATGACCGCGCTGGCGGATTGGAAACGCTTCGCCAGGGATCGGCGATGCTCGAGCAAATGTTGTCGGAAGATCCGCAGAATGTGCAAGTGCGCCGGCTGCTGGGTCTCAGCTATTTCCGAACTGCTGATGTACTGAAGAATGACGAAAACGATTATCCGCAGGCTCTGGCGTTATACAAAAAGGCTATCGCCAGTACGCAAGCCCTGGTCGTCGCGGATCCGAACAACACAGATTTCCGCCGGATGGTTGCCTACGACCAATTCGCCATGGGGCAGCTCTCGGCGAACATGAAGGACGCCAGTGTTGCGCTCGTCCAGGATCGCGAGGCCCTGTCGTCGTTTCAAAAGCTCGCCACCGCCGATCCCGCGAACGCACAGTTTCAGGAGGACATCGCCGCAGTCCGCAGCGAGATCGGTGAAGTTCTGGTAAACACAGGTAAGCCCAGGGATGCGATTGAACCGCTTCGTTTTTCCGTTAACGCGGCTCAGCCGATGCCCGATGCGAAGAACCCGCAATCGCGGATTGGATACATTCTTGTATCCGGCCAGTTCTTGCTGGGCAAAGCCAATGTCATGTTAGCGTCTTCGTCACAAACCGCAACTCAGCAAAAGATCGAACATTGCCGCGAGGCCAGCTCCTGGTTCCAGAAATGCCTTCCCGCTTTCGAGTTTCTTCGAGATCACGCGCCGCCGGATTACAATGGCGCAGACCGGGTCACAACGATCCAACACGAGATGACCGTTTGTGAGGGACTGACGGCGAAACCCTAAGGCACGATACCGGATGGCGCGCTACGCGCGACTCGCTCATCATCAAAACCAATCCGGAAAAATCAGCTCAATCAGGCCGGGAACCCAGTAGGAATAAAATTGCTCATCGCAGATTTTGTACTTGCCGTACTTCTTCCGGGCGTAGTTTCCCCAGTGGGGCTGGGTGCCGTCGAGGTCGGTGAATCCGTACTCGCGGGCCAGCGCCCAGGAACTGAAGACGCGTCCACTCTTGGCTTTCACCTTCGGATCTGATGCGAGGGCTACAACTGCGCGGCCTATGTACCTCGGCGATTCTGACACCATGAAATCGTTGGGCGCGTCGTTCTGGCTTCCGCTGTTCTTGTCTTTATTCTTCGCCTTTTTCGCTGCGTCCTTCCAATTGGCCTCGCTGACTCCGAAATGCTCCAGCACGGCTTCAGAACGTAGAAAGCCCGGAGTCAAGGCCACTGAAACGATGTCTCGTTTGCGCAGCTCGCGGGCCATGGCGAAGGCCAGTCGTATGACGGAAATCTTTACCAGGTCATAGAAAAGGTTTCCGCGATAGTAGAAAGCATCGCCATCGGTAATTTCGAAGATGATTCCTCGCCCTCGACCCAGCATCAGCGGAACGGCGTAGTGGGAAGTAATGATGTGGGAGTGAATTGCCTGCTTCAGCATGCCCAGGCCGTTTTCGAGATTGACCGTCCAAAACGCCTTGCCCCATTCGGTGATCGCGTCGCCGCCCCAGACATCGTTGACCAGAATGTCGAGGCCTTTATGCCGCCGTTTGATGCCGGCGACCAGCTTTTTCACATCTTCCGGCTCGGTGTGGTCCACCCTTACGGCAATACCCCGGCCGCCGGCTGCTGTAACCAGTTCAGCGGTTTCTTCGATGGTCTCAGGTCGACCGGCAGTAGTGGGTGAGTGTTTTCGGGAACTCCGACCAGTGCAGTAAACCGTGGCCCCCGCTTCGCCCAGGGCAATCGCAATCCCTCGACCGGCTCCGCGGGTTGCTCCTGCAACCAGCGCGATCTTCCCTTCCAAAACTTTCTTCGCCATTTTCTTTGGCGCAGCAGTCATCGGGTCTAATCCGCTCCAGAGAGGTAGTGTTCATGCCTTCTCGGCGCCGGACAGCAACCCTTCAACCAGAGCTTCCCACTCGGCTTCGAGCGTGGGCCGGTGAAAGCGGCGCCCGGCCCGCTGATACCAGTAATCAGCATTTGAGGCGGAGCCCTCCTTGCGGTGCAGGTAGGCGTGGACGGCCATACCATCTACCGTTTCCAGTTCGTCAACCAGCGCGTGAGCGCGGGACCAATCTCCCTTTGCATCCCACCACAGCGCAGCGAGCGGCGCTGATAGCCCGATGTGCGGCGCCTCTTCGGCAATCGATGCTCTGAATTCCTCGGTGGTCATCTTCTGCTAGTGTTAACTTATAAGTACATATGCATCGGCCCGTGGTTTACTGATGAGTATCGGGTATATACCGAAAAAATGCGTTTTCCTTCCAAATCCATGAAAACGAAGGCACTATTTTCGAGATACCCTCGTAAAATATCTCTTCTAAAGGACTTACGGGGGAGATACCCCCGACAGATGCTGCGTCCTAAGTCTATGAAAACAGGAATCGAATGGGAGATACCCCTCTAAAATATCCGTTCTAAAGGACTTAACGGGCGCGTTTCGAACCAGAAGGGCGTTGCCTCACGCGAGAAAGCACACGCTAAGGGTAGTCTTGAATTGTCAAAGAACTGCTGGGCCAATGCTGTTATCAAACAGCTAACGGTGATGTCACTATGTTAGCCGTTTTGGAGTGCCCGGGTCAACGTAAAAATCACGGCGTGCAAGCGCACCCCCTGGCATGGCGCGATTCTCGGATGCGAGATAATTTCCACGCTGAGCAGGCTTTTCGGCGATACCGCATCAGCAGCGTCGTTTCCCACCCTTGCAAAAGCGCAAGGATGGGGCACCCTCTTCTTTATCAGGCAAAGAAACATCGACTTTGGAACTCTCTCGGTCGAGATAGTCCAGTGGACTCCGACGAGGCTTTCCTGAGAAACTTCTGTTGGTGTAGAGTTTGTGCAAAAATACTGTTCGTTCGCATCATGAACCGAACGTGAGGTTGATCTTGAAACTATTAGCGAATTTGATCCTCTTGCTTGTTGCTCTCTCGCCACTTGGGCATGCCGCAGCGCAGACGCAGGTCTTTTCCACCTCGGCAGGGCCGGTCAAGATTACGCCGCTTTATCATGCCAGCACGCTGATCGAGGCGGGAGGCAAGGTCATCTATCTTGATCCCGCCAAGCCTGCGAACTTTTCGGAGCATCCGAAGGCAGACTTGATTCTGATTACAGACATCCATGGTGACCACATGGATACTGACTCAATCAAGGAAATCAGCAAAGGTGACACCAGCATATTTGCACCGCCGGCGGTGGTTCAAACTGTCACCAGCGCGAAGCCAATTTCCAATGGGGAAACCAAAACCTGGGGTGCGTGGACGATTGAGGCGGTCGCCGCATACAACCTGAAGCGTGGCCCGAGTGAGGGCAAGCTCTATCACGACAAGGGCCGCGGGAATGGATACGTGATGACTTACGGCGGCGAGCGTTTTTACTTTTCGGGAGACACGGAAGGCGTTCCGGAGATGCGCGCGCTTAAGAATATTGACGTGGCGTTTGTGTGCATGAATCTGCCCTACACGATGCCGCCGGAAGAGGCTGCGGATGCCGTCAAGGCATTTCATCCCAAGATCGTGATCCCTTATCACTATCGCGGCTCTGATCTCGCCGTATTTCAAAAGGGATTGGAGGGAACTGGGATTGAAGTGCGGGTACTGGAGTGGTATCCGCAGTAAAACGCCGACCAAACGCAGGTTTCTCGACTACGTTCCGCTGTGCGGAGGGCGGACCTTGCTCGAAATGACAGTTATTTATCACTCTGCAGAGGGCTGTAAAACGTCCGATTAGAGGTCATAGTCGACGGCGACGGACAGGAGTGTCCGCCCTACACGAGAAACATGGCGGCGGCGAGGGCTGCTGTTTTGTGATCCTTGGTCCAGGGTGGGCCAAGCGAAACTCCGAGGGTTGAGATTCTGCGCAGTACCCGGCTGGCGGCGTTGCCGAAGGTTGTTTTAGCCTGCTGCTCAAGTTCCCGCTCTCGAATTGGCGTGACTGGAATCTTTAGACGTTCGCAAGCTTTGCCAGCCGCATTGCGAAAGAATTCGCCCTCCGCGGTGTGAATCAGCGGGTGCGAGGCGAGAATTTTCGCCAGCGGCGGCAGCGGGCGACCTGATGCCAGGAGCACGGCAGCACGCGCGATTCGGCAGCCACGGGCATCCAACTCCTTGAGCAGTTCGCCGATCGCGGTGAACGCGATCCGTTCCGAGATGGCTGCGCAGTTGGCAAGGTATCTCTCCGACTCAGGAAGGCCAAGGTTCGCGGCGTGGTGATAGGGTTGGCTCGATCCGTGGATTTCCGGATCGATGGTGACGATGCGCCTCCGATCCAGAACCTCGAGCGTGGCGGCATTTCCAGACATGGCCACCAGCACTCCCCAGCCGGAATGCATGCGAATCCCCAGGGCTGCGGTTTTCATGTTCAAAGTCCTGCGACCTCAGCGCCTAAAGGCGTCGTTGAAACGTGACGCTTACGGCACGCCTGAAGGCGAGCCCTGATACGAGGCGCTGGTTTTCAGAATTCGTTAATCCGTCACTGATTCCGATCATTTACCGCAGCGTTGGAGGCTTTGCGCCACCCAAACCAGATTTTTCAGCATCCCGCGGATACTCCCGCCCGACTATCTTATAAACTCGTCGGCTGCTCGAAAGCCGTGGCAGCCCGTCCGTATCGAGCCGGTGGCAGGGTGAAAAGAATGATGAGAACGATGAGAGCCAGGATGCCGACGATGAAGATGCTGCCTTCGGGTCCGGTGGTTCCACCGCTGAGGATGGGCTTGCCCACCGGATGGGCGGCGAGGAGGCGGTGCTGAATCATGAGCCCACTGTCGGCGACGCCGTAGAGAAAGGATTGGCCCCAGTCCCACGAGGTGTGGAGGCCGATGGCCCACCAGAGCGAGCCGGTGCGCCAGAGGCTGAAGCAGAAGACCATGCCGGCTAGAAAGACGGAGAGCAGCCCGATGGGGGATTCGCCCGGATTCCTGGTATGGCCGAGGAAGAAGAGGATGGATAAGATGACGGCGGAGGTCCAGAAACCTAAGGCTGCGCTGTGACGGGTTTTGAAGGCCCACTGATAGAAGCCAGCCAGGCCGCGGGTGAGCGTGTACTGGAGGTAGCCGCGGGTGAGGTATTCCTCGAGCATGCCAACCAGTAGGAAGCCCACCAGCCAGATGGCTCCGTACTCGAGAATGTCGCTGCCAAACAGCAGCCGGGCGTCAAAGACGAGGAACCCAGATTTCCAGAGCGTCAGGATCAGTAGGCTGAGGCAGGTGATTCCCCAGGCTAGTCCGGAAAAGAAGTGCGAGAACATGCGACTGTCGCCCAAGCCGTAGACGGAGTTGGGACGCCGTTCGATCTTCGACATAATCCAGGAGACGAGAAGGGTCACGAGGAGAGGGACGAGCTCGGAGATGAAACCGGGAAGCAGGCCTATATCAGCCTTGGGGTCGGCCTCTTTCGCGGAAAGCGGATGGAGCTTGTGGCCGATACGGTTCGCGCAGTAAATGATGACGGCGAAGAGTGCGACGAAGATCAGCAGGCTCCAGCCAGCGCGAAGGCCGTCTTTGCCGATGAAGATCCTGTGGAGAGTCGACGGTTGCTGGGGTGGGATCGGTTCGGCGATCGTCAGCGTAGCATCGTGACGGAGAGGCTGGTCGTTGGTCTCAGCGTTGTTCGCGGGGTTCAAGGGTGTCCTCGTTGATCTGGATATCCGATTTCGGCCGGATTCATGGAGCGGGAGACCGGGATCGAACCGGCGACATCCAGCTTGGGAAGCTGGCGTTCTACCGCTGAACTACTCCCGCTCACTGGCAGCGAAGTCAAGCACTTTACGCGGCACAGAAAGGTGATACAAATTATCATGCCTCGTGCGCTCATTTGCAAGGAATGTTCGGTGCCCGATATTGCTTGCCGCAGAATGATCTGATTTCAATCCCGCGCGGCTACGGCGGTGCCGACGATTTGTACGTCTGCGCCAACCACTCGACCCTGACCCGGCTCCTGCACGAATACGATTAGCCGCAGATTGCGGGCATCTGTTCCGGGGTCGAGTTTCATTTGAATATCCTGCGAAAAGGTTTGCCCTTGCCGAAGCGTTCCTACCTTCACAATGCTCCGGACTACGGCCGTGTGGGTCAAAGTACGTCCAGCGTTTTCGCCGTGAGCGACTTGCGATTCCGCATGGTTGAGAGCGACGGCAATGTAGACGTCCGCCTCGCGCAAGCCGAAGGATGCCGGCAACGCATCTGTTTCCAGATGGGCCTGCAAAATATTCGTTGTGCCTAAAGAAACATTCGACAGCCGGACAGGAATCTTTGATTTGGTCAACGCTTTGGCAAAGGCCTTATCCGCCAATGCCGCATCACTGCCTACAAACTCGCTGGTTCCGTCCACGATCATTTGCGGAGTGTAAACGCTGTCGAGGCCGAGACGCTTGCCATAGATGCCTTGTCGGTCGCTGTAAAAACGCGAGGAGTACGGATCCTTCCATCCGATGTGGTTCCAGTAGTCAACATGCTCACTGAGAACGATCATCTCTGCCCGCGCGATGGGCTGCCGATCCAGTTTCTGCAGGAACGCGTCCGCGGGAGGACAGGTGGAGCACCCTTCGGAGGTGAACAACTCCACGAGGATTGGAGTCCGCGGATCCGGGCTCGCTGAGGATTCAGGGGCTCGCGCCCCCATCCCGCTTGTCGACCCGAAAAAGGCTAGGGTTAGAATCAGCAAACTCTTCATGGCGTCACTATGTATAGGATGCGCAACCCGCGCAGAAGTTACGTCAGCGCGACCAAGTTAGGGAGACTCGAAACTTTTGTGAAGCTGGCGACTCTAAAGGATACGAGCCCGAAAGATCGCAACTTCGGAGATGAGGAGTTGTTTTGTGAGTAGTTTTTCACGCATGTGTACCCTCGTATTGATGCTAACGCTGGGTGCCGCGATCGCCTGCAACGCAGGTGACAACGCGATCACAGCCGTCCCGAACGCAGCCGTCGATGCGCCCATTGCCACGAGCAAAACGCAGCAAACCGCGGTCGTAGCGGGTGGATGCTTCTGGGGCATTCAGGCCGTGTTCCAGCACGTCAAGGGCGTGGTCAACGCGACTTCGGGATATTCCGGAGGCGCGGCCAACACCGCGGAATACGAGCTCGTGAGTACTGGCGAAACTGGTCACGCAGAATCCGTGAAGATCACCTATGATCCGTCGCAGATCACCTACGGCCAACTGCTTCGCGTGTTTTTCTCTGTCGCGCACGACCCCACGCAGTTGAACCGCCAGGGCCCCGATTCAGGCACTCAGTACCGGTCGGTTATTTTCTACGGCAATGACGAACAGAAACGGATTGCTGAGGCTTATATCGCGCAACTCGACAAAGCGCGAATCTTCCCGCGTCCAATGGTCACTCAGGTGGTTCCGTTGAAGGCCTTTTATCCGGCCGAGGCTTACCACCAGGATTACGCCACGAATCATCCGAATAATCCGTACATTGTCTACAATGATGCGCCGAAGGTTGCTCATCTTCACCAGGAGTTTCCCGAGCTTTACAACGGCAAGTAGCATGCGAGGAGTAAGTACACATGTTCGAGTTTCTCGAGGAGAAGGAGGAAGGATCGGGCAAGGTGAAGCGGCGGGCTTTTCTTTTGACTTCAGTTTCCACGATTGCCGGATTGGCAGTATGGTCGTTGAGAAAGCCGCGGATTGCACAAGCGACTGCGGCGGAGGAAGCGCCTCAAGAGGTCACGATTGTTCAGTTCTCCGATGCGGGTGAGCGGCTGAAAACGGTTCATGTGCCGAAGGTCGTCAAGAGCGAAGACGAATGGCGGAAGCAGCTAACTGCAAACGCGTTCGATATAACGCGTCACGCCGATACTGAATTTGCGTACTCGGGAAAATACTGGAACCTGCACGATCAGGGCCTCTACCGCTGCATTTGCTGCGACAACGCCTTGTTCAGCTCTGAGACCAAGTTTGATTCTGGAACTGGCTGGCCCAGTTTCTGGCAACCGATCGCACCGGAAAACGTCCGGAGTACGAGAGACATCAGCTTGGGGATGGTGAGGACGGCGGTGTCATGCACCGAATGCGACGCGCACCTGGGCCATGTTTTCGATGATGGTCCGGAGCCTACGCATCTGCGATATTGCATGAATTCGGTGTCGCTCAGATTTGCAGGCAAGAACCAAGATCCCTCGCCCCGCTCGGGATGACAACTTTGTTGTGGCCACACTCTATCCGGCAACGGTCTAGGTCCAGCGGAACCAGCGCAAGGCAAGCAGGAAGGAAATTCCTCCCCAGAGCAGAAGGATAAGCAGGCGCCCAGCCTGGCTCGCAAGTGGGGCCCCTTCGAGAATCGTAGCGCGCAAGGCATCATTAAGCGCGGTTAGAGGCAGCGCCTTAATAAACGGCTGGATGACCGATGGGAAACGCTCGTAGGAAAAGAAGACTCCGGAAAAGATCCACATGGGCATCATGATCAAATTGATCAGCCCGCTGACGCTTTCAATCTTCTGCGCACGGCTGGCAGTGAGCAGGCCTAATCCGGAAAACCCTACGGCGCCGATTGAGCTCAGTATCAGAATCGAGAGCAACGACCCGAGTACGCGTATATGAAAAACCAGTGCGCCGAAGCCAAGCAGCAGTCCGACTTCGGCGACCATGAGCACTAACCTGCCTCCGGCAAGGGCTAGCAGGAAATCGCTTCTCCGCATGGGTGTGGCCACGAAACGTTTGAGTAGTTTGCGCTGGCGCATATCCACCAGAGCAAAGCCGATGCTCCACATGCCCGAGTTCATCAAGTTCATCCCGATCAAGCCGGGAATGAGAAAGTCGATATAGCGCGATCCAGGCTCGTTCGAAATGACCGAGGATGCGGGCAGCGGATTTTTGCGGCCGGCTGAG
>Ga0210402_10006130_pt1 | contig 10670 bp, 10 predicted proteins | sample IncBWC7MmetaG_FD_161055 | JGI IMG/M metagenome (GOLD analysis project Ga0210402, IMG submission 161055) | Forest soil microbial communities from Barre Woods Harvard Forest LTER site, Petersham, Massachusetts, United States - Inc-BW-C-7-M | ecosystem: Environmental > Terrestrial > Soil >... | reverse complement strand
GAGGAACCACCCTAGCGGGCCTCCGAAAAGCCCTCGCTCAGGGTGCGGTTTCACCGGATGAACGCGTGGTTCTTATCAACACCGGCTCCGGACTGAAGTCGGTCCCATCGCTGGAGGCCGCTAGTCCGAGAGAAATTAAGTTCGCAGAAGATCTAACCACGGCGGAAATCGCCTCCCGTTGAGGCGGGACGCTGGCAAGCATCGAGGATGGGTGGGACGGCAATGAGACTTCATTTTGGTACGTTCCTACTGCTCCTGTTCGGATTGTCGAATTCCACCCACGCAGTGACCCTCGTCGGCGGCATAGATGTAGATGCTGCTCGTCGCGAAGGAGCGGTCACTCTCTATACCGCGCTGTCGATCGACGCGGCCGGGAAGGTATGCGCTGGATTCGAGAAGGCGTTTGCCATCAAATGCGAATACTTCCGCGCGCCTGGGATCCCTCTGATGGAGAGATTTCGCACGGAAGCCGCGGCCAACCGCGTCAAGGTCGATGTCCTTCAGGCTTCGGTTTTGACCGCTTTTAAACAGGCAAAGCAAAACGGTTGGTTAGCCAAATACATCTCGCCAGAGGGCGCGAAATTCCTGAGGGAGTTCAGCGATCCCGACGGCTATTTCGTGTCGGCATACATCATCCCTATGGCGATTGGCTACAACCCGCGCCTCGTTAGCGCATCCGAAGTTCCGAAAAGTTGGCAGGATCTTGTCGATCCTAAATGGAAGTCGCAGATCACGACAGCAGACCCGACTTCTAGCGGTACCGGTCTCGCCGTCTACTATTTTTGGGAGACCAAGTTCAGTTTCGAGTATATCAGGCGCTTGGCGAGGAACCAGCCGTTAGTGGTGAGCGCGACGCCGACTGTCGCTAACGCCGTGGTTTCTGGCGAGCGGCCCGTGGCGGCGGGCCTGGACAGTTGGGAAATTCTGGTGCGTGCTCGCGCTGACCAACCGATCGCAGCTCTATTTCCGAGTGAGGGTGTCCCGGTCGTGCCAAGCCCATTGGCGGTTGCCGCGAATGCCCCGCATCCGAACGCCGCTCAGTTGCTGATGCATTACATCATGTCAGCCGCGGGACAGCAGCTTCTTATGGACGAGGTTGGCACATATTCTGCGCGGGTAGATATGCCGCCAGTTAAGGGTATGCCATTGCTTAAGGACCTTAACCTGATCCAGCTCGACTGGGACGCATTGCAGAAAGCGGCGCCAACATCGATCGAACGCTACCGAACGCTGCTGAAAGAGGAGGCGGGAAAATAGATTGAGATATACAGACGCACCAAGAATTGGGTCGTGTTTGACGTGCGGGCGACGTGTCTAGCCGATGATGGTTACGATGAACGAAGACGAACAGCCGCTTAGCCTAAGTGCGGAACAAATCCAGCAAGAAGCGATGCGTCAATATGGCCGCCGGCTTTCGCGGGAAAGGGCACTGGAGATCGCTGACGAGATCGAGCGCTACGAACGGGCGATCCGCAAGATTGCGGCGGCGCAAGAACTTAACAATGAACCAAGCGGCTTTCTGGAAACGCTTGTGCGCTTGCGCGCCCTCGACGCCGAATGAACACAGGAGAGCTCGCCCACTATTCATTGAGCGAGATCGCGGATTTGATATGCAATCGCGAAGTCTCCTCGGTCGAAGCAACCACTGCTTGTCTCCACGCTATCGCTTCATTACAACCTCAGCTTAATTGCTACATCACCATTGAAGCCGATGAGGCTTTGATGGCCGCAAAGCGGGCCGACAGTGAGCTCGCACGCGGTCGGCGTCGCGGGCCGCTTCATGGCGTGCCAGTCGCTCACAAAGACATGTTTTACCGTGTCGGGAAGGTATCAACCGGCGGGGCCGATATTCTGCGACATTACGTGCCGGATGTTACTGCGACGGTTGTGAAACGCCTCGACGAAGGGGGGGCGATCGGGCTCGGCAACCTCAACATGTCCGAGTTTGCGGCCAACCCCACCGGCCACAACGTCCATTTCGGTGATTGTCACAATCCTTGGAATCTCACCCACATCACGGGTGGCTCATCGAGTGGGGCAGCGGCGGCGGTCGCTGCGCGCACCTGCTTTGCCGCGCTCGGATCAGACACCGGCGGGTCGGTACGCGTACCGGCTGCGATGTGCGGCGTATGTGGGATAAAACCGACTTACGGACGCATTAGTCGCGCCAACATCATGCCCCGCGCCTGGTCAGTTGACACCGTCGGCGTACTCGCGCGCACCGCGGAAGATTGCGCGATGGTCACCGGCGTTGTCGCCGGCCACGACCCGGCCGACGCTACAACCGCGGATGTAGCTGTGCCCGATTATCGTGCACTGCTCCAAGGCTCCGTGAATGGAATCAAAATCGGCATCCCCGCGGATTCCTTCTTTTCGGACGTCGATCCCGATGTAAAACGTGCTCTCGATGAAAGTCTCCTTGCACTTGGCGCTTTGGGTGCCCGGACCTTCGCGGTGCCTCTCCCTGATTTTTCGACACTCGCAGTGGTTTCTGACGCGATAACCAAATGCGAGGCAGCCGCCATCCATCGACGTTGGTTCAGCACCCGGTTCGACGACTACTCGCTCTTTGTCCGGAGTCGGCTCGAAGCGGGCTTTCACATTCCTGCTGCGTGCTACCTTGAGGCGGTAGCGAATCGCGGACGAGTGTTGGGCGATTTCGTTCGTAGCGTGTTTGGCATGGTAGATGTGCTCCACTTACCGGTTGTCTCGATGAGCGTGCCGACATTTGTCGAATCAGACGTCAACGCTGCGGGAGACGTGCCTGCCTTGATATCGAGCATTACGCGGTTCTCGCGGCCGATTAACTATCTAGGGCTACCCTCCCTGTCGGTCCCGTGCGGCTTCACGCCGAACGGACTGCCAACTGCATTCCAGCTTGTCGGCCGCCCCTATTCGGAATCGCTGCTCTTTCGACTCGCCCACGCGTACCAGCAGACCACAGACTGGCATCGACGTGCGCCACCAATATGTGAGCCATTGAGCGCATCACAGCAATGAGCGCAACGCTTTTCGAGAGCAACCTACAGCGCGTCTTGCTCGCCATTACGGCGGTATTGGTGCTCTATCCAGTCGGGTGGATCCTTTTTGTCAGTGTTACTCCCTCCGGGCAATTCTCGTTTGCGTCGTACGTGCATCTTTTTACGGAGGGCGCGCTCGTCAAGTCTTTTGTGAACTCCATAGGCGTCGCCACGGCTTCGTCGCTTATCGCGCTCCTGTTCGGCGTCCCGCTCGCCTTTCTCGCCGTGCGCACCGATTTGCGGTACCGGCGCTTCATTTCCCTATTTGCCATGGTGCCTTTCATTACACCTGCGTTTATTGGCGGCTTGGCGTGGGTGGTGCTGGGGGCACCGCGAACAGGGATTCTCAACTTGGCAGGAAAGTGGCTAGGCCTATCGGAGCCGTGGCTGAATATCTATAGCCTGCACGGAATGATATTCACGCTCGGTATTTACATGTCGCCGTACGTTTTCGTGTTGACTTCTGCCGTGCTAAGCGCAATCGACCCGACCCTGGAGGAAGCGGCGGCAGTCTCTGGAAGCGGTCCATTGAGCGTGATTCGGTCAGTCGTGCTCCCGCTGGCGACGCCGGGTATTGCCGCAGCGGCACTGCTTGCGTTCTTAAATTCCGTGGAGCAGTTTGGTATTCCGGCGATTCTCGGGCGTCCTGCCAATGTCTTTGTGTTGCCCACCGAGATTTATAGCTTGATGAATCGCCTTCCGCCGGACACTTCCCAAGCATCGTCCGCCGCCGTGCTCTTACTGGTACTGTCGGCGGCGGCGGTCGCGCTGCAACAAAATATGATTAGCCGGCGAAGCTATGTCACTATCACCGGCAAGGGGTTTCGGCAGCAAAAATTCGACCTCGGCAAGTGGCGTTACGCCGCGTACATGTTTGTGGGCACGTATGCTGTTATCGCCGTCGGTCTGCCTGTGCTGGCGCTGTTGTTGAGTTCGTTTCTTGTCGCTGGCACCATTACGCTCACCGGCAATTCATTCAGTCTGCAGCACTACGCTTATCTTTTCGATTCGTATCCGGCGACAACGCGATCTTTGGTTAACGGATTCGTCTATTCGGCGATCGGCGCAACCGTTGCGCTCGTTTTGGCGGCGCTGAGCGCCTATTTCATCGCGCGTTACCGGACCGTCCTCACGTGGCTGATGCGCACGATCCTGATGTTTCCACTTGTCCTGCCGGGTATCGTCATTGGCACCGGATTGTTGCTTGCTTACATCCGACCACCGATCGTCCTGTACGGAACGATGTGGATCCTGGTCGTTAGTTACATAACGCGCTTCCTGCCATTTGCGGAACGCGCCAGTGCTGCCGCTTTACAACAGATTGATCGCAGTCTTGAGGAAGCGTCGGTCGTTTGTGGTGCGAGCTGGTTGACTACGGTATGGACGGTCCTCGTACCGCTTATCCGTCCCGCACTGGTTGGTGGCTGGCTTCTGCTATTCGTCTCGATGCTGCGTGAACTGGGTACGTCAGTGCTTCTGTATTCGTTCGGGCAGGAAGTACCGGCAGTCGTGCTATTTGATCTTCTCGACAGTGGCAACATGGGGGCGATGAGCGCGTACGCAAACATACTCCTCGCGATTTCGATCGCGATCGTCGTTGGGTTTCAGAAGCTCCTGAGGTCGGAGTTCGCACCGTCGGGATAATGATGAGGCTGTACGAATGTCGAAGATCACCATAAATACCGTATCGAAGCGTTTTGGGGAGGTAAACGTTCTGCAGGGCATCTCCCTCGTGGCAGAAGAATCGTCTCTGCTCACTCTGCTGGGGCCTAGCGGTTGTGGCAAGACAACACTCTTGAGGCTTGTCGCCGGTCTCGAACAGTCAGAGAGCGGCACGATACGAATTGGCGATCGAGCGGTCTCGGATCCGGAGCGAGGAATCAATGTACCAGCGGCACAGCGGAATGTTGGCATGGTTTTCCAATCGTACGCGCTTTGGCCGCACAGGCGCGTTTGGGAGAACGTTGCCCATCCGCTTCGGGTTCGCAAAGTGACGCGGGATCAAGTAAGGGATCGCGTGATGGAAGCGTTGCGCCTCGTGCAGTTGGAACACCTATCGGAGCGTTTCCCAGGCGAGTTGAGCGGGGGACAGCAGCAAAGGGTCGCGCTGGCCCGGGCCATCGTCTATGAGCCCGACGTTCTGCTACTTGATGAGCCGCTTAGCAACCTTGACGCAAAGCTGAGGACGGAGATGCGCTATGAGATCCGCGAGCTTCAGCGTCGATGTCGGTTGACGACGATATACGTGACTCACGACCAAGAGGAGGCCTTCGTGATTTCAGATCGCGTCTGCCTGATGAACCAGGGTGTTCTTGAGCAGGTGGGCGAAGGACTAGATCTATATGAGAATCCGGCGACATCATTCACCGCGGAGTTCGTCGGAGCGGCAAATCAGTTGGAAGGCGAAGTGATTGCGATAAATGGTCGCGATAGCCTGGATGTCAAGATCGCTGAAACCTGGATGCTGCGTGCGCGCAATACGAGCAATCCGCCAGCGGTTGGCGAAAAGGTGTGCGTGGTTGTCCGGCCGCACGATATTCAACTAACGCAGGTCCCGACGGCCCTCAACGGCGGAATTCAGGCGACTGTTCGAACTAGTAGCTACCTGGGTGGTACCACGGAGTACGTCATCGAGACGGCCCAACTTAAGATGCGCGTACGTGAAGTCGGCCGACCAAGATTCCTAACCGGGCACGCTGTGTATGCGGCCGTCGGCGACATGCGGTCGGTCATCGTGTCTAGTTCAAGCGCCTAACACTTATCAAAGGAGTTCCCCATGCCAAGCAAAACGCTCGCTGTTATCACTCTTACCGCCTTCGCTGCAATAATGCCAATGCGGAGCCAAGCTGGACTTGATGTGGGTGTAATGGAAGCAGCGAAGAAGGAAGGGACTGTAATCCTTTATTCCGCCGCCTCCGCGGACGCCACATCGAAAATATGTGCCGCATTCAAGACCAAGTTCGGTATTTCATGTGAATATTTCAGTGCTTCGGCTTTGCAGTTGTTTCAGCGGTTTAACGCAGAGGCCGAGGCCAAGAACGTGAAGGCTGATGTGATCACGGCGTCACTGCTCCCCGCCTTCAACGACGCGAAATCGCGTGGTCGTATTGCGCCGTTTAAATCGACGGAAGGGTCGGCCTATCCAGCCCAATTTCGCGATAAAGACAATTACTATGTAGCGGGCCGTGTAATCGTCGAAGGCATCGCAATCAATCCCAAACTCATCGAGTCCAATATGGCTCCTCGAACGTGGGTCGATCTGCTGGATCCCAAGTGGAAGGGAAAGCTGATCGCATCGGACCCCGGGGCCAGTGGTACGGGACTGGCGGCGTTCTACTTTTGGGAAAAGAAATTTGGACTCGAATTTATTCGAAAACTGGCGGCGAATAAGCCGCTAATCATGAATTCAAGTGCGCTCGTAGCCAACTCGGTAGTATCAGGCGAGCGACCAGTTGCTGCTCAGTTAGACAGCTGGGAAATCGCCATGAGGATGAAGGAAGCTCTACCGATCCAGGCAATTTTTCCCAATGACGGCGCCCCGGTCGTGCCAAGTCCCGTAGCCGTAGTCGCTAACGCACCTCACCCGAATGCGGCACAACTTCTGATGGACTATCTGATGTCCCTTGAAGGGCAGACACTCCTAATGGAAAACCTTGGATCCTATTCCGCGCGAAACGACATGTCAGCCCCGAAAGGGATGCCTAAGCTTAGTGAATTGAAACTGGCAGACGTAGATTGGAATGCGTTGCAGGGTGACTCCGGCGCGGCCATTGCTCGTTACACGACGATTCTCAAGGAAGCTGGAGCACAGTAACCGGAGAACGGTTGAATTATTGCCCTGGGGCATATCCTTTGTCGGGATCCCTCCGTCCGATGACAGGACGTCTCACGGACCCTCGGCCCCGTTCTGGGCAGCATCGCGCATCATCGTCCTTATTCGCCCGCGCGCTGCGTCGCCGACATAGACGCGCAGACGTCACCGCGATACGATGGCCGCACGATACTGCGCGATACTCATGTCGCCAGGCGAACATCACGCGCGTGCGTCTGCCGAATCGTTCGTTTCGCACAATGCAGCAAATTCATCGACCTGCAAACGTCCATAGTGCATAGGCCCTGGTGAAGCAAGACGCTCGCGTCGAACTGAGAAACGTTTGTCAGTATTTCGTGACCAAGACCGGCGTCGTCCAGGCTCTTGGGGGTTTGTCTTTTGCGCTGGAGGATGGCGAGTTTGTCAGCCTCGTCGGTCCAAGCGGGTGTGGCAAGAGCACGTGCCTCGGCTTGATCTCTGGCCTGTCGTCTCCGACATCCGGTGAACTGTTGGTCGACCATGTGGCTGTCGGCGGCCCGAACCGCCACGTGGGTTACATGCTGCAGAAGGATCTACTGATGCCGTGGCGCACTATCCTCGATAACGTGTCGTACGGGCTTCAGATACGCCGTGTCCCGCGCAAAGAGGCGACCGCACGAGCCCTGGCGGGCCTTAGGCGCTATGGCCTCGACGGCTTCGCACATCGATATCCGCGCGAGCTCTCGGGTGGAATGCGGCAACGGGCGGCGCTCATTCGGACCTTGCTGCTGGAGCCTGAAATCGTCTTGCTCGATGAACCATTCTCGGCGCTGGATTTCCAGACACGATTGGTGATCGAGGAAGATGTGCGCAAGATTCTGAGCCGCGAGCGAAAGACAGTGCTTCTCATCACTCACGACATCGGAGAGGCCATTGCGATGTCGAACCGCGTGCTGGTGATGACCAATCGTCCTGGTCGCATCAAGGCCGAGTTCACTATTGAGCTATCGAGTGGCCACGATTCTCCACTCAAGGCCCGCGAGTCACCCGAGTTCAGTACGTATTTCAAGCAAATATGGCAAGAACTGGACATCAATGTTGGCCTCGATTCCGCGACCAATGACAACATCCATTGAACTGGCGACATCGGATCCCGATGCCATGCTCTACGAGCATCGGAGGAAGCTGGCTCGGGAGACCCGTAAGGTCGTCCTGATCCAGCTCGCGCTGCTCATTTTCGGTATTGGAGCGTGGGAACTGCTTGTGCGCTTCGGCGGAGTTCGCGAGTTGCTCGTGGGTCAACCCACTCGGGTTGCCGACCATATCGTGTCGATGTGGAAAGACCACAGTTTGGTGCGGCACACATGGATTACCGTCGCAGAAACGCTGGTGGGGTCGGTGAGTGGATTTGTCCTCGGCGCTGCGTGCGGGTTACTGCTTTGGTGGTCCAAGCCTTTGGAACGTGCGTTGGACCCCGTGATGGTCGTACTCAACAGCCTTCCGAAAATAGCCCTCACGCCAATCTTTCTGTTGTGGTTCGGCGTCGGTTTTTCGATGAAGGTCGCGCTCATACTCTCGACGGTGTTCCTGATTACGTTTCTCACCGCGGCCGCCGCCCTCGCGACGACGGACAAGGAATTGCTTCAGCTTACCGCGGCGCTCGGTGGAACTCGTTGGCAAGTCTTCCGGAACGTGGTCGTACCATCTTCGCTGCCTTGGTTGATATCGGCGGCGAAGCTCAACATCGGTTTTGGATTGACGGGTGCCGTTGTGGGTGAGTTCGTCGCCGCAAACGAGGGGATCGGGTACCTGCTCTTGTATGGTGCGCAGATCTATGACATGAGCCTGGTGTGGGCGGGCATCCTGATCCTGGTAGTGGTCGCGATGGCGATGTATTTCAGCGTAGCATTGCTCGAGCGCTGGCTGCTGCCGTGGAGAGAAAGTTAGACGTAACATTCACGTGGAGGACTCGATCATGACCCGGTATCTGAAAGTGCCCTTATTGCTTCTCGCACTCTTGTTTATGCCTGGGGCAGCGTGGTCTCAACCGCAATTGACCAAACTCACGATCGCTGAGCCAGGCCGTTTATTCCAGTACGCGCCGCTCTACTATGCAATCGAAAGAGGGTACTTTCAGAGGGAAGGTTTGGATGTCAGCATGCTAACCGTCGGTCGCCGTGACCTCGCGATGAAGGCGGTGATTGCCGGCGAAGCGTTCGCATCCGTGCACGATCCTGTCGAAGCCGCCCTCGCTCGATCGCGGGGCGCCGACGTAAAGCTCATCGCGCCGGTCGTCAACGTGGCGGCGCTGTGGCTAGTTGTCGACAAGGACATTACCTTGGATTCGAAGACGTGGCGCGGCAAAAGCATGGCGCTTCCGACGCCACCCAACACTCCGAATTCGATCTTCATAAAGGAGCTGCGCGAAAACGGCTGGAATGAAGTCGACCGGACAACGTACAAACCCAAGGGCGACGATGACGCATCTCACGTCCTCAAGATCCTGTACGGCGCGTTCGGTACAGATCTGTCGTTGATGATGAACGGCTAGGCCAACATGGCGTTGGCGCTCGAGCCGGGCGTATCGACGATGGTATTCAAGGGCAACAAGCACATCATCAAGGATTACCCCGAGGCGATAGGGCCCTTCTTGAACAGCACTATCAACGTTTCCACCGAGACGATCACTAAGAACCGAGCCACGGTGCAGAAATTCATGGACGCGCTGGCCAAGGCCTATCGCGATGCCAGCAAGAATTCGGACGACCTGGCAAAAGTGGCCGTCAAGTGGTTTCCCAGCACCGATGTAGCTGTAATGGAAGCGGCGATACAGAGGATGATCAAGGCGAGGTCGTTCCCCGCCGATACGACCTTTACCAGGGCCTCCTTCGAGAAGAACCTCGAATACCTCAGGCTGGGCGAACCGAGCAACACGGCACTCCAAGTGAAGTGGGAAGACATCGCGGATACCAGCTTCGCCGAGGCGGCGACCAAAGCTGCCGCTCGCTGACGCTCGGTATTCGCTGAAGGAGTCGCTCGTGGAAAAGGAGCTCGCCTTCTACAGTGCTGGTCTCAAGCTGGCGGGAACGCTCTACGTACCGGACGGATTGACCGAGGGCCACAGAAGGCCCGCGGTCCTTTGTTGTCTCGGGCTGCGGGCCAACCGCAAGGCCCTTCTGCCAGAGTTCGCCCGCGCATTCACAAGACACAGTTACGTCGCCTTCGTCTTCGACTACCGCGGCTTTGGTGACAGCGAGGGCACAAAGTGGCGAGTAATCTCCAAGGAGCGCGAGGCGGACATCATCAACGCCACTACTTTCCTTGCCCTCCAGCCCGAGGTAGATGCAGCACGTATCGGACTCTTCGGTATCAGCTATGGAGGGGCGAGCGTGATATCTGCGGCTGCCGTCGATATGCGAGTCAAGGCGGTTGTCAGCGTAGTGGGCTTTGGTGACGGCGATCGCTGGATGCGTAACAACCGCCGACTGTGGGAGTATTGGGCGCTGCGCAAGCGCATCGAAAAAGACCGTGAACGTCGCGTACTCACGGGCACCGGATCCGAATACGTAAAGGATGAGGAGATTCTCATCCCTACGCCGGCCGAGGACAAGCTGCGCAATGAAGGAAAGGTACCGGCCGCCGTTATTGAACTGCCCCTCGAGACCGCCGAAGACCTGATTTCCTATAAGCCCGAAGCGGTCGTTCACCAGATTTCCCCCCGTCCGCTCCTGATAATCGGCGCCGAACTCGACTATCTCACTGGGTTTGAGGAGTGTGTGAGCCTGTTCGAGAAAGCTCGGCAGCCGAAGACGCTGCACATCTTGCCAGGTGTGTCGCACTACGAGGCGTACTCGTTGGGG
>Ga0210402_10006129_pt1 | contig 10671 bp, 9 predicted proteins | sample IncBWC7MmetaG_FD_161055 | JGI IMG/M metagenome (GOLD analysis project Ga0210402, IMG submission 161055) | Forest soil microbial communities from Barre Woods Harvard Forest LTER site, Petersham, Massachusetts, United States - Inc-BW-C-7-M | ecosystem: Environmental > Terrestrial > Soil >... | reverse complement strand
GAAGAAATTGCCCGAGATCCCATGGCGATCTGGGAGTACGCCAGTGATGACGGAAACGTTGTTAGGGTTTGTGAAGCTGGGCATGACCGCCTGGGCCACCGAGACATAACCTTCGGCCGTCAATTTCTTGAAGTTCGGCAACAAGCCGCGCTCCAGCGCCGCATTCACATAGGCAGGATCTCCGCCATCGATGAGGACGACAACGACGGGAGTCTTGGGCCACTGATAGATCTTTCCGTTGGCCGTGATTTGTTGCGGGTGGGCGCTCGCGAAGGCCGAGACGGTCATCAGTACAGAAAGCCCGAAGATTCGCACTGCTATAAGTACGCTTTTGCGAGCGTTCGCAAGTATGCGCGACGCGGAAAAGCCAGGGAGACCCTGCCGCCGACAGTTAGTCGGGCTGAGGTAGCCGGCGAGTGTCGTCTGAGAAGCGGGCGAGGTCTGATGTGAAGAAGCCGGAACGGTGTTGCTTGCTCTCATGCGAGCCTGAATGACACGCCTTACGTGCGGCCAATCACGGTCGATGATGCTGAATAAGACAGTATCCCGGATAGCACCGGTGCGCGTGATTTGATCGCGGCGCAGGGTACCTTCTTCCACCGCGCCGAGACGAGCCAACGCGGCCCGGGATCGGACATTGCGACTGTCAGTTCGAAACTCGATTCGCTGGCATCCAAGAGATTGAAACGCATGTTCGAGAATGAGCAGCTTGGATTCGGTGTTGGCACCGCTTCCCCACGCATTCGGCGATAGCCAAGTCCCAACTTCGGCGCGCCGGTGTTCTCGAGACATCTCCTTAAGTCGCGCCATGCCCAGCACGGCGCCGGTAGAGAGACCGCATATGACAAACGGTAACGCAGTGCCCATTTTGTAGTCGTGCAACGCATGTCGAAGATAGACATCCATTGCTTGAGGATCACCCGCGAAATTTGTCAAATAGGTCCAAATTCGCGCGTCGCTTGCAATTTGGTTGAGTTCAGCTTGGTGATCTAACCTAAGTGGCTCCAAGCGTACAAGCCGGCCTGACAGAGTAACGGTGGCCAGCGGCACTGACCATGTTGCGGAGATGGCGTACAAGATAGATCTCCTGCCCGATGTCGGGCGAGTTCTACCTCAGGCCTTTTATGCCGTAAGTTGTCGGCCTTGTCCCGGCCGTGGTATCGCTCGGTCGCAGTCCACCTTCTCGCGGAATGCGGGAAGATGCGGAACCCTAGATACAATCTATTCTCTAACGCTATCAAAGTTGCCGATCACTGGCAAGATTACAGACGCCGTTCCCGATGCGAATGTTGGCCACTCGTTTTCCGTGCAAATACGGTATCGTCCGCTGCGAACGCGAAAATCACCGAGCCTCGCCGCTTAGCGTGCTCAAAAATCTATCTGTTCTCGTCCTAATGATCCATCATCACGACCCACATGCCAAGGAACGATGCCGCGGTGCCGAGCCACGTCTGTTCTCTGCAGGCTGTCTTGATTGCGATCGCTTTTACTCCTTCCTTTATTTATGTTGGTTCTTTTCCCTGCCTTTCTCTTTCGAGCTTTGATCGGGCTATCTTCGGCATCGCGCGTTGGGACAGACCTTCTTTGTTCTTCTTCTTGCGGTCCTTGCAATGGGCTTTCGCGGCATAAACGGGCCCATCGATCGACCTGCCCCACTCCCCCTCGAATTCTTACTCTTATATATAGGGTCGCTCCGCCGGCGCGCCTGACTAAACGTCCATTTTGCGCCCCGTCGGGGCAAATCGAGATCGCTGGTCCATTTATTCCACGTCCCATTGACACCCGCCGCTCATACGCTGACCGACTCTCCCTCCCATCGCTCGAACAGTTCGGGCGATGAAAGTCCAAACATCTACATTAGGAGTATTGAAATGAACAATCGCATCAACAAACCACCCCAGCCACTGCACCCGCAGAATCACCGGCCCGCACGTACCTCAATGTCTTCACCGTCGAAGAGTACGAAAGCAACGGCAAGAGCGGAAAGAAGTGGACCAAGATCGGTGCCGCCTTCCCTCACAAGGAGGGAATTGGATTTAGCATCGAGCTAAAGGCGTTCCCCATCGACGGCAGGCTTGTCGTTCTGCCACCCGACGGCGACGAGAGCCGTAAATAGGCCTCGAGCAAACGTTCTTGGGGGCCCTCGCCGGCCCCTTTTTTTTTCTCGCCCATATTCGTGCGAATTGGTGTGGTTAAGTGCATACGGCTCTGGCGCTTACTCGGCGTTCAGAAGTGCGGCAACGTGGTCGGCGAAGTCCTGCGCGGCGGGACCGTCCATATTGCTGGTCACGGCAACGGCCGATCCGGTGTCCCACACTATCGCCAGCTCTGCATTTACTGCGGGCAGTTCGGGAATGTTCGATGTCATGGTGTGCCATGGTTGCTAACTAGATGCCCTTGTCATCGGAAGAAGTCATGAGAACGACCATCTTCTACAGGCAGGATGCTAACCAGCCTCTTCGCGCAGTGAATGAGCGCATCGACTCACTTGCGATTGGGCGACATCGCCAGCGTATGCCGCCGTCGTTTGCTTGCAATCAGGATGACGCGCAACAAGAGATTTTTTCACGTTATATACGCCGCCAGCGCATCAGATTGGCCGACGCCATTGCGTCCGCGGCGCACCTACAAAAGACCCGGACAAATAGCCGCGTTCAAGCTTTGAGATTACCAGAATCGGCGACCTGCGCTTTGTGCATTGCCGCGTGTTCTGAGATAACTCCTACGGCTGCACGGATACGGCCTACATGCGATTGCTGCGCCAGCCGGTAAGCACGCACTCAGCGCCTATGTCAACCTGCAGTCGCAATCACATTACAAAAGCGGACATGCAGGGGGTGACTTATGAAATTACCATTGTCGAATTTTAGCGCGCGCGCAGCGGCGTTGGCGGGCGCCGCTATCTGGCTATCCGCCTGTGCCACTAATCCGGTGGCCGATGAGAAAATCGCGTTGGCGAAAGCCTCGCTGCAACGCGCTGAACAAGCCGGTGCACCGCAAGCGGCCGCGGTAGAACTCGCGACCGCACGCGAGAAATTGGCCCGCGCGGAGAAGGCCAATGCGGATCACAAGTTGAAACCTGCCTCGGAGCTTGCTGAACAAGCCAACCTCGATGCGCAGGTTGCGGAAGCAAGCGCTCTGCAGGAGCGCTCGCATAAGGCTGCCGTGGAATTCGACGCGAGCATGCGCGCCCTTCGACAAGAAGCCACGCGCGGCTCTCAACCGAATCAATGAGGACTACTTACATGAAAACGAAGCTATTGATAGGGATGGCTATCGGGCTTGTAATAGTAAGCTGCGCCACAACCCCTAAACCCAATGCGACCCTCGAGAGTGCACGAGCCGTCGTGCAATCAGCTGAGGCCGATCCAAATGTTGCCAAATATGATCCGCTGGATTTGGAAACCGCCAAGAAGGACTTGGACATTGCCGATTCCGCGTACCAACATCACGATGAGCCTGGCATTTCACAGCCTGCATATCTGGCGGCGCAAACGGCACGGCTGGCGCAGCTGAAAGCTTCCGCCAAAGCCGATGATGCGCGAGTCGCCGCAGGACAGGCCGAGCGCGACCAGATTCAACTGGCGGCACGAGCACGGGAGACTGACAACGCGAAAGCGGCACGTGATTCGGAGGCGCAAAAGGCAGCTCGATTGCAAGCGGAACTCGATGCCCTGAAGGCGAAGCCCACGGACCGGGGCTTAGTGCTGACTCTAGGCGACGTTTTGTTTGATACGGGTAAAGCGGAGCTGAATTCTGGCGCAGCCCGCAAGCTCGATCAATTGGCCCAATTCTTGACAGAGCACCCGGACCGGCGGGTGCAGATCGAGGGCTTTACCGATAGTGTTGGAACCGACTCGTACAATCTGGATCTGTCGGAACGTCGAGCGGATGCGGTGAGATCCGCGCTGCGAGGACGGGGGATTGATGCGACTCGGTTGACAACCCAAGGCTATGGGAAGGAATTCGCAGTGGCGAGTAATGCCGATTCCGGCGGTCGTCAGCTCAATCGTCGCGTCGAAGTCACTATCGGTGGCGAAAATAGCGCTCCGATTGCACCACGGACTAGCCGCTAGCAAGGCTAAACACGGCGGCCCAGCGTTTTTCGACTGGCGCCGCCGCGTTCTGCGGCTGCAGGCAATGAGAACAGCGAGTCGTTAAGACGACACGTGAGCACTCCGATTCTTCGTCGCCGCAGAATTGAGTTTCTCGCAAGGCAAGGCCCCGTCCCGGCGGCAAACGGCACCCAGCTCGTGTAGACCGGCAAACGATCGCGTGTATTGCGCGCGATCATGCTTGCGCCTATTGAACCGCCGCACCGCCGTACGCGAGTACCGCTCCCTTCACCTCTTTCGGGTCGACTTTGTTTCGTTGACCCCAATCGATGAGATTGCTCGGACGGTAACGATCATCGCTCCGCCAGCGATCAAATACGCTCCCATCGATCGTCTCATTGATCGTCGCTATGGTTTGACTACCATTCACCACGGCGGCGGCCCCGATTGGCCGGTAGTACGGCTGAAACAACTTGCACAGCCGGTAAAAGCCTCCCGCCATGTCGCCAAAGGAGTCGTGAATTCCCGCTTTATTCTCCTCGCCATCGATGGTGGGCATGCTTCTGAATTCGAGCCCGTGGGCCTTGGCCTTGCCCATCAACCACTGCAGCGGAACCTGGGCGAGCAGGCCATCGGGATAGCCACCACCGACATCCGCATGCGCACCGACAAACCATCGCTGCTCGACATCCGCGAGAGGCCGATCGGGATAGGTGTCCGCGCCTGCAGTAACGGTCTTTCGCCACAGGGTGGGCGCGAACGCCTCCCGATGCTCATCGATGGCAATGGCATGAAAGGCCCGGGAATCATTGATTCTGAGGTCAGTTTCCAGATACCCGTAATTCGAGCGACTGATGAGGGGAATGTTGCCAAACGGCACGCCCAAAGCGCCCACCGTATCGTAGACACCTTGGAACCACACCGGCACGGGCATGGAGTATTTCTTCAGCCACCGATCTTCCATCTTCAAGTCAGCATCCCGCATTTTTTGCAAATGTAGGATGGTGTACGGCACCGCTCCCCTTTTATAGCGCTCGAAAAGCTGACTGAGCGACAGCGGAGCGCCGGGCTGCAGCAGCCCGCACTTGGAAACCAATCCCGCCAAACTCCTCGCCGTGAATGCCCCGCGACTGAATCCAAATATGAAGATGCGATCATTCGGGCTATAGTTATCAACCAGCCACTCGTAGGCTTGAATGACCTCGGCATCGAGTCCCCATCCCCAGATGCCTCCTGTGAGTTTCTCGCCGTATTGCGTGCCCACACCCGCGCTGTAGTAACAGTCCTGATCGGCGCTCACCGCGCACAATGACTTCATTCGATAGACGTTGGTATTGTCGGTCACCGTGTTCCAGGTGCCGTCTAAGAAAAGCGCATGCCGCTTAGCCATTGTGATCCCTCCTGGTTGTTTTCAGCCCTCCACGTCGTTCTTCGCGCTCGAGGCGGCACATCATCGAGACGGTGCCGTCGTCCTCGACGCGGGCTGCCTTTGCGTCGATTGCGGATTTCTCACCTGAGCAATTAATTGCTTCACGACGCGATCAGTACGCGCCAGACAACGCCAAGCTCCAGATATGCTCGGCAAGTCCCGTATCTTCGCGGCGCCCGCTGCCATAGCTCGCATCTAAACTAATGAATTTTCCAACGAGCTTATAGCTCAATACGCTCTTGAAGTAGTCCACTCGCGACAACGCGCCGCTCAAACTATAAAGATAGACCTCGGTCACCGTCAGCTGAAGCGGAATCCAGGGATTCTCACTCACTAGCGAGAAACCGGCGCGCGGACCCACGCGTGAGTAGTCGCGGTAGGCTGTCTTAGTACTATCGCCGTCCTGAGTGTAATGACCAAAATCGGCTCGCAGATCACCGATGGGTTCGATAGATGCGCCACCCCCTAAAATACCCAAGTGAAAATCATTCAGATACCAACCGGTTCTCGAATAGTTCTTGATGGGCGTGTACACGGCTCCGACCGTCAGCAGATGGCTCCGGTCGAGGTGATTGATCAGATAATCAGGTCTCAATGTCAGAAGCTGGGTGATGGGCACGTGTTCAGTGGCCGAGTTCTCGAGAGTTGTCCACTGGAATGCATTGACCACCCCGACGCTATCCGTGTCGGCGCCCACGGAAACGGCTTTGTTAGTCGGTCGGGAAATGTTGCGGTTCAATGATGCATAGGGAATTGCATTGTATGGGGCGAGGATGTCGTCCGTGATGGGATAGCCAATGACCAGCGTTGTTTTATCGCTGCGTGTCGTGTTGGCACTACCGTAGCTCGAGCTGATCGAAGCCTTGTCGACGGAGGCAAACTGCGTCGAGTTCTTATCGAAGAAAAGCGAGTCAGTCGAGCCGCGCACGCGAACGGGAAGTTGAAAATTGGCCTTCGCCGCCGTCACCGCCCCTGGGGCTTCAATGGGTTTGCCAACCGGGTCAGCGAGGCAGGCGATTTGAGCATTGGGGTCCTCCAAAAACCCATCTGGAGCCTGCCTCGCAGATTCGTTGCGAAAGGCGTCGGAATAGATTGACGGTGAGCCAAGTAGGAACTCGAACAACGTGTTCGCCCCGCGGACCGTCTCCGCTTCAGAGGCCGTGCACGTGTCCCCAGCCGCGCATGCAGGATGCGTGAAAACACGAGCCGCGTCGGAAAGCCTCGCGCCATTGGAAATCGCGAGTTTTTCTGCGTCGGTTAGAGGCATTCGGCCGACCCGCGACTCTATATTGCGGCTCACGGTGCAGGTGTCCAAGATATAGTTCACCAGCTTTTCCCGATTGACCAGGTGACTTTCGCACACGGCAGATTGCTTGGGCGGCGGACACGTGGGAGGACTCGCGACAGCTCGCAAGCAGAAGGTGAATCCAAGTGCGATGGCGGAGAAGCGCGTAATGCTCATCAGTGAGTTCTCGCGGCAATGGCATTTATCAGCGCGCCCACCGAATACTGCAACGCTTGCACGACGAACGCGGCATCAAAGGTGAAGGTGTACGACGGGATGCCCTGCAATAAGCGTATTTGAACCGCCTTTAGGAAATTGACGATAGTAAACTGATCGTAGCGGTAGTCCGTGCTCATGATTTTGGTCACGTCGTTCGGCGGCCACCTCCCCTCCGCGTTCAATTGCAGGGCAACTGCAATCGCTACCGGAGGCGCGAGCGCCGCGGTTTTCTTCTTCGCTCGTTTAGCTCTGGGCTTTTTGACCTTTGGTTTTTTTACTTTCGTTGCTTTCTTGGTGATTTTCGATTTTTTAGTCTTCATTGTCTCTGGTGCCCCTGTTTTGATGGCTTGCGAGCTACGTTTCGCTTTGGTCGGCGCGATGCGCAGTGATTTCATTCATTTCAACGCGAATCCCGTTGACGCACTCCAGCTGTCGACCCATCGCGATGGTTCTACGCAGGCATGTTCCTAACTAACGCCAGCGCGCGCATGGCAGTAGAAGACGCAATTGCCTTGGATGCGGCATCGTCGGCAGGTTTACTCGCCGCCTCCGCCGCGACTGAACGAAATAGCCTCTTGTCTACCTCGCTGGCGAGCCACCGCGCGCCGCCGGCGCCAACTAAAATGGCGCCGACCAAAGCGGCCAGAGTCAACGTGGGGCGATTGCCGTCAGCAGCGGCTGCGGCGCCAACAATTACTGACGCGCCGAAGGGTCCGTAGAGTCCCCAGGAAACGACGGCGGCTATTCCACCGATCGCGATATTCCCGAGAAATCCCGGTAGATAGATCCCGCTGGGGGGATCGTATTTGGGTAGATGAAATCCCTCACCCGCCAAGAGCACATTGGCGATACCGCCGAGCGCTCCGGCCGCAAAAACAACTAAGAGTGGAATTGCTACATCCATGTAATGTACTCCTCGAGCGGCTCGTTGCCGCCAACACAGTGAGAGATTGAGAATCTATGCTACGGTTGTGCCTCAGTTTTCGACGTTTGCAATCTATTCGATAATCGATACTTGGATGGTCGCAATGTTGGCGTCGTCGCTTTGCATCAATGCATTCATTTGACGCACGCCCCCACACGCGAGCACGCACCACGCGACTTTCTCGGTACCTTTTCGAACGGCGACTCCCGCGGCCGTCTCGATGATCTTTGCAAGGGCTTCGTTGTTTAAACTGACCCACCCGATGCCCCGAATGAATTGGCCGGTTGCGCCCGCCGTGGCGGTTTCCGCGCGCGTAGCCCAGTCGTTCACGCTCATAAACTGCGTCTCATTCATGGGTGGCATCGGCGCATCGGCGGCGAATGGCGTGAGAAGTTGCGCCTTTACTCCCGTGGCCTGCGGGACGCCAGGCAACCTCGACCAATAGTCACCCACTGCCTCAATGAATACGCGTACAACGTCCGCCCCAATCTGAGGGAAATCCACTTTGCTTGCGCTAAACGGCCGCCCGAGACCGGGAGTGAAGTTGGCGGAAATCGTTGGAATCGAGTATTTATCGCCTCCGCGTGTCACGAAACCGCCGTCACCTTTCGCCGTCAGAAGGTGATACTTGCCATCCGCCCCTACGCTTTCCCCGACCAGCTGTTTTTCGATGTCACCAACCGCCCCATTCGCTGCATTCGGTGAAAATCCCAGCTTCAATTCCAATTCGGATGCTGCTGTAGCCTCCAGATGAGACGGGTCGATGGTGATCGTCACGAAGTTCCCATTTTCAAAGTAGGCAGACAGATACGCACCCACCGTCGAAGCCAGATCGATCGCTCGGGCGAGCATCTGTGCCTGCGGGTCACTGGCCCCTCGAGTGGGAACGATTTTTTCGCGTTCCGTCCTCAGATCAATCGCGAGTTTTGTCCAGCCGCCGGTATTCGTCGCATCGAATAGATTTTTTGCAAACGACCGCGTCCCGGTACGACTGAGCTCCGTCGGTTTCTGCCCCTGTACTGCTACACCAGAGGCATAGCCCATGATTTCTTGGAGCGCCTCGGCCGTCGGATCGTCTAAAGCCGTGGCTGCAATAATCGCTGCCCTGTGCCCGGACTGCTTGCCGAGCGCCCACGCGGTGCGAAGTTGAGTGGCGTTGAAGGCGGAGTGCACCTCAACCTTGCACATTCCACCCGGTGTCTCGAGACAATTTACGACGCTTTGCACTTTGGTCGTAACCGTAACAACCTCGATGGGCACTTTGCGCGTGCTGATGGAACCTTGAAACTGATCCACCATCCAGCCGCATCCCGACATGGCGGTCACCAATGTGGCGCAGATGACTAGCGGAATGATCGTTCGGAGTCGTCCATGCAGTGCAATCGTTTTCATTGCCGATCCTCTGGTGAGATTGTCGAAGTACACCTAGTCGAAATCGCCGCAACCTCTTTTTGCTCGCTTCGCCCCCGCCGCAATTGTCGCTCTCAAACAAACGTTTGCGGCGGCGGCTCTAGAAAGCGCCGATTTCGATCTCCACGCCATAGGCCTTCACGTTCCGATAATATTGAGACAAGTCGCTCATGTACCCTTTCTGCGCCCAAAAGACGATGGGCAACTGGAAAACCTGAATGCCGGCTTCAATCCGCACGGTGCTAAATTTGAACGGATCCTGGTATCCGGTGCCATAGCGCACCGCCAGCTTGCCATCGCCGATCGGACACGGATCGTTTGGGTCGTAGCACTTTCTGAAGTGAAATTGGTACTTTCCGAGGAGTCCGAGTCCGTCGACCTCCTTGCGCGGCTTTCCATCGCTCGGGTGCTCCCAGTAGTGAAGTTCTTCTGGGCGCCCTTGTAGCAGTCCGTCCGACAGGAAATATTTTAATTGCGGATACAGTGAGATTCGGTAATCGTCTGTCGATCGAATGAATTTCGCTGTGAGCCCAATATAGTCCCACCCACGACTTATCGCATCGTTTGCCGCCTCCGTCCCCTGGGATCGCTGGGCCTGCGCATATTGCTCGGGCGTATCGATGATTTGTCCATTCGAATCATGGTTGTACCCCACCATGAAATAGCACGGAAAGTCTGAGCGACCCGCATTGGCGAGTGAGCCGCCATAGGTGCGGCTCGACTGATATGGATCCGGGCCGCAAGAGAATTGGTGCTGCCAGAAGAACTGCGGGTTGTATTCCTTGCCGACAACGGGACCTGAATCCCGAGTACCGATATAAAAATCGAATGCTCCGGTGAACGCAAAATACAGCCGATTGTTCTTCCCCAAATAGTCGCTGGTCAGGCGTGGAAACAGGGGAAACTTGACGGAGAGCCTGATGTTGTAGAATGCAACATCGTCGTTGTTCTTCTCGTATCCAAAGGCGCTCGGCTCGAAGGACTGCAGACCGAGCGGGAGCCAGTTTCTAGAGTCGGCGCCAGTTGTCGCCGCAGCCGTATCGGCCGCGGGCGTATTCTCGGCAAACGCACTCACCATCTGCAAGAGGCCGGCGACGACACTCGCCACGCAAACCAACACGAATTCCGAAAACCATCCCTGCTTTCGTCTCTTTATCACGTGACACTCCCTGTCTCGTTATTCTCGATCGGATCCTGGTCTCTACTTTGATGGCTTAAATCGCTGCTCCGAATTCACCCAGGATGCGCACCTGAGGCCCACGTTTAATCCTGTGTTTTTCTCAAGCGCCGGAGTTTAGCCCCCATTCCTTCCTTGCCTGTATCAAGCGGCTCTGAAAGGCCGGATAGT
>Ga0210402_10006127_pt1 | contig 10675 bp, 10 predicted proteins | sample IncBWC7MmetaG_FD_161055 | JGI IMG/M metagenome (GOLD analysis project Ga0210402, IMG submission 161055) | Forest soil microbial communities from Barre Woods Harvard Forest LTER site, Petersham, Massachusetts, United States - Inc-BW-C-7-M | ecosystem: Environmental > Terrestrial > Soil >... | reverse complement strand
CTGTCGAATGCGGGATTCAACGGCACCTTTACGTTCTCCACGCTTACGGAGTTTCAGCAGGCACAATGTTTGACCGAGACCTCGCCGCCGCCCGTGTGCCAGGGTTTGCCCGCCGCAACCCCGCAGCAACTTTCATTCACACAGGGATCGCCGAACGCCTCAGTCACGTATTACGACTTCGAACCCTATATTCAAGACGACTGGCGGGTGAAGCCCAACATCACACTCAGCTTCGGTCTCCGCTTCGAGACGCAAAACGCCATTCACGACAAGGGCGACCTTGCTCCGCGCCTGGGATTCGCCTGGGGCGTGGGTGGCCGAAGCAGCCCGCCGAAAGTAGTTATTCGCGGCGGCTATGGCATTTTCTATAGCCGCTTTCAGTCCGGATCAATCCTGCAGGCCGATCGTCTCAACGGTATCGTCCAACAGCAATTCATCATCACCAGCCCGATCTGCTTCCCGGGCCTCGACGCGCCGCTCAGCAACTTCTCAAACTGCGGCGCATCCTCCTCGGCCGCGTCCAACGTCTACCAGATCAGTCCCACATTGCACGCCCCCTACACCATGCAGGGTGCCGTGAGCGTGGAACGCCAGGTCACCAAGTCCGCCACAGTCTCTGCCACGTATTTGAACTCACGCGGGTTCGACCAGTTCATTACCATCCACGCCAACGCTCCGTTTCCGGGGACGCCTTGCTCGTCGCCGCTCTTGCCGTCCAGCCTTCCACCGTGCGCAGTCGTAACCGGTGGCAATATCTACCGCTACGTTTCCGAAGGCAATTTCAAGCAGAACCAGCTGATCGTGAACACGAACGTAAAGGTTGGTTCCAAGGTTCAACTTTTCGGTTTCTACACGCTGGGCTATGCCAACAGTGATACCTCCGGCGTTTCCAGCTTCCCGTCGAATTCCTACAACATCAGCCAGGACTATGGCCGCGCCTCGTTCGATGTTCGCCACCGTCTCTTTCTCGGCGGCAGCATCGCCTTCCCCTACCTGATCCGCTTAAGCCCCTTCATGGTGGTCAGCTCTGGTTCTCCCTTCAGCATCATGTCGCCGAGCGATGAAAACGGAGACCAGATCTACAACGACCGTCCGGGCTTTGTGTCCTCCGCGACCTGCCCCGCAGGCGCCGGCCCGCAAGGCACCATCTACTGCACTCAGCTCGGAACTTTCGACGCGTCGGGAGCCGGAAAACTTCTGCCCATCAACTCCGAAACCGGCCCGGCGCACTTCGTGTTGAACGTGCGCCTTGCCAAGACCTTCGGAATCGGACCTAAAACCAAAGCTGCCACGAGCGCACAGGGCCAGGGCGGTCCCGGCGGCGGCGGTGGTGGCCGAGGTGGCGGTGGGCCGCGCGGTCCACTCTTCGGTGGAGGCGGTGGTGGGTTCAACACCTCGTCCAGTTCGGATCGCCGGTACAATTTCACTCTCGGCGTTGGCGTGCGCAACGTTTTCAACAACGTGAACGTGGCGAATCCCAACGCGGTTCTGGGCTCTCGGCTCTTTGGCGTTTCCAATGGTCTGCAAGGGGGCCCGTTCTCTCAAGGCGGCACAGCCAACCGCCGCATTGAATTACAAGCGACGTTCGCTTTCTGAGCCGGGTAACGGGCATAACGTGGGGGCGGACGCATTCGTCCGCCCTGCGACACGTGTAGGGGGCGTCTCGGAAGAATGCGTCCGGGGCTACACGATGCCCTTGTGGTACCCGTTCCTGTCGTCATATCGTGAATCTGTCGACCCGGGTTATCCTGAAGGGCGCGGACCACGTGCCGCGCGATCCCGCAGTCGAAAGGCCGGATTGGCTTTTTCCCCTAGCACCAGACGAAGGTTTATCCGCCTCGCTGCGGCCGCCAGTGTCGCCGCGTTGGCCGCCGACACCACGTTGTTCGCGCCCAACCGTCCTCAAATCGTGCGGCGGGAAATCGCCCTCCGGCGTTGGCCTGTGCGGTTCGATGGCTTTACGGTCGCGCTCCTCAGCGACTTCCATTACGACCCTCTTTTCTCCGTCCATCCACTTCGCTCTGCAATCGGCATGGTCAATTCTCTCCATCCTGACCTGATCGCGCTGACCGGCGATTTCGTTTCCGTGCCCCTGTTCGGCCATTCCGCAGCGGCAGCGGCCGCCGCCGAACCTTGCGCTCAACTCCTGCGGCAAATGCAGGCGCCGCACGGCCTCTGGGCGGTGCTGGGGAACCACGATGCCTTCACCGATCCGGATCGTGTAACGGATGCGCTGCACGGAGCGGGAATCAAGGTCCTATCCAATCAGTCGCTCCCCATTGAGCGCGATGGCGCGCGCTTCTGGCTCGGGGGCGTCGATGACCTGCTGGGGCAGACTGCCGATCTCGACGCCACTCTCCACAACGTTCCTGCCGACGAAGCGGCGATCCTGCTGGCCCACGAACCCGATTATGCCGACTACGTCGCGGGCTATCCCGTCGATCTCCAGCTCTCGGGCCACTCTCATGGAGGACAAGTCCGGCTGCCTCTCGCTGGTCCACTTTTTCTGCCGGAGTTGGCCAAGAAATATGTTTGGGGGCTGTACAAGATCAGCAATCTTACGCTCTACACCAATCCTGGTCTGGGCACTGTGAACATTCCCGTTCGAATGAATTGCCCTCCGGAAATCACGCTGCTGACTTTGCGGCGCTCTGCGACCTGATTCGTCGGTTCCGTTGCCAATTCCAATCTGTCTATGCAATCTCTTTCACCCGGGGAACTTGAGTTTCTCTGCATCTCGCTCGTAACCTATGCCGTTATAAGGGGATATGCACCTCCAGAATTGGTCCTGCAGTTGCCACTCGAAGATCCAGTAGGGAAGCGCGATTCGGGCTCCCCAGGGGCTACAAATCTCATGTACGGTCGCATCTGGCCTGCGATTCTGTGGTTAACGTTCTCCGTAGCGGCTGTTGCCGTCAACACGCCTGCGCGTCCGCGCTCGGACCCCTTCGAACAGCGTGAAAGCCACGTTTCGAGAACGCTGGCTCGCGCCTCCCAGTTCGTCGACGTGGCGCATATCTCGCGGCCGGCTTGCGAAGACGTTCAACCACCAGAAGCCCTGACCACGCCGGATCCGCTATTCACAGCGTCGGTGAACGGCCATAGGGTGAAAGTGAGTTTCATCATCGGAACCGATGGACGCGTGCACAGTCCGCTCATTCTGGAGAGCGCCGGTCTCGCTGGAGACCGTCACGTGCTGCAGACCGTCCGCACCTGGAGATATCGTCCCGCCACCTGTAACGGCGTTCCCACGGAGATCGAAGGCAAGGTCGAGTTTTCCAGCCGATAGCACGAGTCCGAGCCTCTGGGCTAGAATGACCCCAACACCGGAGTGATTCGTTTCGTGGACAAAGACGATAAAGACAAGAAGAATCCCGCGCCCAGCGATTTGTCCGTGTCCAGCGCCGAGATGGACGATCTTTACCGCCGTCTGCAACCTGAAATGCGTCGTCCTCGGCCCGGTCCGGACGCGATTGCTGCGGCGCTGGAGGCGGCGCAGCGTCTGGCTGCCGAAGCCGACGCCGAACAGGCCGCGGATGATACTGCGCAGGAACTCGCGGGAAATTCCGCCACCGTAGTCTGTCGCGTGTGCGGATACCGCAATCGCGAAGGCACGAAGTTCTGCGGCATGTGCGGCATCACCGTCACGGAAGGGGATGAAGCGGAATCCGCGTTTCCCGGCGGGCAGGAGCATCCTCCATCGCGTGCCTTAGCGCCGCCCGCGAATCCATTTCTCGATCACGAGCCCGAATCCAGGGTAGCCACCACCAAGCCTTCGGGACAGGAAACGCATCATTACCATCATCACTATCATCACCACTATTTTCCCGGCGGGGAGGCAATGGCAGCACGGTCTGCGCCCGACTTCGCGCGGGCGGATGTGGCCCGCGAAGATAAAATACGGCCTACAGCGGCGCTCCGGGGCGACATGAGCCGCGCCGAGGCTGCGGTTCGCCGGGTTACCCAGGAATGGGTGCTGGCCTGCAACACCAAACACCTCGACGATCTGCTCGATCTCTATGTGCCCGATGCGATGGTTCTGCGCTCGAATTGTCCCCCGATCCGCGGCGCCGCGGCGGTCCGTGAGTTCTTCTTTGGCGCGCTCGACGCAGGACTGGGTGAAGTGGAAGTCGAACCGTTCCGCGTGGACATGGTTGGCGACCTGGCCTACGAAGCGGGACGGTGCAAAGCCTTGATTCCCAGCGCCACTGGAAAGCGCCGCGAGGAACGCGGTAAATATCTGTGGGTGTGCGCTCGCCAGAGCAACGGGGAATGGAAGATAGCCGCGGACTGCTGGTCCAGCGACTTAACTCTCTCGACGCTCGAATCTGAGATCCCACAGGCAAATCCAGTAAAGACCGCCCAACCGCGCAAGACCCCGTAAGCCCGTGTGTGCTCTTGTGGGGACGGGCGCCTTCGCAAGCCTACCCTGAGCGAAGCCGAAGGGTCCCGCGAAGCGCGCCCAGGTAACCGCAACTCTAGACGGTCACGCCCCGCTTCGCTAAATCCCCGCGCAACTGCTCCACCTGCAGCATCTCAATGGTCTGCATCCCCAGCTTAACCGCGCACTCCAGATTGAGCGCTCGATCGTCGATAAAACAGCACTCGTCCGCGGGGATCTGCGTAGTCTCGAGCGCCAGTCGGTAAATATCCCGCTCGGGCTTGCGGAATCCCACATAGCAGGAACTGACGAACAACTGGAAGATCTTCCGAAGTCCGTACTTTTCGATCCGGTAATTGTTCAGCTCGCGGGATTCGTTATTGATCGTCCCCATGAAGTATTTTCCGGAGTCGATGAGCGCCTGCGCGAATTCCAGAACCTCGGGAAACGGTTGGGTCAAAGAAAACATGTAGTCGCGAAACACGTCGCGACTGAAGGGACGGGCGCGGTAGAAAACCGTGCGGTCAAGATATTCGTCGAGCGTGATCTTCCCTCGCTCGAACGACGAAACCACCATCTCGTGGCGATCGTGGAATTCTTCCTGGTCCAGATGAAAATGCTCGAGCGCTGCGGTGCGTTCGGTGCGGTCCCATGCGTTGGTCAGCAGTACACCGCCAACGTCCCAGAAAATTGCGCGGATGGCAGGCAAAGAGTGGTTCCTCCACGGAAGAGTTCTGAAAAAGAGTTTAGACGAGAAGGGGGAATCGGGCGGCACTCAGGGGAGAGAAAAAATCGCTTGACATATGCCGATATAGGAATATATATTCCTTCCCATGGCGAGAGCAGCTACCACATCGGACGCGTTCAATGCGGTGGCGGAGCCACGGCGGCGCGATATCTTGAACTATCTCGCGCTCCAGGAGCGGGCGGTCGGGGACATCGTGGCCAGCCTGGGGATGGAACAGCCCTCTGTGTCGAAGCATCTGGGTGTGCTGCGCCGCGTCGGGCTGGTGCGGGTGCGGCGCAACGGGCGCCACATGTTCTATCGCACTAATGCCGAGGCGATCCGGCCGCTGCACGACTGGACCAAGACGTTCGAACGCCTGTGGCAGCACCAGTTGAGCCGGATCAAGGAGCGGGCAGAGGCAAAACAGAAAGAGTTGGACAAAGTTTGAGGCTAAAACGGAATCGTATTCATCTTCATCAATCGAAATCCAGGAGGAACCATGAGCTCAACGGCAACAGCAGGAATTGAGAATCTGTCAGTGACCATTGAACAGGAAATCCACGTGAAGGCGTCGGTGGAGGTGACGTTCGCGGCTCTCCTCGAACAACTTGGGCCGGGAAATGAGACCGACCACGGGCCGATGCCGATGAAGCTCGAAGCATGGCCGGGCGGCCGCTGGTTCCGTGACCTGGGTGACAGCAATGGCCATTTCTGGGGAACTGTACAGGCCATCAAGCGCCCGACGCTGCTCGAGATCAACGGGCCGCTCTTCATGTCGTTCGCGGCGGTCTCGAACCTGCAATACCGGTTGAGCCAGGAAAGCGGCGGAACACTGATCAAGTTTCATCATTCGGCACTCGGATTCATACCCGACGAGCACAAACAAGGCATGCAGAAGGGCTGGACGCACATTCATGCGCGCGTCCGGGAGCGGGCGGAGGGTGGCCGGAAGTAAAACAATTGTTGATTGCAAACCGATCGCAACGGCTGAATCAGCGATCAACAATCTGCAATCAACAATCAGCAATGCAGTCCAGGAGGACACCATGTGTCCAGCATGTATCGCGAATGCCGCACTAATGGCGGGCAGCGTGATGTCGACCGGCGGAATCGCCGCGTTCGCCGTGACGATGGTTCGTGGGAAGAAATCGCGCAGCGAGAAGTCGATGAATGAAACGGAAAGGAGAAACGACAATGGCAACAATGAACGCAGCAACCAACCCAACCCCGATTAGGCAGCCCAAGGTGGTAGCGCCGGCCGAATGGCTGGCCGCGCGCAAGGAACTTCTGCGCAAGGAAAAAGAATTCACCCGGCTGCGCGATGAGCTGAGCCGGCAACGGCGAGCGATGCCCTGGGAAAAGGTCGAGAAGAACTACATCTTCGAGAGCCCGGCCGGCAAGCAGACCCTCCCCGATTTGTTTGGCAAACGCAGCCAGCTGATTGTCTACCACTTCATGTTCGGCCCGGGATGGAAAGAAGGTTGCCCGAGTTGTTCATTCCTGGCCGACACGTATGACGGTGCGGTGGTGCATCTGGCTCATCGCGACGTGTCGTTCGTGGCGATTTCGCGTGCCACGCTGCCCGAGATCGAAGGCTTCAAGAAGCGCATGGGGTGGAAGTTCCCCTGGGTGTCTTCATTCGGGAGCGATTTCAATCGCGATTATCAAGTGTCGTTCTCGGATGCTGACAAAGCCAACGGGAAGGTCTACTACAACTACGCGATGACGGAATTCCCGTCGGAAGAAGGTCCCGGCACGAGCGTGTTTTATAAGAACGAGGCGGGCGAGATCTTCCACACCTACTCTAGTTATGCGCGCGGGTTGGATCCGATGGTCAACACCTACAACTGGCTCGATCTTGCGCCCAAGGGACGCGACGAGGACGGCTTGGCCCATACCATGGCCTGGGTTCGTCATCACGACAAATACGTCGACGGCCAGATGGTCGACGCCAAGGCGCTGTACGTCCAGCCCGCGAAAGTGGAAGCCTCGCGCGGTTCGGAAAAAGAGCACGAGTAGCGTCTTCCCCCAGGCCACCAGCTAGTGTTTGTAGATGGTTGTGTCGGGATGGTAGTTGCGCCAGTCGAACCAGTAGTCTTTTAGCGCTGGCACGCGGTCGAGGCACTTGCCCAGCGAAGGTCCGGAGATTGCACAGCCCTGGAAGTTCCATTCGCTCGCAGTCGCGGTGTCGAGCAGGATCCAGGGCTTGGGGGCGGGCGGAGGTGCGGGCTTCGCGGACGCAGCATCTGGCTTCGCTTCGGCGAGCTTGGCGTCCGATGCTTTCATGTCCGCTGGTTTAACATCTGCCGTCTTAGGCTCCGCTGACTTCGCGTCACCCGGCGGCGCAGCCTTCGTCGCCGGAGGCGTGTCCGCTTTCCATGCGCCAGCCGGCTCAGGTTCCGGATCGGCCTTCAGGAAAAACTCGGCGTCCTTCCCGTCAATGCGGCTGACGAAGACGCGGAACGATTTTCCATCGGGCCCCACCGCTACCAGCAGCGGCTTGCCGTTCACTCGGTCGACGACCGGGGACTCTTTCACCAGCGTGTCCCACGGATAGGCGCGGCCCGGCCCATCCATCTCCAATCCAACCACCACGTCGCGAGACTTAAGCTCGGTGCCTGGAAAGCTGATCACCACCGGAAGCTTGGCCACTTCCGGCTCCCAATTGCTGTCGTATTCCTTCACATACTTCGGCACCTCGGCCAGTACCTTGCCGTCAGGCACTTCCGACCTCCACTCGCCGAAGGTTAATTCGTCGCTCAGCACCAGTTCGAGCGCCGCGCCCTTGAGCGGGCCGGAGAGGGCTTTGCCGGTGATCTGCTGCCACCACGTGCCGGTCTCTTTATCGCGCATCAGGAAATTCTGGTTGTTGATGCCCGCCAGATAAAAATGCAGTACCCTGCCGTTTACCGTCCGTGTCCACACCAGACCGGTGTGACAGAGCGTTCAATAGGTGACCGCCACCGCGACGCCCCCGACCACATCGTTCAACACATGGTGATAGGCCATCTCGCGGATGGGGTAGGCGCGCGCGTCGGAACCGAAACGCAGCGCGAGAATCATTTCTCCATTCCCCAGCTTGCTCGCGGCGGCGGACTCGAACTGAGCGCTGTCGACGGGATGGAACATCCACTCGAAGTAGTTCAGGCGGGCCATGACGGCGGAGAACGTCACCAATACCATAACGACCGCCAGAGCGATCTTGCGCCACCGATTGGCCGTGCCCCAGAGGACGAGGGCGAATACCAGGCACACCAGCGCCGCGCCCAGCGTTCCCCAGGGGGCGCGCTGCCGCAGAGCCATCGCGAGCGCCAGGCCTGAGGAAGTTTGGTGAGTGAAAGGGCGGATGATGAAAGCCGGAACAAAGAATAATCCGATTCCCACCAGCGCGGAGACGGAAAAGACGATCCACGGAAGAGAGCGACGATTCGAGGACGGTTGCATATCGAGAAAATGCTGGGCGATTATAGCGAACCGACGTTAAAAACAATCTAGTACAAAAAAACTAGGTAGCCAGAAAAGCGGCTTCGCTCGCGATGCCCACTGCCACAAAACAAAGCCCCAGCTGCGCGGAAGCGCAGCCGGGGCCAGTCAGCCAGTCGTTTACTGAGCGCTACTTATTGCGGTGTAAAGTTCTGGTGCGAACTGAGGTTGTCGATATCCTGGAACTGCGGCGTTGCCGGAGGCAAGTTGCTCGGAGTCAGGAACAGGACGTCGAAGAAATAGTTTCGTGGCGGCGGGCTATAAACCGTTCCGCCAGGGCCGTCCTTGTACGTACCCGTGTTGTATTCCGAGTAGTACATGCTGACCAGCGAGCCGTCGTAGTTCAGAGTCTGGCCGCCCCAGTTTTCCAGGTAGCGGAGGAAGTTGTGCATTCCGCCATCGGTTCCGAAGTCATTCGAAACGTTGGGGAAGCCCGGTTGGGGGAACGGGATGTTCTTCCCGCCGGAAATCGCGGCCCGGTAGTATGCAGGTGCGGCCGGAGTCCGATTTCCGTTAGTCGTTGCCCAAATCAGGCTGTTCATGTCACCCCACTGGTTCGACAGCACCGTGACCGAGTCGGCGATGATAGCCGCGGCCGAATGGGGCGTCTGGGTTGGCGTTGCGGTAAACGCTGTACCCCAGAATGGATCGGTTGAAGTGGTGTTGTAGTTGCCCTGGATATACACGGGGTTCTCGGAAGCGATGGTGAACCCGCCGCATCCGGTCGGGTTGACGGCGCTCTGGGTGCATCCGCTGGCAGCCGGCATTACGGGCAGGGGACTTACCAGAGCTGCGCTCATGCCGCCATCCACCAACTTTAAGACGTGGCGAGCTCCGCTTACGGGATTGGCCATGCCCTCCTGATCGGTCGCGCCGGTAAGCAGCGCGCCGGTGGTGGTGTTGTAGCTGGCGCAGTCCACCGAATTCGCCGCGCCTGGATTCGCGACCGCGATCCGCTTGTAGGAATTCAGTGGAACCGAGTTGGTGTTGATGCCGAAGCCGTAGCCGATGTTCTTCTCGCCCCAGTTGTCGAGGAATCCGTTCTGATCGACATCTTCCGGCGAGTAGGTGTAATAGGTTGCAGGCTCCAGAACTCCATCCGGCGTCGGCGTGGAGCTAAGGATCTGCGCCGAGTTCACCGAATCTTCCAGACCCGATTCTCCGTTGATCACGCCCGCGGGAGTCTGTCCTCCGTTCGAGGTATGGGTGGAGGCCAGCATACCGCGATGATCCGAGAAATAAAGAACGTAACCGTGTTCGTTGGTGTAGTTCACGCTGGGACCGCTGACGCCGATCGTTCCCTTCAGCCACTTGCCCAGGTTGCCCACATCCAGGTCAACCGCGTTCATGATGCCGTTGACCGAGCAGGAGGAATAAGTGAACGAATTCGCGCCCACGGTCGCGGTGACATTGGCCAGCGTGGCGTCGCGCATCTCGCCTTCACGCGCGTCGTAGAAGTTGATGGGATACCAGTTGCCTGACGTTCCCGCGCCATGGCCCGCAGCGGCGGCCAGGGTTGGGCGAAGCTGCTGCAGAATCAGAATTGCGTTGGGATCGACCGCGTTGGAGCCCGGCGTAGTCGGGACAATGTTGAAGATGCGGCCAAAGCCCAGGCCCAACCATTCCGTGGTGACGCCCACCCAGGCGCCGGCGTTGTTCAGGTACTCAACCCGGATCCATGGGCCAGTCATGGCGGTAGGGGTGGCGGGACCAGCGCCCGGACCGGTCACCTCTCCGATCAGTGGATATCCCGATGCCGTCCAATTCTTTAGACCCGAATCGGTGAAGGGGTTGACCCAGCCGTTGATACCCGGCGTGGCCCAACCAAAGAATTCAACTCCGCCTGCCGTCAGAGGGTAGGACGTTGCTGCGTTCGTCGGGAAACGGTAGTCCTGTCCGTCTCCAAGCGCGCCGCGCTCGGGGTGAAGGTCCACCTGCGTGTCGGCCAGCAGTATGCGGATCTGCGCCTTGTTGTACAGGCGTGAAGTGCCAAGCGTACTCGTCGCCGACTCTCCGGGCTGCGGCTTGCGCACAATCGAAATCGGATCGGTGCAGGGCGGCGGGAAGCTGGTGCAGCTATGGCT
>Ga0210402_10006125_pt1 | contig 10676 bp, 9 predicted proteins | sample IncBWC7MmetaG_FD_161055 | JGI IMG/M metagenome (GOLD analysis project Ga0210402, IMG submission 161055) | Forest soil microbial communities from Barre Woods Harvard Forest LTER site, Petersham, Massachusetts, United States - Inc-BW-C-7-M | ecosystem: Environmental > Terrestrial > Soil >... | reverse complement strand
GGAACGATCGAGCAATGGGCCACCGAGACGATCGGTCCGAATGGCCTGCGTCGGCTCGGTCTGAGCGACCGGCGTCTGTTCGTGATCGGCGAGACCTACAAGGTCGACTATAATCCGGACCGCTCGGGCGCCCACTATGGATTCACTAATGCGTTCACGTTTCCGGACGGCAAGTACGTGAAGGTCGGTTTCATCGACGAAAACGGTATCGCAAAGTAGAACCGAAGACAGACCGAATAGGTCGACGTGGGACACCACCGGAGGATAACCACAATGACGCAACCTCTTCCGCAACTCGGCGCCGCGACGTTGGTGGCGGCCGTATGCGCGATGCTTCCGGGTTCGCTTTCCGCCCAAACCCGGCCCGACTTCAACGGTATTTGGGGCGGCGGCGTCGCCCAGCTGACGCCGACCACCTGCAAGACCTCCATCGACGCTTTTCCACCGCGCAACGGTGATGAGCGCTTCAAGGCGAACGGCGCATCCGGCACCCAGCAATACATCACGTTCGAGCAGGATTGCGCCATCGCACATCGCGGCTTGATCAGCAAGCCGCAATACAAGCCCCAGTATTGGGAAAAGGTGCGCCTGAGCGATTATCACGCCAACGCGGGCGGCAAGTGGATCGACTATGCCGATCCGGAATGGAAAAACCTTCCACGCGGGCTTCCACGCATCGGCCCGCCGAACAAGATCGTGCAGACCGCCAACGAGGTGATTTTCCTCTACGAGTATCAGAACACGTTTCGCGCCATCCCAACCGACTGCCGCGAACATGATCCGGTGCTGAAATACGATCAGACATTTTACGGCTTGGCGGTCGGCTGCTGGGAGGGCGACACGCTGGTGGTAACGTCGATGGGATTTACCGACGTCACGTGGCTCGATTGGCCCGGCTATTTCCACAGCGCCGAGATGAAGGTCACTGAGCGGCTGCGCCGTGAGGGCGATATGTTATTCTATACCACGACCGTGGACGATCCGGTGATGTTTCTCGAACCCTGGGTGATGCCAACCCGGAAGCTCAATCTCAACAAGACGCCCGGCGTGCAACTGATGCAGGATGTTCCGTATCAGGACCATTCGCTTGGAAAGCTTGTCGACCCTGAAAATCGCGGCTAGTGGAGCGCGTCAACCAATTGAAGGGGTGGCAAGACGTTCGTCTTCGTAGGGGCGGCCCTTGTGGCCGCCCGGTGGACCGCAGCACGCCGCAGTGCGGGCGGGGACAAGGCCCGCCCCTACGCAATGCACTTCCTCTTCAATTTTGATGAAGCACGTGACTAGGACGGATTTCGTTGCGATGGAATCAGATGGCCTTCACCTGTCATCGCCCGCGAAGGCGGGCGATCCAGTAACCCCGGCGACGGAGTACCGGCTTCCCGCTTTCGCGGGAATGACATCGGAAAATTGGCGGAACCGTACCGCTTCCTTCCTGCCGTCCGCATGAGAACGGCGGACACCGGCAACGGCTACGGCTGGATCTCGATTGCCCTCCATTGGCTGACGGCCGCGATCGTACTCACGATGTTCGTCATTGGAAGCATGTCGCAAGGCGCCGCCGAGGAGGCAAGCCTGCGTCTCGTTCATCTGCACACCACGATCGGCGTGACGGCGTATGTGCTGTTGTGGGGCCGCATCGTTTGGCGCTTCATGATGGGCCACCTCGGGCCGCTGCCGAGGCAGGGCGCACTGTTCTTTGCGATCGGCAAATATTTCCATTTTCTGTTGCTGGTCGCGATCGCCGCGATGCTGATTTCCGGCCCGGCGATGATCTGGTTGGATGGGGCGCCGATCCATGTTTTTTCCGTCGAGATCTCAAGTCCGCTCGGAAAGCTTCCCGGCGCACAGCACGTGCTGCGTGCGCTTCACGGTTACGCTGCATCCTTCATTCTCGCCGGAATGGTCCTGCATGTCCTCGCGGTATTCAAGCATACCGTGATCAATCGGGACGGAACGTTTGACAAAATCATGATCGCTGCCGGCGCTCGAAACGATAGGCTGGACGTGGCCAGCCGAAACAAGGTGAAGGCCTGATCGCATGGAATTCCTGGCGTGGTTGGAGCAGACCGACTTTTCGGTCTGGTTGCGTGAATCGGATTGGGGACATCCCATCGTGCTGTGCTTTCATGCGGTCGGCATGGGAATGGTGGTCGGCATCTCCTTTATGTACAGCGCCCGCATACTTGGATACGCCAAGGACTTCCCCCTTTCGGCGTTCGACTGGCTGTTTGGCCTTGCGTGGTTCGGATTTGGCGTGAACACGGTGTCCGGCGTGCTCCTTTACATCGGCGAACCGCGGCGGCTGATGGACGCGCCTGCTTTCTGGATCAAGATGATCCTCATCGTGTTCGCTGGCCTTGCGCTGTGGGCGCTCGGCAAGGCCCTGCACGCCAATTCTCCTGACGCTGGGGGATTGCCTGGGCCGGACGGCGCATTGGCCGTCGACGCCTCGATGAATGCCAGGATAGCGGCGATTTTTTCCGTCGTGTTCTGGCTGGGCGCGATCATATCGGGCCGGCTCATCGGCTACACCATAGGCCCGCCGCCGCTGTGAGGCTGCAAGGTCCGGCTCTTGGAGCGCTTCGGGTGAAATAGGAACGGGTAGATCGCCGCGCCCGAACTCCTCAGTGTCATTACCGCGAAAGCCGGAATCCAATGCGGCGGGGCACGAGGTCGCCGCCTTCGGGCGTGATGACGCACAAAGATGGTGATTCCATTGGTTAGAACGAAATTCGCGCGAATCGGAATGGGCATGACATGACGGAAGGAGAGGTTCTCCACTGGATCAAGGAATTGCCGCTCGGCGCAGCCGTGCGGGAAAGCCGATGGCTGTTCGCTATGGGGGAGACGCTCCATTTCATCGGCCTGTGCCTCATGGTCGGAGGCTTGCTGGTGGTCGATCTCAGATTGCTGGGCTTCATCCGAAGTGTCCCGATGCGGACGGCGCTCACCTTCCTGCCGTTCGTGATTGTCGGATTCTTGATCAATCTCGCTACCGGCATCGAATTTTTCGTGACGGATCCGTTCATGTACTGGCCCAATCCGGCATTCAAGCTCAAGATGTTCCTGATTCTGCTGGCCGGGTTGAACGCCCTCGTCTTCACCGTCCTGGAGCATCGCCACATGCTCGTCCTTGCGGACCGCAAGAATACAGGGGCTTACGTCAAGGTGACGGCGGGGCTTTCGCTGAGCCTGTGGCTCTGCGTGCTGCTGCTCGGCCGCCTGCTCCCGGCATTCGAAGGATCAACGAGCTTTTTTTGAAACTAAAGCATATTTCGATGAAGTAGAATCATCACGCGATCGCGCTGCGCCCTCTCCCCGCTTGCGGGGAGAGGGTCGGGGTGAGGGGACTCTCCGCTTGTCCGAACCTGTGGAAAGCCCCCTCATCCCGACCTTCTCCATAGCCCGTCGAAAACGGGCGTAAACGCCCTAACGGCAAGCGGGGAGAAGGAGAAGCAAGCGGCTGCGCAAACCTCATCGAGACATGCTCACAGCCCATATCGCCGCGTCCGCCCCTGGAATGAGCGGATCGCCCGCATGAAATCGATCTTTCGAAACGCCGGCCAGTTCACTTCGGAGAAGTAGAATTCCGAGGTGGTGCTCTGCCACAGCAGAAACCCCGACAGCCGGATTTCGCCGCTGGTGCGGATGATGAGGTCTGGATCGGGCAAATCGGGCGAGTAGAGATGCCGCCCCACCGCGTCCGGCGTCACCGTGTCGATGACATCCTCAAGCTTCCTCCCTTTCTTCAGCTGCTCCCGCAGAAACGATTGCACAGCGTCGGTGATCTCCTGGCGCCCGCCGTAGGCGGCCGCGATGGTGAGATGCAGGCCGTCATAGTCCTTCGTCGCGGCTTCGGCGGCGCGCACTGCGGCGAGGGTCGCGGGCGGCAAGAGATCGAGGCAACCGATAGCTCTGACACGAACGCGCTGGCGATGTATTTGCGGCGCCTTGGCTAGCTCGAGCAATTTGGTTTCAATGGCGGCCAGTATGCCGGACACTTCATGCGGCTTGCGTGCAAGATTGTCCGTCGACAGCACCCATAGCGTCACGGCCGGAATTCCAAGCTCGACGCACCAAGCGAGCAAGTCGTCGAGCTTATCGGCGCCGATCGCGTAGACTTCTTCCGGATCTGTCAGCTGGCGCTGGCGGCCATGGCGCCGATTGCCGTCCAAGATGACTCCGACATGCCGCGGCACCGCCTTCTCCCGGACCTGCCGCGCAAGCCGGCGCTCGTAGATTCGATAGAGCGCCGCCAGAATGTGCGACCGCGCTCCTTGCTCCTCAGCCATTTGACGTCGAACTGTTCTGCCGGGTGGGCCCGCGGCTGTTTTTCCTGTCGTATGAGCTAGACTTGCATGGCTACCCGGCAAATGCCAGCCGATCGTCAGGACGCCCGCCAGGTGAAAATCGACGACATCGCGTAGTTCCATACCGCCCCGATAATCACCCCCAAAACGCCTGCCACCCACCACGTCTGATTGGCGTTGAACAGGTAAGACGCAATACCGACATTGGCGGTCGCGCCGATGGAGCAAATGCCATAGAACGTAAAAAGTCCTCGCAATATTCGCCAGCCGCGCAGCCTTTGATCTCGGTAAGTGAGGAAGTTATTCAAGAAGAAATTGGACGTCATCGCCACCCACGTCGCCAATGACTGCGCTACGCCGAATTCCAATGCTGCCAATTTAAGCCCGCCCCACAATATCGACATGTGAACTGCCAATCCGACAACGCCGATCAATGCAAATAGGGCGAAACGGACAGGGACAACGTGACCAAAGAGCTTGTCGGCCAACAGGGCAAAATATTCCCATACGACCAGCGTATCCAGCTTGCTCTCGCCGTATCGGCGGGTGCGGAATTCAAACGCCAATTCTCGCACCCGCAGGGGGCGGGAAGATGACGCCAACAGATCGAGCAGGATCTTAAATCCCTGTCCTGACAGGCGACGGACCGCACTCTCGAATACTTCGCGGCGGCACATGAAAAAGCCGCTCAGCGGATCGGATATATCCTGCTTGCAGATCAGGCGGGCGAGCTTTGTACCGAGCCGGCTGATCCATGCCCTGCTGCCCGCCCAGTCGCCCAAGCCGCCGCCTGCCGCATAACGGCTGCCGATGACGAGATCGACATTTCCCGTCTGCAGTATTTCAAGCATCTGCGGCAGCAGCGCTTCATCGTGCTGAAGGTCGGCATCCATCACGGCAACAAAGGGGGCAGAGCACGCCAATACGCCTTCGATGCAGGCCGTGGACAATCCGCGCCGCCCGATCCGCTGGATGCATCGAATCCGCGGATCGATGAACGCCATCGCCCGGATGTGTTTGGCCGTATCGTCCGTGGAATCGTCGTCCACGAACATGAGCTCCCAGTTCACCTCCGGGAGAGCGGCGTCCAGCAGTGCGACCAGGGGTTTGATGTTGTCGCGCTCGTTGAGCGTCGGCACCACGATCGTCAAAATGGGGGCGGCGTTCACCACCTTCGCCGGCTGCACCTGCGCTGCCGAAAGCCGTTCCAACTGTTCTCCTTCGGCACCTTGACGCATTGACTGGACGATGATGTTGGAGTTGCATTTTTCGATCAGGTTTGACACCTACGATGCTGTCATCGCCCTCCCCGGACTTGATCCGGGGATTGACCGGGCGATCAAGCAAACACCGACCGTGGATACTGGATTGGCCAGTTCAGGCCGGGCAATGACCCTTGTGGCTGACAGGAACATGCTCTACCTGTACCGGTCCGCCCGATCGAGAAATTCCTCGACATAGCGGCGAACCGCGGTCCCTAGCGAAGTGAAGCCCGCATTGTAGCCGGCACGTCGCAGGTTTTCGACCGAGGCTTCGGTGAAATACTGATAGCTGTCGCGGATCGAAGCCGGCATGTCGATGTATTCGATATTGGCCGGCCGGCCGAGCGCTGCAAACATCGCCTCGATCATCTCGCGAAAGCTCTGCGCCTTGCCGGTGCCCACGTTGAACAGCCCGTTGACCGAGGGCGCGCCAAGAAGCCAGCGCACCACCGCGGTCACGTCGTCAATATAAATGAAATCGCGCCGCTGGTCGCCGTCCGCGATACCGTCGCGGTGGGACTTGAACAACCGTACCGGCGCGCCCGCCTTGGCCCGGTCGAACACTTTGCAGAGCACGCTCATCATCTCGCCCTTGTGGTACTCATTTGGGCCGTAGACGTTGAAGAATTTGAGGCCCACCCATTGCGGCGGCAGCGGCCGCTTCTTGGCGGCGCGATCCATGATGGCGAGATCGAACAAATGCTTGCTCCAGCCGTAAAGGTTCATCGGCCGCAGCCGGGTGAGTGCCTGGAGTGTGCCGTCATCCACGAAGCCGGCGTCGCCGTTGCCGTAGGTCGCGGCGGAGGACGCGTAGATGAACGGTGTGCGCGTGGTTGTGCACCAGTCGAGCAGCCGCAGCGACAATCGAAAATTGCTTTCGATCACCTGGTCGCCGTCCGTCGCCGTCGTCGACGAAATGGCGCCGAGATGGATGACGGCATCGAGTTTGCGTCCTTTGAGCCACTCGGACAGGCCGGACGGGGGAACGAAGTCGGCAAGCTGGCGCTTCTGCAGATTGCGCCACTTGCCGTCCGAGCCGAGCGTGTCGTTCACAACGACATCGGTGTGCCCCGCCTCGTTCAGCTCGGCGACCACATTCGACCCGATGAATCCTGCTCCGCCGGTCACCAGCAACATCAGGCGCTCGTTCTTTCCGATGAAGTTGACACCCCCATTGCTGTCATCGCCCGGCTTGACCGGGCGATCCAGTAAAACACCGACCGGGGCTACTAGATTGCCCGGTCAAGCCGGGCAATGACAGTGGCAGGCTTTTTCCTTGCGGCTTTTCTGCACCATTCAGAAACATCGCGCAACATCAAGGACATGGTGCAAGGGATTGAAATCGGCTACACCATCGCTCCGATGCCGCGCCACGAGTGTGGTCAGGTTGACGCAAAGGTGCCCATGAGCTCATTCGAGACAGTTCTCGATCAATTTAGCCGCAAGCGTGTGCTTGTGGTCGGCGACATCATGCTCGACCGTTTCGTCTACGGGCATGTGTCGCGCATCTCGCCCGAGGCGCCGGCGCCGGTTATCGAAACGGCCGGCCCCCTGGACGTCGTCGGCGGCTCCGGCAATGTGGTCCGCAACATCGTCAGCCTCGGCGCTGCCTGCGATATCGTTGCCGTGGTCGGTCGCGACGGAGCGGCGCAGTCGATCCGCGACCATCTCAAAGCCATTGAAATCTCCCCCGATGGACTGATCGGGGTCGCGGGGCGGGTCACCACAGTGAAGACCCGCTTCGTCGCTTACCTGCACAACACCCATTTGCTGCGGGCCGACACGGAGGAAACGACGCCAGTCGATCGAGAGAGCGAGGACGCGATCATTACGGCGATCCAGAGTCGGGTCGACGCCGTCGACGCAGTCATCCTCTCGGACTATGCCAAGGGCGTGCTGACCCCGAGGGTCGTCGCCGCGGCGATCGCGGCGGCGCGACGCGCCCGCAAGCCCGTCATCGTCGACCCGAAGGGGCTCGACTACACCCGCTATCGCGGCGCAACCGCGCTGACGCCCAATGTCGGCGAACTCGCCCAGGCACTGGGACGTCCGGTCAAGAACGAAGAGGCGGCCGTGAGGGCGGCCGCCCAATCCCTCGCGGAGCAGATCGGTTGCGAAAGCGTGCTGGTCACCCGGGGGGAGCGCGGCGCGCTGATCGTTTCGCGCGAGGGCGATGCGTCGTTCGACGCCACCGCAAGACGCGTCGTCGACGTATCCGGCGCCGGCGACACCGTGGTGGCAGGTTTTGCCCTCGCGCTCGTCAGCGACGCCGGCATCTGCAATGCGGCCCGGCTTGCCAACGCGGCGGCGGGCGTCGTGGTCGCCAAGAAAGGCACCTCCCAGGTCACTGCAAACGAGTTGCGCGATTTGCTGCTGTCACGCCCGCATTTCGAATTGCGGGAGAAAGTGAAGGATATCGAGACGGTCGAAGAGTGCGTTGCGACGTGGCGCCGGGAGGGGCTGTCCGTAGGCTTCACCAACGGCTGCTTCGATCTGCTCCACCCGGGGCACGTCCAGCTCTTGTGCGAGGCACGCTCCCATTGCGACCGGCTGGTCGTGGGCCTCAACAGCGACGCCTCAGTGAAACGGCTCAAGGGCGCTACCCGGCCGGTCCAACCCGAGGCCGCGCGCTCGATCGTGCTGGCGGGGCTCGCCTTTGTGGATGCCGTGGTGCTGTTTGGCGACGACACCCCGATCGAACTCATCGCCCGCATCAAGCCGGATATACTGGTGAAGGGCGCCGATTACCGCATCGATCAGGTCGTGGGACACGAAGTTGTCGAGTCATATGGCGGGAGGGTGGTGCTGGTCGACTTGCTGCCGGACTCCTCGACGACGCTCATCATCGATCGATTGAAGGCCGAGGCAACAAGCGCCGTGCCGAACTTCGCCGAGGTGAAGTGATGTTTGGGTCGCGCGTTGCTTCATTGTTTACATGCAGCCCTCATCCTGAGGAGCGCCCTTTAGGGCACGCTTCGAAGGATGCCAACCGGCGCGGCCGAGCAAGCCGCCACCCTTCGAGACGGCCGCCCAAAAGGGCGGCCTCCTCAGGATGAAGTCAATAAAGTTTCATGACGGCGTGCCCGCCGGACAGGCGGGCTTGCGCTGGCTTACGGACCACGCTTGGCCGCTCTGGCTCTCGCACGGCGTTGATTGGCAGCGCCGTGCCTTCCACGAACACCTCGATTCCGCCTCGCTGCAATGCCGGGCTCCGTTTCGCCGCCTGCGCGTCGCAGCACGCCAGACCTATGCGTTTGCCATGGCTGCGCGATACGGCGTCCCCCGCGCCAAGGAAGCGGTCGCGCTCGGGCTCGACTTCCTGCGGGGACCGGCGCGGCTTCCCGACGGAGGGTTCGCTTGGCGTTTCGATCTCGACAACTGTCCGATCGACTTGACACGCGACCTCTACGATCACGCCTTTGTCCTGCTCGCATTTGCGGCGGCGGCCGAGGTGGTGGGCGCCGACCGTCTGCGGGCGGATGCGGTCGCGCTTGTCGACCACATCGCGGCGCAGTTCATCCACCCGGCCGGCGGCTATCGCGACAGCATTCCGGCCACGGAACCGCGCCGGCAAAATCCCCACATGCATCTCTTCGAAGCCCTGCTGGCTGCGAGCGACGCGTTCGGTGGCGAGCGTTTTTTCAATTGTGCCAGCGATCTTATCGCTCTCTTCGTCGCTCGTTTTTTCCAGACAAGGGAAAGCGCATTGCCGGAATACTTCGATGAGACGCTCGCGCCCCTTCGCGAGGCCGGGCGCTTTCTGGTCGAGCCGGGGCATCACTACGAATGGGTATGGCTGCTCCACTGGTATGAACGAGTTGCCGCCACGATGGGCGCACCGGCTGACCCGGACTTGAATTTGGCGGCCAATTCCCTTTTTGAATTCGCTGAGCGGTATGGCGTTAACCCGTCCAGTGGTCTCGTGGCGAACGGTTTGTGGAGCGACGGCACAGTTTCGGACGGTGGCTTTCGGTTGTGGCCCCAAACCGAACGGCTCAAGGCGATGGCGCGGTGTCGGTCCGATCGAGTCCGAGGAGCGCTGGAGGCGCTGGAGAGGCATCTTGCAGGAGTGCGCCCCGGCCTGTGGATTGAAAGAATGGATGCGAGCGGGCGGCCAGTTGCGGAACCTGCACCGGCAACCAGCCTTTATCACCTGACGGCTGCGTTTACTGATGATGCGGTGTTGGGCTGGGCACGTAGTTGAACGGAGAATGGGATGGCATCGAAGCTTGACCAACTGCGCAGCATGACGGTCGTTGTCGCCGACACCGGCGACATCGAGGCGGTACGCCGCCTCAAACCGCAGGATTGCACCACGAACCCGAGCCTGCTGCTCAAGGCGGTGGAGAATCCCGCGCATTCGCATCTCGTCGAAGATGCGGTCGCCTGGGGCCGCGGTCAGGCCGGTAACCCGGACGCGGTGGCGATCGCAATATGCGACCGGCTCGCTGTGTCGTTCGGCGCAGAGCTCGCAAACATCGTTCCCGGCCGCGTCTCGATCGAAGCCGACGCCGACCTTTCCTTTGATACCCGGGCGACCGTCGACAAGGCTCGCGCTATCATTACAGCCTGCGAGGCGGGCGGCGTCCCACGTGATCGCATCCTGGTCAAGGTCGCGTCGACGTTCGAAGGCATCCGGGCCGCCGAAACGCTGCAGCGCGAGCGGATCGACTGCAATCTCACCCTGCTGTTCTCGCTGGTGCAGGCAGCGGCGTGCGCCGATGCGGGCGTGTTCCTGATCTCGCCCTTCGTCGGCCGCATCCTCGACTGGCACGTGAAGGCAGGCGGCGGCCCCTATACGGCGGAGACCGATCCCGGCGTGGCGTCTGTGCGCAACATCTACGCGTACTATAAGGTCCACGGCTTCCGTACCGCCGTCATGGGCGCCTCGTTCCGCAATGTAGGTGAAATAGAGGCGTTGGCGGGTTGCGACCGCCTCACCATCGCGCCGGCGCTGCTTGATGCACTTGCGGCGGAACACGGGGACCTTCCGCGACGGCTCGATCCGAGCAACCCCGGCGATGCGCCCGCGCGACTCATTCTCGATGAGAGGACGTTCCGGTTTCTGCTCAATCAGGACGCCATGGCAACGGAAAGGCTCGCG
>Ga0210402_10006124_pt1 | contig 10677 bp, 8 predicted proteins | sample IncBWC7MmetaG_FD_161055 | JGI IMG/M metagenome (GOLD analysis project Ga0210402, IMG submission 161055) | Forest soil microbial communities from Barre Woods Harvard Forest LTER site, Petersham, Massachusetts, United States - Inc-BW-C-7-M | ecosystem: Environmental > Terrestrial > Soil >... | reverse complement strand
GAGAGGCTGAAACCGCCGGCCGAGGGTCGGATTGAGATTTGGGATTCACAGCTGCCCGGGTTCGGGCTCCGCATCTCCGATACAGGCCGGAAGACGTGGCAGGCTTTCTACCGCGTTGAGCGTCGCATGGTCCGCGAGAAGCTCGGCACGCTGGCGCAGATCCCGAATGTCGCCGACGCGCGAGAGCTGGCCCGGCAAAGCATGACGAAGGCGCGCGCCGGGGCAAACCCTGTCGAGGACCGGCGCCGCAAAGAGGAGGAGGAACGGCACCAGGCCGAGGCTGAGGAAACCCGCAAGACGAACATGCTGGCGGTGGTGATCGACCGGTACCTGGCCGAGCGCCCGGCCGACAGAAGCCGGAAGCCAATGCGCGCGGAATATTTCGCCGAGACCGCCCGGACCCTCGATAAGAACGTGAAACAATCGGCGCTCGGCAATCGGCCGCTTGACGAAATCACCGGGGACGATGTCAAGCGGCTAGTCCGCGGCATTGCGAAGGATGCGCCGTCACAGGCGAACCACACGCTAGCCTATTTGAAGGCACTGCTCGGCTGGGCGGTCGACGAAGGCCTGATTGCAAGGAATCCAGCCGCCGGCGTCAAGATGCCGGCGCAGCGGGTAGAGCGCGAGCGGACACTTGACGACGAGGAGATTCGGCCGTTCTGGCTCGCCTGCGATGAAATCGGCTGGCCCTTCGGTCCGCTCGCTCAGCTGTTGCTGTTGACGGCGCAGCGGCGTGACGAGTTGGCGCACGCGACATGGAGCGAGTTCGACCTCGACAAACAGAGCTGGACGCTGCCGGGCGAGCGGACCAAAAACGGCCGCAGCCATATCGTGCATCTCTCGGCGACTGCCATCGAGATCCTAGAGAGGTTGCCGCGGATCGCCAGCAAAAAGGGTTGGGCGTTTACTACCGGTCTCGGCGGCGACACGCCGATCAGCGGTTTCGGCCGCGGCCGGGAGCGCATCGCTGCAGTCATGGCTGCAGCCTTGGGCGAAGAGGTGGCGCCCTTCACGCTGCACGATCTGCGCCGCTCGGCGGCAACCGGCATGGCGGCTCTGGGGATCGCGCCGCACGTGGTCGACAAGATCCTCAACCACTCGAGCGGCAAGATCGCCGGCGTGGCCAAGATTTATAACCGATTCGAGTATCTCCCTGAGCGCAAGGCTGCGCTCGATGCATGGGCCCGGCACGTCGAGAGCCTGATACGGCCTACGCCGTCTAACGTCGTCGAGCTGCCGCGGCGCGCTGAAGTATGATTTCGGCCTGGGCGTGGCTAGGCTGATCCCCGAACGCCGGAACTGCCCGGGCCGCCGCGCTAACCCGCTCGCAGGCATCGACCATCGGACAGGAAAATGCTGGGGAAAATGTTGCGCGATCGCGGCCGTCCCGAAAGGGAACGCCACTGATGCCGGAAATGGAGCTCTCTCTTAACTCCGACGGATAAATCTGGGCGCAACTTTTTGCCTACATGGGGTGGCCGGACGACCCTTTACGGCGGCAAGCACACGTCGCGAGTTGTGCGGCAAAAGGGATTGCAGGGATCGACTACGTCATCAGCAGCCGTGGGCCTGATATGAGCCCTGATCTGCGAGCACTTGCAGATGGGGTTAAAAATACCTGGAATCGGGTCTTTTATGATTTCGGCGGATTTAACAGCCTCGCGCTTCTTCTGGATCCTGACGAGCCGCCGGATCGTTTTCCCGGGGCCGCAGTGAACAGCGTAGCGGACGTGTTGCTAACCGTGCGATCTATTGAAGTGCGCCACCCGGAACTTCGGGCCGGCGGGAGCATCAACAAGGCATCATGGCTGATTGCTCTCGGCAAGGGCCAGCGCGATGTATTATTGAACGAAACTCAAATTAAGAGAGCCTGGAGAAAATATCGGAATGTGTCACATCTTGCAGCTGCGATACGGCGGCTTGTCCAGACGAGACCGGTGCGTTATGAAAATTTGGATTACTTGTCCAAAATAAATCATGAATTTGACACCGATGAGCTTGTACTATTTATGCTTATTGCAAAAGATTACGAAGATTTCCTGACTTCATTTTGCACGCATGGCGGCCACGCCTTGGCAGACCGTGAGAAAATATGGTCCCTCCCGGAACGCCTCCAAATTCCCAAATGTCCCAATCCTCTGGTACCACCTCTTCACGAGCATGACCTTGCGCTGCTCAGACGGTATCAGGCGTAATCTTCCTGTCCCCGTAACCAGAGTATTTTTTTTACTCCAATAGACATCCGTAGGGCCCGTAACAAGGTTGCGCTCCGATACAACACCACATACCCGGGGCGAAACGGTGGAGCGACAACTCAGGCGCAAAGGTGAAGTTGCCGAGCGAAGGCTGCTCAGAAAAGCTGAAGTAAGCCGACGCACGGGATATTCTCCCGTCCAGATTTGGAGGCTCGAGGGCCAGGGGCTGTTCCCGCGCCGCGTCCAAATTGGACCCATGGCGGTCGGCTGGTTCGAGGACGAGGTCGACGAGTGGATTCGGTCGCGGGTCCGCCAGGGAGGCAAGCGACCACCTGTCCAGTATCGAGGTGGCCCGACCAAGCCCAAGTTAGATGGACGGCCTGAGGTAGCGCCGCAACCCCAGCAAGGTTGACGTGTCTGGGGTGTACCCGGCGTCTCCCTTTGGGGAGGGCGGCAGCCGGAGATGGGGCGACCTGGATACATCGCCTGATACCGTACGTAACACGCAAACGCAAGCCGCTGAGCTCGCCGAGCTGCGCCGAGGCGAGCGGGCAACATGGGGCCCCCGCCTAAGCAATGCGACCTGGGGCGAGGAGCGGCCCAATCGGCACCCACTTAGCAAATTGAAAAGGTGGGTGCCGCATCACTCCAGGTCGATGCTCGGGTTTTTCTCGGTGCAGCTGGCCTCCGGGCTGATCCTCAACGACTGTCGGCTTATGCGAGGCGGCGAGGCGGGGTTCTGGATCGCGATGCCGAGCAGGCAGCTGTTCGACCCTGACGGCAACCCGCGCTTCGATGACAAAGGCCGGCCGATTTACACCAATCTCGGTGGAATTCGCGGACAGGGCGACGCGGAGCCGCTTCGACGCGGTCATCCTCGCGCTGATCCGCCGCGAGCATCCCGAAGCGTTCGAAGGAGAATGAGCCATGGCCCAAAACGAAGTCGTCGCATACATCCAAGACGGGCGCCGCGCCGGCGTCTCCTACGACGAAATCGACGAGGCCCTCTGCCAGAAGAGCGTTCTGCTGGCGGCCGTCGCCCGAAGGGTATCGGGAGGGGGCACGCCGCGACCTCGCAGAGGCGGATGAGCCCAGGCGGTACGCCCGCAATCGATAAGCAGAACGACGAAACCCGCCGCGAGGGGATGGCCACGGATTTGCGCTTTGGTGGATTTTCACCCCAGGGGAGGGGGTGGGATTTGTGCATGACTTCTCTGTGAAATCAAGCAGCAGTAAGTCTCTCGCCGCCGCGATCGCCGCAGCGCTGGGCAACGGCGGCGCGCCGTGAGCGACCTCGCGGCGGCCGAGATCGCCCGCGCGCTCGCCACGCGAGTCGACCAGCTCGTGAAAGACGTTCTGCCGGCCGGCCACCGCGAGGGCCGCGAATGGCGCGCCGGCAACGTACAGGGCGACCAAGGCTCCTCGCTTGCCGTGCGTCTCAGCGGCCCGAAGGCAGGTCTTTGGAACGATTTTGCCAGTGGCGAAAGCGGCGATGCGCTTGATCTGGTGCGCGCCGCGCTCGACGTCGACATGCGTGCGGCCTTGGCATGGTCTCGCCGCTGGCTCGGCCTCAAGGGTGGTGGCGCAGAGCTGCCGAACAAACCGGTGGCGCCAGCGCCTGAGCTAGAGCTGGATCCCGACCGTTGGAAAACGCCCTGGCAAACGGCGCGGCCAATCGCCGGCAGCCTAGCCGTGAGCTATCTCGCCGCACGCGGGCTGCGTCTCGATGATCCCACCGGGCGCGTCCTGCGGTTTACCGCCAGGCGGGGACGGAAGAGCCCCGAAGATAAGATCGAGCATCATCCCACACTGCTCGCGGCCCTGTCGGATGGGCGCTCCGGTGAACAGTGCGGCATCATCAACATCTACCTGAAGCCCGATGGCAGCGATCGGCTGCGAGATAAAAAAGGGAAAACCGCCACCGGTCGCGCCGGCGGCGCCGTCGTCATGTTGTCGACATTCGACGAGCCCACGATGGGGCTCGTTCTTTGCGAAGGCGTCGAGACCGGCATCGCGCTCTTTCAGGACGAAATGCGCCCGGTCTGGGCCTGTGGCTCGGCAGGGACGCTTCGCAAAATTCCCGGTGCTCGGCGGCATCGAGACTCTAACCACCGGGGCCGATCCGGACAAGACCGGGATAGCTGCGGCCAATGAACTCGCGGGGCGCTGGCGCGCCGCGGGGCGCGAAGTCCTCATCATCGCGCCGACGGCCGGCGATTGGGCCGACCCGCGGTGAGGAACGGAGATCCCCGCACCGATCCTATGGCAGCGCTCGATGCGGCCTGGGAAGCGCAACGCTGCGCCAAAGCCAAAGATTTCTTCACGCTCGATGATTACGACCGGGCGCCCCTGGCAATTGGTATTCGAGAAGTCAGGCTGGAAGCGACGGCCGAACGCTCTCGAACTTCATCGATGTGTGCGCGCCGTACGATGTCGCAAAGCTCCTGCTAGACAGGAATTTCACGATCGAGACGAAACGGACTTTGCATAGATATCGCGGCGGCTTCTACCATTGGAATGGCAGCGCCTATCCCGAAATCGCAGAGGACGCGCTGCGGTCTCACCTATACTCTTTTTTGAGCCAATGCGAGACCCCTCGACCGACGAGGCCATCGAAGGCGTGTAAAGCCTCACGCCGCAATGGTCGCCAATGTTCTCGATGCTCTGCGTGCAGCATCGCATCTCGACGAAAATATCGCGGCGCCTATATGGCTGGATCAGGTTCTCGACTTTCCGGCCGCGGAGATCATCGCCTGTTCGAATGGGTTGTTGCACCTGCCGACCCGGACGCTCCTGCGCCACTCCCCGAATTTCTTCACGCATAATGCGGTTGATTTCGCCTTTGACAGGGAAGCCTCGGAGCCGCGCCAATGGCTCGCGTTCCTCGATCAGGTATGGGGCAACGACCCGGAGTCGATCTGCACGTTGCAAGAGGCCTTCGGGCTTTGCCTGACGAGCGAGACGCGATTCCAAAAGAGTTTTTTGCTCGTCGGACCGACAAGAAGCGGGAAGGGCACGATCGCCCGCATCCTCACCGCCTTGGTCGGGCGCCGCAACGTAGTGTCGCCAACTCTTGCCAGCCTCGGGGACCGGTTCGGCTTGGCGCCGCTAATCGGGAAGCTGCTCGCCATCATCTCCGATGCCCGCATTGGCCACAAAGCCGACCAGCACGCGATAGCAGAAAGCGTGCTCCGCATCACGGGCGAGGATGACGTTAGCTGCGATCGAAAAAACCGCGATCCCTGGAACGGCCGTTTACGGGTGCGCTTCGTCGTCATCTCGAACGAGTTGCCCCGACTGACCGATGCCAGCGGCGCCCTCGTGTCGCGCTTCATCATCCTGCGCCTCGTGAATTCATTCTACGGTCGCGAGGACCAAGGACTGACTGAGATGCTGCTGACAGAACTGCCCGGGATCCTCAATTGGGCTGTTATCGGATGGCATCGACTCGCCGAGCGCGGCCATTTCGTCCAGCCACAATCCGCACTCGACGATGTGCAACATTTCGAAGATTTGGCGAGCCCGATTGGTGCCTTCCTGCGCGATCGCTGCGTTGTTGCGGCAGATCGGATGGTCGGGATTAACCGGCTGTTTGAAGCGTGGTCGGAATGGCGGAAGGCAGAAGGACATGAGCACGTTGGAATCAAGACGAACTTTGGAAAGGACCTGAAGGCGGTACTGCCTTGGCTCAAAGTGAGCCAGCCTCGGGATGGCGAGGATCGCTTGCGCGTCTATCGGGGGATCGGGCTGAAATGAGTGTGCATGGCACGCGTTGGCACGCGTGTTAGAGCATTTCAGGTTTCTGTTTTTTTACATCTTCATCATGCGCCCGTTCGCGTTGGAAATAGTTGGGCACGCGTGCCAATGCATGCCAGCACTCCGCGTTTTGGGGCCTTTGGTCTAGGGGTCGAGCAGCCGCGACCTGCCTCCGCTGGTATGAACGCGCCCTGGCGATCAGCGAGAAGGTGCTGGGTCCCGACCATCCCAATACGGCGATGAGTCTCAACAACCTGGCGGGTCTGCTTCAGGCGGAGGGCGACTTCGTGGGGGAGGAGGCAGGTACCGCGAGATAAGGGTCGAAGAGGTGGGCGAGGCGGATGCGCATCGCTTCGGCCCCAAGTGGAATAGCGTGCTGTCGCCATCGAGCGCTATTCGGTTGCCGGCGGCCGCCAAGGCGAGGAGCGGCAGCAGACGGGACCGTGTGGAACGCCCCCCGAGCCGAAGACTGGCAGCCTCCCGTTTGATCGAGGGTAAGGGCCGCGCCGCTGACGCAGAGGTGGTTATCTTCACCGAGCGATATGCTAAACGCTAATCGCCTTCAACGCGCCGGATGCCTATTACGCGGGGTTGGTCTCAGGTTAGTCCGCGCACCGCTCTGCATAGTGCGTCCGCACGAAGTCTTCGGCGCCGAGCTGGCCTTTACCGAGACGGCGCGATTTCATCAAAGTCTCGGCGTTGATCCGGGTGATAACACCCGCTTATCACCGGGTCAGAAACACCGGTCTCACCTGGTCAGATCACACCCCGTCAGAGCTTTCCTGCTCTCGCTGCTCCGACAGTTCTCGATGGCTGCCGAGTGTCCCTTTCGGGTCCGGGCCCCGTTTGACGATCGCGGGAATGGCCGCAGTCGGAGGCAACCCCGCCGTCCCGCTCACTCCGCAATCCAATGTCGATCAGCGTGGTGGATTCCCAACGGGCATCAGTCGATGCGAGTCTGGGGAATGCGCAAGGATGTCGGTGCAGCGGGCAGGTTCGGTCCACCGCCGTGGGCAGTTGCCACCTCAGTCGAGGCGTGCCGAACGACGGTCCGAATGGCCGCTTCCTGGCCGACCCGACCATTCGCTGGCGCGGTCATGAAAGGCGGTTCAGGGGCGAATTGCGCCGTTGGCTCGGGTCGAGGGCGGTCGATGATCTCGACGAGCCGCGAATGGCTTCACCGGGTGGCGAGCTGCCGTTCCCGACTTGCCCATGTCGCGACCCCTACCCTCGTCGAGGTAGCCGTGTCTCGGCAGATGTTGAGATCCTGTCCCTGATCGCCCGACTTCGGGCACCACCCACCCCCGCGTCACCGGAGGATGGGATCAGAGGTGACAGACGACGACGGCGGCACGTGTTCAAGGGAAATCGCCCCGTTCCGGCGTCGCGAGGCGGCCAATCCTCGGCTTTCGACCCTAGGGCATCCGTAATGGGCGATGCTGATTGCGCCGCCGGCCCAAAAGCAAGACGATGGCCCTCGTCGGCACGAGAATCCGGGGGGAAAGTCGGGTAAGCCGGGCCATATCGCCGGCTCCACTCATGCATCAACAGGCGCCCCTCACGCGGTCGGCGGGGCGATCTCGTCGAGGGCGAGGCCCTTGGCTTCGGGGCCGATTTGGGTCACTGCGACGGCGGCGATCACCACGATCACGGCGATCACTACGAACACAGCGGTCAGGCCGAGGCCCTGCTGGATCCACAGGAAGGACGGGATCGCCACAAAGGCTCCGACACGACCGGCGGCCTGGCAGAGCCCGAAGCCGGAGGCGCGGGCGTTGGTCGGGAACACCTCGGAGATGAAGATCTGCGAAGAATTTCCCGCCAGCTGGATGAAGAAGATCATTCCGAACCCGATCGCCAGCACCATCCCCTCGCTCCCCGCATTGGCCCAGAGCAGCCCGAATACGGCGGTCAGCAGAAAGGCGGTGACGGCGGTGGGTTTGCGGCCGAAGCGCTCCAGCGAATACATCATAAAGGCGCTGGCGCACGGGAAGGCGAGGGTTATCCAAAAGATCGAGTTCAGCGATTTGGCGATCGGGAAACCGCGCTCGACGAGAATGTTCGGCAGCCAGGCGCCGAGCCCGAGCGCGATGCCGAAGAAGGCGAAAAAGCAGATCATCCCGGCGATCACGCGGCCCGGGTATTCGCGTAGGACGATGCCGAGCGGGTCGCTCTTGATATCGCTCGCCGCGCCGGTTCGCAGCGACGCGAGCGGCACCGTGCGCATCCCCATGCGCTGCAGCAGGTCGAGCGCGCGCTGTCCCTGGCCATGGGTCGCCAGCCAGCGCGGCGATTCCGGCAGCGAGAAACGCAAGACGAAAATCACCAGCGCACCGATGCCGATGATGATCCAGATGCCGCGCCAGCCGATCGAATCGCGCAAGGCAAGGGTCAGCAATAAGCCGACCGGCCACGGCCAGGCGCCGCCGAGAAACTGCATGAATGCCGTGAGGCGGCCGCGAATGTTCTTAGGCGCGTATTCGGCGGTGTAGGAGAAGCACAGCGGCTGCTCGGCGCCAAGACCGACACCGGCAAGGAACCGAAATACCAGAAGCCAGCCAAGCCCGGGGTCAAAACCGATGCTCGGGATCGGCGGCAATGCCGCGATGATCGTCGCCAAGCCGAACAGGAGCAGGTTGAACTGATAGACCGCCTTGCGCCCGAACCTGTCGGTGAACTCGCCCTGGCCCAGCGTGCCGACGAACAGCCCGGCCACCGTGACGCTGCCGATCCACGAAACCTGCGCCTGGGTGACGAAGCCGCTTTTGATCAGGTCGGGGACGAGGGCGCCGAAAATCGTGAAATCCAGCACGTCGAAAAATAAGCCGGAGGCGACGAGCGCCAGAACATGCCAATGGATCGGTCCCATCCGCGCGGCGTCCATCGTCTCGCCGACATAGGCTTCGATGGTCTGGGCCGTTGCCGGCGCCGATTGTGCCATCTTCTGTCTCCCCCCTTAATCGAGCCCTCTTTGCGCTGCTGGCCCGGACATTGGCCTCCCACACCGCCGCGTTGATCTGGGTCAATTCATCTTACAGGCATGACTGCCGAGAGGTAGGTCGCAGAGATTCGGCTCCGGACCTCGGTATCGCGAGTGGTGAAATCTGATACACGGGAGACCGCTCGCCCTGCAGGGCCTGCCGCGCAGGAGACTCTCGCCGAGCGGCACCCCGGCTTTGGCGACCTCGTTCGGGGTGTGTTTTCAGACAGGCCCGCCATTACGCAGCACCATGGTCAGCGCGTGAGTGACTTCATCTCCATGATCCGAAACGATCAGGCGGCAACGTGCACCCCCGCGCGGGCGCCGAACCACTCCGGCCGAGCTTGTTCCAGTTGCACGGCGAGGCGGAGCAACAGATCTTCGCCGGTGAAATTGCCGTAGAACTGCACGCCGATCGGCAAACCGTCACTGTCAAGACCCGCGGGGACGCTGATCGCGGGCAGGCCAGTTTCGTTCGCCGGGATCGTGTAGCGAGCGGCGTCGACCAGACGGTTGATCCAGACATCGAGCTCTTCCTCGGCGAGGAGCGAATAGGGGCCGTTGGCCGGTGGCACGCGCACCGCGCAGGTGGGTGCCAGCAGCACGTCATACCGGTTCATCACCATGCCGAACTGGCGTGTCACCGTATTGTTATCATTCATCATGCGGAAGACTTCGGCGACGGTGAACTGCTTCGCCTTCAGGTAATGCCGCCAGGTCATCGGGTTCAGCAGCCGCTCGAGATCCTGCTCGCCGAGGCCCTTTTCCTCGCCAATCATCCCGAACCGAAGCGTGGCGCCGACCCAGATGGCCGTGAACGCGGACCAGAGCGCGGACCAGTCGCACATCGCGCCATCGTCGACCTCGTCGATCAGGTGGCCAAGGCTCTCCAGCACTTTCGCCATCTCCCGCACGCGCGCGGCCACCTCGGGGTCGGGATCAGGCACGCGCCCCCAGCGGCCAGTTGTGAGGCCGACGCGCAGCTGGCCGGGTTCTCGCCGGATCGCGTCGAGATAGGAAACGCGTGGTGGACCCATATGGATGAACGAACCGCCGTTGGGTACGCGTGTCAGGTACTCCCACACCGCAGCGGTATCGCGCACGGTGCGGCTGACCACGCCCTCGATGCTGACCCGAGAGCCGTATTCGTTGCGAATGAGCGGTTGTGGCACCCGTCCGCGCGTAGCCTTCAGGCCAACGAGGCCACAGAACGCCGCCGGATACCGGGTCGAGCCGCCGCCATCCGAGGACATCGACAGCGGCACGATGCCGGTCGCCGCGACAACGCCAGAGCCCCCGGACGACCCGCCGGAGGTACGTTCCAGATTCCAGGGATTGCGCGTGACCGTGACCTCGCCGTCATACTCGGTCAGGGTGTCGAATGTCAGGCCGAATTCCGGCGTGCTCGAGCGGCCGAGAGGTACGAGGCCCGCGTGAAGGAAGTTTTCGATCGTGGGATCAGTGGCCTTCAGGACCGTGCCGCGCGTCAGGCCCGATCCGGAATCTTGCGTTCGCCCGATCAGCCCTGAGCCGAGGTCCTTGAGGAACATCGGCACGCCATAGAGTGCGCCATCCCTGTTTGGATGGTCCGCGTCCGGGTCCGAGAGCGTGTCAGCGAAGACCTCGATGATCGCGTTGACCTTTGGGTTGAGTCGCGCCACGCCCTCGGCTGCCTGTTCGGCCAGTTCCCGCGGCGTTACCCGGCCCGCGCGTACTTCCGCGGCTAGAGCGGTCGCGTCGTGG
>Ga0210402_10006123_pt1 | contig 10678 bp, 9 predicted proteins | sample IncBWC7MmetaG_FD_161055 | JGI IMG/M metagenome (GOLD analysis project Ga0210402, IMG submission 161055) | Forest soil microbial communities from Barre Woods Harvard Forest LTER site, Petersham, Massachusetts, United States - Inc-BW-C-7-M | ecosystem: Environmental > Terrestrial > Soil >... | reverse complement strand
CTGTTGGAAATCTGAGACTCCTTGGCGTTTGAAGGCGATGATCTCCTGGCTGTCCCAACTTGCTCCGTGAAGTTGCACAGCATCGTTAAGGGTTTGGATCGATCCCCCATTCACCGAAACTTTCTTCAGCTTTTGCCCGGAAAAGAAGCCCAGCCATTGGCTGTCGGGTGAGAAGAAAGGATTGACTCCACCTTCCGTGCCCGGGATCGGCCCAGCCTCCAGGCTATCCATCGGCCGGAGATAGATCTGCTGTGTGCCGCCTTGTATGGCGACGTAGGCGAGGCGGCTTCCGTCGGGTGAAAGAGCCACGGCTGGTTGCTCCAGTCCAGCAAGCTGCTGTCCGGGCGGCAGTGTAATCACCATGCGGCTAACGGGCCGGGGCGAAGACGGCTTCAGATCCCAAGTGGCTAGGCTTGCGATCGCTGCACCTAGCACTAGAGTGGCCACGCTGAAGATGAGTGTGCGCCACCCGAGTGCGCTTCTCTCAGACGCCAGCGGCGACGGAATGACACCCGAGCCGCCTTCGGCGATCCATTTCAGCTCGAGAAAAAGGTCGCGGGCCGTTTGCCAGCGGTCGTCCGGATCTTTTGCGAGGCAGCGGCGGATCGCGTGGTCGAGTGAAGGCGGCGCCAGCGGCTGCAGAGCGCTAATTGGATCAGGATCCTTCTCCAAGATAGCTGAGGCCACGCTGAGCTGGCTCTTGCCGCGGAAAGCGCGCTGGCCTGTCACCATTTCATAGAGTACCGCGCCGAAGGAGAAGATGTCGCTGCGTGCGTCGAGCGCCTTGGCTTCCACCTGCTCGGGCGACATGTATTGGAACGTGCCGACGATCGTGCCTTGTTGCGTGACTGGAGTGCGCGTGGCTCCGGCCGAGAGCGTCGCTCCCGTCGCCAGTGGCGCTGCTGTTTTCGCTAGTCCAAAATCGAGCAGCTTCGCGCCGGACTTGGTGATCATGATGTTGCCGGGCTTCAGGTCGCGGTGAACGATGTTCTGGCGATGTGCTTTATCGAGGGCGTCGGCGATTTCCGCGGCATACTTCAAGACTTGCGCAAGCGGCAATGAGCCTTTGTCCAACAGCTTCGAGAGCGTCTCCCCTTCGAGATACTCCATGACCAGAAAATCCGTGCCGTCTTGATGGCCGACATCGTAAAGCGCGCAAATGTGCGGATGATTCAGGCTGGAGATGGCCTTGGCTTCCTGGTCGAAGCGCTGCCGCAGCGTGGCATCGCTGGAAAGATGCGAGGGAAGAATCTTGACGGCGACCGTGCGGTCCAGGCGCGTGTCACGCGCGCGATAGACTTCACCCATGCCGCCCGCGCCGAGCGGCGCGACGATTTCATAAGGCCCGAGGCGGGTGCCGGTAGAGAGCGCCATGGAGCGGGAATTATAACTTATGCTGCGTTGGCGCGCCGATTTCCAACCACGGCAGTCAGGGTTCTCAGGCGAAGGAGATCCTGAGTCGGTGATGCTCGAAAGACTACACGGAGGACTTGCCTCTTTTTACTTCGAGGCCGAGGACGGCCATGACTTTTTGGAGATCTTTCCAGACTTCGCTCTTGGCGGGCGGATTGCGCAGGAGATACGCAGGATGATACGTGGCCATCAGTTTTCTTCCACGAAAATCCAGCCACTCGCCGCGAAACTGGGAAATTCCGCGGTTGGTCTGGAGTAGTGTTTTAGCAGCGGTGGCGCCGAGGCAGACAATTACTTTCGGAGCGATGGCGTCGATCTGGCGCATGAGAAAGGGCGAGCAGGCGCGCACTTCGTCTTCTTCCGGTTGGCGATTCTCCGGCGGGCGGCACTTCACCACGTTGCAGATGTACACGTCTTTGCGCTGGAGTCCCATCGCTTCGATCATCTGCGTCAGGAGTTTTCCGGCTCGGCCGACGAAGGGCAGTCCTTGGGCGTCTTCATCGGCGCCGGGGCCTTCGCCCACGAAAACCAGCTCGGCCTCGGGGTTTCCGTCGCCGAAGACAATCTTGTGGCGCGTGCTGTGAAGTTTGCAGCGTGTGCATTCGCCGAGGTCTTCGCGAGTCTTGAGCAGTGAGTCGCCTGCAATTTTCCCGATGGATTCGAAGAGCGAAGGCCCCGCAACCACGGGTAGCGGTGTTATCTTCGGAATCATTGGCGTCACGGCCGGCGCGGGCTTTGGCAAAGATGGTTTTGCCGCGGGTTTGGGCAAGTGGGCTTCCTTTTGAAGTTCTGGAGTCGAGAAATGGGCGCTTGTAGGCGATTCCGACTGGTGTTCGCTCTCCGGCGCGGCAATGGCTGCGCGGTCGCGATAGAACAAGCGAATACCGATGTCTTCGTAAAAACCCAGCCTGGCGGAAAGTTTTTTCTGGACAGCTTCGGAAATAGGCTCGGCCATGGCGGGATCAGGCGCTGGAGCGCTTCAGAGCAGCCGTTCCGTGCAACACACTTCGCAAGCGCAGGACTTCATCCAAGATGCGCTGCGCGACTTCGCTCTTGCTCATTTTCGGGAGTGCGAGGTCGCGGCCGTCGCGGGAGAAGAGCGTCACAATATTTGTATCGCGATCGAATCCTGCGCCTTCGGCGGTCACGTCGTTGGCCACGATCAGGTCGGCATTCTTCGCGGAAAGTTTTTTTCGCGCATTTTCCGCAACATGGTTCGTCTCCGCCGCAAATCCCACGACGATTTTCTGGCCTTTGTCTCTGGCTACCTCGGCCAGAATGTCCGTGGTCGGCTCGAGGGAAATCGTCAGCGCCGCGCCGCTCTTCTTAATCTTTTCCGGGTGCTGCTCGACCGGGCGGTAATCCGCCACGGCAGCCGCAAAAACGGCTATGGAAGCTCCCGAAATCCGGTCCACGACGGCATGGTGCATCTCCCTAGCCGTACGCACGTCGATGCGCTCCACGCCTGAAGGGACTTCCAGATTCACCGGTCCACTGACGAGAATGACCTTGGCGCCGCGCAGCGCCGCTGCCTCCGCGACTGCATAGCCCATTTTCCCGGACGAGCGATTCGTGATGTAGCGAACGGGATCGAGGTCTTCGCAAGTGGGGCCCGCGGTGACAAGGACGGTCTCGCCGTCCAAATCGCGCAGCGTCTTCAGCGTCTCGCGCACAGCCGCAACGATAGCTTCCTGTCCCGCCAGGCGGCCGGCGCCGATCATGCCGCAAGCGAGGTAGCCCTCGGCGGGGTCCACGATCTTCACGCCGCGCGCGCGCAGCCGCTCCACATTTTCCTGCGTGGCCGCGTGATTCCACATGTTTACGTTCATCGCCGGCGCCACCACCACCGGCGCCGTCGATGCCAAGTACAAGGTGGTCAGAAAATCGTCCGCAATCCCGCGCGCAAATTTTGCAATGATGTCCGCGGTGGCCGGAGCGACTAGCAACAAATCGGTACGCTGCGCCACCGCAATATGTTCGATCGCACTTTCCACGTTGGCTTCACTGCCGGAAGAATCACCGAAGAGGTCGGTTATTACTTTCTGCCCGGTGAGCGCCGCGAACGTCAGTGGAGTGACGAACTCCCGCGCGCCACGGGTCATCACCACCTGCACGCTGAACCCGTCTTGCTGCAAACGGCGGACGAGTTCCGCGGCTTTGTAAGCCGCCACTCCGCCGGTCACACCAAGCGTGATTCGCATCGCTGCCTTTCGCGGCCCGTTACTTGCGCCGCTTGTTCCCTTCCTTATCCACGTCGATCGAAGACGGCTCCGTGAAGTCGTACTCGATCAGGCTGTTTTCCAGCTCTTCGCACGCGATGCGCGTGGCTTTCAGTGTTCTTGGGTTTTCGATCAGCGGCGGCGCGCCTGCCATGAGCTGCCGCGCACGCCTCGCTGCCAGCACCACATACGCAAACTGGCTCTCCGGAGCTTTTGTCTGCATAGTCATGTCCGTCATGCCCTCCCAAACGATGCCAGAAGTTGTTCCACTCTCGCCCTCCGTCGCGCGGTGGTGCAGCGCAGGGCGGTAACAATCGCCTGTGCTTCACGTCCCGCACGTTCCACATCATCATTCATCACGCAAAAATCGTAATACTTGCCGAACTGCGCAATTTCGTCGCGCGACTTGGCCAGCCGCCGCGCAATCTCCTCGTCCGAATCCTGCCCGCGGCTGCGCAGCCGGCGCTCCAGTTCCTCGCGAGACGGCGGCAGAATAAAAATCGCCACGGACTCGGGAAGCTTTTCCTTCACCTGCGCCGCGCCCTGGACGTCGATCTCCAGCACCAGGTCGAGTCCCGACTTCCGCGATTCCTCCAGCCACTTCCTCGGCGTGCCGTAAGAATGTTTTCCGAAAACCCGCGCGTACTCCAGAAATTCGCCGCGCGCGACCATGGCGTCGAATTCCGCTTCCGTGACAAAATCATAACACTTCCCGCGGGCCTCGGTCGCGCGACGCGCCCGGGTAGTACATGAGATCGAGGGCATCGTGCCGGGCAGATCCAGGATGCGCTGTACCAAAGTCGATTTTCCCGATCCCGACGGCCCGGATACGATCAACACCAGCGGCGCGATCTCAATCTCCGTGCTCATTCGATGTTCTGCACCTGCTCCCGCAGTTTTTCAATTTCCGCCTTGATTTCCAGTGCGACTCCGGTGATGGCCAGCGCCTCGCTTTCCACGCCCGGCGTTTTCGAAAGCATGGTGTTGGCCTCGCGGTGCATTTCCTGCAAAAGAAAATCCAGTTTTTTTCCCAGTTCGCCGGCGCCGTCCAGCAACTTGGTGAACTGTTGCAGGTGGCTCCGCAACCGGTCTAATTCTTCACTGATATCGCTGCGTTCCGCAAGCAGGGCCGCCTCCTGCGCGAGCCGCGCCGGATCGATGCCGATTCCGCCGAGCAGTTCCTTCAGCTTGCTGTCCAATCGTCGTGCAAAAGCCGGGCGCAATGTGGCGACCAAGCCGCGCACTTGCTCCACATGCGTTCCGATGCGCGCGAGCCGTTCTCGCAACTCCTCCACCAGATGACGGCCTTCCGCACGCCGCATATCATCCAGCTTTGCCAGCGCATCACGCAAGCCGGTGTCCAGCACGCGCCCAAGTTTCTCCTGTTCTTCTTCCGACTCCGGCACCGCGGTGGTGACGCCGGTAATCACTCCGGGCAATCGCAGGAGCGCGACCACGTCCATATCCGTTGCTGCGCGCGTCTCCTGTCGCAGCGCTTCGGCGGCTTTCAGGTACGACTGCACCAAATCGCGATTGACCTGCACTGGTGCGGCTTTTCCTGGTTCCACTGCCACGGTCACTTCCACGTGCCCGCGGTGAATTCTGTCGCGCACGATCTGCCGCAGCCGCAGATCGTACAAATCAAATCCTTCGGGCATACGCAGTTTCAGGTCGAGAAATCGGTGGTTGACGCTCTTGACGCTGACGCGCACGGCCCAGCCATCCTGCTCGGCTCGGGCTTGCGCGTATCCGGTCATGGAGAAACATTCGATTTTCTTCGTTGGTACTGTAGTCGTTTGGCTCATAAGGATTCCGTTGTTCCGTTCAGCTTTCCAGGCGCGGCTTGTGCGGGTGTCAGCATGTCGTCGTCCGCAAACTGCAAATCATGAAGCCGGGCGTACGTTCCGCCACGGGCTATTAGTTCCGCGTGCGTGCCGCTTTCGCGGATTTGTCCGTCTTCCAGGACGAGAATGTTGTCCGCGCGGCGAATTGTGGCCAGGCGATGCGCGATTACGAAAGTCGTGCGGCCGACCATCAGGTTGGCGAGCGCCTTTTGCACGAACATTTCGGATTCGGCATCCAGCTCCGACGTGGCTTCGTCGAGAATTAGAATCGGAGAATCTTTCAGGATGGCGCGCGCGATGGCGATGCGCTGCCGCTGCCCTCCGCTCAAACGCGTTCCCCGCTCACCGATCACGGTATCGTAGCCCAGCGGGAGCTCCGTGATGAAATCGTGGGCCAGAGCGGCTTGCGCGGCGGCGATCACTTTTTCCTTGGGAATATTCGTCAAGCCGTAGCAAATGTTGTTCCACACGGTGTCGTGGAAGAGGATGTTTTCCTGCGTCACCATGGCGATCTGTTCGCGCAAAGACTTGATGGTCACTTCGCGAATGTTCTGCCCGTCAATGCGGATCGCGCCGGAAGCAGCTTCATGGAACCGCGGCAGCAAATTCACCAGGGTGGTTTTTCCCGCGCCGCTTGAGCCCACCAGGGCAATCACTTCTCCGCGGCGCGCGCGAAAATGAATGTGCTGGAGCACGTGATTCGAGTCGTCGTCATAGGCAAAGCCCACGTTTTCAAAGGCAATTTCGTTTGAAAACGGCGCCAGCGGTTTCGCCCCCGGCTGTTCGCTCTGCTCTTCCTGACTGTCGAGATAGGCAAATACCTGCATGCTCGCTCCCTGCGCGAGCTGAAACTGCTGGTACACCTGGCCGATGCGCTTCAGCGGCATATAGGCGTTGAACATGGCGAAAAGAAACGCCATGAAGATTCCCGGCGTCATAGAGCCGTGCTTGATCTGATCGCGAGCGTACAAAATGAGCAGCGGGATGACCAGCGCTCCTAGCAAGTCCATGATCGGTCCAGTGGCCACCGCTGCACGAACCCAGCGCATATTTTCGCGCAGCAGCTTTTGTGCCGTCTGTTTGAACTTCGCGATTTCAAAATCTTCCATGCCGAAGGCTTTCACAACGCGGTTTCCGCTGACCGTCTCCTGCAAAATCTGGCTGAGATCTCCCAACCTGCTCTGGCTGCTTTCCGAAGAACGGCGAATTTTCTTTCCTAGCTTTCCCACTGGCACGACAACCAGCGGCACCAAAATAGCCGTTCCCAAGGCCATCTTCCAATTGAGCACCACGACAACCGCCAGAAATACAATCAGCGTAAAGCCCTTTTGGAACAAGTCGGCGAGGTATTCAGAGAGCGCGATGCGGGTGCGTTCCACGTCGTTGATAGTGGTCGAAAGCAAGCGCCCCGTCGGATGGCTCTGAAAAAATCCGATCGGCTGGCGAATGATCTTGGCGTACACCTGGTTGCGCAGGCTGGTCACTGCGGCTTGCCCCACGTATTGAATTTGCGTCACGCCCAGGTATTCAGAGATTCCTTTCGCGACGTAGAGACTAACCACTGTCAGGGCAAACATCGTCCACACGTGATGGATGGTGGGCGGAAAAAACTGATTGAGATAGATCGTGTAACCGTTCGGAAAAGTCACCAGCGGCACCAGCGAACCGGAAACGGACGGATTCAGGACGTAGTCAAATCCCGGCCGCAGCATCAGCGCCACAATGCCATCCGCCAGTGCAGTGACGGCCACCAACACTATGCCAACGCCCAGCCGAAAAGAGTACGGCCGCACATAGGCGAAGAGTCTTTTCAGTTGTGGTGATAACAACGAGGCCACGCTGCAGGCTCCCTGACTAGTCCACTTGGTACGCTATTCGCCGCGTCGCGGCCTGTCAAGTTTCCGCGGCCCCCGGACGCGGGCTCATGCCGCACAACCGGTTCTCCTACTTGTCGATGTCGCGGTGAATGACTTTGGCGGAATAGCCGCGCTTCTCGAGCGACTTTCTTACCGACTCCGCCAGCATGACGGAGCGGTGCTTGCCGCCAGTGCAGCCGAATGCGATGGTCAGATAACTCTTTCCCTCACGGATGTAGTGCGGGATCAAATAGGTCAGTAGGCCTTCCATGCGCCGCAGGAATTCACCGGTCTGGGGAAACGAACGAATATAGCGCCGAACTTTCGGGTCTTTCCCCGTGAACGGCCGCAACCGCGGCACGAAATGCGGGTTGGGCAGGAATCGCACGTCGAGAACCAGGTCCGCATCCGACGGCACGCCGTAGCGATACCCGAAACTCACCACCGAAACCAGCATCGGCCGCTTGTCCGGATTTTTGAACCGCTGCGTCACGAAGTGGCGCAATTCATGCACGTTGAATTGCGTGGTCTCAATCACGACATCCGCGAGCTTGCGGATCGGCTCCATCAGCGCGCGTTCGTGCGATAAACTTTCCCGGACGGAAAAATTCTTGCCCAGCGGATGCGGGCGCCGCGTCTCGCTGTACCGCCGCAGCAGCGCATCTTCATTCGCTTCGATATACACCAGCGTGATGGGATGATCTTTTTTCAGGTGCTTCAGCAGCGGCGGTAATTTCTCCAGCTGCGCGCCTTCGCGCGCATCCACCAGCAGCGCCGCACGCGTGAAGTCTCCTTCACCCGCCGCGTGCAGCTCCGCAAAGATGGGGATGAGCTCCAGGGGGAGATTGTCCACGCAGTAGAAACCCATGTCTTCGAAGGCGTGCAGCACGGTGCTTTTCCCGGAACCGGAGAGCCCGGTGAGGATGACGAGTTGCCGTGTATCGTGGCGCTTCTGCGGCTTCACGGGTGACGCCGCTCAGTTCTTTTCCCGGCGTTGGTGGGTGCTGGGGATTCTCATATCTTCGCGGTATTTCGCGACCGTGCGCCGGGTGACGTGAATGCCCGCTTCATCCAGTTTGTGGGCAATCTGCTCGTCGGTCAGCGGATGCGTGGCGTCTTCTTCTTCAATCATTTTCTTGACCAGCCGCTTGAGCGTCAGCAGCGACATCCCGCCGCCCTCCGGCCCGTTCACGGATTCGCTGAAGAACGACCGCAATTCAAGCACGCCCTGCGAAGTGTGGGCGTACTTGCTGGCCACTGCCCGGCTCACTGTCGAAGGGTGCACGCCGACTTCTTCGGCCACTTCCTTGATCATCATGGGCTTCAGCGCGTCCTGTCCGTGATCGAGGAATTCGCCCTGACGCGCAATGATGGATTGGCAGACGCGCAATATGGTGTGCTTGCGCTGCTCGATGTTTTTCATTAGCTGGACGGCGGCCGTAAAGCGTTCCTTCACATAGTTGCGCACGTCGCGGTCGGCGGCATCTTTGACCAGCAGACGTCGGTACGTGGGGCTCAGCCGCAGTTGCGGCATGTCATCTTCATTCAAAAAGGCCTGCCACTGGTCATCCACCTTGCGGAAGTAGACGTCGGGTTCGACCAGCCGCGGCTCCGTCTTGTTGTAGCGCAGCCCGGGCCTGGGATCGAGCTTCCGGATCACTTCCAGGGAGTGCTTGACGATCTCCAGGGGCCGGTTTAGCGCGCGGGCTACTTCTTTCAATTGGTTCGACTGCACTTGCTTCAGATGCTCGGAAACGATTTGCTGGGCCAGCGTGTTCTGCGGATCGAATGCTTTTAATTGCAGCAGCAGGCACTCGCGCAAATCCCGCGCGCCCACTCCAATCGGATCGAAATCCTGCACCACGGCCAGCGCGTCCTCGAAATCATCCTGCGAATATTTTCCGTTCTGCGTCAGCTCCTCAGTGGAAGCTGTCAGGTAGCCGTTCTCGTCCAGATTGCCGATAATGCTCTCGACAATCTCCCTTACGGATTCCGAACAAATGGTGACGCTCAATTGCCACTGGAGGTGGTCGGTCAACCCGCTCGGCGAAGAGAGGAATTTTTCGAAGGAGGGCCTTTCCGATACTTCGCGTTCTTGCGATTGCCCGCCATCGCCGCCGGTATCCAAGTACTGATTAAAGAAACTTCCGACATCGAATTCATCAAAGGGATTGGCTTCGGGCTTCTCGGGAACTTTTTCCGTTTCTGCTTTCAGGAAGGTTTCGTCGCTGTAGTTGTCGGTTTGGGTGGGCTCTTCGCTCTGCTCTTCGAGGACTGGGTTGGCGATCATCTCCTGGTTGATCATCTCGCGGAGTTCGAGGCGGTTGAGCGCCAGAACGCTCACCATCTGGACAAGGCCGGGCGTCAGAATCTGCTTCTGCGACACTCGGAGGTTGAGTTTGAGTCCCTGCCAAGCCATGGATGGTCCCGTGTTCCCTTTTCTAAGCTAATATCCAAACTTTAGTTCAGGCGGAAGTGATCGCCAAGATAAACGCGCCGGACTTCGGCATCATTGCTTAATTCGTCCGGGCGGCCCTTCCGGAATATTTTGCCACTTTTCAGGATGTACGCGCGATCCGTCACGCTGAGAGTTTCCCGGACGTTATGATCGGTAATGAGCACGCCAATTCCCGACTTTGCAAGATCCCGGATCAATTCCTGGAGATCCTTCACGGTTAGAGGGTCGATTCCCGAAAAAGGTTCGTCGAGCAGGATAAAAGATGGCTGCAAAGTCAGGGAGCGGGCGATTTCCAGCCGCCGGCGCTCTCCACCGGAGAGGGTGTAAGCTTTGCTCGTTCGCACGGTTTCCAGACCCATTTGCGCCAGAAGCTCCTCCAGACGGTCGCGCTGCTGTTCCGGGGTCAACGGGAGCGTCTCCAGCACCGCCAGTAGATTCTCTTCACTTGTAAGTTGGCGAAAAACCGAGGGTTCCTGGGGAAGATAACTGATACCGCTACGGGCCCGGAGGTACATGGGGAGGTCCGTTATTTCTTCGTCGTTGAGGAGAACGCGGCCGGAGTCGGGCCGCGCGAGACCCACCAGGATGTAAAACGTTGTTGTCTTGCCTGCGCCGTTGGGACCGAGCAATCCGACGACTTCACCCTGTCCAATCTCCAGTTCAACGTCGTCAACGACCTTGCGACCACGGTAAGACTTGCTTAAATCGACGGCCTGGAGCTTCTGCATACCTCTTCACGGGCGGCCGCGGATTTGTTGGATCATTTCTCGACTCGGTGCTTGGTCAAAGTCCGCGAACCTTTTTCTGAGTCGACGATGATCGTATCATCCGCTAAAAAGAAGGTCAATTGATGGCCCGTCGTGGTCCCTTCGGCGGCGTCAAAAATCG
>Ga0210402_10006120_pt1 | contig 10679 bp, 15 predicted proteins | sample IncBWC7MmetaG_FD_161055 | JGI IMG/M metagenome (GOLD analysis project Ga0210402, IMG submission 161055) | Forest soil microbial communities from Barre Woods Harvard Forest LTER site, Petersham, Massachusetts, United States - Inc-BW-C-7-M | ecosystem: Environmental > Terrestrial > Soil >... | reverse complement strand
TGGGCGGCATCGCCGACTTCAAGCGGGTGGCGAAACCCGCGGTCGTCGCGCAATACAACATCCAGTCGATGATCCAGATCTACGGCACCAGCCAGGGCCGCGACCTCGGCGCCGTCGCCGCCGACGTGCAGAAGATCCTGAACGACACCGCGAAGGATGCGCCGAAGGGTGCCCAGGTGGCCATGCTCGGGCAGGTCAAGACCATGAACAGTTCGTTCTCCGGGCTCATCTTCGGGCTGCTGGCGGCGGTCGTGCTCATCTATCTGCTGATCGTGGTCAACTTCCAATCCTGGGCCGATCCGTTCGTGATTATCACGGCGCTGCCGGCAGCGCTCGCCGGCATCGTCTGGATGCTGTTCGCCACCGGCACGACGCTGTCGGTGCCGGCACTGACCGGCGCCATCATGTGCATGGGGGTGGCGACCGCCAACAGCGTCCTCGTCATCAGCTTCGCCAAGGAGCGGCTGGAGCAGCACGGCGACGCCGCCGCCGCCGCGATCGAAGCCGGATTCGTCCGCCTGCGGCCGGTGCTGATGACGGCGCTGGCCATGATCATCGGCATGCTGCCGATGGCGCTTGGCTTCGGCGAGGGCGGCGAGCAGAACGCGCCGCTCGGCCGCGCCGTGGTCGGCGGACTTGCTTTCGCGACCATCGCAACTCTGATATTCGTCCCGGTGGTCTTCAGCATTATCCACCAACGTCGCCGGGGAGCCGGCACCCGGGCGACGGGAGAACCAAATGCCGCCTGATCCCAGTCCGCCGGCTCCGCACCCGGAGGCGTCGCAGACGGCGCCGCCGCAGGTGGTGTCGCGCCGCGGGCTCACCATCGCCACTCTCGCCGCGCTCGGCATCGCCTCCGTCATCGTCGTCATGGGCATCACGACGCGAAAGATGGCCGACGCCAAGCTGCGGGAATGGACCGAGAACCAGGCCGTGCCGGTCGTCGCCGTCGCCCTGCCCGATACCCGCGGCAAGCGGACGACGTTCGAGCTTCCTGGCCGGCTCGAAGCCTACACGCAGGCGCAGATCTTCGCGCGCGTCAGCGGCTATGTGAAGGAATGGAAGGTCGACATCGGCACGCCGGTCAAGGCGGGCGACCTGCTCGCCGAGATCGACGCGCCCGATCTCGACCAGCAGATCATGCAGGCGCAAGCTGATCTGGCCAGCGCCAAGGCCAATTCCGCGCTCTCCGACATGACGCTGACGCGTGGCCAGTCCTTGATCACCTCCCGCGCCATCTCGCAGCAGGATCTCGACCAGCGCGCGGCGGATTCCTCCAACAAGCAGGGTCTGGTCCGGTCCGCACAAGCGAACCTCGACCGCCTGCGGGTGCTCGAACGATACAAGCGCCTCGTTGCGCCGTTCGACGGGCTCGTCACCGCACGCACCACCGACGTCGGGGCGCTGATCAATGCCGGCTCCGGCGGCGGTCCGCCGATGTTCGTGGTCTCGCAGATCGAAAAGCTGCGTGCCTACGTCAACGTGCCGCAGAACTATGTGCCCAGCATCCGCGTCGGCAGCACCAAGGCGCAGATTTCGGTGCCGGAACACCCGGGAAAGAGCTTTCCTGGGACGGTGGAAGCCTCGGCGCAATCCGTGGACGCCGCCTCCGGCACGACGCGGATGCAGCTCGTCGTCGACAATGCCGCCAACGAACTGATGACCGGCGCCTTCGCCACCGTGACGTTCGAATTGCCCCATCCCGAGACGGCCGTGAACGTGCCGGCGAGCGCCCTGATCTTCAACCGCAGCGGCCTGCAGGTCGCCATCGTCGACCGCGAGAACCGGATCATCCTTAAGCCGATCACGATTTCACGCGACCTTGGATCGGAGGTCGAGATCGCGTCGGGCGTCGTCGCCGACGACCGCGTCGTCATCAATCCGCCGGACGGCGTCGTGACCGGCGACCAGGTGCGCGTCGCCGGCACGCCGGGAGCACCGGGCGAACCAGCGACCGCGTCGGCGAAGTGAGATTCGGACGACGGTAGCCGAAGGACGGACGACGAGGCGTAGTTCGGTTAATCTGTCGTCTGTCGTTTGTCCGTCAGGCCCGGATGACGGCCTCGAACGCCATCACCACCACGGTCCCGGACATCAGGCTCCACAGGCCGGCGATCACCGTCGCCACCATGACCATTTGCGCGCGCCGGCGTTCGATGCGCCGCCCGCGTACGCTGTTGCGCATGATGATGAAGGGCGCCGCGAACACGAGCAGCGGGATCGCGGCAAAGCGCGCCGCAGCCGGGCCGCTCTCGAGCAGCCGGAAGCTCGGAAAATGCTCGCCGAAAAGCCGGTAGCCGTTGGCGCACGACCCGGCGAACGCGAAGCCGATGGCGAGCGCAAAGAAAGACTCGACGGCCTGCGGCGAAATCGCCGGCAACGCAGTTGCGAACATTCAGCCCCCCGGAGCTTTCCCGAAGTCATCGCAGAGCCGGCGCGGCGCCGCCATCGGATGCTTAAGAAAAGGTTAGGGGATGAAAGTGCAAGAAGTGCCGATTCCACGGGGACTTCTTCCACACAAGATTTGCCTCCGGCTAATTGCCGGCTAATTAATGTAATCGGCTTTTTGGCCTAGCCGTGGCCCGCCCGATGCGGTCATGTTGAAAGGTTCTGTTAACCGTGCCGGGTTTCAATGAGAGTCGCCGGAGAGACTGGACCCTCTGGCAGACAGTGCAGGAGACCTCGGCTCACCAACCCCGCCGGGGTCTCTCTTATCTCAGGTCTGCGTCGCACCCAGAACCACAGGCCTAGCCGTGGCCGGCGATGCGGTCATTTTGAAGGATTCTGTTAACCCGCGCCGGGGTTCAATGAACCGCCGGGGGGGATGGGTTCCCGGCTACGCGCAGGAGGCCCCGGCATGTCCCGCTCCAGCCAAGCACTGCCGGGGTCTCTCTCATCTCAGGTTCCGATGATCGACACGCCCGAGGCCGGCCGCTTCCCGCCGCCTTGGATCGCCGAAGAGACGGACGGCGGCCTGTTAGTAACAGACGTTGATCCAGCGGCCGTAAGCCGGGCTCCATACCCAGCAGGTTCCGTAGCCTCCACCACAGCCTCCGCAGCCTCCGCAGCCTCCTATCAAACCTCCTAGCAAGAGGCCCACGCCCACGCCGCAACCGCAGCCACCGCAACCTCTGCAACCACGAGCACAGCCGCAGCCGCCACCGCGGCCTCCACAGCCGCCGCACCCTCCGCAGCGTCCCCCTGCAAGCCTTACGTCGGGGCTAAATTCTCTTTCTTTGTCGAAAACGTAAAAGGTCGCCAAGGTCACATCAAACACTTCCTCCTCGGCGAGAAGAATTCTCTTCCCAGAATCCTGAGGCGGAGTGTCTATTACCGGCGCGTTCGCCGATGCGCCGCCCGCCATCGCCAAAGAGACCCCGGCAGCCGCCCACAAGGGTAAGGCTGTCTTTGAACGCTTCCGTTTGAAGCCCTGCTTCGCCTTCGCCATAGCGGAACCTCTGTATCAGAACTGGATGAACCCGCAGCACATTTCGTGCACACTTCAGCCTAGCATGAACCCGGCATCGCCGCCAACATCGCCACGCTGCCGGAGTTGCTAAAGCGTCCCACCTAGAACCGCAGCCGCAGGAATATCCCGCCGCGCGGCGGCCATATTAGCGGTAAGCTTGGCAAGTTGTACGGTCAGCCAGGGTGAACCACTATGATCCGCAGTCTCGTAATCGTCGCGGCGCTGTGTTTATGCGGGACATCCGCCAAGGCTGAATTGACCATGCAGGAATGCAAAGCCAAGTACAAAGCCGAGCAAGCTGCGGGAACGCTCGGTCAGAATTGGCCTGACTTCCAAGAAAAGAAATGTGGGCATCCGCCACGGCCGAAACCCAAAAAATAGGACGCTAAAGTAGCGGCCTGTGGCTTCGCCTTCGCGCGCAGCGGAGAGATAGAAATCCTCGGCCATTGGGTTTCTCCTCAGTCGTTTTGACGCTGTTGTTTGTTTGTCGTGACCGGCTCGGGTTTCACGAATTCGACCTTGTCGGGGCCGGTCTGCGAATGCCAGTCGTTGCCCCCGTCTTTTCTGCGGTAGCTGGCCCCAAAATCGAACCCAGGCTTCCCCGTAGCTCCGCCCTTGCCGCCGCCCCGAATCCACGAATCTGCCGAGACTTGATTATCGTAATGACCGCCCCGGTTATCGTGCTGGTCCTCTGGCATCTGCGGCGCTTGTGGGTCACGCGGCCTTGTCGGCGACGGTGGGGGCCGCTCATCGCCGGGGCGCATGTTGGGCTCGTGCTCGACGCGGTGCCGTGCTCCGGGGTCTCGGGCTTGGCCGTAAGGCCGGTGCCGGTTTGCGTACATTTCATCGACTGAAGTTTTGCGGTCCGCCATACTTGGCCTCCTAGGTATCCCCGAGTGTTCCAGGGGTTAAGCCCGTGTATTCGGTTGAATTGTTCACCTTTTACCCCTATAAGTCAATAGACCGAATACTTGAGGAAGCTCGTGAGCGCCACCTCACCAAACAACCGGCGCAAACAGCCCGCCGCTGGACCGCCGGTTGCCCGCGCTCCTGGTGCGCTGGAGGCTTTCCGCGCCCTGTGGGTTTTAATCTTCGGCCCGCAGATCAGCGTCCGAGCAAAGGCGCACTAGGAGCGCACCCTCATTGACCCCGCTTGATGTGGTTTTGATATTCACTATCGCCAGCGGCATCGTCGCCGTCGTGGTCATCGCGGTGAAGCTCGCGCCGAAGTCGTGGTGACGCATGACCGTCAACGGCAAGGACCATCACCCCATCGAGCGCAACAAGAACGGCACGTTCGTTGCCGGCCATCGAGGCGGTCCCGGGCGGCCAGTGGGCAGCCGCAATCGGCTCGCGGAATCTTTTCTTGCTGATTTGCAGCGTGAATGGGCTCGGTAAGGCGTTGGAGCGCACGGCAACCGACGATCCGGTCGCCTTCACCAAGATTGTCGCCGGCCTGATGCCGAGGGAAATGCTGGCCTCGGTCATCAACGTCAATGCAAACGTCGATGCGAGGCTCGTCGCCGACGTGCAGACCTTTGCCCAGGCATATCAGGCGTGGGGCTCATTCATCGGCGCTAAGGTGCCGCTGATTGAGGCTGAGGCGGTCGAGGAAGTAGCCGAGGGCGAAGATGAGCCCGCAGCCGGATGACGAGCCCAACGAGTTCTCGGCGTTGACCACGTTGGACATGCTCGCGGCCTTCCTGCACGCAAAGTATGGGGAGAAAGCCCTGCGCGATGCCTTCGCGATGGTCGATGACTTACCCCGCGAGTCACTGGAACAAGCCGCCGACATCCTCGACAGCAAAGGCTTGACCCACGTCGCCGACATCGTGGCCGACATCGCCGCAGGGCTTCCTTCCGAAATCACAGCCTGCCCTTACGAAGCTGGCTCCATAAACGCCCGCTATTGGTGCTGGAGTTGGAACCATAAGCGCCGCCTAGCCACAGGCGAGATCGAGAAGGGCTTGAGACGGCAAGCGGCAGGGAAGCACCGACAGATGCACTAACAAGCCCCTGGAACGTAGAGTTCATGGGACTAACTCAGCCGCATTGCTAAGGGGCCGGCAGTGAGTGAGGGTTTCCGAGGAAGAGAGTTTAGGGAGGGAATGTTCTGTTCCTCGGGGCCGGCTGATTTCTGCGCTCTTTGCGGCGCTAACCTAGCCCTTGTCGGCAAGCTTCATCGCTGTGTGCCGAAGGCGATGAGCGTTGCTAACAACACAGCGGAGGGCGTTGCTAACAGTGACAGCGTAGCTAACAACAGTGTCACAGGCGTTGCTAACAAGAGCGTAGCTAACAAGGCTCCGCGCTGGGCGTCGTGGCGGTCGCGTCACCAGGACCTCTACCGGCAGCGACAGCGCGATCTGATGCGCGCGCGGCGAGCGCGGGGGACCTGATCCCCGCGCGGGATTTCGCTGCGTCCGTTAGCCGGTGCTTAGCTGGCCCCCTCGCTGACCCCGAGAGAACGCCGGAGAAACAGGGACTTCCTGCGTTTCCAGAGGTTAATCTGCTGTTAGTGGAGACGCAAAAAAGGGCCGCTGCGAACGCGCCGCAACGGCCCGTGAGGACGTGGAGGAGGGGCTAGGCCGCAGCCCTCGCCTTCGCCGGCTTCTTGGCGACCACCTTCGGCCCTTCCTTCGGCTTTGCCGGCGCTTTGGTCACCGGCTCGGTCTGACTGATGTGGAACAAGCCACGGACCCCATGTTCGCCTTTACGGACAAGGCGGCCTTCGTTGATCCAAGCCTGGAAGGGGCGGACGTTGTACGGCTTGGTCGGGTCATTACGATTGAGCAACACCACGTCCTTGAAGCCCCTTCGAGCGAAGGTCGAAAGCAGGGAACGGTCCTTAGCGGCAAGCCTCTCGGCCTGCGTCGCCCTCGGCGCAGCGCCGTTCATCGGCTGAGTGTTGTTCGCCTTCGGCGAAGTCTGCTGCCCGGCCAGAGCTTGGGCAACGGCCTGAGCAATGAGGGCGATTGTTTCGGCGGAAATGTTGGTCATCGGTCGATCTCCGTGGTTTGGGGATGAGAGGGGAAGCAAGGTTCCCGAACCCTCACCCCAGAGGGGTTCGGGGTTCTTGCCCTCTTCCTTTAGGTTTCTCCCGGAGTCCGCCGATTCATCCGAAGCCGCGCCAGCTATCTCCCCTACGGGGAGTTGCCGAAACTCAACCGGCGGCCTTCTCTGAGTCAGCGCGGGCCATTCCGCGAGCGCGGTCAGGCGGATTCCGGCCACTTGGCTAACTGGGTCCGGTGCACACCCGGGCAACGCGCTGGAGCTAAAGGAGGACCCGTCGATTTTCTCTTTGTTCGGAGGGGTCCCGCCCGCGCGGCATTCTGTGAGATCGTGCCCCTTACGCCGCTATCTCAGCCCTCAGCCGCGCCACGGTGCCGTTGGAGAGCCCTACGGCCTTGGCGACCTTGTTGATGCCGGTGCCTTTGTCTAACAGCTTACGAGCGCGGTTAGCCTTACGGGCTCCCTCCGGGTCATCCTCGACCGGCCGGCGGCCTAGAACCTTGCCGGCAGCTACGGCCCGCTTGAGGCCGGCATGGACGCGCTCACGGATCATCGACCGCTCGAACTCGGCAAAGGCCCCTGTGACTTGGAACATCAGCTTGCCGGTAGGCGTGGTGGTGTCGATGGCTTGCTGGTCGAGGTAGAGATCGACGTGGCAAGCCTCTAGGTGCTGAATGGTGCCGAGTAGGTCGATCAGTGACCTCCCGACGCGATCAATGCTCCAGGCCATGACCACATCGAACGCCCCGCGCTGCGCCTCCTTCAGCATGGCGTCGAGGCCGGGGCGATCCTTGCGGCCCTTGGCCCCGGAGATGCCGGCATCGTTGAAGGTGGCGACGATCACCCAGCCGCGAGCCTGGGCGATCTCGCTGAGCTTGGCGGTCTGGTTCTCGACGCTCTGGCGGTCGGTCGATACGCGGACGTAGATTGCGGCTCGTTTCTGCATGATGCCCTCCCGATATGCGAATGCATCATGGCCGAGAGCCATCCGACAATCAACTGCTTTTTGGATGAGTGATTAGCGGCTATCTCAGTTCAATGATTACGGGCTTTCTATGCTGCCGTTTCGGCAGGGTTTATTGGATGCCCCTGCGTCAGCTTGGCTCACCCTCCGCATTGCCGGCGATGCCGTGCCGGTCGCTGCCGAGCTTGCCTCACCCGGTTATCCCAGGTCGCCACTGGGGATTGATGCTGAGCCCGGCAGCAGAGTCGCTGGCGAGCTTTGTTGCATCGGGACCATCACCCCAGCCGTCGAGGACAAATCGAATCCACGGGCTCCGCTGAGTCAGCGCGGGCCATCCTGCCGGCGGACCGGGATCGGGCTGATCGGGCGCGACGGAGGGTTTTGGAAACTGGATCCGGTGCATACCGGAGGAGGGTCGCAGGCACAGCTACGCGCGCGGAGATTCTTCTCTTCTCTTTCAGGGGTTCTTCACAACTTCTACCAAACCAAACCCAGCGAAATTCTGCAAATGGGACCCGCCCTTCTATGTTCTCTACTTGTTGTTTGCTGTGACTGCTTTTGCCCGGAACACCTACAAAAATTCTACCCTCTTCGCGGTGTTCTGAATTTGTTGCGAAGTCTCTGACATCAGGCAACGCCGCAGCCGCCGAAAGCTTGGCTGGGGACTGTGCGGTGCGTCTTCGGGACTAGGCTGTCGGCCTTGCCAGGGGCGGCGTGCCGGAACCGGCGAACGACAATGGCCCGATCTCGCTCACGGCTTGACGCTTTAGTCTAGGACCTGTCTCGCAATCGATTCGACGAAAAACCGCGACCCGGCAATCGTGAAGTGATTGTCGTCAAACTGCATAAGGTCCCCAGGCTGATCGCCGACCCGCACCAGGCAGCCATCGTCATTGCATAGCGTCTGCGGAGGCGAAATGTAGCGCGCTCCGAAGCGGCCGGAGGCGTCGCGCAGGTAGCCTTCCACTTCGGGAGGAATGCGCACGAAATTCGATAGCCTTTCAGGAACCGGCCCTGACGGGTTTTTAAGATATGCTCTTATCACGACCTTCCTCAAGGGCTTCGGCCATCGCGGAACGTACCCCATGACGACGATGCGACGCACGCCGCTGTGTCGCAGAAAGGCCAGGGGTTCCGACAGGCCTTCAAGCCGGTCGTGGTAGGGCCAGTAGCTTGCGAGGATGGCGATATCCGGTTTCAACGACACCAGTCGTTGTTCGATGGCCTCGATTTCTCGGCACAGTGTTGACGCGCGCTTTCCGCGTGCGCCCTCGTGGGCGGACAATCGCTGAAGCTTTCGCCGTAGATACTGAGCGGTCTAGTTCGCCGCAAAGCCACGAAACCGGGGATCAAGTGCCCAGCGTGTGAATCGCCCCACAGCAAGACCTTCGGACCGGCGATGTTCCCCGCCTCGAGGTCCGGGCCGGCATACTGTGGAATCGGGGTGGGCAAAAGTATCGACGGCAGAGGCGGGTGATACCGACTCGGAAGGCCGTTAGTTCGCATCACCTCGAAGCCCGCGGCCGCCACGAGAAGCATGGTCGCTAGACTTGCTGTGGCAACCGGGCGCAATCGGAAGGTTCTGACGGGTCGCTCGATAAACAAATAGGTGATTGTCGCGAGAACGAGAGAAGTGGTCGCGAGAAGCAAAAACGCGCCGTGCTGAATTTCGAGCTCCTCGCGCATAAACACGAGGAGCGGCCAGTGCCAAAGGTAAAGCGGATAGCTGATGAGACCGATGCCGACCGCGGGCGGTGAAGCAAGGATTCGGTTGCTCCCCGCGCTCGGCCCTGCCGCTATAACCAGCGCCGCGCCGAGCACCGGGGGAATGGCCCACCAACCGGGAAATAGCGCAAACGGTGTCGCAAACGCCGCAACGCCGATCAGAAGCAGCCCGAGCAACGAAACCACCCAATGCTGTAGTCGGCGCAGTCGCTCCGGGAAATGTATCGCGGCGTAGGCAAGACCGCCGCCGACCAGCAATTCCCAAAAACGGGTGAACGGGAGATAGAACGCGGCTGCCTGATCATATCGCACGAGGACGATATTGATGGCGAATGACACTACCGCCCCGACCGCCAGGATCCACGGCATTGAGTATCGCCACCGCACCGCAGCCATGAGCGCCAGTGGAGTCAGCAGATAGAACTGCTCTTCCACTCCAAGCGACCACAGATGCAGCAGGGGCTTGGTGATCGCCGGCGCGTCGAAGTAGCCTACCTGGGAGTAGGTCAGTAGATTGGAGCCGAAGGCGGCAGCGGCGAAGATTTGCTTGCCCAGTTCCTGGAAATCTTCGGGCAACATGAAATGCCAGCCGAGCGCCCAGACGGCGGCCAGGACGAAAATCAACGCCGGAAAAATTCGTCGGATGCGTCGAGTGTAAAAGCCTGCGAGGCTGAACGTGTTTCTAGGCCATCGAGAATGATGCGGATGATCAGAAACCCAGAGATAACAAAAAATACGTCGACGCCGACAAAGCCGCCCGGAAGGTAATCATGGTTGGCGTGGAACACAAAAACGGCGCCAATCGCCACTGCTCTTAGGCCATCGATATCGGGACGATATTTCGCGGCGCTGTTACGTGTTGCGCCACGTTCCGGAAATGCGCCGCCAGCCGCGATCGGGCGCTCCGCTAAGCCCACCTGCCTCATTCCCGCAACGGTAAGCTAGGGCCGCCCCCCTGCACAACCTCGAAAGGTGACCAATGCGAGTCTCTTCCGTGCCGCAACGGGGCCAAGAACGCACCGGCGGGGCAGGGGCCGCAATCGCGGCGCCTCGGTCGTGACTAGGTTGCCGACGCGGCCGCGCTTCGTGGGCTGGCAAGTGTCGGCCGCGTGGCCGCAGCGCGCATCGACCGCCTGATCGCGTTCCTCGATCTGACGGCCGGTTTCGATGAGTGCGAGCCCGACAACGAGGGCGATGGCGGCGCGGACGACTAGCCGTCACTCGGCGCGCCGGTCGAGGAATGGCGGAATATCCCAGCAGCCCGCGTCGGGCTGTTCGGGCGGTTGGCGGTCCCCGGCCGGCCGAGAGCCCGGCAGATCGCCGGGCTCTAAGCCACTGGGGATATTGCTAGAACCGAGAGCGTCGGGGCTGTTCGGGCTGTTCGGGCCGTTGTTCGCCTATTAAAGGGGCGTCGGGGGTATCGGACCCATTGCCACCGGCGGTACGACCCCTCCCCCTATTATGGTGAAAAGAACCGCCCAGACCGCCCGGATCCGCTGTTCCCCCTCTGTT